>Ga0209415_10004590_pt1 | contig 25234 bp, 15 predicted proteins | sample PeaSoiSIISIP2007_FD_187696 | JGI IMG/M metagenome (GOLD analysis project Ga0209415, IMG submission 187696) | Peat soil microbial communities from Weissenstadt, Germany - SII-SIP-2007 (SPAdes) (version 2) | ecosystem: Environmental > Terrestrial > Soil > Wetlands > Peat | place: Germany... | reverse complement strand
GTTACTTGGGAGCGCACAGCGCGGGACGCGCTCGCTGGTGAGTGAAAACAATCGCGGCCCGCTGCGTTGTGCGCGATTTTTACTGAGGAGCCGGGCCGCCAAGTGCACCAGGCTGGTGCACTTGATATCCTAAAGAATATGAAAAGGCCGTCCAGCGCACGTACTCGAACGGCATCCTCCATGCGCCAGAGCGTCACCATTCCGGCTGAACTCGCAATTGAGGTCGAGCGGGTGGCCAGAAAAAAGCATCTTACAAAGAGCCGGGCCCTGGTCGACCTCGCGCAGCGCGGCGTGGAGGCTGAAGCGGCGGCGCGCGAGAATCTGAATGCGGCCTATCGCCGTTTCATGGCCGAAGCCGATCCCAAGCGCAGGGGCGAAGCCGGGAAGGACCTGATCCGGGCAATCTTCGGATCGGACGCCGTTGCCGAAGATCCGATTCTCTAGTCTTCCGCGGCCGGTCTGGGAGCACATCCTTGCCCGCGTGGAGGAGCGTCTGATTTCGCTCCAGGATCTTAGCGGGCTACAAAACTGGGTGAGTACTGGCCCATGGGCGCCCGAGGGCGCTTGGTACAAGGATTTCGGCTCATTCATGATCTGCGGCTCCGGCGAGTTTCCAAAGACCGTCCTTGCGAAAGGCATGACGCCGTTTGGAACTCGAATCGAATAGACGTTAGCGGAGGCGATCCTTAAAAGGCAATAACTGCCTCCCTCACAACCTGATTCTTAACTGATTCTTTCAGCCATTCAGCTGAGGACAGATCGACCCTTGTTCCAAGCAAATCGGCAAGGCGGCATTCGAGTCTTCCCATGGTCAGCAACGTATAGCGTTTCGTCTTGTCGAACCCAGCCAGGAGACGATTCTGGGGAATTGTCTCCACTAGCCACCGAGCCAAACCCCGCGAGTCGCACGATTCCGGCAGCTTTCAGCTCGGGCTCGTGCGCCCGCAGCTTATGAATGACGTCATCCCTGTTCATCTAGCGATCCTGCTCTACATTTTCGCGCATCTCGCGACCCGCGTCCTCGAGCACGTTCCAGTATTGCTCCGCCACCTTCTCCGGATCGTGTTCCGCAGCGATATGTTCGGCCGCCCGCCGTCCGATCTCGGAGGCGGCTTCGCGATCGTTCGCCAGCCAGATCAGATAGTCGGTCAACATGGTTTCCTCGCCCGGCCCCAAATCAATGCGTAGGCAGGCGTCTTCAGGGATGCGGGCAATCTCTTGCCCTTCGGTGAACGCCACTGTTTTTCCGATCCCCATCATGCGAATCGCGATCCCGGAGGTTTCGCCCGCAGTGGGAAAGCGCAGGTTGACGCATAGATCCGTGGCGGCGGCGTAGCGCCAGAAGTCGCGTTCCGGCAGGCACCCCACACGAAGAATCCGGGGATCCCTCAGCAGCGGCGTCAGAGCGCGATCGAGATCGGAGGACGCGAAGGCTCCGGCCACCAGAAGCCGCGCATCCGCTCCAGCTTTCCACGCCCGATGCATCGCGCGCAGGACCACGGGCAGGCGCTTCGATTCGCGCTGATGGCCGAACACGCCGACTAGGAACGTCCGCGGCCCGAGGCCGAGCTGCTGGCGGAAGCGTAACGTGTCCGCCGCATGCAGAAGATCCGGCTGTACGAAAAGATGCGGGATTTCGACCACGCGGGCGTCAGGGACGTGCCGCCTGACGGCGCACGCCGCGGCGCGATTGTGCACAATCATGGCGCGCGACACGCACGCGATGCGCTTCAGCATCGGAAATTCGAAGTACCGCGGATCGGCCGCCGAACGGGCCCGATGCGTCCATAGCTCCTCGGCGAATCCGCGCGACCATTCGCCATAGTTGTGGACGAACTCTTCCACATATTGATCCCGATCGAGCCAGCCCAGAAAGAAGTGCTGCAGCACGGCGTCGTGCAGGACGGTTACGCCGGGTTTGGCCAGCGCCCGTTCATAAATCTCCCGATGCAGTTGATTATTGCCGACGTGATACAGGGCGACGTCCGCGTTCCCGTCGCCCACTTCGACACTTCCACCTTTGTGAGCCGAGAGCCGGAGAGCATCGAGCAACGCTTGAGCGTAATCCGCGACGCCGGTGGGCGCGGGTGGAAGCGGCGCGAAATAGCCGATCCGCATGGAGAATCTCCCGCTTAGTCCTTGCGGCGCGGGCCGAACAGCGCGGTGCCGACGCGGATATGCGTCGAGCCTTCCTCGATCGCGGCTTCAAAATCGTGCGACATGCCCATCGAGAGTCCCGGCAATCCATGCAGCCGGCCGAGCGCGGCGAGTTGTTTGAAGTACGGGCGGGTCACTTCGGGATCTTCGCTCCAGGGCGGAATGGTCATCAAGCCGGTGAGCCGAAGGCGAGGGCAAGACCGGATGCCATCGATGAGAGCGGGCAGTTCTTCCGGAGACGCCCCGCTCTTATTTTCTTCCTCGGCGAGCTTGACCTCAATCATCACTTCGAGTTCACGGCCCGCCTGGTCGAGCCGCCGCGCGAGCTTCTCCGAGTCCACGGTCTGGATCACCTGAAACAGTTCGGCCGCGAGGCGCGCTTTGTTCGATTGCAGATGTCCGATCAGGTGAAACACGGCGTCCGGCAGATCGCCCAGAACCGGACGCTTCCCTTCGAACTCCTGCACGTAGTTTTCGCCGAAGTGCCGAAGGCCGAGTTGGTAGGCTTGGCGGGTGATCTCGGCTGGAAATTTCTTGGTGACCGCGAGGAGGGTGATTTCCGAACGGGCGCGGCCCGTCCTGCGAACGGCATCTTGTATACGCTCCTCGACTTGCTGTAGGCGTTCCCGAAGCACTCGATCCTTTTCTAGGCGGAAGGGGACAGGCCGCTATGTCCACTCGGCCACCGTCGTGTTGTTAGAGCCGTCGGGGTTCCGGTTGGCCTTGGGACAAAGTAGTCCATCCCCTTCCTTCGAAGTATAACCATTGGCGCATCCCGCAAGACCGCCGCGCTCCGCTTTGCGGGCTGTTACTTAGAAGCCCGCACAGGGCCAGCGAGGCTCTCCAAACGAGCAGGAACTCTAAGCGTCTCCCCGAGCGAGGCTCCGTTGTGCGGGCGAGTTCCTTAAGATGACAAGGTTGTAATACTTCCTTGGGCTGTATTAGAATTATGGGCCGATAGCTGTGTGTCCTTGGTGGACACAAGGGTGTGGATAGGAGCGTTTGGCCACAAAAGCCAGTAACTATTGCGACAGGTATTCCGCCTTTATCATGTCGGTTTTATCGTTCTGAAGGGCGCTCTCATAGTCAATTGCGTGGCTCCAAAACCCACCTTCCGCATCGAGATCGACAACATGGAACCCGGCTGCGATTCGGCCGGAAGTGAAGGCAAACAGGAGGTTTGCACGATGCATCACTTAGCTCAACGGAAAGCGGGTCTGAGGTGCCTTTCAGCCTGGACGGCAGTCGCGGGGCTAACGCTCACCGCAGTGGTGGCGTGGGGGCAGGCGGGGCAACCGTCGCCGAAGAATGGAGAATGGCCCCATTACAACGCCGATCTGAACGGTAGCCGGTATTTGCCGGCTGACCAGATCAACGCATCGAACTTCAATAAGCTCGAAGTGGCTTGGCGATTCAAAACCGACAATTTGGGCTCGCGTCCCGAGTTCAAGCTGGAGGGGACGCCCCTGATGGTGAAGGGCGTCGTCTACGCGACCGGCGGCACGCGCCGCTCCGTGTTCGCTCTTGACGCCAACACCGGCGAACTCCGCTGGACCTATGGTCTTCGCGAGGGAAAGCGCTCGGCGCTCGCGCCACGCCAGCTTTCCGGCCGCGGACTGTCGTATTGGACCGATGGCAAAGGGGACGAGCGCATCGTCTACGTGTCCACCGGTTATCGCCTGGTGGAGCTGAACGCCAAGACTGGGCAGCCAATCACGAGCTTCGGGAAGGACGGCTTGGTGGACCTGAAGGTCGGGATGTACACAGGCACGGGCCAGCAGATCGATCTCGAGTCGGGCGAGGCCGGCCTGCATTCGACGCCGGCCGTCGTGAAAGACACCATCATCGTCGGGTCTTCGTTCAAAGAAGGCATGACGGTGGTCACGCACAACAATACCAAGGGTCTAGTGCGGGCCTATGATGTCAAGTCCGGCAAACTGATCTGGACCTTCCACACGATTCCCAAAAAGGGCGAATTCGGGTACGACACGTGGGATAACAATTCCGCCGATGTCAACGGCAACACGGGAGTATGGACGGAGATCTCGGTCGACGAAGAACTCGGATTGGTGTACCTCCCGGTGGAGGATCCCACTTCCGATTTCTACGGCGGCGAGCGCCCCGGCGACAACCTGTTTGGCGACAGCCTGGTGTGCGTCGATCTGAAGACCGGCGTGCGGAAATGGCACTACCAGATCGTGCATCATCCCATCTGGGATTACGATCTCTCGTCAGCTCCCCTGCTGGTGGATATTAATGTCGACGGAAAGGCCGTCAAGGCGGTCGCGCTGCCGACCAAGCAGGCCTACCTTTACGTGTTCGATCGCGTGACCGGGAAGCCGGTATGGCCGATCGAGGAGCGCCCGGTGCAGCAGTCGGATGTGCCACTCGAAAAGACCGCGGCCACCCAGCCGTTCCCGACCAAACCGCCGGCTTACGGCCGTCCGTTCCTGACCGTGCCCGACGATTTGATCGACTTCACTCCGGAGCTCCGCGCACAGGCCAAGGACGTGATGGCCCGATACCGCGTGGCCGGAATGTACAATCCTCCTCTGATCGGCGATCCCAAAGGTCTGTTGGGCGCGATAAACGCCGGCAACGCCACGGGCGGCACGAACTGGCCGGGGGCCGGGTTCGATCCGGAAACGCACATCGTATACGCGCAGGCGAATATGTCGGTGGTCAGCGGCGTCACGCTGCGGACGCCACCCGAGGGCTTCTCCGATATTCACTACATATCCGGCCGGAACGATCAACCGTTCCGGATGGCGGTAGCTGCCGGGACCGGGACCAATGCCGATGCACCGTCTGCTCCTCGCCGTCCGGCTCCCACAGCCGCGGGTGCTGGACGCGGGGGTGGCGGAGGTGGCGGAGAAGGTGGCGGCGGGACGAACGTGCAGGGCCTGCCGATTATCAAGCCTCCCTACGGGGTGGTTGCGGCGATCAACCTGGACAAGGGCGAGCTGACATGGCAGGTGCCCTACGGCGAAACTCCCGATGCCGTCCGCAACAATCCGGCGCTCAAGGGTCTGAACATCGGCAACACCGGCATGGGGCCGGGCGGCGGAAGCGTGGGGTTGCTCGTCACCAAATCGCTGGTGATCGTGGGCGACGGGCAGATTACAGCCCCGCCAACGCACCCGCGCGGCGCGATGCTTCGGGCTTACGACAAAGTGACCGGCAAAGAGGTAGGCGCAGTGTGGATGCCGGCGCCCCAGAGCGGCTCGCCCATGAGTTACACGTATAATGGCAAACAGTACATCATTATTGCGGTGAGCGGCGGGACTTATTCAGGCGAATACATTGCCTACGCTTTGCCTGACGCCGATTGATCGAGCGATCGGCGTGACCGAGAATTGTGAAGCCCCTCGGGCTTCTCGAGAGGCCCGCGAAAGCGGGCCTTTTGAACGGAATCGGGCCGCAAATCGGCGAGGAACGAGATGGAAGAGGAGAGTGTCAACATGCATCAGCTAACTCAAAGGAAAACGGGTCTGAGGTGCTTTTCAGCCTGGACGGCAATCGCCGGTCTCGCGCTCACCGCAGTAGGAGCGTGGGGGCAGGCCGCGGGGCAACCTTCGACTAAGAATGGGGAATGGCCGCACTATACCGCCGATCTGAGAGGCAGCAAGTATTCGCCAGCCGACCAGATCAATGCGTCAAACTTCAACAAGCTGGAAGTGGCGTGGCGGTTCAAGACGGACAATTTGGGCACGCGTCCCGAGTACAAGCTCGAAGGCACGCCACTCATGGTGAAGGGAGTGATTTACACGACGGCCGGTACGCGGCGGGACGTGATCGCTCTCGACGCCAATACGGGTGAACTGCGTTGGACTTACAGCCTTCGTGAAGGAAAGCGCGCCGCCATTGCCCCACGGCAGCTTTCGGGCCGGGGTCTCTCTTACTGGACCGATGGCAAAGGCGATGACCGCATCGTCTACGTGTCGACGGGATATCGCCTGATTGAGTTGAACGCCAAGAACGGGCAGCCGATCACCAGCTTCGGCAAGGACGGCATGGTGGATTTGAAGGCCGGCATGGTCACGGGCACCGGCCAGCAGATCGATCTCGAGACCGGTGAAGCCGGACTCCATTCGACGCCCACGGTGGTGAAGGACACGATCGTGGTCGGGTCGTCCTTCAAAGAGGGCATGACGGTGGTCACCCACAACAACACCAAGGGCCTGGCGCGCGCCTATGACGCAAAGACCGGGAAGCTGATCTGGACCTTCCATACGATTCCGATGAGGGGTGAGTTCGGGTACGACACCTGGCTGAACAACTCCGCCGATACCAACGGCAACACCGGCGTGTGGACGCAGATCACGGCCGACGACGAGCTCGGCTTGGTGTATCTCCCCGTGGAAGATCCCACATCGGACTACTACGGTGGCGAGCGCCCCGGCGACAACCTGTTTGGCGACAGCCTGGTGTGCGTGGATGTGAAGACCGGCCAGAGGAAGTGGCACTACCAGATCGTGCACCATCCGATCTGGGACTACGATCTGTCTTCGGCCCCGCTCCTGGTCGACATCAACGTCGAAGGCAAGCCGATCAAGGCAGTCGCGCTGCCGACCAAGGAAGCTTACCTTTATGTTTTCGATCGCGTGACCGGCAAGCCGGTATGGCCGATCGAAGAGCGTCCCGTGCAGCAGTCGGACGTGCCCGGTGAGAGGACCGCTGCAACGCAGCCATTCCCCACCAAGCCGCCGGCCTATGGACGTCCGCTCATGAAGGTTCCGGACGACTTGATCGACTTCACGCCGGAGATGCGCGCGCAGGCGAAGGACCAAATCGCCCGCTATCGCGTGGCCGGAATGTTCAATCCAGGCGTGGTCGGCGATCCCAACGGGATATTGGGCGCGATCAACATTGGTAACGCTAGTGGTGGTACCAACTGGCCCGGTGCTGGATTCGATCCCGAGACGCACATCGTTTACGCGCAGGCGGGAATGTCGGCGGTCACCCCGGTTTCGCTGCGCACGCCGCCGGCGGGCTTCTCAGACATCCGGTACGTTTCCGGCAGAAACGATCAACCTTTCCGGGTTGCGGAGGGACCTGGGTTCGGGAGTGCTGCCGATGCGCCGCAGTCTCCCCGCGCGGCTCGTCCCGCGGCGGCCCCGGCTGCGGCCGCCGGCGGTCGTGGCGGAGCGGCCCCTGCGGCTGGCCGTGGTGGTGGCGGTGGAGGCGGTGGCCTGAACGTGCAGGGTCTGCCGATCATCAAGCCGCCCTACGGAGTAATTTCGGCGATCAATCTGGACCGGGGCGACCTGCAATGGCAGGTGCCTTACGCCGAGACCCCGGATGCAGTCCGGAACAATCCGGCACTCAAGGGTCTGAACATCGGCAATACGGGCATGGGCGGAAGCGTAGGATTGCTGGTGACCAAGACGCTGGTGATCCTGGGCGACGCCCAGATCACGTCGCCGCCGACCCATCCGCGCGGCGCGATGATGCGGGCCTACGACAAAGCGACCGGCAAGGAAGTGGGCGCGGTGTGGATGCCGGCGCCCGTGAGCGGATCGCCCATGACGTACACCTACAACGGCAAGCAGTACATCATCATTGCCGTAAGCGGTGGAACTTATTCGGGCGAGTACATTGCGTTCGCGTTGCCCGACGCCGAATAGCTCCTATCGGTGCAGTTAATGAGAAGCGCAAAGGGTGCGGCGCGCACCGCCGAAACCATGAGGAACTTCTTCGCGCCGCACTCGGTTTTGCGCGAGTTCCTCTAAAGTGAAGCCATGAAAAGGGGGACAGAATAGTTTGTCCCCTTTTTCGAAGGCTCGCGAAAAGCGGGCCTTCTTTTTTGCGCGACGGCGGCTCCCGCAAGAGGGCCAGGCGAAGAGATCAAAAATGCTAAACTAGACCTGTCATAGAGGTCTACGTCTTCGATATCCACTTTGAAATCCAAGAGGTAACAAGGTAAAATGAGCGCCAAAATTACAGTTGCCGCAATTGCCGGCGTGGTGGCCTTCGGCACGTTCTACTCCGCCCTTCATGCGCAGGGAACCACCAGATCGGTGTGGGACGGCGTGTACACTGACGATCAAGCCAAGCGCGGGCAGCCGGCGTACAACACCGAGTGCGCGTCTTGCCATGGGGACCAGCTGACGGGCGGCGAAATGTCTCCTCCGCTCGCTGGTGGTGAGTTTCTGTCTAACTGGAACGGGCTGACCGTGGGGGATCTGTTCGAGAAGATCCGCACGCAGATGCCGATGTCGGACATGGTGGGGAAGCTCAGCCGCCAGGAAAACTCCGACATCACCGCCTACATCCTGAGCGTGAATAAGTTTCCAACCGGCGAACGGGAACTGGCCACTCAGACCGAGGCGTTGAAGCAGATTTCGTTCGAGTCGATGAAGCCGGAGAAGAAATAGACCCGGCGAGAAGCCGTTCGCAGGCCGGCGGGTGATGGCTGGGACGCAGGGATTCGAACCCCGATACGCGGCTCCAGAGGCCGCAGTCTTACCGTTAGACGACGTCCCAACTATTCCCATCTTAGCATTTCAGGCGGCGGATTCAGGCGAGAACTGAATCCGGACCGACCACGCTTAGTCTTGCCGCAGAGCCACCGACGGATCGATCCGTGTCGCTTTGCGGGCGGGAAAATAGCAGGCCACGGCCGCGACTCCCGCCAGCGTCAAGGCCACCGCGCCCAGCGTCAACGGGTCCGTGGCGCTCACGCCGACCAGCACACTCTTGAGCAGCGAAGCGATCGCCACTGCGCCCAGTAAACCCGCCACAATTCCGATCGCCGTCAGCCGAATCCCTTGGGTCATCACCTCGCGTAGAACCATGCCTGGGCTCGCGCCAAGCGCCATGCGTACTCCAATCTCATGCCGCCGCTGCGCCATGGCGTGAGCGTTTACCCCATAAATGCCGACCGCGGCGAGCAACAGCGCGAGGCCGGCAAACGCTCCCATCACCGCGGTCTGGAACCTCGGCTCCGCGAATTGATTGGAATGGAGCTGCTCGAGCGATCCAACCTGGTCAATCGGCTGCTGGCTGTCGATCTGCATCATCTCGTGCCGGATCGCGCCCGCGAGCGTCGCCGGGTTCACGGACGCTCGCACCGCGAACCAGGTGACGGTGGACCAGATGTTCTGCGCGTGCGGAGCGTAAATCAACGGTTCCGGATCGGGCAGAAGCTCCAGCTTCACATTCCCCACCAGACCCACGATCTCCGGCTGGATGGCGTCCGCGAAGTTGTTCAAGCCGAGCATCGGCCGATTGAGCAAAATGCGTTGTCCGATCGGGTTCTGATGGGGGAAATAACGTTCGGCGAACGCATCGTTGACAATTACCACAGGCGGAGCCTTTTCATCATCCGTTTCGGTAAACATCCGGCCGCGCCGGAGCGGAATGCCGAGCGTATGCAGATAACCGGGCGTGACCGTCGTATAGCCGATTCCGGGCCGCTCTCCCTGGGCGCGGCGCGGCGCCGACTCGAGATCGAAAGGTACGGCCATGGTGATTTTCAGCAACGGCACGTTGCTTCCGGCCGTGACACTTTCGACGCCCGGCAGATTCGCGATCCGCTCCAGAGCCTGGCGGTGAAATTGAAGCGCGTGGGCCGCGTCGTACTTTGCGGGGGGAAGAAACAGCCGCAGGGTCAGGACGTTCTTCATGTCGAAGCCGAGCGGGATCTCGTCCAGCCTGCGAAGGCTTTCGATCATCAGACTGGCGCTCGCCAGCAGCATCACGGCCAGCGCGACTTCCATCATCACCATGGTCTGCCGGAATCGTTGACGCCGGCGGCCGGCCGTGGAACCGCGGCCCGAATCCTTCAAGGTCTCCTGCAGGTCCGGCTTGGCCGCGCTCAACGCCGGGGCGAGGCCGAATAGAATCCCGGCCGCCACCGAGACGCCGGCCGTGAACCACACCACCAGCGGATTCAGCTCAAGCGGGCCCGCCGCGGGGATCGCGTTCGGAGGCACCAGGCTTGGCGCGGCGCGGATCAGCAACCAGGCGAGCAACAGGCCGAGACAGCCGCCGGCCGTGGAAAGCAGGACGCTTTCGGTCAGCAATTGGCGTGCCAGCCGCATGCTGGTCGCTCCCACGGAGATCCGCACGGCAATCTCCCGGGCGCGCGCGGCGGAACGCGCCAGCAGCAGACTCGCGACATTTGTGCAAGCTATAAATAGGACCAGGCCAACGGCCCCGGACAGCAGCAGCAACCGCGTCCGGAAACTCCGGTTTACCAGCCATTCGTGAAGGTCGTCCACCTGAATCGTCCAGCCTCTGTTGCTCGCCGGATACGCTTCGGCGAGCGCGGAGGCGAGCGCGGACATTTCCGCCACCGCCAGGCTGCGAGGCGCCTGCAGCCGTCCGATGACGGTCAAGTAATGATATTCGCGGTCCTCACGGTTAATGGAAATCGGAACCCACACATAAGTGCGCCGGGTGAGGAACTGAAAATCCTGAGGCAATACGCCAATCACTGTGTAGGAAATCGAATTCAGTTGAATCACCCGGCCGAGGACATTTGGGTTACCGCCCAGGTTGTCCTGCCACAGCCGGTAGCTGATCACGGCGACGGGCGCGGGTCCCGCGGGATTCTCCAGCCCGTCCTCATTCGGCAAAAAGGAACGCCCGAGCATCGGCTCGACGCCCAAGGTCTTGAAGAAATTCGCTGTGACCGCCGCGCCGCCGATCTGTTGCGGCCGGTCGCCGGTGAGGACGTAGGAGATGGAAGACCAGCCAGCAAGGCCGGAAAAAGTCTTCGCGCGAGAGCGCCAATCCAGAAAATTCGCCGCTGATGCGTACCGGATTACGCCTTGCGCATCGCGATCCCAAACCAAGGTCAGCGTACCCGGATCGCGATAGCGGACCGGGCGGAGCAGCATCGCGTCCACCAGACTGAACATGGCCGAGTTCGCGCCGATGCCAAGAGCGAGGGCTACGATCACCAGGGTGGTCATGCCCGGAGATCGCAGAAAAATCCGCACACCGAAGCGGATGTCCTGAAAGAGAGTTTCCATCGAAAAGGAGAAATCGCCGTCTCGACAATGATAGCGAAGGGCGGTAGGTATCTATCGGCGGCAAACGCGGCCAAGTCCACGAAAACGAGCGCGTTTGGCCTAAAAGTGGCGCTTTATCCCAAAGTGTCGCGAAATACGCAGGCTGGGGCAGCGGAAAATCCGCGCCGCAACGATCCTAGGCTTCGGCGACGATCGGATTCCGGAGCTCTCCGAGGCCTTCCACACGGACCACGACTTCCTCGCCGGGTTTGAGAAATCGCGGCGGCTTGCGCGCAAAGCCGACGCCGCCCGGGGTTCCGGTCGCCACCACGTCGCCAGGCTCCAGTGTGACTACGGCGGAAATGCGCTCAATAAGTTCGGGAATCCGAAACATCAGTTCCCGGGTGTTCGAATGCTGCATGGTTTCTCCATCGATCTGGAGTGAAATGTCGAGCGCATGCGGATCGGCGATCTCGTCCCTGGTGACCAGCCAAGGGCCCATGGGTGCAAACGTGTCGAAGGTCTTCCCCAACAACCACTGGGACGTCGCGTACTGAAAATCGCGCGCGCTGACGTCGTTCACCATGGTGTAGCCGAAGACGTGGTCCATCGCCCGCGCCGCCGGGATGTGGCGGCCGCCGGGCCCGATGACGAACGCGAATTCGCCCTCGTAATCCACCCGCTCCGAGGCCTTCGGCAGAACGATTGCGTCGCCCGGGCCGATAATCACGTTGGTGAATTTGTTGAAGACAGTGGGGAGCTTGGGGATCTCTCCCTTGGACTCCATCGCGTGGTCCCGGTAGTTCAAACCGATGCAAATCATTTTCGGCGGCCGTGGGATGGGCGCCATCAGCTTTACGGCCGACAGGTCGTGAGACGGCCCAGCGACCGCCGGCACGCGCCCTAAGGCGATCACCGAGAGCATGTCAGTCCCGAGACCCGTGACGGTGTTTCCCGAGAGCACGCCGGCCTCAGGCGCACGCCCATTTTTTCGGAATGTAACAAGACGCATAAGCTCTAAAGTTAGCATTCACGGGCTGCAAAAGAGAACCGGCACTTGGGCGTGGCACAATGGTTAATTCATGCCCAGCATTCATCGCGCCCTCATCAGCGTCACGGACAAGACAGGTATTGTGGATTTTGCCCGGGATCTATCGCAGCTCGGAGTGGAGATACTCTCGACCGGCGGCACGCATCGGGTCCTGAAGGAAGCCGGAATCGCGCCTCTCCGCGAGGTTGCCGATGTGACTGGGTTCCCCGAAATGCTCGACGGCCGGGTGAAGACGATCCACCCGCGCATCGCCGGCGGCATTCTGGCGATGCGTTCGCGTCCCGAGCACATGCAGGCGATCGAAAAGCATGGGATTCCCGCGATCGATCTGGTGTGCGTGAATCTCTACGAATTCGAAAAGATCGCGGCCAAGACGGACGCGCCGCTCGAGGAATTGATCGAGAACATCGACATCGGCGGGCCTACCATGATCCGGGCGGCTGCGAAGAACTGGCAGGATGTCGCCGTAGTCACGTCCGTGGACGATTACAGCGGGCTGATTGCCGAGATGAAGGCGAGCGGCGGCGGCCTCTCCGCCGAAACGCATTGGCGCCTTGCGCAGAAGGCATTCTCAACCACCGCCGCATACGATCGCGCGGTCAGCGCCCGCCTCAGCGAGATTCCGCCCACGGGCGAGATCTTGCCCTCCGTGCTCGACATCCGCGCACCCCGCGCCCTGGGTTTGCGATACGGCGAGAATCCTCACCAGTCGGCCGCGCTGTATGCCACCGGCCACTGGGGGATCGCGGGCGCCACGCAGTTGCAAGGGAAGGAGCTCTCCTACAACAACCTGGTGGACCTGGACGCTGCCTGGGAGTTGATCCGCGAATTTGACGAGCCCGCCTCGGCGATCATCAAGCACACCAATCCGTGCGGTTGCGCCGAAGCGCTCGTGCTGGCCGATAGCTATCGCCGCGCGTATGAAGCGGATCCGGTCTCCGCATTCGGCGGCGTGCTGGCATTCAATCGGCGACTCGATGCAGCTACGGCGGAGGAAGTAGCCAAGACATTTGTAGAAGCGATTGCGGCCCCCGACTATGCCGGGGAAGCGCTCAAGGTTCTGAGCGGGAAGAAGAATCTGCGTCTGCTGCGCGTGGCCTTCCGGCCGGACGAGGTAGCGCGTCCTCTGGTGGTGAAGTCGATCAGCGGGGGTTACCTGGCTCAAACGCCGGACAAACACCGCCTGAAACGGGCCGACGCCCAGGTGAAGTCCAAGCGCGCTCCCACCGCGGAGGAATGGATCGCCCTCGAATTCGCGTGGAAAGTCTCGAAGCACGTGAAATCGAACGCCATCGTCTATGCCCGCGCGGGACAGACGATCAGTGTGGGAGCGGGTCAGATGAGCCGGGTCGATTCAGTAAAGGTGGGCGCGATGAAAGCCGTCCTGCCGCTCCAGGGCGCGGTGCTCTCCTCGGACGCGTTCTTCCCGTTCGCGGATGGTTTGGAGGAGGCGGCTCGCCACGGTATCACCGCGGTGATTCAACCCGGCGGTTCGGTTCGCGACGAAGAGGTCATCGCCGCGGCTGACCGATTGGGCCTAGCGATGGTGTTCACGGGTGTCAGGCACTTCCGGCACTAGGCGTTCTGGTTACCGCTCCTGCACAGTCACGGTTAGCAGCCGTGGACGGTTACATCGATCCAGAGCCGTGGGACGCACTAGGTGAGTTCGATCCAGCCTTCGGCCGGGATGGTGACGGGAGGCAAATCGCCTCGATGCAGATCAGCCTGCGACGCCCGGACCCGGAAGCGCTTGCCGGAGCGCGGCGCGCGCATTTCGACGATGCCGCCCACCACCACTTCGGTGGGCGCGGGGCCGGTCTCGAATTCGATTGCGAAGGTTCCATCCGGCGCGCCATCGAGACGGACGTATAGATTGGCGTCGTCGCCGCCGTAAAACATCTCTCGCGCCGGCGAAACGCCGCCGTGCATAGCGCCGGAACGGGGATCGGGCCGGTAGCGGCCTGCACCGCTCCATTCAAAATACGAAGTGACTTGGCCGTCCAGGATGGGATGAATCGCGTTCGCCGGAGGTTCGTGGAACTCTCCCGGCTGCGATTGCAGGATGGGATTCGACAGCGCAGCCGGCGCCGGGAGCTGGAGCGCCCGGTACACGTTTGAAAGATGGTCGCGATAGAGCTCATCGAACTCCGGACGATTGTCCGAACGGTGCTCCGGACCATACCACCAGTTCCAGTCGCTGCCCTCGGCGATGAGCAGCTCCTCATAGGCCAGGGCGCGACTCTCCTGGGGCACGTCGACCGCCTGATCGTAGGCGCGCCGCGCATCGAGGAGATACTCCCACGCCAGGTTGTCCTCCTCGGCTCCAATCCAGACGTCGAAGTTCGCGCCGATCCAGGATCCCGGGAAAATGCCTTTGAGAGGCCGCGCTTCAAACTTCGCGAGGGCTTCAGAGACGGTGAGGGCCTCGAGCCCGGGATCGTCAGAAATTCGGCGGTACAGTTCGCGCAGAAACGGGCGCCCGTTCGCCTCATACCATTCCCAGGCGTTTTCGCCGTCCAGAATGATGGGCACCAGGGACTCGCGCCCCCCAGCGTTCTGCCTGATTTGATTCAGAAAATGCCCGGCTGCTTCGGCCGCGCCCATGCGCGAGTACTGGAAGCCGATCAGGTCGCTCAGAAAGTGGTCGCGAAACAGCAGGCGCATTTCAAGGTTGCTCTGATGCCAGTAGTAGGCCTGATAGGTGACTTCCGGACTTGCGTCGCGGCTGAGGGTACGAGCCAGCACGCCGTTATCGCTGGCCGCCCAGGTGAAGCCGCATTCGGCGGCGATCGCCAGCGCATGGTCGGAGACGGAACCTTCCGACGGCCATAACCCAACAGGCGCTGTTCCTAGCTTCTGCTGCATGTAGGTACGGGCGCGTTGCAACTGTTCGCGAGCGTCCTGGGGATAACAAAAGCGCCGCGGCAGGGGCACGCCGGAATGCGATACGCCGGCAATATCGGAATCGCAGATCAAGGGCAGAATCGGGTGATAGAACGGCGTAGTGGAGACTTCAATCTGGCCGCGGGAACTGAATTCACGATACACCGGCAATACCAGCCCCAGCGATTCGCGCTGTTTCCGTCCCATAAGGACCTGGTCCTCCAGCGAATAGCCGCGGCCCTTCCGAACCAACTCGCCCAATTCCCGGTCGCGCGCCAGCAGGTCCTCGTCAAACCAGGCGATTTGACTCAACACTTGGAGATCGCGCAAATCCTGGATCGAAAGGCGGTCGTTTTTTTCGTGCAATTCCTCATAGCGCGGGTAACGATGGATGATCCGCCCGACGTTGGCCTGAAAGAAATACCGCAGGATGAAGTTGCGCTGTCCCTCGGTCAGGTCTTCGGCCGGGAGGAGTGCGCAATCGAGAAATGGATCGGAAGCCGAGCCTTGGGCGTACTCCTCGATCTGAGCCACCATCGAGGGCACCAGGTTGAAGGTCTGATGAACCGCGGGGAACTCATCCAGAATGCGCACCATGCCCGCGTAATCCTTAAGAGCATGGAGGCGGGTCCAAGGCAGCTTGTATTCACCGGTCCACAAATCCTTGTAGAACGGCTGGTGCATGTGCCAGAGAAAGCAGAGAGAGATCACTATCTGGAAAAGTAGCTCCTGACCGGCGGCGGCGGCGCGGTTCCCTTGATGGCCGACCACAGAATGTCGTTCAATTCATCATCGTCGATTCGATCGGCCTGGCTGAAGTCCATGCGCGCGGACCGGGCGGCGGTGGCCGACCTGGCGGGATTGCGATCGGTGAGCGAGATCCGCGGCTTCTCCGCCTGGTAGGGCGTGTTCTGCGGCGCGGCGGCGAAGGCGACCGTCATGGGCCGGGCCCCGGCGTCGTAGTGAGTCAGGGGCTTCATTCCCAAAATCAGTTCCATGGTCCTGAGCACGGAGCTTTGATTGTACATGGTGCTGTCGATCACACTGCGATGAGTATAAGGCGAGAGTGCGAGCAGCACGGACCGGTGAGAGTCGACGTGGTCCGGGCCGTTCTGCGCATCGTCTTCAATGACGAAGATGGCTGTTTTCGGCCAGAACCGGCTTTTCGAAACGCCCTCGACGAGCATGCCCAGGGCCGCGTCGTTATCAGCGAAGGCGGAAAGTGGCGCGATCTTGCCAGAACTGGTTCCGGAAGTATGGTCGTTCCCCAAACGCACGATCATCAAGCGGGGCATGACGCCGGTCGACTCAAACTGATGCAGATCGTCGAGGAATATGCCGGCGCGCTCCACGTCCGGGTAGTCGAGATCGAAGCTGCGATACTTCACGTTGGTGATGGGCCGGATGGACGGATCGCCGAATCCCGCGATCTGAACGCCGTCGGGGCCCGCCTTCTCCTTGTTCACGACCCATTCGCCGTAGTTGCGCACGGAGAGGCCCGCGGCGAGCGCGTTGCTCCAGATGTAACCGGCGGGGGGCAGATTGGCAGGCTCGTTGCCTTCGAAGCCATAGTAGCGAAGACGATTCGCGTAGTTGGTGGGCCAGATCTTCTCAACGAAGTCGGACGCGATGCCCGCAAGAGCCCAATTGTGCCCGTCCGCGCTGACGTCTGCGTTGGTGTAGAAGTTATCGAACAGCACGAACTCTCGCGCCAGTTTAAAGTGATTGGGCGCCGACGATTCGTCGAACAGAGCAAGCGTCGGGTCGCCGTTCCCTTTCCCGATCTTTCCGAACACCTGGTCGTAGGTGCGGTTTTCCTTCACTACGTAGATCACGTGTTCAATGGGCGAAGGCTTCTGCGGCGTCGAGTAGATCACGCTGCTGCCGGGCAGATTCTGTGGGTCGAGTTGCGTGTCGCGATACGGCGACAGGGCTTGCGCGCTCTGCGTGTATTTTTCCAGAGCGTCGTCGTCCGGCGGATCGATCACGGACATGGTGCCGGTCTGCATGTAGGCGACATACTGTTTACGAGGATCGCCGCTGCGGTCAATCGCCGGCGCGCCGAGCGGACCGGGTCCACGAGTATTGGGATAGCTCTTCAATCCGCGTCCGTTCAGTACCAGGAACCGGCCGTCAGAAAGGATACGCGCGGCGGTGGGATACCAACCCGTGGGGAGGAAGCCATTCACAACGGTCTTCGGTCCGGAGATGTCCGCCACCGCGACGACATTCGCGTCGGAGCACACCACCAGCAGCCGCTTCTGATCCGGCGATAGCGCCAGAGCGCTGGGCGTCATTCCCAGCGGATGTCTCGGCGTGAGCGCCACGTTGATCGACTCGATCAACCTCAGCGTCTTGTTTTCGCCAACCCCGACCACGAACACAGTGTTCGTATTCGCAGCGGTCACAAACAGACGGTAGCGCCAGTCGGCACTGGCTTTGTCGCCGTCGGCACCGCTGCCGGCATCGCTGTCACCGTCGTGGTCCGGCTTGCGCTCGCTCAACACCAGATCGGTGGTATGCGGTCCAAGCTGGATGCGTCCGAGGTCCGACCCGTCGGCGGCACTATGCAGGTAGACCGTGCCGTCGGCCCAACTCGAAACGAAGAACGCCTTTCCATCGGGATGAAACAGAATGCGGTACGGGCGCCGGCCGGTTTTGTAGCGCGCCGTGACGTTGCCTGACCGCGCATCGATCGCCACGATCGAGTCGTGAAAAAGATCCGCCGCGTAGAGCATACGGCCGTCCGGCGAAACCGCGACATCTCCGATGAAATCGCGGGTCGTGTGGTCCGCCGTGGCTCGAAATTCGCGGGACGGCTTCAGTTCTCCCTGGGAAGAAAACGTGAGTTCCTGGACGGTGCCACGTGCGCCGCCTCCGGTGTAAACCAGACTTCCATCCGGCGAAAACGTCAATCCCAGCCAGCCGTCCTGAATCGGTATGCGGGAGAGTTCGCTCATCGCCGGTACGCTGAGCACGGTAATGGAAGGCGGCCGGTATCCTCCATTCAGCACCAGCAGAAATTTGCCGTCGCGCGAAAGCGCGGTGGACATGGGCAGCGTGTCCATGGGGACCTGCGTCCCAACCGGCTGAATGCGCCAGCCCGTGACCAGCAGAAAGCTTCCGTCGGCTTGCTGCCCCACGTGCTCGCGACCCGAGGGTTGTGAGGAAAGCATCAGGGCAAGTGCCAGGAACATTGCAAAGCTGAGGTATTTCATCCGAAGAACCGCCTTTATCCCGTGTATCTCTGCGCGATCGGAAACCGGCGCCCGATCCCAAACGCCTTGGTGGTGACTTTCAGGCCCGGCGCGGCTTGCTGCCGCTTGTATTCATTGTGGTCCACTTTATTTACGATCTCGTGAACGAGCTGGATGGGCAGATGAAGCTGCTCGGCGATTTGGCTCGGCGTGCGGTATTGCTCGATGTAGCCTTCGAGGATAAGGTCGAGGATCGCGTAATCGGGGAGCGAATCGGTGTCCTTCTGGTTGGGCGCGAGCTCGGCCGACGGCGGTTTCGTAAACACGCTTTCGGGGATCGCGCCGTGATTGCGCCGGTTGGCGATGCGCGAAAGCGAATAGACCATGGTCTTCGGCACGTCGCTGATCACCGCGAGGCCGCCGCACATATCTCCATAGAGCGTGCAGTAGCCGACCGCGAGTTCGCTCTTATTCCCGGTGGTGAGCACCAGCGCGCCGGTCTTGTTCGAAAGCGCCATTAGCGTCGCTCCGCGAATCCGCGACTGGAGGTTTTCCTCGGTTACGTCGGGAGCGCGGCCGGCGAACAACGGCGCTAACGTTTTTTCGAACGTCTCGTAGACGCCGGAGATGGAAACCACCTCAAAACGGATGCTGAGTTGAACCGCCATGTCGCGCGCATCACGAAGGCTGTGACCGGAGGAGAACGGACCGGGCATCGCCACGCCGGTCACGTTCTCCTTGCCGACGGCTTCCACCGCGATGGCCGCAGTCAGCGAAGAATCGATACCGCCGCTGAGGCCGATCAGCACCCTTGAAAAACCACACTTGCGGATGTAGTCGCGGGTGCCGAGGACCAGCGCCTGATAGACCGCCTCGCACTCGTCGGGAAAATCCTCGCGGCGGTCGCCGGTGCCGGCTCCGGTATCGCATAGGACCAGATCTTCTTCGAAGGAACAGGCTGAGGCGATCACGTCGCCTTCGCCGTTCATCACGAAGCTCGATCCGTCGAACACGAGTTGGTCGTTGCCGCCGGCCTGATTCACGTACACGACGGGTTTCTGATACCGGCGCGCCACCGCACGGTAGATCCGCCGCCGCATCTCGCGCTTGCCCATGTCGTAAGGGGAGGCGTTGATACAGATCAACATCTCGCCGCCGGCCTCGAACAGCTCTTCTACCGGGTCGCGCGAATACAGCCGCTCCTTCCAGAAGCGGCGATCGTTCCAAGCGTCCTCGCAGATGGTCAAGGCGACCGGCGAGCCGCGGAGGGTGCACAGCACTTCACGTTCGCCGGGCCGAAAGTAGCGCGCTTCATCGAAGACGTCGTAGTTCGGCAGCAGCATCTTGGTTTGGCGGAAGACCACCGAACCGCGTTCGATGAGAGCGGCGCTGTTGAGCGCGTGCTTTCCCGTCTCGGAGTGGGAGCGCGCCACGTAGCCGCAGATCAGGCTCAGATCGAGATCCACGGTTTCGCGGGCCAGGCGCTCCAGTTCCCGTTCACTGTCGTCGAGAAAACTGGACTTTTCCACCAGATCGCGCGGGGGATACCCCGTGATTGCGAGTTCCGGGAAGATGACCACCTGGGCGCCGCGAGCGGAGGCGTCCCGGGCGGCGCGCGCCATCCGGTCCGTGTTTCCCGCAAGATCTCCGACAGTAGGATTGATCTGCGCCAGAGCAATGCGCATGGATGTCCTTATTGTAACCGCGCTCTGTCGATGCGGATGGAAAGGCCTCAAGGTCCCGGCTTCTTTCGAAGAATCACACAACCAGACTGAAACGCGGGAAAGGCGTTTCCCGGCCAAGTGTGTTGCGCAGACAGTACGATGTCGTGTACACTGGACTCCTTCATGGGTGTGGGAAGACTGTTCCCGCGGGAGGATATTCCAGATGCGGCGGTATTTGACGACAACATTTACGGGACTGCGGAAGGGATCGCCGTTCCTCGGAGGCTTTGCCGGCATCCGAGGCTTGGTTTGCTTCCTCCTGTTCGCGGTCGGCGCGGTCCCGGTTGCGGCTCAGGTTTCGGCGGTGCTCTCGGGAACCGTGACCGATCCATCGCACGGGGTGGTCGCGGGAGCAACCGTCACGGTCCGAAACGCGGACACGGCGTTGGTTCGAACCACGGTCACCGACGACGCGGGCCGCTATCAGGTGGTCTCCCTGCCGGTTGGACAGTATGAGATCCGGGTCACCAAGTCCGGATTCTCGGAACGTGTCCGCAGGGGGGTTCAGTTGGTGGTGGGTCAGGACGCGACGGTGGATCTCGATTTGGCGGTGGGAGAAACAAGCCAGCAGGTGGTCGTAAACGCGGACGCTCCTCCGGTGAGCGTCGCAACGAATGACATCTCGGGACTAGTGGGCGAGCAGCAGGTGAAGGATCTACCGCTCAACGGCCGCAGCTTCGATGAACTTTTGACTTTGAATCCAGGCGTGGTTAATTTCACGTTCGAAAAATTCGGCGGTATCGGAGTTTCCAATTCCACAGCGGGCAATAACTTCGCCGTTTCGGGAAACCGCCCGCAACAGAATCTGTTCTTGTTGAACGGCGTCGAGTTCACCGGCGCGGCGGAGAACAACATGCAGCCGGGGGGAACCAGCCAGCAGTTGCTGGGCGTCGATGCGGTGAAGGAATTTAACTTGCTGCGCGACTCCTACAGCGCGGAGTATGGCAAGCGTCCGGGAGCGCAGGTCCTGATCGTGACCACATCCGGCACCAATCAGTTGCATGGATCGATCTACGAATTCCTGCGCAACAACGCTTTCGACGCCCGCAATTTCTTCGACGGACCGTCCGTTCCGGGCTTCGAGCGCAATCAGTTCGGGGGGGCTCTCGGAGGGCCGCTCCAAAAGGACAAGACATTCGTGTTCGGAAACGTGGAAGGCTTCAACCAGCACCAGCACCAAACCGGCGTGGATCTGGTCCCCGACGCGAACGCCCGGGCCGGGATGCTCCCCTGCAAGCTGGTCACGCCCGCGCCCAACTGCCCGGCTTCCGGTCTGATCGCCGTCGGCGTTTCTCCGCTGATCAACCTGTGGCCCGCGGCCACGCCAGGCGCTCCCGATTTCGGCGGCATTTCCGAGGCGTTCAACAATCCGCTCCAAACCATTCGCGACGATTTCGGGACGGTCCGGGTGGACCATATCTTTTCGCCCAAGAATTTCTTGAATTCGGTTTATACGATCGACGACAGCGCGGACTTCACGCCCACCAGCTTCAACTCCTACACGGCCGATGTCACGAGTCTTCGTGAGCAGGTGGCGAGCCTCGAGGAAACCCACATCTTTTCCCCTACGCTGCTCAATACCGCCAGGGTGGGCTATTCCCGCGCCGGTTACTTCTTCACCGGTGAACCGACCCCGGGTACTCCCGCCGCGAGCCTCACCGGCTTCCTACAGGGCGATCCCATTGGGGCGGCGGTGGTCGGTGGCAGCGCCGCCTCGAACCCCGCGGCGCAGATCGGGCTCGCCGGGGCCAACAACGGAAGCAATCTGCACGTCGCGCGAAATCTGTTCACGTATGAAGACCGCGTGTCGTATATCAGAGGCCGCCACCAATACTCTTTCGGCGCGTGGTTCCAGCGGTTGCGATCGAATGAGGAACTGGCGCTCAGTCAGTACGGACAAGCGACATTTGCGAGCCTGCAGACCCTGCTGCAGGGAACCGCCAGCACTCTTCTGTACGACCCGACTCCGACGCCGCTGGGCTGGCGCGCGTGGTTTGGAGCCTTCTACGCGGAAGACGTGATCCGCATCAGCTCTAATCTCACGGTCACGCTGGGGTTCCGCGATGAATTCACCACCGGCTGGAACGAAGCGCACGGCTGGGCGTCCACTTACACGTACACCAACGGCGTGATCAACACGCAGCCAAATATCGGAAATTCCGCCCTAACCGTCAACAAAGGAAAATTCCTGCCGCAACCGCGCGTGGGCGTCGCGTGGAGTCCGTTTGGCTCTCACCAGACCGTGGTTCGCGCGGGTTTCGGGATGTATAACGATCTCCAGGACGCGCTCGGCTATCGCACCGATCAGAACGCGCCGTTCAATCCGACCTACAGCCTTCCGAACTATTCCGTTTCTCAGGGGCCCATCGTTCAGTCGGCTCCAGTGCCATCCACAGCCAAGCTGGTGCCCGGCGGCGTTCAGCCTAATCTGAACACGCCGACGCTCATTTCGTATTCGCTCCGCATTCAGCAGCAGTTGACTCCCAACACCACCGTCACCGTCGGGTACGTGGGGTCGCATGGATACCACGAGTTGATCGGAGTCGACGCCAATGAGCCGTTCCCGGTGATCTGTCCAGCGTCCCCATGTCCGGCCACCTATCCGGCCACGTTCCCGGCCGCGATCGCGGGGACGCCGGTGGCCCCGGGAACGTATTATGTTCCCACCGCGACGAAGCCCAACGCGGCCATCAACAATACTTGGACCTATTTCTCCGAAGGCGTCAGCTCCTACAACGCCCTGCAGGTTGACGCGAATCGTCGCTTCAGCGGCGGGCTATCGCTGCGCGGCGTTTATACCTGGTCGAAAACCCTCGACGACGGGGATTCGCTGAATGCCACGACGTCCGGCAACGAGCCGGCGCTGGTCTCGAATCCCTTCAATCTCCATGCCGATTGGGGACTCGCGAATTTCGACGTCCGAAACACCGCCACCGTAAGCGCCAGCTACGCGCTGCCCGTTGGACATGGGAAGCGTTTCCTTGGCGGCGCAAGCGCGTTCGGCGGCCCGATGCTGAGCGGATGGACTGTCAATTCGATCGTCACCTTGCAGGGCGGTTTTCCGTTCACTCCGCAGCTCGGTTATAACCCGACCAACAGCGGCGACTCGCGCAATCCAGTGCGCCCGTTCGTGAATCCAGCGTTTACCGGGCCCGTCATTCTAGGGACTCCGAATCAATGGTTCAATCCGGCGGCGTTCCTGATGCCTCCTAACAACAGCGGCTTCGCCGGCAACCTGGGTCGCGATACGTTGATCGGCCCGGGTCTTGCCACCGTGGATTTCTCGGCATTCAAGGATACGAAGGTTCGCGAGAGGATGACGCTGCAATTCCGGGCGGAAGTATTCAACATCCTCAACCACGCGAATTTCAACAGTCCCAATGCCGTGGTCTTTACCACCAGCGGCCTTTCGCCAACGGCTGGTCTGATCACCAGCACCTCCACTCCATCACGGCAGATTCAGTTTGGATTGAAGTTACTGTGGTAGCTCCTCTGTTAACATCGCGCACAACGCAGCGGGCCGCGATGATTTCACTCACCAGCGAGCGCGTCCCGCGCTGTGCGCTCCTAAGTAACAGCCCGCAAAAACCGGAGCGAGTAAACTACGCGCAGCGGCAGTGTTACTTGGCTTGTAATGAGGGGGGTGCGCCGCACCCTTTGCGGACTAGGCAGCTAACTTCACTTATCGACGGGAGGTTTAGGACCTTTCGGGGGCGACGAATTCGAAGTGAGACTTTTCAGGTCCACAAAATCGCTCCGGACGGCCTCGATTTCGCGGCTGTACTGAGCCGCATTTCCGTAGTCGAAGAAATGTGAATACCTCGAATGCGGAGCGCGGAGCCGGCGGGCGTGCTTAATCGGGCACCAGTGCTGTTCCGTGCGAGCTGCCACTTCGACGCCGTAGGCGAGGAGCCCGTTGCCGTAGGAACAGTAGATGCAGTTGATGCGTTCTACCAGGTTCAGATATTTGAGATGGCCTCGATCGAAGATCACATAATCCCCGCGTTTGACCTTCGGCACCCCGTACACGGGGAAACACACCGTTTGAAATATCCACAGAAAGAAATCGAGGAATGCGAACGGGATCACACCCAAGTAGATGATCGGCGCGGTCAGAACAGCCAGGATGCGGGAGTGTACAACATAGGAGACTAGCCCCGCTTTGAGCTTCCGGTGCTCGGCGAGAACATCCTTCTCGAAGGTGGCTTTCCCTTTGGCCCAGCGGTAGCGAAACGCCTCTTCCTTTCCCTCCAAAGCGATTTGGAGCTCCTTTTCAAGCGTTTTGATGCGCTGAGCTAGGTCTTCCTGGATCAGGGGCACACGGCACCTTCCCTATTGAGGAACTCGCGCAAAACGGAGCACGGCGCGATCGTGTTCCTGCCCGGTTTTGTGGCGCGCGCCGCGCCCTTTGCGCTTCCGGTCACTTCTACAGTGGCATGTTGAGCGCCAAATCACCAGAGAAACGTTTTAGCCCGCAAAGGGTGCGGCGGCACCCTCGAGTAACGCTGCCGCCGCACTCCGTTTTGCGGGCTGTTACTTAGGAGCCGCCCGCAATCGCGCCTACGACGAGAAAAGGCTCCGCCCCTGAGGCGACCGCGTCCGGCAGCGGCGCGTCCGGCGATTGGTGGGATAGATCCTCCTCGCAGGCGAAGAACCGCACGAACGCCCGCCGCTCGAACGTGATCTGATCCCGGATGGTGCCGCGCAGCATGGGAAAGCGGGCTTCAAGTGCGTCGAGGACCGAACGCTGCGTGACCGGACCTTCCACCTCCAGGCTCACTTCCCCTCCGGCACGCGCCAGGGTGCGCAAATGCGCCGGCAGGATGACACGGACCGTGCTGTAGCTCCTACCCCCGGTCATGCCAGCGTCTGTACTTCGACGGATAGCACGGCGGGAAGGTCGCGGACGATCGGGGTCCAATTATCCCCGGCGTCGGCCGACGCGTACACTTGCCCACCGGTAGTGCCAAAGTACACGCCGCAGGATTCGAGCGAATCGACGGCCATCGCGTCGCGCAGGACGTTTACATAGCAGTCTCGTTGCGGCAGGCCCTTGGTGAGCGCTTCCCATTCGTTTCCGCCGCTCCGGCTCCGATACACCCGCAGCATCCCGTCCGGTGGAAAATGTTCCGAATCGCTCTTGATCGGGACTACATAGATGGTTTCCGGTTCGTGCGCGTGAACGTCGATGACGAATCCGAAATCGGTGGGCAAGTTCCCGCTGACCTCCCGCCACGAATCGCCCGAGTCGTCGCTGCGCAT
>Ga0209415_10004589_pt1 | contig 25238 bp, 22 predicted proteins | sample PeaSoiSIISIP2007_FD_187696 | JGI IMG/M metagenome (GOLD analysis project Ga0209415, IMG submission 187696) | Peat soil microbial communities from Weissenstadt, Germany - SII-SIP-2007 (SPAdes) (version 2) | ecosystem: Environmental > Terrestrial > Soil > Wetlands > Peat | place: Germany... | reverse complement strand
TTTTCTCCGATGTTTCTCTGCCCAGCGCGGCGATGATCGCTTACTCGGGGGTCTATCTATTCGCCGCGCTCGGCATCGCGGTTTACCATTTTCATCGTCGCGACTTGTGATCGCTTTCCGGCTCAGCAAGACGGAGAAGTAACGGGGCCAGGATGCCGTTATTGTCCTCGATCCAATAGAAACTACCAATACTTACAATCAACTAAAGCCCAGTCTCCATCATGTCGATAGACGACTGACTGAGGAGACTGCTTGGCGACATCGACCACCCCCGTTTCTATCCTGCCTTCCGCACCCGCTCCGACCTTAGTCGGACACACGTGGGCGGGGCGGCTGCTCTCCCCTTCCCTTTCAGATCTTTTCTTTCTATTCTTCACCGCCTGGATGTTTCTGGTCAGCCCGGCAGGTTGGCAACGACTTCTATTGGATGCCGATACCGCGCTCCACCTGCGCATCGGCCAGTACATCTTGTCCACAGGCAGCATTCCCCGACAGGACCTCTTCGCTTTCTCGAAACCGGCCGAAACCTGGTATGCCTTCGAGTGGCTATCGGAGACGGCTTATGCATATGTGTTCAGCTTGGCGGGATTCAAGGGGATCGCGCTGCTGGCCGGGGTGCTGATCGCTCTCTACATCACGGTTCTGTTGAAGTACACGCTCTGGAAAGGCGCAAATGGCGTGATCGCTCTCGTAATAATTCTGGTAGCGGCCACGGCAACGTCAATTCATTACTACGCCAGGCCTCATCTCTTTACACTTGCGCTTCTGGGGGTCGCCATTTGGGTGATGGAATTCAACCGGCGAAAGGGAGGTTGGCTCATTTGGGTTCTGGTACCGCTCACCGCTGTTTGGGCGAATCTACATGCCGGCTTCTTCGTATTTTTCGCTCTCCTCGGGCTCCGCGCCGTTGGTTGCGGCATGGAAGCCTGGTTCTGGCCGCAGAAGGGGCAGGAGCGCCGGAACGAGGCACTTCAGCTCATGCGAGTAGGCGCCGCCTGCGCGCTCGCCTCGCTGATAAATCCCTATGGAATTCACCTTCACACGCACATTCTGGAGACCTTGGGTTCGTCTTGGATCATGGAGAATGTGTCGGAGTTTAAGTCCCCGGTCTTTCGGACGGAGGAGATGTTCGACTTCATGGCTCTGTTATTCGCCGGATTGGCATCGACCACGTCTCTGTTCCGGAAAAAGAGTCTTGTCGAGCCGCTGTGGATCCTGTTCTTTGCCTACTATTCGCTCGTTTCAGTCAGGCACGTCCCCATCTTCGCGATGGTTGCCGCGCCGATCATTGCGGTAGAGCTTTCGGAATGGTGGGCCAGCGTGGCGGCGGGCCAGTCCAGGGCATCGCTGTTTGGAATACTCGATGATGTGTCGGGGCAACTCACTGCCAGACTACCGGGCACGAGCCTCTTCATCCCCATCGCGATTATTGGATTGGCGTTGGCGCCGGGACTCCACTGGCCCACCGCGTTCCCAGAAGGCGGCGGCCTTCCCATCAAGATGATTGAGCCGCATCTGGATCTGCTGGCGAACAGTCGCATCTTCACGTCCGACCAGATCGCCGACTACCTGATCTTCCGCAACTACCCGCGCCAGAGAGTATTTTTCGACAGCCGTCATAACTATTACGGCGACAAGATCGGCAACGCTTATTTGAGCCTCACGAACGGCGGGCACCAGTGGCGCAGCTTGCTGGACGAATTTCATTTCGACGTCGTACTGGTTGCCACCGATGCTCCAGTCGCGGCGCTGCTGCAGGCTTCCGGCGGCTGGCGCGTGATCGAAGGCGACGCTAAATTCATTCTGTTCGAGCGTCAGAAGAAGGGGTAAGCGTGAGCGCGCAGACACGCCATTTGCTCCAACCCAGACGGCTTCCGAAGCTGCTGTCCATCGTCATCGCGATCTACAACGAAGAAGAGGCCTTACCGTTTCTGCGTGAGCGCCTTACTGCTTTCATCGATGGCCTGGCGAGTACGACCGAAATCATCTTGGTGAACGACGGGAGTTCAGATGGATCGATCGGATTGCTGGTCGAGTGGGCGAACGCCGATCTGAGAGTGCGTGTCTTCAACCTGGCGCGCAATTTCGGCCATCAGGCCGCCGTGACCGCAGGACTCGACCAATCAGCGGGTGATGCCGTCGTGGTGATGGACGCGGATCTTCAGGACCCACCGGAGGTCATCTCTGCCATGCTCGACGAGTATTGCAAGGGATACGACGTGGTTTACGGACGCCGCATCTCGAGGGCGGGGGAGTCTACCTTCAAGCGGCTCAGCGCATGGGTATTCTACCGGGCGATGAGACTACTGGTTCACCCCGACCTTCCGGCCGACGCAGGAGATTTTCGGTTGGTATCGCGGCCGTGCCTGGATGCGGTGCTGTTGCTGCGAGAGACTCACCGGTTCTTGCGTGGAATGATCGCGTGGGTCGGGTTTCCGCTAACCTCCGTACCTTACGCCCGCGATATGCGCGTGGCAGGGCAAACCAAATACCCACTGAGCAAGATGCTGCGTCTAGCCTGGACCGCCGCAGTCTCGTTTTCCCCGACCCCTCTGCGGGTCAGCTTCTGGCTAGGGTTCCTGATCGCGGCGATCGGTATGCTCGAGGCTGCAAACGCGGTGATCCGGAGCATCCTGGGTCTATATGTCGTGCCCGGGTGGAGTTCAATCATTGTCGTCACCTGCCTGGTGGGGGGATCAATTCTGATCAGTATCGGCGTGCTCGGCGAGTATGTCGGGCGCATATTTGAAGCGATCAAAGAACGGCCGCTTTACCTGATTGCGTCGAAAGTAGATCGTGAACAAAGGATTACCCTGACGCCGGCTTGCGAAGTGGATCCAGTTAAGCAACAGCTTGCGATGCTCAGTGGGATCAATCGTGAGAGATAAGACAACGGTACACGACAACGAGGTAAGGTTTCACGACGTTTGGGCCCTTTCAACGCCGGTCAACCAAATCGCTGTGCGGGAGGCTTTCCAAGCGCCTACTGCGGTGGAGAACCGGGCAATTCTTGAACTGATGGGAGACTTGAAGGGTAAGCGGCTGCTCGACGTGGGCGTCGGCCTGGGCGAATCGTCGGTGTACTTTGCGTTGTTGGGCGCCGACGTAACGGCCATCGACATTTCGCCTGGCATGGTCGCCTGCGCGGTTGCGCTCGGCAAATTTCACGGGGTTGAGATCCACGGAGTGGTACAGGCGGGCGAAGGGTTAGACGTCCCGGAGAACTATTTTGATTTCGTCTACATTGCCAACACGATCCACCATGTCACCGATAAAGAGAGCTTGTTCCGCCAGATCCTGCGGGCACTGAAGCCTGGCGGGCGCTTCTTCTCCTACGATCCGCTTGCCTACAACCCTGTGATCAACATGTATCGCCGAATGGCGACTGAGGTGCGGACTGAAGACGAATCGCCCCTGACGTTTCGCGATGTTTCGGTCGTCGGCAAATACTTCAGAAATGTGCACCATCGCGAATTCTGGATTCTGACGCTCTCGCTTTTTCTAAAGTATTATGTGGTCGACCGGGTGCATCCCAACAGCGACCGGTATTGGAAAAGAATCCTGCGTGAAACGCCTGTGAGCCTGTGGTGGTGGACGCCCCTGGAGTGGATGGATCGCCTCTTGACGCGCATTCCACTGGTTCGCCGGTTGAGTTGGAACATGGTGATGTGGGGCGAAAAGCGCTGAGTGCTCGGGCCCGTAGCGTAGACTTTCACAGACCAGGGTTGTCGGCCGGATAATTGCCGCGTACCGTACTCGCGCCGAACTCCTCCTGACGTTTAACTGCGAAACCGGATGATCCTGGACGCGGCAGACGTGACTGTGTACGGGTCGTCCATTCCGAAACAACCCACTTGGCTGTAACGTCGGCAGGACGGAGAAGTAGTCAGACGCGCCCGTTAACCAGGCTATCGGAAGTTAGTCAGTGAGGCACACTTAGCTTCCGTGCGGCAGGAACATCCCGGAAGTCCCGCACATGATCTGGAACCTTCGGGACTCGACGACTTGACAATTTCCGGCGACACACTATATTCGGATGAGCGGCGACCTTACGCGTAATATCGTGCAGGCCCACCTCACGGCTGATGTCGATCTATCGGAGCTGCCCCGCCTGAGCGAGTTTCTGGCCAGGTTCGGCAGCCGAACTGGCTTACCCACAGAGTTGGTTGGCGATTTCGAGTTGGCTCTGGAAGAAGTGTTTGTAAACGCGGTGACGCATAGCCAGCCTGACGGCGGAGAACACGAGATTACCGTAAGCATCTGCCTGGAAGACGGCGTTGTAAAGATGACCGTGGAAGACGATGGTGTCCCATTCAATCCGCTGGAGGCGTCCCTGGTGGACTTGAATCTGCCGCTCGAACAAAGGGGTATCGGCGGGCTGGGAATCCACCTGGTTAAGGCGTCATGGATGACTTGGAGTACACTCGCTTGGAGGGCCGGAATCGATTGGTGCTGGGAAAGAACATTCAAGGATGAAGCATTTGTGGCTGGGCGTGACGCTCATCGCAGCCGCGTCCGGCGTTCTGCTGTTCTCCGACTGGGCGCAGCGCTCGAATGGCGGCCCGTTGAAGCGAATCGCCCTGGTCCAGCACGCCTCCCCTGGTTGGCTGCCGCTTCCGGGAAGCCGATTGCCGGAAGGTAATGTTCCCTGAATCTTCCTTCGCAATCGGATTGGGAGCCTTCGGGCAAGGATTTTCCGAATGCCAGGATCGTTTCGGCGAGTTTCTGGCGGTCGCCGGCGCCGCGGTTTGTCAGCCTACCGATGGATCGAACTATCCCGATTTCGTAGTCGCGGAAGGATCGCTTATACCTGAAGTCCAGGTCCTGTACGGAGCGGTTTGCGACGGCCCATTCCCGACGCTGGCGCGCTTCGAAAGCAAAACCGAATCGTCCAGGGATCGGACTCGCCGAATTGAGTAATGCGGCCCTGGACATCTCTGGCGAGGAGCAAGTTGGAATTGTGTGTGTGGCTGAATCCGCGGGGTTGGTGGGCGCCAGTCTGCGCCGGCCGCCCGTGAACGGGAACGGTAATGCCGCGCCGTTTGGACATCCGGAAATCCGACTGTGGCTGTCATTTACCACCGAACCGGCGTGGAGCCGATCCCTTGCCGTGGTGGCCGGTGTTGCATCGCGCTCCGGCGCCGGGCCGCTGGGAGAGTTGTTACGGCCTCTCGCGGGCAACAAGTCCGTTTTTGGCCACTTTCACGCCGCAGCCTTCTCGTATCGGCCATTGCAACGTGGAGTCATCGATTTGACGAAAACCGTACGATCCCTATTTGAACAGGAGAAGCTGCAAGGCATCCTGCATCTGCTTTCCGACGATCGGGCCGCAGTCGGAGTTTCTGAAAGCAAATTTGTGCGGGGCGCCTGTTGGATCGGGAGTATCGGGAGCCAGGCGTGACATTACTCATCGGCGCACTCACCATCGGATTTATTCTGTCGCTGCTCGCTTTGGGGGTTCTGATCAGCTTCCGGATCTTCGCCTTCCCGGATATTACCGCCGAGGGATCGATTACACTCGGGGCCGCAGTGACGGCGATCCTGTTGGTCAACGGGACTGGTCCATTCGTGGCGACTCTTGCCGCAGTCATGGCTGGAATGGCGGCCGGGGCATCCACTGGAGTGCTCCACGCAAAGTTCAAGATCAATGGCCTGCTATCCGGCATTCTGGTAATGACCGCGCTCTATTCCACCAACCTTCATGTCATGGGCCGGAGCAACGTCCCGCTTCTGACGGCAACCACGTTCGTAACCGAAGCGGGGAGACTGGGTGCGACCGTACTCGGCAACGCTGCGGAGATCAAGGCCATGGGATGGTTAGTGAGCACGCGAGACGTCTCCGTACTTCTCTTCGCCGTGCTGGCGGCCTCCTCCACCGGAGCCATCCTTTATTTCTTCTTCCGGACCGACCTTGGCACGGCGATGCGCGCGACGGGTGACAACAGTCAAATGATTCGAGCCCTTGGCGTGAGCGATGGCACGATGATTATTCTAGGCTTGGCTGTATCGAACGGATTGGTGGCACTTTCCGGAGCGCTGCTCGCGCAATATCAGGGATTCGCCGACGTTCAGATGGGAATTGGCATGCTCGTGTGGGGCCTGGCGAGCGTCATCATTGGCGAGGCGTTGGTCGGCGTCCGGCAGTTGGGCTTTGCCATTACCGGAGCCGTGATGGGTTCCGTGCTGTTTCGCCTGCTGGTCGCAATCGCTCTCCGCTGGGGGCTCAATCCGAACGATTTGAAATTGATTACCGCGGCCTTCGTGTTCCTTGCCTTGGTTGTGCCGGGGCTCATCACCAAAATGCAGCGCAACCAGGCGGCCGCCAATGCTTGAGCTCCGGGCGGTCAGGAAGACGTTTAATTCCGGTACGCCTAACGAGGTGCGTTCGCTGCAGGGCGTCGATCTCATTTTGGAGGCGGGATCGTTTGTGATTATCATCGGGACGAATGGGTCCGGTAAATCGACCCTGTTGAATGCGGTCAGCGGAAGCTTTCCGGTGGATGCCGGCTCGATCCACATAGACGGCCATGACGTCACTGCGTGGCCGGAGCATCGACGAGCTTTCCTCATCGGGCGCGTCTTCCAGAATCCGTTCAGCGGAACGGCGCCGAACCTCTCCATCGCCGAGAATCTAGCGCTTGCCAGCCGCCGGGGTCAGGCGCGAGGACTGGGATGGGCGCTGGGCGGGCACCTGAGGTCAAAGATGCGCGAAACCGTTCGCAGCCTGAACCTGGGCCTGGAGGACCGGCTTGATAACGCGATTGGAAGCCTTTCCGGCGGTCAGCGCCAGGCACTGACTTTGCTGATGGCTACATGGCTGAAGCCGAGGCTGCTGCTACTGGACGAGCACACTGCGGCGCTCGATCCAAGAAGCGCCGACCAGGTGATTCAGCTGAGCGACCAGATCATCTCACGCGACAGCCTGACCACGCTGATGGTGACCCATTCCATGCATCAGGCGGTAAATCTCGGCGACCGTCTGATCATGATGCACCGTGGAAATATCCTTCACGATCTACGCGGAGACGAGAAGCGCCGGCTGCGCGCCGACGATCTGCTGGGCCGGTTTGAAGAAATCCGCCGGGCTGACCTGCTGGATGAAACAGCGGCGGAAATGTTGCGGAGGATGTACGTTTGAGCAGGCTGTAAGATTCGCGGGACTCGATGCGAGTTCGCCAGACTCGATGCTCAGCTAGAGCTTTCCGTACAGCAGGAGCAAACGGCTCCACGCCTTCTCCGCCTGTGGCTCGTTGTAGACCCCCGAATCCGGTGGGCACCACCCGTGCGCGGCGCCAGTGTACACTTCAATTTCCGCAGGCAAGTTCGCCTTGGCGAACGTCTCTTTCAGAACGGTCTTCTCATTGGGAGACCGCATATCATCATTTGCCGCAATCGCGATAAGGAATTGCGCCTTGGTCTTCGCGGCCTGCAGGTGCGGACTGTTCGGCGTATCCGTCACCAGTCCGCCGCCATGGAAGGAGGCGACTGCGCCGACGCGATCGGGCGCGGCGGCCACGGTGCGAAACGCGATCGGGCCGCCCATGCAATAGCCCTGTGTGCCCATCTTTCGATTCTTGGCAACCGGGGATTGCCGGTCCAACCACCCGATGAACGCCTTCGCATCCGTCATGTGGGTCGTCTCGTTCAGAGTCTGCGCGAGCGGCATCAGCTGCTGGATTGGGGTAGCGGAACCCGCGTCGTCCGGCGTCGCCACGCTCACGTCGGATTCGGTCACCGCAGCCGCGTTCGCGACTTGGGGCAGCATCATGGCCATGCCTGCTCCCAACAGGATGCCGAATTGCTTTCTTGTCACTAGACCGAGAGCCTCGTACTGCCGCCGGTCGTTCTCAAAGTGATCTTGATCACACATATTCGCTCCTTATCAACGCCTGGTCGTCGGCAGACCGCAATGTACCGGAGGCAAGTGCCTGGTCCGCCATCACCGGGATCACGTCAAAGAATTTCTGTTCCGAGATGAATGCGAGCGAGCGTTTACCTGCCCACACCCAATCCCGGTTGAAGGGCATTCACCAATGCGGCCATGTTGCCGCAGGGGTGTTTGTTTTCGAGCATCAGTTGATGGGCAAGGCCAATCTCGTCGAACGAAAATGTGCGCGAAAGGCAGGGATCGATACGGCCCTCCGCCACCAGCGCCGTCACAGCGGCAGCTTGTTCGTCGTTTGAAAGGTGACTGCCCTGGAAGCGCTTCTGCCGCATCCAGTGATAGCGCAGATCCATGGTCACGTTATACCCGGTGGTTCCCGCGCAGATCACCACCATCCCCCCGGTGGCGCACACTAGACAGGACGTCGGTAGCGTATCCTGGCCGGGATGTTCAAACACGATGCGCGGGCTTACTCGTTCCCCGAGGATGTCCCAAATCGCTTTCCCGAACGAACGCGCGCCTTTGATCCACTGGTTATACTCCGGTGAATCGGTTTCGGGCATCACACCCCAATGGCTGAATTGCTTACGATTGATCACCCCCACGGCGCCGTGATCCAGGCAGAACGGGCGTTTGGCTTCATCCGAGATAACCGCGATCGGACGTCCGCCCTTTTCGCGGACGATCTGCATGGCCATGGACCCAAGTCCTCCGGCCGCTCCCCACACCAGCACGGCGTCGCCCTTCTCCACCGTGTTGCCGGACCAACCCATCAGCATCCGGTAGGCGGTGGAGGCGCACAACAGATAGCATCCCGCCTGCTCCCACGTAAGCGCCTTCGGTTTCGGAATGCATTGATGCGCCTGCGCCCGCGCGAATTGGCAGTAACTTCCGTAGTTGGTCTGATAGCCCCAAATTCGCGTGCTTTCGGCCAGCATCGGATCTCGTCCCGACAATACCCAGGGATCTTTAGGCTCCCACCAACCGCTGTGAACGACCACTTCATCGCCAGGCTTTAAGTGCGTGACGTCCGCACCCACCGCCCAGACGATCCCGGAACAGTCGCTGCCGCCGGCATGGAAATCTTCTTTCTCGCCGCGACTCTTCTGACGCTCGGCGATGACATCCACGGGCTGACCGAGCGCCGCCCAGACGTTGTTGTAGTTGATCCCCGTCGCCATCACGTAAATCAACACTTCGTTTGCCGCAATTTCCGGAGTGGGAAGGATTTCGCGCCGCCACGCCTCCTTCGGTTGACCGAATCGGTTCTGGCGCACCGCGAACGCATGCATCATCCGGGGCACGCAACCCAACGCCGGTGGTTCTCCCAGATTGCAGATTTCTACATCACGGACTTGCATAATCCCATCCTTGATTCACGAAACACTTTTCGTCAAGGAGCGACGCGTATTCCGGATCTTATCGTGTAGAGTACGCTGAAATTCTCGAGCACACCTTGGTCCGCGCTCATTTCGTGCATGGTCCGCGAGGGACCTTACTTTTGGCCGGCTTTCAATTTTTCCGCGCGCGCCTGCTCGGTCTGCGCAAACTTCTTCACGGCCGGGAGGGCGCTCGGATCGGCCATGATCTTACCGATTTCGGTCAGAGCCTCGTCCGGTTTACCGGCCTCCACATAAGCCGACGCGAGTCGCACCCGGTCGGCGGGATCGGGCGTGGCCGCGTCATCCACCGCCATCCGGTATTCCGTGATCGCCACGTCGTACTTCTTGCGCGCCACCGCCACCAAGCCGAGGTCCTTGTGCCCATCCGCAACGGAGTCCTTCTTGATGCCGGCCCATTGCGCATCGGGCATCTGCGCGTTCGGTTTGGGCGCCTTGCCTACCGCCGCGATCGCGTCGTTCGCCAATTTCTCGGCCCGCGTCAGCTTGTCGTCCTTGTCCAGATCGAACTCCCGCGTGTGGGCCGCCAGTTCGCCCGCCACCAGCAGCATCGCTTGGAAGGACTTCGGATCCGCGTCGAGCGCCCGATTGGCATAAATCAACGCTTTGGCGGAGTCGCCCTTCGCCTGTTCCGCCTGTGCCGCGACGCTCAGCGCCCACGCCTTGAATTCGGTATCGGCAAAGTTCGTGATCAGGTTGTCGACGGCCGTGATCCGGGCATCCGCCGTCGTCGCATTTTGCACCGCGATCACGGCGTCGCGTTCCTTGGCCGACTTGAGCTTCTGCGCCGTCGCAAGCCCGGCCATGGCCACTACGGCCGCGATTGCATATATGATTCTGTTCCTCATCCTTTCACTCCTCTGTGGATTATTTTCCCGCGATTAGTTCTTCCTGAATGCCTGCTGCAGACCCTTTTCCGCCGACTCACGGACCACGTCCGGCGCGCCTTCCACGGCCAGGGCCGCTTTATAATTCTCTTCCGCCTGCGCGCGATCTCCCTGAGCGTCGGCTAACCGCCCCAGGTACAGCAAGCTCCACGATTTCGTGCTCGCGTCGGGGTCCATCTCCAGCACCTTCCGGAACAGGCGATCGCTTAGCTCCGGGTCGCGTTCGAGGACCGCAATGCGTGCCAAACCATAATACGACTTTGCGTGCATCGACTTCTCTCCGGGCTGTTCGAGCAGCCGGGTGAATCCTTCTTTGGCCGTCTTCAGGTCCCGGCTGAGATAGGCGTTCTCCGCGCCGTCGAGCAGCTTGGCCGCTCCGGTGAGTTCCGGCTGCTTCACCGGGGCCACCGTCACAATCTTGCGCTGGGCGCGCTCGGTGGAGAATTCCAAGCTCGCCATGCGCTTCTCCTCCCGCGCCAGATCGATCGCCGCGATCAGATCCGGGAAGTACAGCCGCATGGCCTGATCCTGCTTCTCGTAGATCGCCAGTTGCTCGGCAATCGCCGGCGTCAGAATGTAGCCTTCGCGCATCGCCTGTGTGGCCATTTCCGGGTTGCGATCCAGGCGGCTCTCGATGGCCTTGATCAGGCACTCCGTGGTCAGCGAGTAAAAATCGGATTTGTAAAAGCTTTCGAGCAGCGGCGCCCCTTTGGCGTAATCGGCCAGCGCCTTCTTCTTGTTGACCGCGGCCGAGAACTTGAGCGCCAGCGTGTCGACCAGGTAGTGAAGATACTGGTGGCGGATCGCCTGGATCGGTAATTCCGGCGTCGGCGTCACCACCACAAAATAGTCGTCTCCATACGTGCGGCTCTGCACTTGGTTGGGCGCTCCCAGCAGGTCCACGTAGATCTGGAATTGCCGGCCCAGAGAACCATTGCTGATGTTCCGGAGATACGTAGTTGCCTGGAGGATGGCCCGCGCGACCGGCTCATGGTATTGGGTCATTGCCTGGTCAAACGCGGGCTCGGATTGCTCCCACAGATCCGAGATGTGTGCTTCCTTGTAAAAGGCCGCGAGCAGCGGGGTCAGATCCTGGAGCGCTTCCGCGTCCGGCGGCCACTGCTGGTTCCGGTAGCGGTTGCCGAAGTACGGCGGGCCGTCCAGCTGCAGCGCGTAGGAAATGTATTGGCCCAACTCCGCCGCGGGAGTTTTTTGGCGATGATCTCGGAAAAACCGCTTCAGGGCGCGGACGCTATCCAAGTCCAGCGCCGCAAGCTTTTGGCGCACGCTTTGCCGCAGGGGACTGTTCGAAGTCGAATCGATCTGGTCGTCATAACCGGCTGCATTTATTGCCGCGAGGACCGTGAAGATCACTTCGCTCGAGTCGAGTTGCGACTGGGCCTGCGCCCCTTGGGGCAACGCCGGCCGTGCGGCCAGCAGAACCAGCGGGATGAGAAGGACAGCGCCGCGCACGATGGAAAATCTCTATTCGCCCAGTATATCGAGAGCCGCCTGGAGTTCGCTTCGGGAGTGCGGATCTCGCGCGCTGGCGATGCCCCGGCGGTAATAATCGCGTGCTTCCTCTAGCCGTCCCAGCTTCTCGAACGCCTGCCCGCCGTGGAAGTAGCCGGCGGAGTAGCCTGGGTCGGCCGCAAGCAGCTTTTCAAACTCCGCCACCGCGCGTTCGAAGTCTTCGCCTTTCACGTATTCCATCGCCAGGCCGTAGCGCGCAAAGTTGCTCGATGGATCCTGCGCCAGAAGCTGTTCGAGGAGGGCGATCCGGGAGCTGTCCATGTTTTTCTCGTCCAAACGATGTAAACCGGAGTGTAAACGTATGCCTGCATATCCGCGCTGTCCATCCAGGGGACACAGCGCGCGGTCCGTTCTGTTAGGATACCGCCGTGGCCTGTCCGTTTTTCGCGCCTTCCGTGCGTCTTGCCGCCGGGGCCGCTCCCAAAGGCCCCCATGCTCCCCGTCTGCCGCTTGGCGAACCCTATGCCGGCGTGTGCCACGCCGGACCGTCCGGACCGTTTGAACCGTCCGAACCGGTCCTCCGGGAGTTCTGCAATCGCGGCTACGCGCGCGGCCAGTGCGGCCATTTCCCGGAAGGCCACCCCGCCGACGCGGTTCGATTCTCGGTGACAGCGGACGATGACCACGGCCGAGTGAGGATGGTCTACATCATTGAGCAGTACCACGCACCGCTCGAATACGGCCCGCTCGAATATGCCGGCGCGACGTCAGGGATCGGAAATTGGGTGGGGAAACAGCCGGCCGAGCCGCTTGCCTCCCAAGCCCGGGCCTTTGTCGGGAGCTACCTCAGTCGCAAAGAGTAGCGCTTCTGGGACTAGGCCGCTTGTCCCGGTTCTTGAGGAACTCGCCCGCACAACGGAGCCTCACTCGGCGGAGACGCTTAGAGTTCCTGCTAGCCGGACAGAGGCGGGCGGCCGCCTTATTGCCTTGGAGAAACTGCCGCCCGCCTTCGTTGTCCGGCTGTTACTTAGGAGTTCGGAGGGCCCCGCTGGCCCTGTGCGGCTCTTGAAACGCAACCGCCCCTCAGACCTTGTACATGTATTTGATGTTCGACTTGAAAACCAGAAGGTTCGGTTCGCCGTCCCGATTCACCTTGAGGCAGTTCTTGTCGTACCACTCGATCACGCCCTTGATGATTTCACCGTCCCCCAACACGATGGTCATGGGAGTTTTGGACTGCATTTGCTTCAGGTAGTAAAAGTTCTCGGCGTTGGTCTGATCGGGGGGCGTCGATCTTTTCGCGCTTGGCGAGGCTACGTCCTTCCTAATGGGCCGCTGCTCTTTATTAATTTCAGTTAACGATGGCCGGATCAATCTACGATTTGCGGGTTCCACTATGTAAACTCCTTCTCGTGGTTATGAATGGGGCTGGAATTACTAGATCCTTCATAACACAGCGCTAGCGCGAGCGCAATTGGACCGCGAGGGCATCGAGCGCGAGGGATTTTTGAATATTGCGCCGCACCAAGCCGGTCAGTTCATCCACCTTCTCCACGGCGCCCCGCACCCAGTCGAAGGAAACCTTCCGCGTCAGGGCTTCGATCTCTGGGCGGATATCGCCGTTGCGGATCGAGGGAACCCCGTGCGCCAGCCGCAACACGTCTTCGAGCAGGATGTACAGCACCTCCAGGTATGCCTCCAGCTTCTCCGTGCGGCGGGCGGCAATAGAATCGGAATGCTTCAGCCAGCCGGCAAACGGTTCCACTCCACTCGCCACCTTGAGCAGAGCGAGCATAGCCGCGCGCTGGCGGTCGTAAACTTCCAGATCGAGCGAGACCGCGGTCCCCGGCGAGCCCTCGGCCAGCGCTAGCCGCCGCTCCGGCTGCTCCAGACGCCGCGAGGCCAGGAACGCCTGCATTTCGTCCGCGCACAGCCTGGACAGACGGAACGGCACCGCGCGTGAGCGGATGGTCGGAAGCAGATCGTACGGATTTCGCGCGGTCATGATCAGGATTAGATGCGGAGGCGGCTCTTCGAGTGTCTTTAGCAGCGAATTGGCCGCCTGTTCATTCGCGCGATCGATCCCGTCGATCAGAAAAATGCGCCAGTCCCCGCGCAATGGCTTCATCGGCGCTCGGTCCTTCAGCAGCCGCATTTGCGGGATGGTGATCTGCCGCAGCGGACCGTCCGGCGCGAAGGTGAGAAAGTCCGGGTGCGAGGAGAAGAACAAAGGATCTTCGTTGCGCTTGTCGGCGGTCCATTTCTCGCGGCCGGCGACGATCGCCAGGTTCGCATCCAGACTGAGATCGTCCTGTTCGATTTTGCGCGCGTCGCCCAAAAGCGCCGCCCCGAAGCGCCGGGCGAGCGTCGCCTTCCCCACGCCTTCAGGCCCGGAAAACAGCAGGGTCTGCGCGATCCTCTGTTGGCGCATCATGTCGAGGAGCGCCTCGGCCACTCCTCGATTTCCGAAGAAGTTTTCGAACGGCGGAATTTCCAAAACTCACGGTACCACGAGCGGGATCCGGATCGTCTATCTTCAATAGGAGAGGCTCCGTTGAGCCGGGTTCGTAACGGGACGAATGACAATCGGGTCGCGGAAACATCGTGTAAGAGCAGTCCCGCTGGCCGCCTGTCTTTCGATGGCGAGCGCCCTCCTTGCGTTCGCCCAGGCGCGCGCCCCCGCGCCCGTTCCCGTGATGGTCGAAATGTTCACCTCCGAAGGCTGCTCCGCCTGCCGGCCGGCCGGCGAGCTTCTGGGGCAATTGGAAAGGAAGCAGCCGGTTCCGGGCGTCCAAGCCATCGCGCTCGAGGAGCACGTGGACTACTGGGATCAGTCCGGTTGGCTGGACCGGTTCTCGTCGCCGTTGTTCACCGATCGCCAGCAGGAATACGCGCGGACGTTTCATCTTGAAGACATCTACACTCCGCAGATGGTGGTGAATGGACAAACCGAATTCGTCGGCTCGGACGAGGAGCAGGCGCGGCGGTGGATTCTGATCGCGAGTGAAGAACCGCGGGCGAGAGTGGAAATCACCCTTCGCTCCGCCAACGCCGTGTCGCTAAGGGTGCGGGGTCTCCCGCCCGGCGCCGAACAGGCCGACGTGCTGCTGGCCATCACCGAGCGCGGCCTGGAGACCAATGTTCACGGCGGCGAAAACGTGGGACGCGTCTTGCGGCATGCCGCCGTGGTGCGGAGCCTCACCAATCTGGGTCGCCTGGAGGCTGCCAAGGGCGGCGCCTATTCGGCCGTCGCCCAGTTGCACCTGAACCGGACCTGGAAACGAGCGAACCTGAGACTCGTGCTGTTCGTGCAGGATCGCGCCAGCCGGCGGATACTGGGCGTGGCCACCTTGGTCCTCTAGGGTAGTGCGTCAGAAATCCTGAGCCGTTTAGGGCAAGGTAGGGCGGACCCCCTGGTCGGCCTCTGTTTGCAGGCGAAAAGCCGGATCAGGGGGTCCGGCGTGGGGCGAGGGCGTCCGCCCCACCTGCTGTTCACTCTGTGAGACGCACTACAGTAGAGTGATTTCGATCCGCCCGGAACAAGGCCAGGGTTCTCCCGCGCGGAAGGATGGGGACCCTCCGCGGCCCGCTTCACGGAGCCTTCTAGGCTCACGGCGCCTTCTAAATGTGCAAGTTGGAGTCGAGCGGCGATGCCGATGATATAATCCGCGACATGCGATCCCTTTTCTTCGCTGGACTCGTCGCAACTGCGGCAACGTGGGCCGGTCCCCGTCCGTCCGCCCCCGTCACCTACCGGTCCGATTTCGTATTTGAACCGAATGTCGGACAAACCGACCCCCAGGTGCGCTTCTGGGGCCATGCTCCGGGGGCCGGTCTCTGGCTCACGGAATCGGGCGCCGTGGTGAGCTTTCAAGAGGCGGGTTCGAAGCGCAAGCCCAAGCGCGCGGTGCTCGGCATGACGTTCGATGGCGCCCAGGCCCACCCCCGGATCGAAGCCGCCGACCCGGGGTCCGGGCGCAGCAACTATTTTCTGGGCAACGATCCGGCCAAGTGGCGCACCGGCGTCGCTCAATTCGGCCGCGTCCGCTATCGCGAGGTTTATCCGGGCATCGATGTGGTCTTTTACGGCAACCCGCGGCAGCTCGAATACGACTGGATTGTCGCTCCGGGAGCCGATCCGCGCGCGATTCACATGTCGTTCCGGGGCGAAAAGTCCATGCGGATCGATGCAGCGGGGGACCTGGTCCTCTCGGTCGGCGGCGTCGAAATTCGCGAGCGCAAGCCGGCGGTGTATCAGGAGAGGGATGGAAGGCGCCATGAGATCGGTGGACGATTCGTTCGGCGCGGAAGGCACGCCGTCGGTTTTGACGTCGCCCGCTACGATTCCACGCGGCCGCTGACCATCGATCCCGCACTCGGATCCTCGACCGTCTCGGTGATCTACTCGACCTACCTCGGCAATACGTATGTGGATGCCGCCGAAGCGGTCGCGGTCGATTTGCAAGGCAAGATCTTTGTCGGAGGCACCACCCTGTCGGCGGGGTTTCCTTCCAGATTCGGTTTGTACGGCAGCGGCGTCGACTCTACAGACGGCGATACGAATGGATTCATCGCGAAATTCGACCCCTCGCAGACCGGCGGCGCTTCGTTTATCTGGTCGACGTTTTTCGGCGGCGGCACTCCCGCCTCGGAGCAGACTTTCGTGCTCGGTGTGGCTACCGACGTTCAGGGCAACGTGTACTTCACCGGCGATACGGCTTCCCCCACCATGGCTTTGAAGAATCCGTTTCAGAGCAATTTCGAGTCGTCGGATACCTGTACGGACAATCCGGATTTCGATGGAGACAACGAATGCACGGACGCTTTCGTCGCCAAAATCTCGGCGGCGGGTGACAAGCTGATCTATTCGTCTTACCTGGGCGGCGCCGGCACCGATTATGGCGCCGCCATCAGCGTGGACATCACGGGAACCGCGTGGGTGGCCGGCTCCACCCGGTCGAATGACCTGAAGACGACCGCAACCGCCTTCCAGTCCTCGCTCCGGGGCGCGGAAAACGCTTTTCTCGCCGAAGTAACTCCCGATGGAGGAACCCTCGCGTACCTGACCTACATCGGCGGCGACGGCGTCGATCTCGTCACCTCGATGGCCGTCGATAAGGCCGGCGTCTTGTATATCGCCGGCACCACTACATCCGGCTCTTTCCCAACCCGGGGTCAGGGCTCGGGCGTAAGCCCCTTTCAAAAAACGCGCGCGGGAACCTCGGACGCATTCGTGCTGAAGATGAATCCTTCTCTTGAGTCGTTCCAGCAGCTGGTCTATTGCACCTACGTCGGTGGCGGGCCGATCTCCTCTTCGATTTTTCACGGAGTAGTAGTGGATTCCGCCGGCAAGATTTATTTGACGGGCTCGACCAATGCCCCGAATTTCCCGGTGACGACCATGACCGCGTTCCAGCCCACCTACACCGCGAATCCGAAGGGTTTCTCCCAGCAACTCAACGCGATGATCCCGGGCTTGAGTTACATCTACGGGAATGCGGTGGTCACGGAACTGAATCCCGCCGCGACGTCCTCCGCCTCTCAGTTGGTCTATTCGACCTTTCTAGGCGGCAGCAACATGGAAATCGCCCAGGCTCTGGCGCTCGATCCGATCGGGCGCTTGTTGATCACCGGCCAGACGGCGTCAGCCGATTTTCCGATCACGGCGAGCACGGCGTTGCAGACCGCCAATAGGGCGTCCGGATACTACCCCTTCACAGGATTCCTTTCACTGCTTGATCCCACGATCGCCGGGGCAGCCGGGCTCGTCTACTCGACGTATTTCGGCGGCAACACCGCCGATATTCCCGTCGCGGTCGCAGTGGATCCCACCGGTGGCGTGATTCTCGCCGGAGTGACCGCCTCGACAGACTTTACAACCGTGAACGCCTACCAGGGGCACTACGGAGGACCGATCGAAAGCTCTCTCCCCAACAGTCCCACCCCCGGCGACGCGTTCATAACACGATTCGACTTCTCTCAAGTGGGCGGCCAGCAGGTTTCGACGCTGGCGCACGTGGCCGACGGCAATGGATTCCGCACGCTGGTGCTCTTGGTGAACACTGGAACAACCCCCGCGGCGTATACTCTGCAATTTTTCGATCAGAACGGCACTCCAGTGACCTATCCGCTCGCTCCCGGGCAATCCATGTCCGGCACCATCGCCCCCGGCTCTCAGCAGATCGTGCAAACCACGGGACAGGGCGGCTCCACCAATCTCGGATGGGGCCAGTTGACGGCCCCGTCCTTCGTGAAGGGCATGCTAATTTACCAGCAGCAGGCGACGCCCACTTCGCTGCAGGAGGGGTCGGCGCCCATTGAGACGGCGAGTTCCCACTTCTTCGTTCCTTTCGACAACAGCACCGGGGACGTCACCTCGATCGGACTCGCGAACCCGAGCGCCTCTCAGGCGGCGACGGTGGTGCTTACCATGAGGTTCGAGGTCGGCGGAGGCACTTTCACGCTTCCCCAAGTGATATTGAGCCCGCTGCAACAGATCGCCCAGCCGCTGACCACTCTAGCGGGGTCGAGCGTCGGGACGCGGGGACTCATTGAGATTGCGGCGAGTACCCCGGTTGCCCTGGTGGCTTTTCGATTCCAAGGCGCGGCCTTCACTCTGTTCGACACCTCGCCCCCGGTGGCGAGCGTCGCGACGCCCATCACCTCCACCATCGCTCACGTCGCGGACGGCAACAACTTCCGGACCACCATCATCCTCAACAACACCGGAACCGCCGACGCGCCGTACACGCTGAGCATCCTCAACGCCCTTGGACAGCCGCAGACCTTCGGACTGGATGCCACCAGTTCGCTCACCGGAACGGTCAAAACCGGCGGCACAACCACCATCAATACCACGGGCCTTGGCGCCGTGACGAATTTCGGCTGGGCGCAGTTGATCGCCCCTCCGTCGGTGGGTGGCCTCGCGGTTTTTCGTCAAACCAATCCCGGCCAGAATGAGCAGCAGGCGACGGTCCCCATCACTCAGTACAGCCTGCAACACTTCTTTGTGCCGTTCGACAACGTGGGGAATACCACGTCGATCGCGCTGGCGAATCCCGACCCCGCCATCACCGCTACCATCAACGTCACGTTCCGCTATACGGACGGAACCTCGAACACCGGGCAATTCGTGCTGGCGCCGATGAACTATACGGCGCAACAGCTCGCGCAGATATTCACCCAAGTCGCTGGCCGGGGCGGCGTGGCGGAATTCAGCTCGAATACGCCGGTCGCGATCGTCGAAGTGCGCTTCAATCCGACGCAGGCTTTCACGTCGCTGCGTTCGGTCGCTCCATAGCCCGCAAAGGGTGCGGCGCATCCCCCTCATTACAAGCCAGCAACGTTGCCGCCGCACTCCGTCTTGCGGGCTGTTACTTTAGGAGTCCGCAAAGGGTGCGGCGCACCCCCTTCAATTCAGCCAAGCGGCCACGCCGCGCTCCGTTTTGCGGGCTGTTACTCAGAAGCCGACATTCCTCACACGCCGCGCGGCGATGTAGCGCACGCACCCGTGTGCGGCCGTGTCGAGACTAATCTCGCCACCGGAGTCGGGTCTGCCAGACGCCGGTGAGAAATGCTGGCTGGATTCGTTGGAAAACACATCGGCTGGAAAAACCGGACTGCCGCCAGAGCCAGGGTGGTCCGACCCCTTTTTCAGCTAAACTTATAGATTGACTGAAATTGAACAGCGTCGCCGAGCGATTGCCGCCCGGCTCGGGGAGCTGAAAGTCGACGCGCTGCTGGTCTCCTCTCCGGCCAACATCCGTTACCTATCCGATTTCGCCGGGTCGAATGCGCTGATGCTCCTTACCCCGGCCGAAGCGCACTTTTTCACGGATCCGCGCTATGAAATTGAAGCCTCCCAGAGGATCGGCGGCAAGGTCCATGTCGCCAAGGGTCCGCTAATGCTTGCCGCAGCCGGGATCATCAAGCGTAAGAAATTGAAAAGGATAGGGTTCGAAGCCGCGTGGCTACGTTATGACGACGCCGCGAAGCTCAAAGAGAAGCTGCCCCTGGGCGCGGCCCTGCTTCCCATCGGCCGGGTGATTGAAGAGCAGCGCATGGTTAAATCGCGCTCCGAGATCGCCAGCATCCGCAAGAGCGTCCAAGTGAATTCTGAAGCCTATGAGCGCACGGTGAAGCGGGTCAAGCCGGGGATGCGGGAGCAGGAGATCGCGGCAGAGCTCGAGTTCCAGATGAGGGTCCTGGGGGCCGAGAAACCCGCGTTTGAGACCATCGTGGCGTCGGGTAGCCGGACCGCGCTGCCGCACGCCCATCCGACCAGCCATCGGCTGGAAAAAAATGAACTATTATTAATAGACATGGGCGCGAGCCTTGAGGGCTACTCGAGCGACATGACGAGAGTGGTCCATTTGGGCGCGCCGCCGCGGCGTATCCGCGAACTGTACAAGGCCGTGCTCGAAGCCCAGGTATCCGCGATCGGTGCGGTGCGGCCGGGTGCGACGGCCGGCAACGTGGATAAGGCTGCTCGGGATGTTTTGAAGCGTCACCAGCTGGATCGCGAGTTCGTGCATTCGACCGGTCACGGATTGGGACTGGAAATCCACGAGCTGCCGCGGATCGGCAGAAAGGATCGGACCCAGCTCCGGGCCGGGATGGCCATCACCATCGAGCCCGGTGTATACATCGACGGGCTGGGCGGCATCCGCATCGAGGACACGGTGCTCGTGACCGAGACAGGTTGCGAGATTTTGACCCCGACCTCGAAGGAGTTCGTCAATCTATAAATGACTAACGAAGAGATCAAAGAACTGCTGCAAATCTTCCATGAGAGCGAGGTCGCCGAAATGGAAGTGCAGCGAGGCAGCGATCGTCTGCGGCTACGGCGCGCGGAGCTTAACCAGGAATATGTGGTGGCGCCTTCCGCGACGAATCATTCTCACTCCCCGGGCCAGTCTTCGGGCGGATCGGGAGCGGCCACGGCCGCGGCTCCGGCGTTCGCCAAGAGCGCCAGCGCGGAATCGAGCCAGGTGTTGGTCAAGTCCCCCATCGTTGGCACGTACTACGACGCGCCCGCCCCCGGCGCCGCGCCGTTTGTGCGGGTGGGCGACGCGGTCGAACCCGGCCAGGTCCTCTGCATCATCGAGTCCATGAAACTCATGAATGAGATCGAGGCGGAGGTGGCTGGAACCGTGGCGGCGAAGCTGGTCGAGAACGGACGGCCCGTCGAATACGGGGAAGCCCTGTTCAGCGTTCGCCCACGCTAGGGTCTCCGCATCGTACCCATGTTCCAAAAACTCCTGATCGCCAACCGCGGTGAAATCGCGCTGCGCATCATTTGCGCGTGCAAGGATCTGGGAATCTGCACGGTGGCGGTTTATTCCGAAGCGGATCGCAACAGCCTGCATGTGCGCTTCGCCGATGAAGCGATCTGTATCGGGCCCGCAAAGAGTGCGCTCAGCTATCTGGACATCCCGGCCGTGATCAGCGCGGCCGAGATCACCAACGCCGACGCAGTTCATCCCGGTTATGGATTCCTTTCCGAAAACGCCGATTTCGCCGAAGTGTGCGAAACCTCCGAGCTGCGGTTCATAGGACCGCCGGCCGAAGTCATCCGCCGCATGGGACTAAAGCAGGTGGCGCGCCGGGTGATGAAAGAAGCGGGAGTGCCGATTCTGCCCGGTTCCGAGGGAATTCTGAAGAGCCTGGACGAGGCGCTTGCGACCGCGGACGAGATCGGCTATCCGGTGATGCTCAAAGCCTCGGCGGGCGGCGGAGGGCGCGGCATGCGGGTGGTGCGCGAGGCGGCGGAGATGGAGTCCCTGTTCGGCCAGGCCCAGGCCGAAGCGTTCAGCGCGTTCTCCTGCGGTGACATCTACGTGGAGAAGCTGGTGGAGAATCCGCGCCATATCGAGTTTCAGGTGCTGGCGGACGAACACGGAAACGTCGAGATTCTCGGCGAGCGCGAGTGTTCCATCCAGCGGCGGCATCAGAAGCTGATCGAGGAGTCGCCCTCCACCGCCGTCGGTCCCGAACTGAGGCGGCGCATTTCCGAAAGCCTGCGCGGGGCGCTCAAGGCCATTGGTTATACCAACGCCGGAACGGTGGAGTTTCTGATGGATGCGAGCGGGAATCTCCATTTCATCGAGGTGAATGCCCGGATTCAAGTAGAGCATCCGGTGACGGAAATGGTGAGCGGGATCGACCTCGTGAAGAGCCAGATTCGCATCGCGGCCGGAGAGCGGCTCGACCAGATTCTCGGCGGGCCCGTGAAGATGTGCGGCCATGCCATTGAATGCCGCGTCAATGCGGAGCATCCGGAAACATTCACTCCGTCGCCCGGACGTATCACCGGGTTAAACCTGCCGGGTGGCGCCGGCATCCGCGTGGACACGGCGGCCTATCACGACGGCGTCATCCATCCTTATTACGATTCCCTGGTTGCGAAGCTGATCGCCCACGGCTCGGATCGCGCCGAGGCGATTGCCCGGATGCGACGAGCCCTGGATATGTTCGTGGTCGAGGGGATCTATACGTCGATTCCGCTCCACCAGCGAATTCTGTCGCATCCGGACTTCGTCGCCGGAAAACTGGATACCGGCTTCCTGCTGCGCACCGGGCTGATGGCAGAGAAGAAGTGACGAGCGGCGGTTCGCGGGGCTTCTCATCTTTTGAGAAACTCGCCCGCACAACGGAGCCTCGCTCGGGGGCGAAAGCTAAGAGTTCCCGCTACCGCAAAGGGTGCGGCGGCACCCTCATTACAAGCCAAGTAACGCTGCCGCCGCGCTCCGTTTTGCGGGCTGTTACTAGGAGTTTGGAAGGCCTCGCTGGCCCTGTGCGGGCTTTTTGAGGAACTCGCCCGCACAACGGAGCCTCGCTCGGGGGCGAAAGCTAAGAGTTCCCGCTAGTTTGGAAGGCCTCGCTGGCCCTGTGCGGGCCTTCAAGGAACTCGCCCGCACAACGGAGCCTCGCTCGGGGGCGAAAGCTAAGAGTTCCCGCTAGTTTGGAAGGCCTCACTGGCCCTGTGCGGGCTTCGTGATATCTTGAAGTTTCCAAACAGGTTGAGTCACTTCAGGGGTCCGCGCGAGGCACTCGTTTCGATAATCCCGGGTCGCTTCCTCCGCCTCTACAGACCGCTATTTTTCTGCTGATCTCGCTCTGTTCGGGGCTCGATACCAGATTGCTCAGGCCCAAAACTAGGGTTCCCTTAGCAAGGAAGTAGGTAAAGTCTCTGGCTGAATCTTGAGGGCCCCCTGAATTGCCACAAGTACTAGAACCCCTTAGAATCGAGGCGGGAGTAAAAGAAGTGGAGCCTATGGAAGCTATGGTAGCCCCAATCAATGACAGTTCGGAGGGAAGCGAGAAGAAGAAGGCGACGGTCCGGATTCTGATCGCGGACGACCACCCCATCGTTCGCGACGGGCTGAAAAAGCTCCTGCTGCTCGAAGACGATTTCGAAGTGATCGGGGAAGCGGGCGATGGCCGCGAGGTCATCGAAAAGGTGCGCGAACTCGATCCCGATGTCCTGCTGCTCGATCTGCGCATGCCCAATATGGACGGACTCTCCGCCCTTCAGGCGATCCAACAGACCAACAAGCGCACCCGGGTGATCGTGCTGACCGCCTCGGAAGACAAGAATGAGTTCGTGCAGGCGATGAAGCTCGGTTGCAGCGGCATCGTCTTGAAGCAGACCGCGCCGGACCTGATCGTCAAGAGTATTCGCAAGGTGAATTCGGGCGAGATCTGGCTGGATTCCCACACCACGGCCGCTGTCATGCGGCAGTTCTCGACGGGCCAGGAAGGCAGTAGCTCCGGGCAGGGCGGCAAGGGCCGCGAGCGCAGCCCTCTTTCGACGCGGGAACGCGAAATCGTCGCGCTGGTGGCGCAAGGTTACAAGAACAAGGAAATGGCGGAGAAGATGTTCATCAGCGAGCAGACGGTCAAGAACCACCTGCACAACATCTTCGACAAACTGGGTGTTTCCGACCGCCTGGAACTGGCGCTCTACGCCATCCACAAGGGATTGCATTTGCCTAGCGACGCCACTCCACGGTAGTAAAGCGAGGTTGAATTCCTGCTGGTGCCGGCTGAAAAAGACTTCTTGGCCGCCGATAAACGCAGATGAACGCTAATGCGCGGCAGCAAGAACTCTGTTTTCAATCGGCGTTTATCCGTGTTCATCAGCGGCCAATCTTCTCTTAGACCTTGTCTTTCGCATAACACACCGGTGAAATCCGGCACTCCGCACAGCGCGGGTTCCGGGCCACACAGAGCGCACGTCCGTGCAGGATCACCTGGTGCGAAAACAGAATCCACTTCTCCCGCGGAATCAGTTTCATCAAATCCGTCTCGATCTTGACGGGGTCTGACTGTTTCGTAAGATCGAGCCGGCGGGAGATGCGCATCACGTGCGTATCTACTACAACTCCCACGGCGATTCCAAACGCCGTTCCCAGCACGACGTTCGCGGTCTTCCGCGCCGCACCCGGCACGGTCAGCAGCTTTTCCATCTCCCGAGGGACTTCACCCCCGAAGTCGCCCAGCACTTTCCTGGCGGCCCCGATGACGGACTTGGCCTTGTTGTTGAAGAAGCCGGTGGACCGGATATCCTGTGCCAGCTCGGCCTGGCTCGCGTGGGCGAAGTCCGCGACAGTCGGGTACTTTCGAAACAGGCCCGGCGTGACCTCGTTCACGCGCTTGTCGGTGCACTGGGCGGACAGAATGGTCGAGACCAACAGTTCCCATGCGTTCGAATGATGCAACGCGCAGGTCGCGTCCGGATACATCTCACCGAGCGCCTGGAGGATGAACTGCACACGCGCCGCGCGATCGGCGGCCGTTTTCGGCCTGGCTGCGGACTTGGTGGCGGGCTTCGTCGCGGACTTGGCTGTGGGCTTGTGCGCGGATTTGGTCGCGGATTTGGACGACGGTTTGAGTTGGGCCTTCGGCAACCCACATAATATCATTTGCGCGAAAAACTCCTGCTCTCGATCGCCGCTCTGATTGCGTTCGGCGGGTGCCTGTTCGCCCCGTTTCAGTTTGACGACGCCGCGCTGTTCGCGGACCCGGCGATCACGTCGCCCTCGGGCTGGTGGCAGTGCTGGCGAATTACGCAGACCCGCCCGCTCACCTGGTTCACGTTTTGGGCGAACTACCAGCTCGGCGGAAGATCGCCATGGGGATATCACGCGGTGAACCTGGCGTTGCACCTGGCGGCGGTTGCACTCGTTTGGGACGTGTTGCGGCGGTTGATCCCGGCGCGGGCCGCGTTCCTGGCAGCCGCGATCTTCGCGGTTCATCCGATCATGACCGAGCCTGTGGCCTATGTATTCGCGCGCGGCACGCTGATCGCGGCGGTGTTCGGCCTGCTCGCGATTCGAAGTTGGCTCGACGGGCGCCCGTGGCTCGCGGTGGCGTGGTTCGCCGTAGCCATGACGGGTAAGGAGGAGTGCGCGGCCGTACCCATCGTGCTCCTGCTGCTCCTCAGTAAACATCGCGCACAACGCAGCGGGCCGCGATCGTCTTCACTCACCAGCGAGCGCGTCCCGCGCTGCGCGCTCCTCAGTAAACATCGCGCACAACGCAGCGGGCCGCGATTGTTTTCACTCACCAGCGAGCGCGTCCCGCGCTGTG
>Ga0209415_10004588_pt1 | contig 25238 bp, 24 predicted proteins | sample PeaSoiSIISIP2007_FD_187696 | JGI IMG/M metagenome (GOLD analysis project Ga0209415, IMG submission 187696) | Peat soil microbial communities from Weissenstadt, Germany - SII-SIP-2007 (SPAdes) (version 2) | ecosystem: Environmental > Terrestrial > Soil > Wetlands > Peat | place: Germany... | reverse complement strand
TCAGCTTGCGTCCAAGGCTACCCGTAAGTTTCACAAGCCCAACACCAGAATCCAGGAAACCATGAACGAGGTGCTGGACCGGATTGCAAGCTCGGAACGGCAGACGGTTCTGTCGGAACCGGAAAACTTCGCCGAGGCACAACGGCGGGCTGCGTAAAACCAGCCCTGCCGCCTGCCCCGTTCGTGGGCAAGTCTTTCCTGAGTTACCCCCCTTTGAAAATCTCCCGTCGTAGGTGAACTGAATCATGACCATCGCGGAACTAAAAGAAAAGAATATTACGGAGCTGACCAAGATCGCCCGATCCTTGGATCTGCCCGGCGCCAGCGGTCTGCGCAAGCAAGACCTGATCTTCAAGATTCTGCAGGCGCAAAGCGAAAAAGAAGGCCACATCTTTGCCGAGGGCGTGCTGGAGATCCTGCCCGACGGCTACGGCTTTCTGCGCTCGCCCGATTACAACTACTTGCCCGGCCCGGACGACATCTACGTTTCACCGTCGCAGATTCGCAAATTCGACCTCAAAACCGGCGATACGATCAGCGGCCAGGTGCGCCCGCCGCATGAGGGCGAGAAATACTTTGCGCTGGTCAAGATTGAAGCCGTCAACTTTGAGTCGCCCGACGAAGCGCGCAACAAGATTCTCTTCGACAACCTGACGCCGCTGTATCCGCAGGAGCGCGTCAAGCTGGAGACCGTGCGCGAAAACGTCAGCGCCCGGGTGATGGACTTGCTCACACCCCTCGGCAAGGGCCAGCGCGGCCTGATCGTGTCGCCGCCTCGCGCCGGCAAGACCATGCTGCTGCAAAATGTCGCGAATTCGATTACTACGAACCATCCGGAAGTAGTGCTGATGGTACTGCTGATTGACGAGCGTCCGGAAGAAGTTACCGATATGCAGCGTTCAGTGAAGGGCGAGGTCATCTCTTCGACCTTCGACGAGCCTGCCGCCCGCCACGTGCAAGTTGCGGAAATGGTCATCGAGAAGGCCAAGCGCCTGGTCGAGCACAAGCGCGACGTGGTGATTTTGCTCGATTCGATTACGCGTCTGGCGCGCGCGTACAACACGATTGTTCCGCCCAGCGGCAAGGTGCTCTCCGGCGGCGTGGATTCGAACGCGTTGCAACGCCCGAAGCGCTTCTTCGGGTCGGCGCGCAACATCGAGGAAGGCGGCTCGCTGACGATTATCGCAACCGCTCTGATCGACACCGGCTCCCGCATGGACGACGTGATCTTTGAAGAGTTCAAAGGCACCGGCAATTCGGAAATTATTCTGGAGCGTAAGCTGGTCGACAAGCGCGTGTTCCCGGCTATCGACATCCAGCGCTCGGGCACGCGCAAGGAAGAGCTGCTGATCCCGAAAGAGGACCTGACCCGCATCTGGGTGCTGCGCAAGGTACTGAACCCGCTCTCGCCGGTCGAAGCGATGGAGTTGCTGATTGACAAGCTCAGCAAGACCAAATCCAACGGCGAGTTCCTTGCGAATATGAGCTCGCTGTAGGTTTGTCTGTGTGGGGACGGGCGCCCTCGCCCGTCCAAGCCGAGCAAACGCTCGGCGCGCCCCCCTCGAAGCCTCAACCGAATAGGTTGCCTTTCTACGGCTCAGCAGAATGACAACTTTCTTGTGTGTACCTATGTACCATGGTACAATCAAGCTCGTGTCCGATAACACGAATCTCCTAGTCGAGCGCGTCCAGACCGGCGTCCGCCTGGAAAAGCGGCTGCTGAAAGTCCTCAAAGCCTTCGCCGAATACAAGGACATGACGCTCGGGGACCTTCTCGAGGGCATCGTGCTGCACGCTTTCGATGGCAAAGCCCCCTTCAGCAAGGACTCGATGGCACGAATCGCGGACTTGAAACGATTCTACGGTCTCAATCTGGACTCGAGTGCAAGTCATCGGCTGAAAGAGACCGTGGAGAGCAACTTAAGGCGGAAGACTGCGCAGAAAGTTAAGCGCAAGAAGACGCGCCAGGAAGGAAACGTTCGATCATGACTCAAGGCAACAATCTCGCGAGCACCGGCTTGCAATATTCGCTGGGGTTGGTGCTGATCTACGAATGTTCCCGGCTGCTCTTCTCATCCGCGACGGCGCATTCCTTGGAGAAGGCGCATCTGCCACATGTGCTGGTGCAAGCCATCGCCGCGGTGGAATTGGTCGGCGCCATTCTCTTTCTGATCCCGCCGACGGTGCTGGCCGGCGGCCGCTTGCTGCTCGCGACCTTCGTGGTCGCGGCCGTAGTCCACATCCTGCACGGCCAGCCTGATGTCGGATACCTGGTCATCTACGCCATGGCGGTCTTGACCATCACGACAGGCCGCGGATGAGCTTGTAGGTTGCCTAGGATGCCTTGGATCCGCCTTGATCCATCACGTATACACGTCCCGGGGTCGCCGTCTGAATTTTTTCCTTCTCGAAGCGATCTTTGATCCGTCGCCGCAACTCGCGGCTCACGCCGTACTGCTTATTGGGCTTTGTTTTTACCAGCATCAAGTATTCGGCCTCGCCATTCCCTACCCGGTCAATTCCCGGCACTTGAACATCGCTGACAATGTCATCGGCGAACGCCGGATCATGTCTGATCTCATCCCCGATCTGCTGCAACAGTTTGACGATGCGGTCACTGGGTTCGCTATAGGCGACGGTCACGCGGAGAGCGAGTTGGGACCAGTCGCGGGTGGTATTGGAGACGATTGTGATTTGGCTGTTGGGTACGGTGTGCACGGTGCCATCGTCGTCGCGCAGCACGGTGCGGCGCAGAGTCATCTCCTCGACTGTGCCTTTCACTCCCGCGATGCGGATGTTGTCTCCAATGTTGTACTGGTCCTCGAGCAGAATGAAGAAGCCGTTGATGAAGTCATGCACCAGGGTCTGCGCGCCGAAACCAATCGCCAGGCCGGCAACCCCGGCACTCGCCAGCAGGGGGCCCAGATTCAGTCCCAGCAGCGGAAGGATCTCGAGGGCGGCGACGAACAGGATCACAAAAATCCCAATGCTGGTGATTACGCTTGCCAGGGTTCGGACCTGTTGCGCACGAAGATCTGGATGCAGCTTGCGCGTCTGCAGCGCCGCCACCTTTCCGGTGATCAGGCGGAGCAGCCGGATCAGCGCAAAAGAGACCACCGTCACCAGAACAATCTTGGGGACGTCGTGGCGCAAGAAATTGCGCGTGTCTTCGCTCCAGTCGCGCAGAAGCGCGGGCAGGTTTCCTTCGCCAGAAGTGAGCATTTGCAGCAAACCGCGATTCATGATTCCAGGCCGCGATTATAGCAAGCGCCGCCTGATGTTCGACTCCGCGGGTACCCGTATAATCTTTTTATTCTGGAAGTAGCGAGGTGATTGTGCGATCCCATTCACTTGCGTCGGGGCTGCTCTTCTTACTGCTCGCATTCGCACCATGGCGGCTGTGCTTCGGTCAGACGCCCCGCCAGATTCCCCTTCCGCCGCTGCATCAGCCGCCCTCTTCCGAGGATGACGAACGCGCCAAGCTTGAAAAAGAGATGGCCAAGAAGGCGAACCAGGAGCGCCAGGCGCAGCTCAGGCGGGATACGAACGACCTGCTCAAACTGGCCACCGAACTGAAGCTGTCTGTGGATAAATCCAATGAGAACATTCTCTCCCTGGATGTGATCAAGAAAGCCGATGAGATCGAAAGGCTCGCGCACAGTGTGAAAGACAAAATGAAAGCGAATTGACCTTCCCCCGCGTGGACCCGCCGCCGAACCCGTAGTCCACTGTCAAAGACTGCAGACTTTGCGACTTGCGTTCCCCGCGATACAATTGCAACTGAATTTCAATAACTAAGACTTGTATGCCCTTACCTCAGACCGAAGCTCCGGGACGGTTGCAGGCTGAACTCATGTCGCGCGGCCTGCGTATGACCCATCAGCGCCGCACCATCCTCAGTGTGGTGGAAACCGCCAAACAGCATCTCGATGCCAGCCAGATTCTGCGCCGGGCACGCAAACTTGATCCCCGGATTGACCGGGTCACTGTCTACCGTACCCTCAACCTGCTCAAGCGCCACGGGCTGGTGGATGAACTCGACCTGATGCACATGCAGGGCGAGAAACATTATTACGAGCGTCGCCCACAACGGGACCACATTCACATGGCCTGCCTGCGCTGCGGCAGGATTATGGAATTTGAAAGCGATCTTTTCGACCGTCTGAAAGGGCAGATCCAGCGCGATTGCCGCTTCCACATCGTCGTCAGCCGCCTCGAAGTAGGGGGCTACTGCGCCCAGTGCCGCACTTCTTCCCCGGATTGAACGTCTCGGCGAGTTGCAACTGGTTGCAACAATCCTGATACAGAAAATTGAGCCCTTGCCTTGACGAGAAGACATTCAAATCTCTAGTATGAAGTGCGAATCTTATATGCAACTCAGTTGCAACTAGATCATATATGAAAGAGCAGACTGTTTTCTGCATATTGTTATTCTTCGCGGTCCTAGCCCGTGCCACTGCGCAGGAGGACCCTTATTTCGTTACCTACACCCACCATATGGAAGAGCCGGGCAATTTGGAGATTGAGGCCTCGAGCACGACGGACCTTCCCCGTTCTGGCCAGAGATTCTATTTTGCACCTTACACGGAGTTCGAATACGGGGTGACTGCGCGCTGGACAACCGAACTTTATCTCGAAGGTCAGTCCACCTGGGATGACAGTACGATCTTCACTGGTTGGCGAATTGAAAACCGGTTCAAACCCCTCAAGCGCGAGCACCGGATCAATCCGGTCCTGTATCTGGAGTACGAAGACATCAATGAGGCCGACCGGATTCAGAAGGAAGTTGAGGGCGGAGCACCGGACGTCAGCTCTTCTAATTCGCTGCTCCGTCAGATCAAAGACCGTGAATTGGAATCGAAACTGATTCTTTCGAGCGATGTCCACGATTGGAACCTGGCCGGCAATTTCATCGTGGCGAAAAATCTTTCGCGAAATGAAGGTTTCGAATTCGGATATGCTCTTGGATTTTCGCGGCCGCTGGCAACGCTGGCGTCTGGCTCGAATTGCCGCTTTTGCCGCGAAAATTTTTCCGCTGGTATGGAATTTTATGGTGGTTTAGGCAGCACTCTCGGCTTCGGATTGAACGACACGGCACACTATGCGGCGCCGGTGATGGCGTGGATGATCAGCGACAACGCCACCCTCCGTTTCTCTCCTGGGTTCGGACTGACTCACGAAAGCAATCCCGTACTTTTGAGATTCGGTTACAGCTACGAGATCCAGGGAATCGGCAGCAAACTGTCACGGCTCTTCGGAGGAAAGCCATGAGGCGCCGGAGAATTGTGGCAGTCGCTTTGGCATTACTGCTGTGGCGTGCAGCGGTGGGGCAGAACACGAATTACCAACCGGATGCAAGCTGGCGTGCGCCAGTGGAGGCGGCTTCCCGAACCAATTCGCTCGCCAATCGGCCCCAAGCCGCAGCCGGAGGCAGAAAGCTCTTCCTGCGGGACTGCGAGGAGTGTCACAACCAGGATGGCAGCGGTATCGTCAAGAAGCATTCCGCCGACTTGCAGCTTCTCGTGGTGCAGCAGCAGAGCGACGGAACGCTGTTCTGGAAAATCACCAATGGGAACCCGGATCGAGGTATGCCATCGTTCAGCAAGCTGCCGGAATTAGAACGCTGGCAACTGGTGCTCTTTCTTCGGACGCTAAAACCGGCGGCGAAGCCCTAATGCTACCCTGCGCCGAAAGGCTATCAAAATAGCGCCACCGTCCCCGGCGGCTGTCTGGCGGGCGTCTCGACCGCCAAGCCGAGGGCGAGACGCCCTCGCGACAGTCAGCAAGGATGCCGGCGCTGCAAGGATGGCAACAGGGCCATCACTTGCCTAGTCTGCAGCGGCACGGGCTTCGCGCGTTGCTCCTTCCGTGCCAATGCGCATGCCGTAGAACGAGCGGTACACGAAGAACACGGATACGGCAAAGAATGCTGCAGCCAGCAGGTGACTGAGCGTGCCGCCCGCCTCCGAGGTCAGCTTCACGGCCAACTCCACCGCAAGCAGGCCGAATAGCGTGGTGAACTTGATGACCGGGTTCATGGCCACCGACGAAGTGTCCTTGAACGGGTCGCCCACGGTATCGCCAATCACGGTGGCGGCGTGCAGTTCGGTGCCTTTCTGCTTGAGTTCCACCTCAACGATCTTCTTGGCGTTATCCCACGCGGCGCCGGCATTCGCCATGAAAATAGCCTGATAGAGCCCGAAGATCGCGATCGAAATCAGATAGCCGATGAAGAAGAACGGCTCCACAAAAGCGAACGTCAAGGTGCCGAAAAAGACTGCCAGGAAGATGTTGAACATCCCTTTCTGCGCGTACTTGGTGCAGATTTCGACCACCTTCTTGCTGTCGGAAACCGAGGCTTTCTCCACCCCTTCAAGTTTGATGTTGGCCTTGATGAATTCCACCGCGCGGTACGCTCCCGTGCTCACGGCCTGGGTGGATGCGCCGGTGAACCAGTAGATCATGGCTCCGCCGGTAATCAAGCCGAGGAAGAAGGGTGCGTGCAGCAACGAAAGTTTATTCACATTCTCGGTGAGTCCGTTGGTGAGCGCCATGATGATGGAGAAAATCATGGTGGTCGCCCCCACCACTGCCGTGCCGATCAGCACCGGTTTAGCTGTCGCCTTGAAGGTGTTGCCGGCGCCGTCGTTGGCTTCCAGCAAGTCCTTGGCGCGCTCGAAGTTCACGTCCATGTTGAAGTCTCGCTTAAGATCCTGTTTCACATTGGGCACCTGCTCGATCAGCGAGAGCTCATACACGGACTGCGCGTTATCCGTCACCGGACCATAGGAATCGACTGCGATAGTCACCGGACCCATACCCAGAAATCCGAAAGCGACCAGGCCGAATGCGAACACGGCCGGGGCGGCCATCAGCGCGGCCAGCCCCTGGTTGCTGAAATAATAGGAGATGGACATCAGCGACACCATCGCCAGACCCAGCCAGTACGCGGAGAAATTGCCGGCTACGAAGCCTGACAGAATTCCCAGCGAAGCGCCGCCTTCCTGAGACGAAGTCACGACCTCCCGCACATGCCGCGATTCGGTCGAAGTAAATACTTTCACCAGTTCGGGTATGAGAGCGCCGGCCAGCGTGCCGCAGGAGATGATTGAAGCCAGCTTCCACCACAGCGAGGTGTCGCCGGCGAGGTCGGGAACGATGATCATGGAGATGACGTAGGTCAACGCGATCGAGACCAGGGAAGTGATCCAGACCAGCGAGGTCAGCGGCGCCTCAAAATTCATCTCATTGACGTCGCCGTACTTGGCCTTCGCAATTGCGCCATTGATGAAGTAGGCGGCGGCGCTCGAGACCAGCATGGCAATGCGCATGACGAAGATCCACACCAGCAGTTGCACCTGTATACCCGGCTGCTTCACCGCGAGCAGGATGAAGGTGATCAGCGCCACCCCAGTGACGCCGTAGGTTTCGAAGCCGTCGGCCGTCGGCCCGACAGAATCGCCGGCGTTGTCCCCGGTGCAATCGGCGATCACGCCCGGGTTGCGCGCGTCGTCTTCCTTGATCTTGAAGACGATCTTCATCAAGTCAGAGCCGATATCGGCAATCTTAGTGAAGATGCCGCCGGCGATACGCAGGGCCGCGGCGCCCAGCGATTCGCCGATGGCAAAGCCGATGAAACACGGTCCGGCATAGTCTCCGGGAATGAACAGCAGGATGATCAGCATCATCAGCAACTCCACGCTGATCAGCATCATGCCAATACTCATTCCAGCTTCGAGGGGGATGTGGGAAATCGGATAAGGCTTGCCCCGCAGCCCGGCGAATGCAGTGCGGGAGTTGGCAAAGGTGTTCACCCGAATCCCAAACCAGGCGACTCCATAGCTGCCGGCGATACCCACCAGGCTGAACAGCAGGATGATGGGAAGGGTTACGGCGATGGGCTTGTCGGGCACGGGCGACAGCCAGCCAAAGTAAAGCGCGATAACCGCCGCAATAAATGCCCACAACAGGAGAATGAATTTGCCCTGAGTGATCAGATAGGTCTTGCAGGTTTCGTAGATCAGTTCGGAGACCTCAAGCATGACGCGATGAACCGGCAGGTTTTTCAGCCGGGTGTAGATGACCAGGCCAAAGCCGAGACCGAAGATGCAGAACACAATTCCGATCAGCAGCAACTTGTGGCCGTCGATAGCGCCGTTCAGAAAACTGACTGTGGAAAGGTCAGGTAGTTTCAGGCTGGCCTCTCCCCCTGCTTCCTGGGCAGGCTGAGCCAAAGCAGCGGACGCGCTCAGCGTCGCTACGGCAAGGGCGGCGGCCAGAGTAGTCGCCAGGGTCCGTGCGAAACGGCATCCTTGGGACGCAACTTGAGCGAACCAGATGCGCATAAAAATCCTCCACTAATTCAGATTATTTAGGATAGCCACGAGTTCAGGCACCTCACCCGGCGCACCTTTACCCGGACGCCTCGACTGCCGGGCGCCAGGAGCGTATGGCCGGAGTTCCGAACACGCTTCCACTGCAAGACTTGAACAGGAATGCTGAGCTTGGCCGCGTCGGATGTTCACTGTGCCGTGCATAACCGCAACTACGAGCACAATCGTCTGCGCCAAACCGTCCGCCGGCAGGGAGTGAACCTCCCAGGGTTGACGGCGCAAGACCAGTTTTTATAGCACGTTAGAGGCAGCAGGTCAAACTTCGACTGGACCAAAACGGGAATCGCGCTGGGGAACCCTAAACACCTGCGAACGGCTTCAGCCGCAAGACCCGGGCATACCGCTCAAAGTCTCGGTCCGTCGTGAACACCTGCCAGCCACGCCGGTGCGCCACCGCGCAGATCAGGAAGTCAAGGGCCGATCCCGCAACTCCCCGGGTGCGGCACTGGTTGTGCATTTGGGCTGCTTCTTCATAGTCGCGAACTTCAAGTTTCGGCTCCTCGAACGCACGCAAATAGTCGCGCAGTTTCTCGAATGGTTCCGCTTCGCGAATGCCGGAGAGCAACTCCTGCCGGATCGCTCCCATGATCTGCGCCCGCCCCTCCCGGATCAACTCTGCCAGCGCTCGGGTCAGCGCCTGCTCGCGCCGATTCAAGTCACCCGGCTTGCGCCACAGCGCCAGCGACCAAACTGGTGTATCCACAAGCACGGTCATGATTTTCGTTTGCGCCGCTCCGCTTTGTAGTCGTAGGCGGGGTCAAATTCGAACGTGCCAAACGCGTCCAGGATGAGTCACACTAGCAGCCGCTTTGCGATTGCACAATACAGGTCCACCGCCTCGCTCAACTGCCTTTTTTCGATGTGCTCCGACTCGGTGTGGGCCACGTGAATCGATCCTGGACCGACCAGTATGGGCTGGCCCCAGTTGTTGAGCCATGGAACATCGGTGGTGAAAGCCGCGACCATGGTGGGCAGACCGTCCAGCGTTCGCAGGCGGACAAACGGAATTTCCAGAGTGAACTCGACCTTGGCCAAGTCCCCTACCGTCTCGACAATCTGCTTTCGCAGCTGTTCCGACGGTCCGACCAGACGATAAAGCAGTTGTGCCCGCGCATGGTCTGGAATGATATTGGGGGCTCGCCCGCCTTCGATCACACCGATGTTGAGCGTGCATTGGCCAACATCTTCTGCGGCAGGGAGTTTCAGGGCACGCAATCGGTTCAACGCCTCCAGCAGCTTGTCAATCGCGGATTCGCCCAGCTCTGGATACGCCGAGTGTGCCATGCGTCCTCGAGCAGTGACCTCGACCCGCAGAGTTCCCTTGGACGCGACGGCAATCCGGTTCTCAGTCGGCTCGCCGTTGACCAGAAACTTGCAACCGGGAGACTGCTGATTCGCCACTTTGGCACCGAGACTGTCCTTTTCTTCGCCCACGAGAAAAAGCAATCCCGCATAGACGCCATCTTGCCGCAGTCGCTCAGCTGCCGCGACCTGGGCGGCGATAATTCCTTTGGCATCACACGAGCCTCGGCCGTAAATGCGAGCGTCGTCTTCCGAAGATGCAATGAACGGCGGGACCGTATCCATGTGAGTGGAGAACACGATGGCAGGCCGCGGCTGTTGCGGCGAAGTCGCGTACACATTACGGCGCTCGCCGTCGACGGCGATCTTCTCAGCTTGATATCCCAGCCGGCAAAGTTCGCGGTGCAGGAAATCGCCCACCCGGCCTTCATTGCCGGTGATCGATTCAATGTCCACGAGTTGGCGCGTGAGAACGGCGACATCCATGCTTGGTAAGGATAGCGTACCCTTGCCCTTCCGAGCATCAATGGCGCTTGGATTCGGGGATGGTTTCGACTTTGCTCAGGGCAAGCTCTCGCCCGTCCATGCGCGTTCTGCTAATTTGGATCGAAGCCGATGATTTCGCAAAACTCCACCATCCATTCTCTTTTTCTCGACAGCCCTGCTGGGAGGCTGGAAGCTCTGCTCAACACAGGCGCGGAATCGGCCACTCATGCCGCCGTGGTTTGCCATCCCCATCCGCTTTACGAGGGAAATCTTCATAACAAAGTAGTCTTCCACACCATGAAAGCACTGAACGCCTTCGGATTCCCCGTGCTGCGCTTCAATTTTCGCGGCGCAGGATTGAGCCAGGGAGAGCACGACAACGGCATCGGTGAAGTGGACGACGTTCGCGCCGCGCTCGACTGGCTGGATCGGGAGTTTCACCGGCCTCTGATTTTGGCGGGATTTTCGTTCGGCGCTGCGATCGGATTGCGCGCGGCGTGCCCGGATTCGCGCGTACACGACGTGATCGGAGTAGGCCTTCCCGTCGCTGCGGTGGACGATCGCGCCTACAACTTCGATTTTCTCCAAAGCTGTGCCAAACCGAAGCTCTTCATGAGCGGCGCACGCGACCAGTTCGGCCCGCGCGCAAAATTGGAGAAGCTCGTGGAATCGCTTCCTGAACCGAAGAAGCTTGTTCTCATCGAGGGCGCAGATCACTTCTTTGAAGGCCGTTTACGCGAGTTGCGCGAGACAATTGAGAAGTGGGTGAAGGAAGTGGTGATGGCGTAATCCGTTGAGCTGTGTTTTTGCGTTCTTCGCGCAGCCTTTGCGTCCTTTGCGGTTAAGAGCTTTTCACCGCAAAGCTCGCGAAAGGAATCGCAAAGGTCGCGAAGAGCCACATGCTAGCTACTAGCTGCCAGCTGCCAGCTGCCAGCTTCTATAATCCTCCCCATGTCTTCATCTGCAGCCGACCGCGAAAAGCGTGCTATCGAGATGCGTGTGACGGCGCGGCACCTTTTCGAGCATGCACTCACGGAATCGAGCATCGAGCGGGCTTTTCAGCGGCAGGTGGTTTGTGAACGCGGCGTGTTGCGGGTGTGCGAGGATCTCTACGATCTCCACTCTTACAGCCGGGTGTTTGTGGTTTCGATTGGCAAGGCCGCGCACACGCTGGTGAACGCGCTAGAAATGCAGGCGGGAGATCGCTTCGAGGGGATTGTCGCCAGTTCCGTCGAGCCAGGTTCACAAGTTCGAGGGTTCCGCTATTTTCATGGCGGGCATCCCACGCCCAACGCCGAATCAGTCCGCGCGGCCGAGGCGATGCTAAAGTCGTTGAACGCGCAGACTGCATCGTCGCTGGTGATTTTTCTGCTCAGTGGCGGCGGGTCGTCTATCGCCGAGAGGCCCATCGACGACGAAATCTCGCTCGACGATCTGATTGCTATCTACAAGGCGCTCGTGCTCTCCGGGGCTCCCATCGCGGAGATCAATGCGATTCGCAAGCATTTGTCCGCGATCAAGGGCGGGAGGCTGGCTTTGGCGGCGGCTCCGGCACAGCAGGTTTCAATCTTGGTGTCAGACGTTCCGGATAACACGCCTGATGCGCTGGCCTCTGGTCCGACCATGCCCGATTCCACGACGGTGGGGGACTGTTACGCCATCGCCTCAAAATATCGTTTACTGGAACAGTTTCCGGCGTCCGTACGTGAGTTGTTTGAGCGTCATGCCTTGGAGGAGACTCCCAAGTCCGATGATCCGGCATTCCATCGCAGCCGCTGGTGGACGGTTCTGTCGAACGCGTCTTTGCTCGAGGCCAGCAAGGTCGAAGCCGGGCGCCACGGCTTCACCGTGGAAGTGGATAACAGTTGCGACGACTGGGATTACATGCGCGCTGCCGACTATCTTCTAGGCCGCCTGCGCGCCTTGCGAGAGAAATCTGAGCGCGTTTGCTTGCTCTCCGGCGGCGAAGTCACGGTGAAAGTCACCAACGGCGGAATCGGCGGGCGCAATCAGCAGTTCGCCCTCGCCTGCGCGCAGAAGATTGCGGGCGAAAACATCACAGTGCTAAGCGTCGGCACTGACGGAATTGATGGGAACAGCTCCGCGGCGGGCGCGATCGTGGACGGCACCACTCTCTCGCGCGCTAAAGCGCGTGGTCTCGATCCGCAAACTCACTTGGCAGGCTTCAACGCTTATCCGTTTTTCGACGCGCTCGGGGATTTGATTGTGACAGGGCCTACGGGAAATAATCTGCGGGACTTGCGAATCCTGCTGGCGTATTGAGCCGACCTAGGAAAGCGGCAGAAGTCATTTCTAATCTCACAAACAACACGGCTAGGGGTCGAGTTCAGTATCTAAGGATCACACGGAATGGCACGTTGCTGATCAGCTTGCCACGGGGCGTGGTCACGATGACGTAGCCCGTGGTTGCCCCTGCGGGGACTGTGGCCGTCAAGAATGTACCGGTTTTATTGACGGTAAAGTGTGCCGGGGTTCCGTTGAAGGAAACTTTACTTGTGCCCGTGAGGCGTTGACCGAGAATCTCCGCGGTCTGCCCAACCTCGGCGGCCCTCTGCACGAAAGTCACGAATGGGCCCAGACCCGTGGACAGGCTGAAGACCGTGCCCGCGCCGCTGGTTCCGCCCCCGGTGGTGACGCCATAGAAGGTTCCGTTGGTGGCTTGCAGCAGGCCGGCCTGAGGTACAGCGCCGTCCGTGCAGTTCGACTGGGAGCAGAAGGTGTAAAGGGTCTTCAGCCCGCCCTTCCGGAACAGCTTGAAGACCGTGCCGCAGCCATAGTCGCCGCAAGTGGTGCGGTCTCCGGACTCTGCTGTGGTCCCGTAGAAGTTTCCGTCGGTGGCTTGCACCACTCCGAAGAGAGGGAGAGAGCCGTCAGTGCAGTTAGCCTGTGAGCAGAAGTTGTAAAGCGTGGTCAGTGCGGCATCTGGAGGCGGGGTCATCTTGAAGACCGTGCCACAGCCATAGGCGCAGCTGTTGTTGGCTCCGCCCTGCTGCGTTGTGCCGTAGAAGTTCCCGTCAGTGGCTTGGACCAGTGGACCGGAAGGGGTTGCGCCGTCGGTGAGGTCAAAACTGTGCAGGACGGTGATCTTGCCGCGGGTGGTCATTTCGAAAACCGTGCCGTAGCCATAGGCCCCCCCTGATCCTGTCACCCCATACAACTTACCGTTATTGGCTTGGATCAGCGGACCTGAGCTGGCGCCGTCGTTGAAGGTGTGTCGCGTGATGAACTTATCGGTGGAGGTGAACTCGAAGACGGTGCCTGGATTTCCCACCGCGGCCGCGGCCGGAGTTGTCCCATAAAAATTACTGCTGCTGGCTTGAACCAGCCCGAAGAGCGGAAAGACGCCGTCAGAGCAGTTCTGCTGGGCGCAGAAACTATAGAGCGGTTTTAGCGCACCGTTGGGGGTGATTTTGAAAATCGTGCCCCAGCTGTTGGCGCCTCCCTGGGCGGTGGTTCCGTAAAACCATCCGTCGGTGGCCAGAACCAAGCCCGCGTATGGCTGGTCCAGCCCGACGTCTGCCAGCGTGGTCAGCTTGCCCCCGGCGGTGACCTTGAATACTGTGCCGGGAACGTTGCCGCCCCCGCCTCTGGTTGTCCCATAGAAGTTTCGGTCGCGGCCCTGAACCAGTGGCGCGTACATTGGGTTTACACCGTCGCTCCCATCGAAACTCACCAGACTCTTGAAGGTCTGCGCAGGCGCGGCCATGACGCTCGCGGCAAGAATCAGGAAGCTAGTGAGGATTGTCCGCCAGCAGCTGGGTTTGCCCACATTGCACCTCCGCTCGGCTTTGCGCCGCAACTCGGTCGCCAATTCTACTCCGGCAGTGTTGGGCTGTAAATGCGGACGAATGGCCCCATTGCATGATCGTTGACGTAAACAGGCCACTTGCGTATTGTCCGCAATATTCCTGGCGGAGTTTGTCCCGGGTTCTTGGCCAATGTTTAGGGGTATAAGTGAACAAAAGGCAACGGGGCTGGGCGCCGTCGTGGGTGGACTCTTTTCGCCTCTCTACTGGACTCTCGTACTTTTGTTCTTTGCATTGTTTTTTGCGGCCAGCCGGCTTGGAAATAAGATCTTGAGAGTATTTTTGTTCTGGATTCCAACGCTGGTGGTTTCTGCCTTCGGCATGACGATTGCGGTACTGCTCACCTGCATGTTTATACATATCAGACGCCAGTAAGGCTGAGTAATTCTCGGCAATTCTGGTCTGATCTTCTAGAAGAATTGCGTCACGCCTTCTTCCAGCACGACCACACGGTCCTCGATGCCCGCTGCCTTGGCTTCCTGCTCCAAGAGCTGCAAAGGTTCGTCGATAGGCTCATGCGAGAGGCGGAAGGTCCCGTAGTGCATAGGCACCATCCAGCGCGCGTTCAGGTCAAGAAAGGCGCGGGTAGCGTCGGCCGGACTGGCGTGCACGTTGCGGAACGATGGAGGATTGTAAGCTCCGATCGGCAACAGCGCCAACTCGGGGGACAAACGTCGGCCGATCTCGCGGAAGCCGGGAAAATATGCCGTGTCCCCCGCGTGGTAGAGAGAATGTGTGCGATCGCGCAACACATAACCGCCGTAGCCGCGATGTGAATCCTTGATGATCCGCGCGCCCCAATGCCGCGAAGGCACGTGGGTTATCGTAAGCGCACGATGACGGTAGCTATTCCACCAGTCCAACTCCACTACGTCGCTGAAGCCCAGGTCGGAAACCAGATCTAAAACGTGGTGAGGAACCACAATCATCGGAGACCTCACCCGCTGGTGCGCTGCCTGCTGAACCAGAGCGCGCAATGATGGCCGGTGCAAGTGATCGAAGTGCGCATGGGTGACCAGGACCAGGTCAATCGGAGGCAGGTCGCGAAGTTGCACCCCTGGCTTCCGCAGCCGCTTCAGCACAAACAGCCAGCGCGCAAAGTTCGGATCGATGATCACGTTCTGGCCGCCGATCTGAACGAAAAAACTGGCATGGCCGATGAACGTTACGCCCAGTTCCCCATTGCTTACCAATCTGGGCTTGTAGGTCTCGCCGGTGCGTGGAGTGACCGCAGAGTGGCGCACCAGGCGGCCGAAAGCACGCGCCCGCTTGCGCAGAGCCGGATTCTTGAGACTAGCCTTTATCATCCGATGCTGGCCGAAATGCTTGGTCGAATCCGATAAACAACGATTCCAAAACCCTAATGCCGGGACGGACTAAAGCCCCAGCCATATACGACGTTCTGAAGGGTGAGCGGAGTTGTCCTCATTCTAAGACAATCTGTGACGGATTGCTTGACCGGAGTACAGCCGTCAGTTCTAATTCTTGTTCGGGCTGGCGACAGTAAACAGGAGCGGATTATGCGGGTAGCTTTTCTAGGTTTGGGAATCATGGGGCGCGCGATGGCGTCCAATCTGGTCAAGGCAGGGAACGAGGTGACGGTGTGGAACCGCACTCCAGGAAAAGATGTGGAAGGCGCGCGAACCGCTGCATCGCCCGCCGAGGCCGCCCGCGAGGCTGAGGTAGTCTGGACCTGCGTCTCGGACACGAAGGCAGTCGAGAGCATCTTGTTCGGACCGCAGGGCGTGCACGAGTCTCTGGCCCAGGGAATGACCATCGTGGACTCCAGCACGATCTCGCCTTCGGCGACTCGCCACTTTGCCGAGCGCGTGCGCGCCAATGGAGTTCAATACGTGGACGCTCCGGTAACCGGATCCAAGGCCGGGGCCGAGAGCGGCACTCTGATCTTCATCGTGGGCGGGGAGGAAGCAGCTATTGAGAAGCTGAAGCCCTTGTTCGCCGCCACAGGTAAGAAGTTTTTCCGTATGGGAGACATCGGCAAAGGGCAGATTGCCAAGCTGGTCATGAATCTTCAGATTGCGCTCATTTATGAAGGCTTTGCTGAAGCGCTCACCCTAGCCACCAAACTGGGCGTGGATGCCGAAGTCCTGTTGCCTTTGATCGAAGCCTCGATGGTGCGTTCCGGAGTGGTGGAGTACAAGGCTCCGTTTGTGTTGAAGCGTGACTTCTCCCCGAATTTTCCGCTGCGCTTGATGTACAAAGACCTCCGGCTCGCGATGGATGCGGCCAAGGAAGTCCGGGTGAAGCTGCCGGGGCTGGAGACAGTGAAAGAAATCTATGAAGTGGCCGCCGAGGACGGGCACGGCGATCTCGATTACGCTGCGACCCTTACTCTGTTGGAAAAATGGGCCGGAGTCCAGGTGAAGAAAGCTTCAGCCTGAAGTCCGCCGCTGCCCAACCGCGCGATCTCACGCGTATTCCCAGCGCTGCGCGATTCTCCGGGCAATCGCAAACAGCACGAAGCCAATCGCGAGCAGCACTGAGACCTGCGGCCAAAGGTGCGAAACCGGTTCATCCCGCCAGAACACTTTGGTGAAACCGTCGATCGCCCAGGCATTGATCGTCAGTAATCCAGCTTTCTGCATCGCTTCCGGCATAAGAAAGCGGGGAAACATGCTGCCGCCAACCGAAGACATGATTAGAATCACCAGCGTCGAGAGCGCGCCCAATTGTGCCCGAGTGCGGCAGATGCTGGCCAGCAGCATGCCAAAGGCACCCACCGCAAACGCGGTGCACACGCCCATCACCACGAAGCCGGGAATATGGTCAAAGAAATCGAGCTTGAACACAGCCCAGGCCCAGAGGAACATCAGCACCAGTTGCGAGAACGCCAGCAGGGTGTTGAACGCCAGCTTGCCTGCCAACAGCGCGGTCATGGTTACACGCGAACTGAGCACGCGATCCAAGGTGCCACTGTCGGCTTCATCCAATAGCGACCCTGCCGCACCGCTCGCGGTAAAAAGCAGGAACATTACGCCGATCGCGGCCGCATAGAAAGATACCATCGGATTGTTCTTGTTTTCTCCGACTACCGCCCGGGTCTTGACCGCGATGATCCCGCTGTTGCTGGGGCCATTGCCGGTGGCGGTTTCGCTGCTGCTGGTTCCCGCACTCTCATGCTGACGTAGCTGTTCGAGGCCGGCTTCCATCCGCTTGCGTTGCTCGGGCGTTAATCCGCCGACGAGCTGATCTAAGTACTCTGATCCCTGCTCCGCCATGACGCTCGGCATGGAAGTCATGGCGACCTTTTGCAGAAGGCCTGCGACCATCTGCCACGCCACCATGTCACTGCTGTCGTTGAGGAGCTGAATCGCCGGGCGGTCCTGGTCGCCACGAAAGGAAATCGGATTCTCGCCGAATCCATGGGGAACGATCAGCGCGACCGGCGCGTCGCCCGCTTTCACTGCCGCTTCCGCGGTTGCCGCCGTATATTCCTGAGGCTGTACAGCTTTGTTATTGGATCCGGGTCTCGTCCTTATGACGAGAGAGCCTTCTCGCTCCAGACCTTGTACTAGTCTTTGCGATGCATGGCTCCGGTCCTCGTCCACCACGATGACGGTGATTTTCGGTGCGGTGTCACGCCGGCCGCCAAAGATCACGGCAAAAATGCTGAAGAAGGTGATGGGCAGGATGAAACTCAACGCCAGCGCGGCCCGATCACGGCGCAGGGAGACCATGGCGGTGCGGATGATGGGGACGATCAATCGCGCAACTCCCTTCCCGTCAAGTGCAGGAACACCGACTCCAGGTTCGGCCGGCGCAGCGCTACGTCAACCAGTTCGAGACCGGCTCCGGCCGCATCATCGAGCAAGCCGGCAATTTCCGTGGGGTGCTCAACGCTGAACTGTGCCATAGAGTCAACCAGTCGCCCTCCATGCTGCTTGACCCACGCAGCCACTCCATCAGCCGGGTCCGCAAAGCGCACCAGCACCTGGCTGCGTGAGGCGAAAGCGTCGCGCACAAGCTCTTCTTTCGTGCCCAGAGCGATGATGCGCCCGTGGTCCACGATCGCGATCCGATCGCACAGCCGTTCCGCTTCTTCCATGTAGTGTGTGGTGTAGATGATCGCAGTCCCCTCGCCATGGAGTTTTTCGATCATCTCAAAGATGCGATTGCGCGACTGCGGATCCACTCCCACGGTTGGTTCATCCATCAGTACCAACTTCGGCCGGTGGATGATCCCAGCTGCCATGTTCAGCCGCCGCCTCATTCCACCGGAGAGGTTCTTAGCCAGCTCTGCGGCCCGGTCTTGCAGCGAAGACCAGTCGAGGCACCATGCAACCGCTTGTTGCAGCCCGGTTCCGGCCAGCCCGTGGTATCGCCCGAAAGATTCCAGATTCTCCCTGCACGTGAGTCGCGGATAGAGGGCCAGTTCTTGCGGCACCCATCCCAGCGCTGCGCGCGATGCGGCTGAATTGGCCGCTGAACCAAAGACCGCTACCCGGCCTGCATCCGGAACCACGCGGCCAACAATGCTGCGGATCAGCGTGCTCTTGCCCGCACCATTCGGCCCAAGCAATCCCAGGCATTCGCCGCTGCGCAGTTCGAGCGTAATGCCATCGAGGGCCGTCACCTGGCCGAAGCGCTTGGCCACCGCTTCGATCTGCAGCGGCAGCAACGGGGATGGAATCGGCCCTCCGGGCACAGACAACATGCTATCTCCCGAGTTTCGCGACCGACATCATATTACTCGTACGGCGCAGGACGGGTGTAGAGGTCCAGAACCATCTGCCTGTGCTCAACCCTGTCACGCTCGCAAGAGAGTTGGAGCAGGTCCACAAAACTCCCGAACCAGGGACTACGCGAAAGTCATAAATGGGACAGATCAGGTCTGCCACGCACGACCCCATCCCACAGCAACGTGCGCTCTGGCCTATTGCACCTCTACTCCATCCGGAAGATTTATCGCACGGTTGCACCGAGTCCTGGCCCTGTCCCTGGCGGTACTTCGGTAACCGCCCCGGAGCACCTATTACAGAACTATTACACACAGCGACCACCCGCCCTGATAGCTTAACCGGAGCATTCCACTCCAAGTACAGGGACCCCGCATGGAACTCGAAGCACTAAACCGCAAACCAGCCGCCGACAACGAAATCAACTGGGTAACAACAATTTTCATGGCTCTGTTTCACCTCGGGGCGATTGCTGCGTTCTTCTTCTTTACTTGGAAGGCATTTTTCGTATCAATGTTTCTGTGGTGGGTCTCGGGGAGCCTGGGGATCGGCATGAGCTACCACCGGCTGCTCACTCACCGGGGATACAAAACGCCGAAATGGGTTGAATATTTTCTGACGGTTTGTGCGACCTTGGCGCTCGAAGGCGGGCCGATTTTTTGGGTAGCGACCCACCGCATTCATCACCAGTTTTCTGATCAGGAGGGCGATCCGCACTCGCCGATCGACGGCAAGTGGTGGGCGCACATGGGCTGGATTCTGACCGGAAAATCCATGCATCACGACACCACCACCCTGGCCCGTTATGTCCCTGACCTGGCGAAAGACAAATTCCACGTCTGGATTACCAAGTATCACTACGTGCCGATCATTGTCTTAGGTCTGATATTGCTTGCCATCGGTGGCTTGCCCTTCCTCATGTGGGGCATTTTCTTCCGCACAGTGATTGGCCTACACGCGACCTGGCTGGTGAACTCCGCGACTCACACTTGGGGCTCGCGCCGGTTCGAGACGCGAGACCTCTCGACCAACAATTGGCTGGTGGCGATCCTCACCTTCGGCGAGGGCTGGCACAACAACCATCACGCGCATCCAGTGTCTGCCCGGCATGGCTTGAAGTGGTACGAGGTTGATATGAACTGGTACGGCATCTGGGCGCTGAAGAAATTGGGACTGGCGCGTCATGTTTATCGCGTGCGCATGTCGAAACTTCCGCCGACGCCGGCTGTGCTGAACCCGATTACGACACTTGATCTCCGCGCCACAACGTCTTCCGCGGCATCGGCCGACTAGAAAGTCGTTCCCCAAGTCTGGTTCGTCCTGCCGGGAACCGCCGGAAGCACGGGCATTTCCGCTCGCCTCCCTCACAACGCGCTAAAATCCTGCTATGCGCATTACCAGCCGGCGCAAAGCGACCATCACCTTCCTCGTTCTCGGCGTTACCCTGGCCGGGGTCGCGGTGGCAGTTGGAATGGGCTGGATTATCCTGAACTGGCGGCTGGACGTCAAAGTTTTTCTGGGCATCATTTTCTTCTGCGCGATCACCGCAGGACTGGTTCTCAACACCATTTTTCTGGTGCGTGAAATCCGGCGCAACGAGCAGCATGACAGCTTTATCAATGCTGTCACCCACGAACTGAAGACCCCCATCACTTCCATCCGCCTCTACCTGCAGACGCTGCAACACCGCGAAGTGGATCAGGCCCAGCGCCGGGAATTCTACCGCCTCATGCTGGACGATACCGACCGTTTGCTGGGCACGGTCGAGCAGGTTCTAAAGGCGGGAATCGCGGGGCACAAACGCAGCAGCCGCCAGCGGGTTCCGATTGACTTCGGCGGCCTGGTTCGCGAATGCGTGGACGTTGCCCGCAGCGGCCATCACCTTCAGCCCGAGGCTCTGCGATTCGAACCTGTGGTCAACCACGGCGAAGATGCCGGCGTCAACGGCGATCCCGAGGAGTTGCGCACCGCAATTTCCAATGTGCTGGACAACGCCATCAAGTATTCCGGCGAGCGCGTGGATGTTTCCGTCCGCCTCGAAACGCCCGATGAAAAGCACATAACGCTGAGCGTTCAGGACCACGGGCTTGGCATTCCTCCTCAGGAACTGAAACGGATCTTCAAACGTTTCTACCGCGTCGCCAACCGCTCGGTGGCGCGGGTCAAAGGCACCGGCCTCGGTCTGTTCATTGTTCGCGCGATTGCTGAGAAACACGGCGGCCGGGTGTTCGCGCAGAGCGAAGGGGAAGGCCGTGGCACCACAGTGGTTCTTGAACTGCCGAGAAGCACAACACAGAACGATGTCGCTCGGGAGAGCCTGGTATGAGCCGCGTGCTGATTGTGGAAGATGAAGCCCATCTCGCCAACGGATTGCGCTTTAATCTCGAGGCGGAAGGGCACGACGTCGAAGTCGTCGGCGATGGCGAGAGCGCGCTCGACCTGCTGCTGAGCCAACGGAGCAGCGATAAACGGGAAAGCGGCAAACGAGAGAACGGCAAGCGCGAGAACGGCAAGCGCGAAGCCCGCCGGCGTCAAGACTTCGATGCGGTGGTGCTCGATGTCATGCTTCCCGGCAAAGACGGCTTCTCCGTGGCCGCGGAATTGCGCGCGGCGAAAAATTTCATTCCCGTGCTCATGCTGACTGCGCGCGGCCGGCCTGAAGACGTGCTTCAGGGATTCGCCTCCGGCGCCGACGACTATCTGCCCAAGCCCTTCGAACTCCCCATCTTGCTGGCCCGGCTTCAGGGTTTGTTGCGGCGTCGCGAATGGACACGAGTGAGCCAGCCCGCGGCTGCAGACACCGCTTCCTCAAAGCAACCAGGCCCTGCGGGAGTCACCGAATATGACGTGTTCTCGTTCGACCGGCGAACCATTGATTTTGGAAAGCTGGAGCTGCGAGTCAACGGCAACATCATTCAACTCACCCTGATGGAGGCGGAGTTCTTGCGTTACCTGATCCGTAACAGCGGACGCACCGTTTCCCGTAAGTCGATCCTGGAGGAAGTCTGGGGACTGCGCGAAGACACCGATACACGCGCCATCGACAACTTCATCGTCCGGCTGCGCCGCTACATCGAAGACGATTCGTCCAACCCAAACCACTTGCTCACTGTTCGCGGCGTGGGCTACCGATTCGTACCAGAACCAGAGAAGAGCTGACGTAGCCCATCACTAGCAAGCCTCTGCTCCGGTAGTGCGTCAGTCTGGCTCTTGTCTTAAACGGCGTCATCCCGAAGTCCCGGCTCTCCAGCGAGGGATCTTGCGTGGAGTATTTCAAAACTGCATCACTGCCTCTGCTACCATCCAGCAGTATGATTCGAGAAACGCTGTCTATACTTATGCTTTCTTGTTCCATGCTTGCTCAAACTCAGTCTGCCCAAACCCTGTCCGCCCAAACACAATTGGTTCTGCTCGGCACCGGCACTCCGCACCAGGCGCCCGAACGATCGGGGCCGGCCAGCGCTGTGGTTTACAAGGACAACTCTTATCTTTTCGATGCTGGGCCGGGCGTAGTCCGCAGGGCAGCCGCGGCCGCTGCGCAAAAGAAAATTCCCTCCCTGGAGCCTCCCAAGCTTCGCCGGCTGTTTCTGACGCACCTGCATTCCGATCACACCCTGGGCCTGCCTGACCTGATCTTCAGTCCGTGGGTCGTCGGCCGCACCGAGCCCATGGAAATCTACGGCCCCAAAGGCACGCGCGCCATGGTGAAGCACATTGAAGCAGCGTGGAGCCAGGACATCCACATCCGCGTCGATGGCCTCGAGCATGCCAACACCACTGGGTACAAAGCCGTGGTTCACGAAATAAGCGCGGGATATGTCTATCATGACGGACCGGTGACCATCACAGCCATTCCCGTGCATCATGGTTCCTGGCCGCAGGCTTTCGGCTATCGCGTACAGACACCGGACAAGGTCATTGTGATTTCGGGGGATTGCTCTCCCAGTCCGGCGCTGATTGAAGCCTGCAATGGCTGCGACATCCTGCTACATGAGGTGTATTCCCGGGCTGGAATGGAACAGAGCGGCGGCCCCGACTGGGTGAAATACCTTAGTCAATTTCACACCGCGACCGATGAGCTCGCGGCCATCGCAAAGAAGGCGCATCCCAAGCTGCTGATCCTCTATCACCAGGTTTTTTCTCCGCTTGCCCAGACTCCCGATGCGCTTCTCGAAGAGATTCACCGATCCTACGACGGCGCAGTCGTGTCCGGAAGTGATTTGGATGTTTACTGAAGCCGAGATTGCGATTGGGCTTATTGAGACTTGCAGAATATTGTGACACTTCAAGCAAATTGTTATTCCGAGCGTAGTGAGGAATCTGCAGTTCCTTGGGGTTTGCGAAAATGCAGATTCCTCGCGCAAAAGGGGGGCGCTCGGAATCGTTACTTCCGACCCTACTTCAGGCCGAAGGCGTAAAACGCCAAGTGGTACTTGCCCCGGTTTCCGCCGAAGTACACGACGCCATTCACCACAGCCGGGAGGCCCCGAGCACTGGAGTAGCTCCACAGAAGGGCGCCGGTACTAGCGTCCAGCGCGTACACGTAGCCGCTGCCTGGGGCGACATAAACCACCCCATTCGCTACAGCGGGCGAGGAGGACCAGCCAGCGCCCGCACCGTAGTAGCTCCACAGGTTGGCGCCGGTGCTGGCGTCCAGGGCGTACAGGTAGCCGTCCATGGAGCCGACATACACCACGCCGTTCGCCACGGCGGGCGAGGAATACCCCAAGGCGCCCCCGGTGGTGTAGCTCCACAGCAGGGCGCCGGTATTAGCATCCAGCGCGTAAACGTTGCTGTCGCCTGAGCCGACATACACTACGCCGTTCGCCACGGCGGGCGAGGACGCCACATAGCTGCCGGTGGCATAGCTCCACAGCAGGGCGCCGGTGCTGGCGTTCAGCGCATATACGTTATTGTCGTCCGACCCGATATAAACCACACCGTTCGCCACGGCGGGCGAGGACTCCACGTTGCGGCCGGTGGTGTAGCTCCAGAGCAGAGCGCCGGTGCTCGCATTTAGCGCGTACACGTTGCTGTCATCCGACCCGATATAAACCACGCCATTCACCACGGCGGGCGAGGCATTCACCTCGTTGTCGGTGGTGTAGATCCACAACTTGTGCCCGTTGCTGGCCTTCAGCGCATACACGTTGCCGTAAGCCCCTGCGACATAAACCACCCCATTGGCCACGGCGGGCGAGGAATCAAAATAGTCATTTTGGTCGGTTGAGTACCTCCACAGCCTGGCGCCGTTGCTGGCCTTCAGGGCATACACGTAGCCAAAGTTCGAGGCGACATAAACCACCCCGTTCACCACGGCGGGCGACCAACCAACCACGCCCTGGGTGCCGTAGCTCCACTTCAGCTGTAGACCCCCAACATTGTTGACGTTCAGCACGTGCTCATACGGGTTCCAGCGCATCATGTTCGTCCGGTGGAACTCGCTCCAGTTGTTGCGGTCGTTGCCCGCGAGCTGCTGACCCCATGCCACGGACACGAAGCACGCACAGAGAATCAAAACCAAGATACGAATGCGTTTCATGACTGCCCTCCAAACGATAAGTTTTTCGGACGGAAATATGTTTCCCAGGGAATTCAGGTCATTCGCCTCAGGGGGTGTGCGTCCCAGCGGGGCTGCTCTTCGGGGAGGCGGACGTGATAATCGTGCGCGAACGATGACAGTCACGTCAGTGAGGTTGGTCACATCGCGATGTGCGGTGATGGAGAAGAGTCACAGAGCAAAGCCAGGCGTTCCTGTTGAACAATCGTGATGTCACCAGCGATCGCCGAACATTCTATGTAGCTCGATTGATGTTAGCGTGAGTTCTAGTGGAAGAATTGGGTCGTGGTGTCACCGCGGAGCGAGGATTTCCATTTCAATCATCTTGCTTGCCCCGCCCCGTCAGAACTCGAAGTATCCCGCGGCCGACGCCCGGCGAGAGCCGCCATCGGTTCCGATAGCCGGAAGCAGTCCCACAATTCCTCGCAGGGTCTCCCACGCCGCCTCGTTCAGCGCCGGGTCGGCGCCAACGAGATCGCGGATCATCTGCCAGGCCGCAATGTTGAGAGCGCCCTCCGGCGGCGGTCCCATGGCCAGGGAGACGGAGCACTGCGGGCAGAAACAGATCCGCTGTGCCGCCGATTTCTGCCGCGGCCTGATGCCCACGGTCTGCGCAAACATGTATACCGCAACGGACTTGTGTCCGGCTTCGAGTTCCCGATTGCAGCGAAGACAGTATAAGTTGTCCAAAGGTCCCTTCCTGGCGGTGTGCTACCGAACAGGCTGTCTCGGATCAAGCATGTTTTGCATCAAGTAACGATACTGTCTTCACGCGCCGGGGGATGCAAGTATGTAGAAAGATTCCGCCGCGGGTGTAAGTGGCAAAGCGTCCCTACGCCGTTTTGAGGCAACATCTTATTTCGGTAGTGGCTCAGTTTGATTTGTCATCCCGAGCCAGCGTTCTCTGCGCAGCGAGGGATCTGGGCGAGCCGCGCGGACCGGGGTCCCCAGCACGCCCGGTTTTGGCGTGCTG
>Ga0209415_10004587_pt1 | contig 25238 bp, 20 predicted proteins | sample PeaSoiSIISIP2007_FD_187696 | JGI IMG/M metagenome (GOLD analysis project Ga0209415, IMG submission 187696) | Peat soil microbial communities from Weissenstadt, Germany - SII-SIP-2007 (SPAdes) (version 2) | ecosystem: Environmental > Terrestrial > Soil > Wetlands > Peat | place: Germany... | reverse complement strand
GCTGGGCTGGGGAGGCGGGCGCGGGCACGTGGGGAGAGTGGGGTGGGGAACGGTGAGGATGGGCGAGGGCAGGGGTGAGGTGATGGTAGGGTGGCCGCGTGCGTCGATGCTCTCGTGCCTGGATCGCCGTCGTGCTCGTGGCGGGTGTGCTCGTCGCCGGCTGCCCGGCCTACGACTCACCCCCCTGCTTCCCCGTGTCGTCGGCCGCGCCCTCCGACGAGAGCGAAGGGGGGTTCTCGCGGAAGACCCTCGCCTGGGAGATCGACAAGATGCCCGCGCTCGCCGACGCGCCCGTGGGCGAGGACGCCCCGTCCGCGGTGTTCGTGCGCGCGCAGCGGGACATGAGGACCGAGTTCTGGCCGGACGCCGCCCGGGGTTTCCTCGCCGTCGTCCGCGGGGACACGCCCGATGGCAAGAAGGTGCGCCTTCACGCGCAGTACGACCTCGGCCTCGCGCTCTTCAGGCTCCGCTACTTCGACGAGGCGAAGCGCATCTTCAAGCTGATCGCCGACGACTCGAAGCACCCCATGCGCGCGCTCGCCGCAGAGTGGATGTCACGAAAGCTCTGCGCCGCCTAGAAGCCTGGCGTTTTTCGCCGATAGCTTCGCGATGCCGGCGTCGAGCGTGCTCGCGTGCACTCCGCTTCGCTCCGTGTTCCTCCGTGGACTAGCGTCCACTCCGGGTCGGTCGTACGCTCCGCGCGACTCGCCACCGGCCTCACTCGCTCTCGACGAAAATCACCAGGCTTCTAGGGCGTGTGTTCAAAGGCATCGTCGTAGGCGTGCGCGTCGTCGTGGGCGCCGTCGTGGACGTCGTCGTGCGCGTCGTCGTGGGCGCAAACGCAAACGCTGACGTGGCCGGCGATCGTCGTCGTAAATCCGAGTCGGAGGCCGTCGCCCCTCGTCGTCGCCACCCTGCCCTACAGCCCGCCGTCCGTCGCTCGCAGAGCTTCTGGTGCGATCGGTTGGTTGCACCGGGGATGGTAGGTCGTCGTTTTGAAGGTGCTGATGGGCGAGAATGCCCTGGCCTGCTGGAGAAAGGCGTGGCGTTGCGCAATGTGAGCGTCTGTCTCTCCCGCGTCCCGCATGGAGGCTTCGTCCTCGGGCCAGTGACGTTCCAACTCGTCAGCCATCCGACGGAGGTCCTCCGCCGTCTGGACCAGGTCCGCCACGACGCGCCTGATCAGCGAGTCGCTCCGGGCGATCCAGACCTGAACGCGGGGACCGGACCGGCCATTCGCCGTGTCTGCGATACCACCGAGGACGTCGCAGGGCGCCCCGTCGACTTCGGCCTGCCCCGTGAGTCGGGGCTCCGACACGTCGAGCGCGTTCAGAGTGCGCAGGCCACTGGGGAGGAGCGGGAGGATGGCGACGGCCAGACCGCCGGAGATCCCCGTGAACCCTGCGATTCCAATCTCCAACGACTTCTGGGTCTCGGGTTGCGCGGCCCAGGGAACCTTCGCTCGCACGCCCGCGCCATCCGCGACAAGCTCGTAGAACCTTGCAGGCTGAGGAGGGCCGTCCTCCTCGACGTACGCAAACCGAATCGCGTTCGGCCCCGCGAAGGCCGTGTGGAAGGTCTTTTCGCCGCGCTGCCCCCTGCCCCTGAAGACGAGGCTGTAGGTCCCGTCGTCCTCGTACGTCCGACATGCGGCGTACGCCGCCCTTGACGCGGCGATGATCCTCGTCGCTTCCAGAGCGGCAGCCGCCCCCGCGTCCTGCAGCGGGGGCAGCTCCGTCGCGGCGGTCGCGGCGTGCTCGGCGGTCACCAGCCCCTGGTCCATCGTTGCGGCGGAGGAGCAGCCCGGAGCCAGCACGAGCCAGGCGGCGACGCCGGGCGGCCCGAGCCCGACGAGCACGACCCACCCGACCCTGCTCGATCCGGCCACATCTTCATGAGACACCCGGGACGGGCGGTCGTCGAGGGGAGCGTTAGGAGCTCCCCCGATCGCGTAGACGGTCGCGTCGTCTGCGGCCACGGCGAAGGGCCGTGCACGTGTGAGGATCGCGAACGGCTCGTGAGCCATCCGTCGGTCAGACCGTCTACACGCCCCTCCGAGCGCACCTCCAGCTCTGGCAGGAGCCGCCCGGCGCCCACGGCGCGCCTACCGACCGTCTCGCCGGGCGTCCGAAGTCGCGCCTTACGCCGCTCGACCCGTCTTCGGAGCTGCTCTCTCCGCACGCGAAGCCGCGCTCTCGACACTGATCGACCCGCTCTCTCCGTCTCGCGCCCCCCAGATCGCCGCGGTTTTCGCACGGCGTCCACGCCGCGCCGCCCGACGACTGCCTGGCGCGGCGCAGATGGCGACCTCCGCGGCGCCCCTTTCGACGATCGCCGCCCGCGGCGCCCCGATTGGGGTCGCTCCGCGTGCCCATTGCCGCCCGACCCGCGCCGATTTCCGCGATCGTCCCGCCCGGAGCGTCGGAGCCTGCGACGTCCGACTCCCTCGCCACGCCGATGGCCGCCGCCCGTCCGCCGTCGCCCCGCCCTCGTCACGACCTCCGCGTCGATCGTCGTGCGGATCGCCGCCCCCGCGATGACCCGGGCGTCGCTCGTCACACCGAGGGTCCTCAGTCCTCGCCCCGAGAGCCGCGATCCCCGCCCCCTGCGCGGCGATCCCCGCTCGCTGCGCCGCGATCCTCTCGACTTGCGCCGTCCCACCCCATCGCTGCGCCTCGCGACCCGTTCGGAACGACGCTCGGGCCATGCGTCGCGCCTCAATCCCCATTCCGAGCGACGCTGCCGCCGCGGCTCGCGCCCGTACCGCACCGTCTCTCGCCTCGAAGCGCCCTCCCGGGGCCCGAGCGGGTGGCTGCTGTGAGCACCGAGCCTCGTAGGCGTCGTCGTGGACGTAGGCGTGGACGTCGGCGTCAGTCGTGGACGTCAGTCGTGGGCGTCAGTCGTGGACGTCGGCGTGGGCGTCAGTCGTGGACGTCAGTCGTGGACGTCTGCGTTTGCGTTTGCGTTTGCGTTTGCGTTTGCGCCCACGCCCACGCCCACGCCCACGCCTACGTCTACGTCTACGCCTACGACGGCGTCCACGCCCACGCCCACGTCTGCGTTTGCGCCCACGCGTACGACCACGCCTAGGCCTTCGAAAACACGCCCTAGCGCTCTAGGAGCGCCTGAAACGCCTGCGCCAGGCGCTTTCCTGTGTCGTTCGCTCGCTCCTCAGCGGCCTTCACAGGCTCGTCCGGGCGGACCTCCTCGCGCACGTCGAAGTAGAACTTCACCTTCGGCTCCGTCCCGCTCGGCCGCGCGATGATGCGGCTCCCCCCCTCGAGGTCGAACACGAGCACATTGCTCACCGGGAGCGTGAGCTTCGAGCTCACCCCGCCGGCGCTCGTCTTCGTCTGCGTCTCGAAGTCGCTCACGGCGAGGACCTTGCGGTCACCCACCTGCTTCGGCACGTCCTTCCGGAGGCCGCTCATCATCGCGGCGATCTCGGCGGCCCCGGCCGCCCCCTTCCGCGTGAGGCTGACCTGCGAGCTGACGAACACCCCGTACCGCCTGTAGATGGAGTCGAGCTCGGCGAGCAGCGTCGTCTGCCGCGAGGCGAGCACCGCGCACATCTCGGCCACGAGCACCGCGGCGCTGATGCCGTCTTTGTCCCGGACCGCGTCGCCGACGCTGTAGCCGAGCGCCTCCTCGTAGCCGAAGACGAATGCGTACCCCTCCGCCTCGAGCTGCATGGCACGATTGGCGATCCACTTGAAGCCGGTGAGCGTCTCCTCGTAGTGGACGCCGAGCGTGCGCGCGATGAGGCCCAGCATCGGCGACGAGACGATCGAGGCGAGGACGACCCGCTTGTCGGCGGAGCCCGCGCGCTCGGTCAAGAGGTAGTGGCCGAGGACGATGCCGACCTGGTTGCCCGTGAGCTGGACGTACGCGCGCGGAGTGCTCGTGCCCGCCTTGCGCGGCTCGGCGGGGACGGCGACGGCGAGGCGGTCGGCGTCCGGGTCGTTCGCCAGGACGAGGTCGGCGTCCTGCTTTTCGGCGAGGGCAAACGCGAGGTCCATTGCCCCCTTCTCCTCGGGGTTCGGGAACGCCACCGTCGGAAAGTCGGGATCGGGGTGCTGCTGCTCCGCCACGCTCGTGACGCGGTCGAAGCCCGCGCGGGCCAGGGCGCGCCTCGCGAGCGCGTCGCCGACCCCGTGCATCGGCGTGTAGACGATCGTGAGCGTGCGGTCGCCGTCCGCGCGGACCGCGAGCGCGCGCACCGTCGCGAGGTAGCGTTCCTCGACCTCGGTGCCGAGGTCACGGACGAGCCCCTCCTTGCGCGCCACCTCCATCGTGAGACGGGGGACGTCCTTGGCCGCGGGCGCGAGGGCGATGGCCTCGGCGATCGCCTGGTCGACCGGCGGGATGATCTGCGCGCTGTTGCTCCAGTAGACCTTGTAGCCGTTGTACTCGGCCGGGTTGTGGCTCGCCGTCACCATGACCCCGGCCGCGGCGCCCAGCTCCTTCACCGCGAACGACGTCACCGGGGTCGGGACCGGATGGGTGAAGAGGAGCGCGCGGATGCCCGCGGCGGCGAAGACGAGCGCAGAGTCCTCGGCGAACTCGCGGCTCATCCGCCGACCGTCGTAGCCGATCACGATCCCGCGCGCCGCGGCGTCGGTCACCTTGGCAATCACGTGCCGCACGAGGCCGTGGCTCGTCCGCAGGACGACGGCCCGGTTCATCCGGTTGGGCCCCGCGCCGAGGACCCCGCGCAGCCCCGCCGTGCCGAACTCCAGCGCGCCGGCGAAGCGATCGGCGAGATCGGTCTTCGCGAGGTCGGGCTCGGCGAGGAGCGCCAGGAGCTCCGCGCGCGTGGCGGGATCGGGGTCGTCCTGGGCCCAGCGGGTGGCTTGCTCGCGGAGGGAGGGTTCGGAGGTCGGCATCGGGGGGGGAGCATGCCACGACGATGGTTCGCGTGGGGAGGGTCTCCTCGCCTCTGTCGGGTGAGAATCTCCCGCGTCGCGACGGAAGGCGCCGCCGCGCGCACGCGTGAGGCTATAGTCGCGGTGCCCCATGCTCCGTGTCGCGCTGCGGCGTTCGCTCTGGGCGATCCCGACCCTCTTCGGCATCAGCCTCGTCGTCTTCTTCGTGACGACGCTCATCCCGGAGCGCGATCAGCCCGTCGCCACGGGCGACGCCGTCCAGGGGGTCGATCCGCTGGCCGACCAGATCATGACCGCGCGGCGTCGCGCGCACTTCCTCGACCTGCCGCGCTTCTTGAACGCGCACCCCGAGGACGTGCGGTCACGCGCGGCCGCCGACGTCCGCGTGATCGCGGCCGATGGGGCGTCGCCCGTCGTGGCCGGTGACGCGGCCCGCGAGCTCGCGCGGCTGGGTGGCGCCGCGCTCCCGTACGTCTTGCCCGAGCTCGACAAGCTGAAGCCCGCCGCGCGCGGGAGGGTCGCCGTCGCGCTGGGGCCGATCGCCGAGCGGATGGGGCTCGTGGGGGTCCGGCTGGACGACCCCGCCGAGGCCTCCCGGTTCTGGGATCGCTTCTGGGAGGATCGCGCCGTCGACTTCACGCCGGCCGCCGTCCGCCGCGCCGTCCGTCGCATCGCCGAGGCCGAGACCGTCCTCCGCGATCGCGACATCCTCGAGGTCGACACCTACGCGCTCGAGGCCCTCATCGACGCCCTCGGCGAGGCGACCGACCGCGCCTCCGTCGGGAGGCTGTGCGGCCTCGCGTCGCACGTGACCGGGCGCCGCGTCGTGCTCCCCTCGGACGCGAACGACGCCACGATCCGCCGTGTACGGGGCGACTGGCAGGAGTGGTGGTTCGTGCACCGCGAGGACTACGTCGCGCTGGACGGCACCGAGCGCCTCGCCGCGCGCCTCGCCGACACGCGGTACGGCAAGTGGGTCCTGCGCGGCGCGAGCGGACGGCTCGGGTTGAGCAGCCGGGACGGCGAGCCCATCAAGGACAAGCTCGAGCAGCGCGCGCCGATCACGCTCACGCTCATCGCGCTCTCGCTCCTCATCAGCTACGCCGTGGCCATCCCGGTCGGGGTGCTCTCGTCCGTCCGGCGCGGCGAGCGCGTCGACATGGCGCTCGCGGGGCTCCTCTTCGCCCTCTACTCCCTGCCGACGTTCTGGGTGGCGGAGATCCTCTCGCGCGCGTTCGTGGCGCCGCTCCCCGGGGCGAGCGTACCCGCGATCCTCGCCGGGCACGCCGTCTCCTCGCGGACGAGCTTCCTCCTCGCGGTCCTGGCGCTCTCGGTCGGGTCGATCGCGACGCTCTCGCGCTACGAGCGCGCGTCCATGCTCGACGTGCTTCGCCAGGACTACATCCGGACCGCACGCGCCAAGGGGGTAGGGGCGTTCCGCGTGCTCACCGTCCACGCGCTGCGCAACGCGCTCATGCCGATCGTGACGCTCGCGGGGCTGGAGCTGCCGACGGCGTTCGGCGGCGCGTTCGTGGTGGAGGAGGTGTTCCGGCTCCCGGGCCTCGGCTACGAGACGCTGCGCGCCGTCGAAGCGCACGACGCGTCGTGGCTGACCACCGTGCTGCTCGTGCTGTCGGTCGTGGCGATGGTGGGGCTCATCGCGACCGACGTCGCCGCCGGCGCGCTCGATCCGCGGGTCAGGGACACGATGCTCACGCGCGCGGGGGAGATGCGCGGGTGAAGTCGAGACCCGTCACCCGGCTCGCGTGGGGCGCGGTCCTCGCGATCGCGGTGGTCGCGCTGCTCGCCGATTTCTTCGCGAGCGATCTGCCGATCGCCTGCCGCGTGCACGGGGAGACGTTCATCCTCCCGAACGTCACGCACCCCGAGGCTCTCCGGGGGCGTGACTGCCGGAGCCTCGCGCGCGAACGGTGGCCGGGCGACTGGTCGCTCGACCCCCTGATCGCGGTCGGTCCTCGCGAGGGGACGGCCCTTGACGGGGCGCCGCGCGTGGCTCCTCCGTGGACCTCCCCGGGCCATCCACTCGGGACCGACCAGGACGGGCGGGACGTCTTCGCGCGACTCGTCCACGGCGCGCGGACGTCGCTCGGCACCGGGCTCCTCGCGGCAATCGTGTTCCTCGCGGTCGGCACGGTGCTCGGCTCGCTCGCCGGGTTCTACGGCGGGGTGATCGACGCCGTCGTCGGGCGCGCGATCGAGACCTTGACCCCCTTCCCCACGCTCATCCTCGTCCTCGTCGTCCAGGCCCTCCTGCCGCACCCCACGATCGAGTCGATGCTCCTCGCCATCGGCCTCACGCGCTGGACGGAGGTCGCGCGCATCGTGCGCGCCGAGGTGCTCCTCGTGATGTCCCAGGACTACGTGCTCGCCGCCCGCGCCCTCGGCGTGCGTCCGCTCCGCGTGCTCTTCCGTCACGTGGCGCCGAACGCCGCGGCGCCGGTGCTCGTCGCGGGGGCGTTCGGTATCGCGCAGGTCGTGCTCATCGAGTCGTCGCTCGAGTACCTCCACGTCGGCGTCACGGGCTCGGTGTCGTGGGGGGAGATGCTCAGCGAGGCGCGGGGGCATCCCGGGGCGTACTGGCTCCTCGTCTTCCCGGGCCTCGCGATCTTCGTCGTCGTGGCGGCGTTCAACCTCGTCGGCGAGGCCTGGCGCGACGCCCTCGACCCGCGGCTCGCCCACGCGAGCACGCGGATGGGCTCCCTCGGGGCTGCCGTGCCGCCTGCGTCCGATTGAGCGGCGCCGGAGCCTTGGCGGGCCTCGTGTTTGCTCTTACGTTGCCCCCAGACAGGAGATCGCGATGGCATTGCTGAGCGGGACGGCAGACACGAAGGGGAGGGGTGCGGCGGCGACGGGTGCGAAGGCCGGCGGCGTGCCGACGGTCTCGGAGCGTGAGTTCGAGCAGGCCGTGCTGCGGAGCGAGCTCCCCGTCCTCATCCAGTTCACGGCCGACTGGTGCGGCCCCTGCAAGCAGATCGCGCCGGAGGTCGAGGCCTTCGCGGAGGAGATGCGCGGGAAGGCGAACGTCGTGAAGGTGGACATCGACCGCGCGCCCACGCTCGCGCGCGAGCTGCAGGTGAAGTCCGTCCCCACGTTCATGGTGTTCGCCGAGCAGCGGATCGCCGACGTCGCGGTGGGGGCGATCGGCAAGAAGAAGATGCGGGCGATGATGGATCCCTTCCTCCCTCGCGCGGAGGGGGCGCTCAAGCCGCTCGAGCTCGCGGAGCTGCTCCGCGAGGGGGCGGTGATCGCGGTCGACACGCGCGACGCCGGCGCCTACAAGCGCGCGCACGTGCCGGGCGCCGCGCACATGCCGATCGAGGAGATCGAGAACCGCCTCGCCGAGCTCCACATGTTCCAGGCGCGCCCCGTCCTCTACTGCCGCGCGGGCGACAAGACGAAGGAGCTCGCGGAGCGGCTGAACGACCAGGGGGTGCCGGTGGCGTTCCTGGAGGGGGGTCTCCTCGGATGGGAGGCCGAGGCGCTCCCGATCGAGCGCGGCTGATGGGCGCCGCCGCCGCGGTCAAGGGGCTTGACGGTCGTCCGCCCCGCCCTGAGCATTGACGGCATGCCGAACGCAGGGAAGCGTGAGGGTCCGGTCCACCCGACCGCCGAGCACCGGCACGACCCGCCGGATCTCGAGCAGTTCCGGCAGGCGTTGCAGGCCTACATGGAGACGAAGGGGCTCCGGTCGACCGACCAGCGTCGGCTCATCGTCGAGACGTTCTTCCGCGCGCCGAACCACGTGAGCATCGAGGAGCTGCTCGCGCAGGTGCGCGCGGAGGACCCCAAGGTGGGCTACGCGACGGTGTACCGGACGTTGAAGCTCATGGCCGAGTCGGGGATCGCGTACGAGCGCGAGTTCGGCGACGGCCTGACCCGCTACGAGCTCGCCGACGGCGAGGCTCATCACGACCACCTCATCTGCGACCAGTGCGGCCGCATCACGGAGTTCGAGGAGCCCGAGATCGAGCGGCTGCAGGATCGCGTGGCCGCCCGCTACGGCTTCGAGCTCCGCAGCCACAAGCACGAGCTCTACGGCGTCTGCCCGCTGTGTCGTGCGCGGACGAGCGCGAGCGGCTGAGCGCGCGCTCGGGCGTCAGGGCCGCGGGTCGTCGGGCGCCGGCTCGGCGCGGAGGACGCGACGATCCGTCACGATCCAGTCCATCGCGACGTCCCCCTCGGTCGCGGGGACCTCCGGCAAGAGGAGAAAGTCGAAGATGACGCCCACCTTCGTGACCGCCTTCGCTTCGAGCGCGCGGTCGTAGTAGCCGGCGCCGTAGCCGATGCGATGACCGGCAGGGTCGATGCCGAGCGCGGGGACGACCACGACGTCGAGCTCGCGGAGATCCTCGGAGACGGCGGGCGCGTCTAAAGGGGGCTCCTTGAAGCCGAACCCGCGCTCATCGAGCTCTCTGACGTCGTCCGTGAAGCGGAACGTCATTCGCATGGGTGGAGCGGCAGGGTCCGACGCCACAGGGATGGCGGGGTACGCGACGCGCGCGTGCCTTCGGCGGAGCGACTCGTCGAGCGCGCGGAGGTCCACCTCGTGCTTCGCGAGGATGGGCCAGAAGAGTGCGACGCTCCGCGCCGACGCGATCGCGTCGAGCTGCTCGAGACTCTGGACGATGCGCGCCGAACGCTCGAGGCACGCGGCCGCGGGAGTCGCCTTGCGCACGCCGTTGGCGCGCTTCCTGAGCTCGCGCTTCACGCGTCGGCGAAGGTCGTGCTCGTGCAGGCCGTCGCGCGAGAGGAGTCGCGGAAGCTCGCCGGGAGTGGGGGGTCTTGACATGGGAGAAGTGCGCGGTGCGCCCGAGCGTACTCGCTCTCGTCGCACGCGACGAGAGCGGCCGAGCCGAAATTGGAGCCGGTTGCCGGGCCGCAGTGTAAAACGCGGACGTGGGCCGGAGTGGCGAGGGCGCGAAGGGCGCCACGGCGGGAGCCGCACAGCCGGAGAAGCGATCTCTTCTCCGGCGCGTCACGGTCGTCGCGTTCGCCGCGATCGGCCTCGCGTGCCTCGCCGGCGCCTCCCGGGTGTGGGCGTGGCGACAGCAGAAGCTCGCGGTCGCCGCGCTCCGCGACGCTCTGCGCGGCTACTCGGAGTGCATGTTCGGAGCGCCGCTCCTGCTCGGAGAGACCGCCACCGCTCGGCTCCGCCGGATCGAAGCGGGCCTCCCGGAGCTCGAGGCTTCGCCCGGGTCGCCGCCCGTGAGCCCGTGGCCGCTGCGTTGCCGCGACGACCTCGATCGCGCACACGCGATCATCGCCGCGCACGAACGGCTCACCAGGGACCCGCGCGTCCAGCGGATGGACGCGCTGCTTCTCCGCGCGCGAGCCGACCCGACGCCCTCGGACGCGCCCGATCTCGTCGACGACCTGCTCCACGCGGCCTCGGAGGCCGGCGTTCCCGCGGTCTCGCGGCAGTACCCTCCGCCGAGCCGGGGCCTCGCACCGCCGCCGGCGTCGCCGCTCGCGGCCGAGTCTCTCCCGCCGCTCCCGATCCGTGCGCACTCGGCGCCGGACGAGCTCCGCGGCGGTGACCCGATGGCGCTCTACCTCTCGTTCGTCGACAACGGTGTCCGCTCGACCTGCGTCTTCTCGCAGCTCCACGGCGAGCCGCTCCGCGAAGCGCGGTGCGGCGAGGCCACCCCGGGCGTGGTCTCGATCACGCGGGAGGAGGCGCCGCGCGGGGCGGGGTACCTCCGGACGGCTCGCGGACGCTTCGACCGGTTCGAGCTCGTTCGCTGGGTGCCCGGCGCCGATCTGGACGTCACGCCCCTCCCGACGTCGGCGGTGACCGTCGGCCTCTATCACGACGAGCTCGTGTGGGTGACGTCGCACCGCTGGTTCGCGCGGACGGTCACTCCTGGCCACGCGCCGCTCGGGCCCCCGGTGGAGCTCGGCGAGATTTCGGGAAAGTCACCGGAGCTCAGCGCGTGCTCGACGTCGGGGGCGCTGGTCGTCGGCGTGAGGACGTTCGATCCCGCGCTCCCGGAGCGAACGGCGTGGCAGGCGATGGCCGCGCTCGAGGCCGGAATGTGGCGACGTACGCCGGGGCGCGCGGCGGTGGACGTCGGCGCGACCTTCACGTGCGACGGACACAGCGGCACGTGGGCCTGGCTCGATCGCCACGTGCTCACGGAGGCCGCCTGCAACGCCGATCGCTGCGAGACGCGAACCTCCGGTCCGATCACGCTGTCGTGGGACGTCGGCGGCTCGCTCTTCGTCGCGGACCTCGGAGGGCGCGCCCTCGTCCTCGGGCTCGGCACGACGCCGGGGCCGCTCACGGGAAAGTCGGTCACGTCCGTCCGCATGCGCATGGCTCCGCTCTCGGCGATCGCGGCCGCGCCCGACGTCGTCCTCTTCAGCGATCAGGCGCACGACGGCGCACCCGTGGTCGACGTCGCCGTCTACGTGCGCGACATGGCGGCGATCGTCCTCTTGACGGGCGACCCCCCGCTCCCTTACCGGGCGATCCGCGTCGACGCGCTCGGTGACTTCGCCCCCGTCACGCTCGCGAACTGAGGCGGCCGGAGCGAGCGGCGGCGGGAGCCGGGTCCAAGGGGTCGAGGCCGGGCGACCCCCAGCTCGTCACGATGATCTCACGCACGTGCCCGCGCGCGGAGGCGCGCGAGTTGATCGATCGTGGCGACGTGGCGCGGTGGACCGCGAAATCGGCGTAGAGAGCGCGCGTTCCCTCGGTGTCGGCGTTCGACAGCATCGCGAGGACGCCTTCGGCCTTGAGGCGCGCGAGCTCGGCCGCGAGGCGCGCTTGATCGTCGGGCCCGAAGCCCCCCTTCGCGTACGACGTGAACGACGCCGTCTTCGACACTGGGACATACGGTGGGTCGAAGTAGACGAAGTCCCCCGGCCCGAGCGCGCGCGTGACGTCGGCGAAGTCCGCCACCTCGACGGCGGCCCGCTGGAGGGCGCGCGACGCCGCGTGCAGCCCGTCGGCGTCCACGATGCGCGGGTTCGTGTAGCGGCCGAACGGGACGTTGAATTGCCCCTTCTGGTTGACGCGCCAGAGGCCGTTGAAGCACGTGCGGTTCAAGTAGATGAGGCGTGCGGCGCGGAGGGTGTCGGGGAGCCCGAGCGGGTCCTGCTCGCGAGCGCGGTAGAACGCGTCTCGGTCGTGGGTGTACGCCGAGAGCGCGGTGATGACCGCGTCGACCGAGTCGCGGACGGCGCGGTAGCAGGCGACGAGCTCCTCGTTCTGGTCCGCGAGGACGGCGCGCTCGAACGTCCGCGACGGGTCGTCCGCGAGCGCGAAGAAGAGGGCGGCGCCGCCCGCGAAAGGCTCGGCGTACGTGCGGATGTGGGTCGGCACGCGCGGAAGCAGCTCCCCGAGGAGCTTCGCCTTGCCGCCGGCCCACTTGACGATCGGCTTCGTCACGATTCGTGGCCCGGCCGTGCGCCGTCCGCGCTCACTGTGCGGTGCAAGGCGCGAAGCACGTACCGGTCCCGCCGTCCGTCGCGCTGCAGGCCCCGCTCAGGCACTGCGTCGCGCCGAGGACCCCGGAGCACGTCGCTCCCGATCCACCGAGCGCGGCGCACGTCCCCGTCGAGCTCCCCGACGCGACGTTGCAGTAGTTCAGACCGGTGCACAGGATGAGGTCTTGCCCGGACGGTGCGCCGCAAGAGCCGCCCGCTCCCGGCTGCTCCGTGCACGTCATGGACGTGCCGTCGCAGTAGGTGAAGGGGGTGCAGATGCCGTGACTGGGGGTACAGCTTCCGCCGGAAGCGACGGGCGCCACGCACTGGAACAGCATCAGGTCGCACGCCAGGCCGATCTGGCAGCCCGGGAGGGCCGACTTCGTCGCCGAGTTGTAGAGGCAGGCCTGACCCATGCTCCCGAGCGAGGCATTCGCCGTGCACGTCCCCGGGTTCCCCGAGCAGGTGTACCCCGCGATGCACGCGTCGCCCGTCCCGCACGACTCGCCCGAGGTGAGCCGGGCCTTGCACGTGCCAGAGCAGGAAGCCTTCGGCCCGCCGAGCCCGCCGCAGAAGCTCGAGGCCGCGCAGTCGAGCGTCCCCTCGCACGCCTTTCCGTTCGCGACCGTCCCCACGATCGCCTCCCCGCACGCCGCGGGCTGGGTGGTCGCCGTGCAGGTGAGCGAGCCGAGCGCCGTCAGGCACGCGGCCGCCTGGGTGCTGTTGAACGTCGCGCGCCCCGCCGCCACGGCGGCGGCGACTTCCGTGCAGGCGAATCCTTCGCCGACCGCGGTCTGCCAGGCCGACTCCGAGCCGCCGGCGCAGGTGCTGAGCGTCTTCGCCTCGGCGGCGACGAGCGAGGTGCAGTACGTCATCACGGCCGCACTGTTGCCGCCACCGCTGTCCTTCTTCGTTGTGCCGCCGCTGTCCCCCTTGGTGGTGCCGCCGCTGTCCCCCTTCTTGGTGGTGCCGCCGCTGTCCCCCTTCTTGGTGGTGCCGCCGTCGAGGCTCGTCGTGGTGGGGCTGCTGCTGCTCGAGCACGCGGCGCCCGAGAGCGCGGCGGCGAGCGTCACGAACCCGAGCGTCGAAACCGACATCAACCGAATGGCCTTGATCATGGGAGTTCTCCGGGGATGCGACCGGAAGAGACCCGGGAACCGCGGGGGAGTCAAGGCGATCGGCGCCGATGGGCGGCCTCGGGGCCACCTACAGCGCCTGCACGAGCGCGCTGATCTTCTCGGGGCTGAACCCGAACGTCGCGTCCACGGAGGCGAGCCGCGCGTACACGATGCGGTCGCGCCCGACCAGCGCGGTGTCCCCCAGGAGCACATGAATCTCTCGCTCGCCGGCGTCCGTGGCCGTCTTGACGCGCACGTCGAGCACGGGTGGGGCGAATCCCTCGTTCGGACGCGGCGGCCCGAGGTGCACGACGGTGTCGGGGCGGAGAACGTCGAGGGCGGCGAGGATCTTCGACGCCGTGTCTTGCGCGGCGGCGTCGACGGCTCCGCGACCCCGCCTCCCGGCGAAGACGGCATGGGCAGCGCCTCGCGAGAGGGTCACGCTCGCGACCGAGTCGGGGTCGCTCCGGAACCCGCCGCGATCGATGAACAGGGTGCTCGCCCCCTCGCGCAGCGCGTGTGGCGCCAGGAAGACCGCCCGATCGCCCGTCGCGTGCGCGTAGAACGCACCCGGCTCCGCGGGCTTGCCGAACACGAGGCCGAACGAGCGCGTGCCAGCGTCTCCCTTGTATTCGAACGTCATGCGGCAGGCGTTGTCTCCAAACCCGAACGTTCCGTCGTCGTCCTCGGCGACCCACGCCTCGGCCTGGGCGTTTCGCACGAGCGCGACGAGGTCGGCCGTGACGCGCGAGTCGGCCGCGAAGCCGCGCGGCTCGCGCAGGATCCAGGCGTCCGCCTCGCGCGTGAGCGACTGGCGGAGGCCGTCGCACTCGGTGACGACGGCCGTCGGCATGGCGCCGGCGGGGAGATCGTGGAAGACCGTCCGGCCGCGGAGGGCGATCTCGCTGGGCCACAGCAGCCGTCCGACCGCGCTCGGCACGTCCAGCCACGCGCCGTCGAACGCGCGACGCGCGAGCACGGTGCCGGGGCCCAGCTCCACGACCTCCGTCGCGTCCGATCCCCCCCGCTTCAAGTGGACGCGCGCGCGCGCGGCGAACGCACCGGCGTCTCCTCCCGGGCGGACCGCCGAGGCCTCGCCGCGCGACAGCCGCGTGACGAGGTCGTTGGCCGCGTCGATCTCGGTCCCCTCGAGCTCGCGGTCCACGGGCCGGCGCTCGTGCCAGCCGTGCCCCTTGCGGGCGAGCTCGACGGTGAACCGCGGCGGGACCGTCTCGAGCGTGATCTCCTCGACCTCGTCCGCCCGCGCCAGGAACAGGCGCCGGTCGACGAGCGCGTCCGCCGGCGTCCGCAGCCCGGGCAGCGCCCCCTTCGGCACGCAGGCGGACGCGCGCGTAGGCGAGATACGCACGAGGACGACGTCGTCGGGGTGCCCGGGACAGACGCCGCCGAGCCGGAGCTCACCCGCGGGCTTTCGCGCGTCCTTCGGCGTCATGCGCACACGGACCGCGTCCGTGCCCAGCGCCCTGTCCGCCTCGTCGTCCGGGAGGAACGCCTCGGCGCGCGCCTCCGCCAGGGCCCCCCACACCCGGTCCATGCCGTCGCGCGAGGCGCGGAGCCCGCTGCCGCCGAGCTTGAACGCGACGTCGTCCACGCGCGTCACCGTGAAGCCGACACCCGCGGACGTCACCTCGAGCGACGCGAGGTCGAGCGAGAGGTAGGGCACGATCGTGCGCTCGCGGAAGGTGTCCGGCATAGCCAGGAGCGCCGTCGCGAAATCCTTCGAGACGACGTAGGTGCCTTCGCCCTCCACGCGGAAGTAGGCGGCGCCCTCCGGCAGCGGCGCCGGGCCGCCGAGCGCGAAACGGTAGACGAGCGACTTCATCGCGAGCGTGCCGCGGACGCGGGGCGCGTCGAGCCCGAGGCTCACGTCGCCGCCGGCCGGGGCGGAGACCTTTCGGATCGCCCCCGCGAACTCGAGATCGCCGATGAGCCGATCGACCGCCGCCGGGTCGGCGCGCTCCTTCACCGGTGACACGATCTGCCAGTAGGTCTCTCCGGCGTCGCCCGTGTCGAGCCGCTTCTCGAGCCGGAGCTTGGTCGCCCCCTGGACGAGCTCCAGCGCGTCGACGTCGCCGCGACGGTACGCCGGGAAGACGTCGTGCTCGCGCTCCTTCCTCTCGACGTCGGTGACCCTCCCCGTGTCGAGCACCCACCACACGCCCGCGACGACGGCGAGCGCCACGAGGACGACCTCCGTCGCGTGCCTCTTGAGCCTCACGCGTCTCCGTTCCTCTCGGCACCGTCGGTCTTCCACGCGCGCCCTTCGGTGCTCCGACGTCGCAGGCGGACCGCGAAGCCGAGGAGCGCGGCGGCGCCGGGGACGTACAGGAGGACGTAGCGGAAGATGCCCGTGCGCGCGTCGTCCGAGATCCGGATGGCGGCGAGGGCCGCGGGCTTGTCCGGGATGTCCACGACGAGGGGTCGCGACGCGAGCCAGGAGATGGCGTTCTCGACGAGGAACGCCGCGCCGCGGTCCCCCGCCGGCTCGGCCCAGTTCATGGGCTGCAGGACGCTGGCCGTGCCGATGACGACGGCGCGTGGACCGTGTGCGGCCTTCGCGGAGAGCTTCGGCCGCTCGCTCGCCATGGCGACCGCGAGCGGCCCGGGGAGGTCGCGCGGAGTCTGCTCGGGGCCCTCGGCCGGCCATGACGCGGCGCCCCGGACGCGGGTGACGCCGAACGCGAGCTTGCTCGTCGACAGGATCGCCGAGGGGACGGCCTCGCCCTGCCCGTGCGTCGCGTGGACCGAACGCGGCGCGAGCAGGAGGACACGCGGCGGATCGCGTGGGGCGTCCTTCCCCTTCACGAGCCCCGCGGTGACCGCGTGCGCCTCGGGCGACACGGTGAACGCTCCCGTCTGGTCGGGCACCGTCTTCCCCCGGTCGCGCTCGATGACGATGTCCTCGTCGAGCGCGACGCCGAACGGCGCGAGGGCCGCGTCGAGCCCGGGCGGGATGAGCCCCGCCTCGGACACGTCTCCGAGCGGCGAGATCGCCGCGAGCAGGTTGCCGCCGGTCATCACGTACGTCCGGAGGCGCTCGGTCTCGTCCGCCGCGAACGGCGCCCGCGGGCCCGCGACGACGACGACGTCGCAGCCCTTGAAGGGCTCGTGCGTCTCGGTGTCCTTCGGATCGACGCCCACGACCTCGTAGTTGTCCTTCTCGAAGAGCTCCTTGATCGGTCCCGCTCCCCGGAGCCCCATGTCGTCCGTGCTCATCTCGTCGTGGCCGGTCGTGAAGCAGAGGCGCGCCTTCTGCCCGCTCATCACGTTCCGGAGCGCGTGGGTCAGCGCCTGCTCCTCCTTCGGCTTCGCGCGCCGGTCGTCGGCCTCGCTGATCTCGACGAGGTCCTGCGACCGGATGAACCAGTGGCGGTCACCGCGCGCGACGACGATGGCGGCGTCGGTCACGACCCGCCCGTCCTGTGCCCGCGCCGACTCGATCTTGAAGCGCCGCCGCACGTCGAGCAGCTGGATGGCGTCGCGGTCGGGGTCGACGAAGTGGACGTCGAGCTTGTCGGTCTCACCCTCGTACGCCACGAGGAGCTGCTTCACGCTGAGCAGGAGCGGCTCGTCGCTCCCCATGATCACCCAGATCTCGACGGTCTCGGGGAGGTCCTTGAGCGTCTCGTCCGTGGCGGCCGAGAGGGTGTAGAGGTGTCCGCGCGTCCAGTCCCACCTCCGGAAGTGGCGGGCCGCGAGCACGTTCACGGCGACCGCGACGAAGACCGACGCGGCGAGCCCGAGGAGCGGGATGAGCTGGTCCTCGCCGAGCCAGCGCGGGAGGCGGCGCGAGGTCTTCCCTTCCTTCGCCGTCATCCCCACCTCCAGGCGTCGACGACGCGCGTCGCGACGAAGAGCGGGAACACGATGAGCGTCGCGTCGAACACCAGGCGTCGGGTGTCGACGATGCCGCTCGCGAAGTCGTTCATCTGGGCCCAGACCGACACGTGCGAGCAGAACGCCTGGAGCAGCGTGCCGTCCTTCGCGATGAACTCGCCGATGCCGAGGACGAAGAGGCCGAGGATCGCGAGCGCGGTCACCACGAGCGCCAGGAACTGGCTGTCGGTCGCCGCGCTCATCAAGAGGCCGATGGACAGGTAGCCGGCTCCGACGAGCCCGACCCCGAGGTACGCGGCGGCGGCGGCCTCGAGGTCGACGTCGCCCGCGCGATGGAGGACGACGAGGTAGAGGAGCGTCGGGAGCCACATCGCGAGATAGGTCGTGACGACGGCGGCGTACTTCGCGAGGACCACGGCGGCGCTCGAGACCGGCGCGGTCATGAGCGCCTCGATCGTCCCGCTCTTTCGCTCCTCGGCGAAGAGCCGCATCGTCATCGGGGGGACGAGCAGGAAGAGGACGAGGTAGAGGAGGACCGTGTTGCCGAAGAACGCCTGCAGCGGGGTCTGGTCGCTCGGCTGGATGCGCGTCGCGAACGTGTCGATGATCCAGTAGAAGTTGAGCCCTTGAAGGATGAGAAAGACGGTGATGAGCACCCACGCGAGCGGCGTCACGAAGAACGCGAAGAGCTCGCGCTTGTAGATCGGCCAGAACGCTCTCACGCGTCCGCCCCCTCGCCGCCGCCCGCCGTCGCGTCCGCCGTCGCCTGGTCGCCTTCGTCTCGCCGCCCCGACGTGAGCTCCGCGAACAGATCCTCGAGCGATCCCTCGGCCGGCCTCACCTCACGGACGAACAGCCCCGCCTGCACGAGCGCGGCCACCGCGCGCTCGACGAGCGCCGGCCCGCCCGCTTCGTCCTTCGCGCGGGCCAAGAACCGGAACGAGCACGTGCGGTCCTCTTCCGCGGAGGAGGCAGGAGTCCTCGGGTCCGGCTGCACCCGCACCTGCCCCATCCCGACGACCCCCTTGAGCGCCGCCCTCGCGTCCTCGGGCCGGCCTCGCACCGTGACGAGCGTGGCCGACGTCCCGCGCATCCTGCCGAGGTCCTTCGTGTCCCCCTCCGCGACGAGCTTCCCCTTGGCGATCACGATCACGCGCGAGCAGGTGGCCTCGACCTCGCTCAGAATGTGCGTCGAGAGGAGGACGGTGTGCGTCTCCCCGAGCTCCTTCACGACCGACCGGACGTCGCGGATCTGGTTCGGGTCCATCCCCGCGGTCGGCTCGTCCAGGATCAGGATGGGCGGGCGCGCGACGAGCGCGTCCGCGAGACCCACGCGCTGGCGATACCCCTTCGACAGCGTGCCGATCAGGTGGTTCGCGACGTCCACGACGCGCGCCTGCTCCATCGCCCGGCCGACCCACGAGACCCGGTCCCGTCGGGCGACCCGCTTCAGCTCGGCGCGGAACGCGAGGTATTCCGCGACGCGCATCTCGGGGTAGAGCGGCGCCGTCTCGGGCATGTACCCGATGGCCTGCCGCGCGGCGAACGAGTCGGTCGTCACGTCGTGCCCGGCGATGGAGACTGTGCCGTGGGTGAGCCCGAGGAACCCGGCGAGGATTCGTAAGGTCGTGCTCTTTCCCGCGCCGTTCGGCCCGAGGAAGCCCACAACGTCGCCGCGGCCGACTTCGAAGGAGACGTCGTTCACCGCGACGCGGGACCCATAACGCTTGACGAGGTGCGAGACGGAGATCATGGCGCGACGGACACCTGCCGATAGCACCAAACCGCGGCAGCGGGGGGGCGCGGCGCGCTCTGCGGGCCTACGGAGCCCACGGAGCGGCGAACCGTACCTCGACGAGCCCGCGGGCGTAGACCGTCACGCCCGCGGTCGCGCTGGCGAGCGTCGCCGTCGTCGGGACGTTCTGACGCTCTCCCGTAGTCCGGCCGACGGTCTCACCCACCAAAGGCCGCGTTCAGCACGGGCATGAACGGCACGACCCCGTTCGCCGCGATGTTGATCGCGCCGATCTGTACGCCCCGGAGGTGCCCTGCGTAGTTGATCGCGCCGATCTGTACGCCGCGCGCGGTCGTGGCGATGTTGATGGCGCCGATCTGCGCGCCGGTCACGTGCTCGGCCCAGTTCATCCCCCCGATCTGCGCCCCTTCGACCGACGCCTGGAGCTCCGGCTCTCCGCGCCGACGCGCCGAGATCACCATGTTCGACGACCCGATCTCGACCCCGACCACGGAGCGGGAGGCGAGGTTGCCCGACGCGCCGAGCTGGACGCCGTGCACCGTCTCGGCGAACGCGACGCCGCCGGTGAGCTGGAGGCCGGTGATCTTCTTCGCGTACGCCATGAGCCCGCCCAGCTGCAGCCCGGCGATCGACTCGTTCCCCATCCCTGCCCCGAGCACGCCGACCTGCGCGAGCCCGCGGAAGGGTCCCTCCGTGATGCTCACCAGGCCGATCTGCGCGAGCCCGCTAAAGCCGCCGTCGACCGCGTTGACGACGCCGATCTGCCCGACGCCCCGAAACGCGATGGGCCTTGGAGGCTCGTCGTCGGTCGTGATGCGCCTCTTGCCCGCACCGGGCGGGGGGGAGGGGAGGCCCCACGGGTGCGCGCCTGCGGTGTTGGTGATGCCGAGCTGGAGCCCTCCAGCGAAGTCGAGAGCCCCGTTGTAGGGCGCGAGCTGGAACGCCCCGCGGAAGCGCGCCGCGTCGGTTCGCACGGCCGCGAGCTCGACGACGGACAGCTTGAGCGATGCGACGCTCCTGTCGGTGAAGTCGGCGTGGACGGTCGGCGGCGGCTCGCTGGCGCTCTCCGGCGCCGGCAAGGTCGTTTCGAGTGGAGGGAGCGCGACGGGGGTCGGCGAGGGAAGCGGCGCCCATCCGGGCTCGGCCGGGGGAGCGGGGCGGGCGGGCCTGTCCTCGCACGCAAGTGTCGCCTCGTTCTCGAGGACGCGCTCGCCGGTCGTCCGGTCGATCACCTCGTAGCGAAAGCGGACGGACATCGCGGACTCCCCGCGAGCGATCCACCCTTTGCCGTCCGGCGCCGCGCGGATGTCCTCGGCGAGCGGTCGCACGAGGAATCGGTCCCACGGCAAGGCCACGTGGACGCCATGGAGCGCGTCCCACAGGTACGGCTCGAGGCGCACGGAGCACGTCGCACGCGAGCCTCCGGTCGCCCGCTCGCCGCCCCCCTCCGCGCGCCCGCGCTGCACGCGCACCGCGTAGACCGAGGCGCGGCGCGGTCGCGGCACGAACCCGCCCACGTCGAACAGCGGGGCGCGATCCACGACGCGAACCTGGGTCATCCCCGTCGATGCGTCGCACCCCTGGACCGAGAACGCAGCGCGGCCGACATCGTCGAAGCTGAGCGCGTACTCCCCGCAGTCGAGCAGAGAGCCCGACGCGCGGACCCCGATCGCGTACGTGCGACCTTCCGTGCCGGGTCCTTCCTGGATCTCGTGGAGGAGCGCGTCCCAGGTTCTTCCCCCGTCCCCGACGATTTCGAGCGGGAGGGAGGGCGGCTCGTCGGCGCGCGCTGGCCGCGAGCGCGCGGCCGCGAACGCGAGCACCAGGGCGCCCACGAGGACGTGACGCGGCGGTCCCATGCTTCCCGGAAGAGCAAGACGCGGGCCGTGACGAAGCGCGCGATGCGACGCGCGGAGGCTCGAACGATGGGGCGTTGTCGTACGCCCCGACCTCGAGCGCGGGGCGTGTCACCACGGCGCCACACGGCTCCCCGTCGCAGCCCGTGCCACGGAGCGGCGTGCTAATGTCGCCCAGCACCATGCGGCTCGGGTGTCGTTCCATGGTCGACTGCGAGGGTCACGCGCGATGAGCGACGCTCCCGTCAGCCCCGTCCGGGAGGGCGACGTCATCGCGGGGAAGTACCGCGTCGAGCGCCTGCTCGGGGTGGGAGGCATGGGGGTCGTCGTCGCCGCGACGCACCTCGAGCTCGAGCAGCGCGTCGCTCTCAAGTTCCTCCTCCCCGCCTGCGCCGCCAAGCCCGACCTCGCCGCGCGCTTCACGCGCGAGGCGCGCGCGGCCGCGAAGATCCACTGCGAGCACGTGGCGCGCGTCACGGACGTCGGCACGCTCCCGAACGGCGCGCCGTACATCGTGATGGAATACATGGATGGCGAGGACCTCGAGCGCGTCCTCCGGCGCGACGGGCCGTTCCCCGCTGCGGAGGCCGTGACGTACATCCTCCAGGCGATGGAGGCGATCGCGGAGGCCCACGCGCTCGGCATCGTCCACCGCGATCTCAAACCCGCGAACCTCTTCCTCGTGAAGCGCAAGAGCGGCGTCCCCATCGTGAAGGTCCTCGACTTCGGCATCTCCAAGCTCACGGCGCCGGTGGGAGAGCTCGGCCTCACGACGACGTCGACCGTCATGGGGTCGCCCATGTACATGGCGCCGGAGCAGATCATGGCCCCGAAGGAGGTCGACGCACGCGTCGACGTGTGGGCGCTCGGGGTCGTGCTCTACGAGCTCCTCTCAGGGCGGCGTCCGTTCCATGCCGAGACGCTCGCCGAGCTCGTCGGTCACATCCTCACGACGGCGCCGGAGCCGCTCGGGACGGTTCGTCCGGACCTCCCCGCCGTGCTCGTGTCGGCCGTGATGACGTGCCTCTCGAAGAGCCCCGCGAGCCGGTTCCCGAACGTCGCGGTGCTGGCGGCGGCGATCGCGCCGCTCGCCGGGCCGTCGGGCGAGGCGGCGGCCGATCGGATCGCGCACGTGCTCGGCGTCACGGCGACGTCGCCGGCTGCGTTCGCGAAGACCGCCCCGTCGGTCCCACCCGTGCCCCCGAGCGACGCGCTCTCCGATCGAGCCGGGGCGCTCACGGGGAGCGGCGCGACGACGGCGACGTGGGCCGGGTCGTCGCCGGCGATCACGGCGCCGCGATCCGTCGCGTCCGCGCCACGGTGGCGCGCGCCGGTTGCCTTCGTCGCGGGGTGTCTCGTCGTCGGCGGGGCGTCGCTCTGGTGGAACGCTCGAACGAGCGGCTCGAGCTTCGCGAGCGCGCCCAGTGGAAGCACGACCGTCGCCGGCTCACCACCACCTCAGGCCTCCGCGGCGGTTGCAGCGTCCTCCGTCGACGCAGCGGCCCCGCCTTTGCGCCCCGCCGCCGCCGCGATCCCGGCTGAGGCGCCCACCCCGAGGCCGACCGCGCCCGCCACCGTCACGACCACGCCCGCGTCTCGTCCACGCGGCGTCCCGCCCGCCGTCACGCGCGCTCCATCCCCGCCCACCCCGGCAGGAGCGGCGACCTCGCCGGCAGTCGACGTGGCGAAGGCGGTCTCCCCCCGGTGTAGGATCGTCAGCTATATCGATCCCGACGGCACGAAGCGCTTCCAGCGCGAGTGCGACTGAGCCGTCGCCGCGAGGACCCTGGAGAGCGATGCACGAGTGCGGAGCACGAGGTGAACGGCGCGGCCGTCTTCGATGGGTCGTCGCGCTGTCGGCGAGCTTGCTCGTCTCTACGCTGGACCCTACCGTGGCCCGCGCCGACGACGAGGCCTGCGTGTCCGCGAGCGAGAAGGAGGTCGCGCTCCGCAAGGCAGGAAAGCTCAAGGACGCGCTCGCGGTGCTCGCGGTCTGCGCCGACCGGAGCTGCCCCGATGAGGTCAAGAACGAGTGCGGCCGGCGGATCCGCGAGGTCAACGCCGTCATCCCGACGATCGTCCTTGGCGCGACCGATGGCTCAGGGAGCGATCTCTCCCCTGTCACCATCAAGGTCGACGGCGCGCCCGACGCGGTCCTCCTCGGCGGCCTCGCCATCCCGCTCGATCCGGGGACGCACGTGATCCGCTTCGAGTCGCCGGGGAGGGTCCCGCTCGACAGGACGGTCGTCGCGCGCGAAGGGGAGAGGGACCGTCACGTCACCGTCGTCATGAGCCTGCCTGAGACGCTGTCCGGCGTCCGTCGCTCGGATGGCTCGCTCGGCACCCAGAAGACCCTCGCCCTCGTCTCGGGAGGCATCGGCGCGGTCGCGCTCCTCGTCGGCGCGTTCTCGGGTCTCGTCGCCCTCGCGTACAGCTCGACCGACACCTCGGCGACCTGCTCGGTCACGCCGAGCCTCTGCAACAGCGGGTCGACCGCCAGCACGGTCGCGATCACGGGCCTCGTGGTCGGCGCCGTCGGCCTCGCGGGGGGCCTCACCCTCTGGTTCACCGCGCCAAAGCCAGGAAGGCCGCAGCCCGTGACCCCGACCGCGAAGCTCCGGCTCGCGCCCATGGCGGGCCCCGATGGCCACGGGCTACTCCTGGTCGGCACCTTCGACTGACGCGTCGCCACGACCCCCGCGCCCGGCGGCGATCGCCCCGTTCCTCGCGATCGAAGCGGCCGACGACGCCGAGAGCTCAGCGTCGCTTGGCGGCGTACCGAGCGAGCCCCCGCGGGGCCCCTTCGAACGCGCGGCGCATGAGCCACTTGACCAAGGGTCCCCCGGCGCGGAGAAAGCGGGAGGGGGTGAGCGCGACCGAGTAGGTGAAGACCGAGCCATGAGCGGTCGGCTCGAGCAGGTAGTCCTCCGCGAGCGCGCGGAAGATCCTCACGGGGCCCTCGGAGGCGAGCACGTAGAAGGTGAAGCGTCGCCCTGGTTCCCAGCGGAAGAAGTGCTCGTGAAACTTCGCGCCTGCGGCCTTCACGGTCCTCGTGGTCCCCACGCCGAACGGCTTCGGGCTCGTCCACTCGACGTGGCGGACACCCCGGAGCCATTTCGGCCACGACGCCGCGTCCTCGAGCACTTCGAACGCCTCGTCTGCCGACACGGGCAGCTCGGCCGAGGCGCGGAAGCGCCACGGCGCGGTCTCGAGGAACTCCGCACCCACCACGTCGCACGAGAAGCGCATCGACTCTCCTTACTACTTCCTGGCCGCGCTACTTGTGCTTGCGCATCACGGTCGTCGTGACCGACCAGTACGCGTAGTCGCTGTCGAGCACGACGTTCGCACCCGGCGAGGCCTGCCCGTCGGCCACGAAGGTGTCGGACGTCCCGAGGCAGCCGCCGATGGGACACCGGAAGACCCCGTTGGCGGTATCGTCGAGCCAGTAGACGAACGAGCCGTCGCTTCCGACGCCGAACGGTCCGTAGCTCGAGCCGACGGTGCGGGGGGAGGTGCAGGTGCCCGAGGACGCCGGGCACGAGAGGATGGCGTTGTTGTTCACGTAATAGAGGTCACTGCCCGCGGCGATGACGTTGCCTCCGAGGGCGGAGGTGATCGACTTCGGCGTGACGCAGCCCACGAGCGGGCACTCCATGAGGAGCCCCGACGACGGCCAGAACGCGAGCCCCTGGTCGGCGGCGATCTGCATGACGGCGGGGCTCTGCCCGGTGGCCAGGGTCGTGGGGGTGGCGCAGTCGGGGGCCGTGCACGTGACGATCTTCCCGCCCGCCGCCCAGAAGAGCGTCGTGCCGATCATCCCGACCCCCTGCGCCTCGGTCTGCCCGGTGGCGATCGCCTTGGGCGCGCCGCCGCACCCGCCGATGGTGCAGGAGTAGATTTGCCCGGAGCTGAAGTCGCTCCAGTAGACGTTCGCGGCGTCGACGGCGATGCCGCTAGCCTCGCCGGCGCCAAGGAGGATCGGGGTCGCGCAGCCGGTCTTCGCGCACTGGTAGACCGTCCCCGTCACGGTGCCCTCGTCGGAGATGTAGACGTTGTGGTCGTCGATCGCGATGAAGCCCGCCTGGCGGAGCCCGTCGGCGACCGTCTCCTCGGGGCAGCCGGCGTCGCCGCACCCGGCGTCGCCCGTCGTGGAGGGGGCGTCCGCGGGGGAGCCGGCCTCGGCGCGCGCGTCCGGAGCGACACCCGCGTCCTTCGTGCCGGAGTCGTGAGGCAGCGTGCCGACATCGGCGCGAGAGCGAGCGTCGGCGGGGAGCGCGCCGGTATCGGGGAGAGGCCGCGCCCCTCCGCC
>Ga0209415_10004586_pt1 | contig 25239 bp, 17 predicted proteins | sample PeaSoiSIISIP2007_FD_187696 | JGI IMG/M metagenome (GOLD analysis project Ga0209415, IMG submission 187696) | Peat soil microbial communities from Weissenstadt, Germany - SII-SIP-2007 (SPAdes) (version 2) | ecosystem: Environmental > Terrestrial > Soil > Wetlands > Peat | place: Germany... | reverse complement strand
GCGGCCACGATTTCGCCGTATCTGCTGCTTGGACTCGTCCTGGCGGGGATCCTCCATGTGCTGGTTCCATCGAGTTGGGTGCGCAAGTACCTGTCTGGGCGCGGAGCCGGTCCGATCGTCCGGGCGGCGATCGCCGGGATTCCCCTTCCCCTCTGTTCCTGCGGGGTGCTTCCCGTGGCCCAACACCTGCGCAGGGACGGTGCCGGCAAGGGGGCCACCGCGACCTTCCTTGCCTCAACGCCCAGCACCGGTGTGGATTCCATCTCCGCGACGTGGGGTATGCTGGGAGCCACCTTCGCCGGATTCAGACTCGTATACGCCGTGCTTTCCGGATTGGCCGTGGGCTGGGCGGTGGAGATGGCGTCGCCCAAGTCCTCGGAGGAAACCATCTGCGGTCCCGATCCGGAACCGCGGACGCAGCCACGGAGCTTTTGGCGGATCTTGTCCATCGCCTGGGAACACGGTTTCGGGGAAATCCTCTTCTCGCTGAGGAAATGGCTGCTGGTGGGTATCGCGCTGGGCGGTCTTCTCGCCTGGATCCTGCCCCGGGGGATCTTCGACGGATGGCTTTCCCATCCGGTGCTTTCCTACGCGGCCATGCTCCTGGCCAGCGGCCCCCTGTACGTGTGCGCCACAGGCTCCATCCCCATCGCCGCGAGCCTTGTCGCAAAGGGCTTGAGTCCGGGAGCCGCCTTGGTGTTCCTGGCCGTTGGCCCCGCCACCAACACCGCCACTCTGGCCTTCGTGGGATCCGTGCTGGGTCGGCGCGCGCTGTACGCCTACCTGGGCGCAGTGGTGCTCACCGCCGTGGGCGCCGGTGCGCTTGTCGACTGGTTGGGAGCCGTGGGCGCCATCCCCGCCATCCGGGCCGTCTGTCCCATGCATCTTTCCTGGTGGGAGAACTCCTCCGGTGTCCTTCTCCTGGTCCTCATGTTCCGGGACGTCCGCCTTCCTTCATTCCGCAAAACCCCAACATCGGAGTCCGTGGTGAAATTTTCCATCCCCTCCATCACCTGCGACAACTGCGCCCGCCACGTGACCAAGGCCTTGAAGCCCGTTGCCGGCGTCGAGGAGGTAAGCGTGGACGTGGCTTCGAAGACCGCGACCGTGCAGGGAAACGCGGATCCCCAGGCGCTCCTGGCGGCATTGGCGGAAGCCGAGTATCCGGGGACCTTGCTGGCCTGTTAGACGAATTCTGTCACAGCGGCAACGGGCTCGGACTGAAGTCCATCGCTGGGACAACGCCCTACCGGGCGAAAGCGTGATCCCATGGACCCGAGCCCGACCAATTCGGGCGAGGTTGGAAGGCGAAGGGCTTCAGCCCGAGCGGTGATGTCGTGTCGATGTTCGACTACCGCACCATCGGCACCGCGGCGACCTCCGTCGCGGAAGCGGTACGGAGCCGGATCCATGCCGGTCCACCCGTGGCGGGAATGGGAAGGCGGTTGGCACCCGTCTGCGCGGCGAGGACCCGAGAAAACAGGGTGCGTCCGCTCGCGTCCACGACATCGACGCGTGCCGACGCGGGGGCATCCTGGGTCCAGAGGCAATCCCATCCGGGACCGGAGCGGACCACCTCCAGGCCACTCGTGATCCGGATGCCTCGCTTCACGGCGGCGAGGGACCCGAACGAGCCCTTCAGGAGGTAGAAGCGATTTGTCCCCACCTTGGCGAGCCGCAACCAGGACGAACCGGCGGCCGCGAGTGGAACGGAGGTTGTGGTGCCCAAGATCTGCGCGGAGAGTCCGGTGGCGGGCCAGGGCAGACCGGTTGGCAGGATCTCGATGCTGTCCTGGTCTCCCACGAAGGACACCAGCAAGGCCGTGTCGCCTTGCGGGCGCAGGAAGACCGCGCCGTCGGTCCGGACCCCGTCGACGGTCGCCATCGATCCTTCCGGATCCAGGAACCATCGGTCGGAGAGTCGGACGCGGCTTCGGGTGGAACTGTCCAGGACGGAGCGCTCGATCCGCTCTCCGTTCCCGGTGGCGACGAATCCCATCGACGGAATGGGGTAGCCCGCCTCGGAACGTGCGATGCCGTCGAAGTTCGCCGTCACCGTCCATCCGTTGGCGAAGCTGGTGCGCTGGACCTTCCCATCGGCCGACAGGTCGACGAAATTCGTCATGACCTCGAATCCCGTCCGCAGGTGCAGGGCCCCGAGGAGATTCGCCGTGCGCAGGTAGCGGACGCGCAGCGAGTCCCACATGGAGCGTCCGGACGGCATCAAGAGCGGCATCGTGGAGTAGAGGGCGTTCAGGACGTCCTTTTCGTCCCATCGCAACGGAACCTTGGACTGGCCGTCCCCCGTGTACCAGCTTGGAGCGAAGGCATCGTGGGTGGCCAGCGGGAGGAGCGGCACCCGGATCGAAGGAGTCATGCTCAACGAGTCCATGTGGGCGTCGGGCGCCTCCGGAGTGACCCAGTCGTATCCCGCGTCGGCCACGGTCGCGATGCTCATGGACCCCTCGCCCCAATCCACGTGCGCGGTGGCCCAGTCTCGGTGCTGCTCGCTGCCGGTCACCACGTGGAAGGTGTCTTCGACGATGGACAACGCGGCCAGGCGCGAGGCGGCATCCTGGGCCAGGTTCTGCGGGTGTTCCGTGGAGAAGCATTCCGCTGGGGTGATGGCCAGTTCGACGTCCACGAACCGGGCGTTGCGCTGCACGGTCTGGCGTTCGGTGGTCAGGGTCTGGCGGGCCATCGCCGGATGGTGCGCCGAACAGATTTCCAGGGCCTGCACGTCGCCGCTCGACGTGTGCTCCAGCCACCCGTCGAGGTAGTTGCCGTTCGCTTGGACCACGGCGCCGGACGGGTATTCCGAGCTCCACGATCCGTCTTGGGGGGCGGGCCAGGCGTCCGACCAGTCGTCGTAGATGGAGGAAAGCCATCCGTGGGACACCATCGTGTCGACTTCGGCCGACGTGCCCAGCCAATTCACGACGGCCTTGTCCAACCCCATCAGGCGCAGTGTGTCGAAGTAGGCGGGCACATGGTTCCAGGTTCCCTCGATCCAGAAGTCGACCGCACCGCGCAGGCGGTCGGTGGCGGGATTGGCCGCGATCTTCTGGGTCCACGTGCGTACCAGTCCGAGTTGTTCCAGGCGGGAACGATGCCGCTTGGCCATTTCGACCCATCCGCCGCCGCGGATCGGTGCGACCAGCAGGGAGCGGTCGTGGGCCCAGACACCCTTGGCCGGCTCGTGGTAGATCTGGGTGGACAGCAGAGTCTGGCCGTAATGGTCGATGTATTGACGCGTGTCCCACGGCTGGTCGGCGGATATGACGTATCCTGTCGAGCCGTCCGTCGCTCCCGCCAGGGCTTGGGTGACCTGCCACTCCCAGTATTCGCTGGAACGGAATCCCCAGGAGGAGGGCAAGGACCCGTCCACGGGGATTGCCAGGCCCGTCCCGCGAGGCATGGCCAGGAATTGACCGGGCTTGCTCGCCACCAGTCCCGGAAACGGAAGCTCCGACGCCAGCGGGGTGGTGGAATCCGCGCGCAAGGTCAGGACGACGGCGCCGCCCCGCAAGGTGGCGTCCAGTTCCAGGGGAAGCAGGTTGGAGAGGAAACGGAGGAACATCCGCAGGGAATCGGGGGTCGTCCGAGCGGAGTCCATCCGGAGGACCGGGACGGCGCCGAAACGGACCGTGTCGCCCGTGATGGAATCCTCCAATGCCATGGAGAGATCCATGGGGTCGATGCTCACGGAGAGGGAATCGTCGGCCAGGCGCAGGAGCCCGGAATGGGCCGGGGCCGGAGCGATGCGACGGAAATCGGCGTCGTCCAGCCGGAGGTGGCCGTGTCCTCCACCGGTGACCCTGGCCTGGAGGCCCGCGCAGCCCTCGGGTATGCTGTAACGGGTGGTGGTCTGCCGCCATCCCGTGTCCCCCGACAGTGCTGCCGAAGCGACATTCCAGTTCAGCACCTGCTGGTTGGAGTCCGACTCCACGAAATCCAGGGAGGCGTTGCCGGGAAGACTGTCGATTCGCGCCCAGATGCTGTACTGCCAGACTTCGCCGGGATGGACCGCGACTTGTCCCGTGGTATTGGACTCGGCCCAATCCTGGCCGCCCAGATGGAGGATGTCGAGGCAGGATGCCCCGGAATGGCATCCCGAACCGACGACCGTCGCCTGCCCGGAGTCCGCGGCGCGGGCCCAGAAGGTCCATCCTGTCGAACCGGATTCGAAGCCGGGATTGGTCATCTGGTTCGAATCCGGCACTGCGACCGAAAACGCCGCGGCGACAAGGGAGGACATCATCGTGGCGATCATGAACCCCATTGTATCGCAAGCCCGGTTGGCGTGCCGCTGCTTGGTGGAAAATCTGGCACCTCGGCCGGGATCATTCCTCTCCCAGGTAGACCCTCCGGACCTCGTCCGACGCGAGCAATTCGGCTCCCGTACCCTCGCGGACGATCTCGCCGGTGGCGAGCACGTAGGCGCGGTGCGCCACCCGCAAGGCCTGGCGGGCGTTCTGCTCCACCAGCAGAACGGGTATCCCGGAGGCGTTGATCTCCACCAGGATGGCGAAGATCCTTTCCACGACCAGAGGCGCGAGGCCCAGAGAGGGTTCATCCAGCATCAGGAGTCCGGGTTCGGACATCAGCGCCCGGGCGATGGCGAGCATCTGCTGCTCGCCCCCGGAGAGCGTACCTCCGAGTTGGCGGCGACGGTCGCGAAGGACGGGGAACCGCGTGTAGGCCAGCTCCAACTTGTCGGGTGTGCGCCTGGGATCCCTGACCCAGGCCCCGGCCACGAGGTTCTCCTCCACCGTGAGCCGCCCGAAGATGCGGCGACCCTCGGGGCACAGCACGAGCCCGGCCCGCAGTCGCTCGGCTGGCGGGAGAGTGGTGACATCCCTTCCGTCCCACAGGACGCGCCCCGAGCGCAAGGGAAGGATCCCGGAGAGCACGGACAGAGTCGTGGTCTTTCCGGCGCCGTTCCCCCCGAGCAGGGTGACGATTTCCGTCTTCCCCACCGACAGGGATACCCCCCCCAGGACGTCGTTGGGGCCGTATCCGGCGCGCGCGCCGTCCAGACGGAGCAGTGGTTCAGACATGGTCTTCCTCGGACCTTCCGAGGTAGGCCTCGATCACCCGGGGATCCGAGCGCACCTCGGATGGAATTCCCTCCGCGATGGGCTCGCCGTGGTCCAGGACCAGGATGCGGTCGGAAATCTCCATCACGAGCCTCATGTGGTGCTCGATCACCACCAAGGCGATCCCGCGGTCCCGGATGGATCCCACCAGCCGCATCATGGTGGCGATCTCGGAAGGATTCATGCCCGCGCCCGGTTCGTCGAGCAGGAGAACCGCAGGTTCCGTCGCCAGGGCCCGGGCGACTTCGAGCCGACGTTGCAGGCCGTAGGGAAGTTCCCGCGCCCAGGAATCCGCGCGGTCCGCGAGGCCCACGAATTCCAGCAGATCGAGGGAGACCCGTTCCGCCTCCTTCTCCGATCGCCTCCACGCCGGAGTGCGGAGCAGGAAACCGAGAGGGAAGGCGGGAGTCCGGGAGAATCGTCCCACCATCACGTTCTGGAGGACGGACATCTCCGGGAACAGCCGTATGTTCTGGAACGACCGGGACAGCCCCCGTCGCGCGACCAGGTGGGGCGCGAGACCCGTGATGTCGGTTCCGTCGAGCGACACGGATCCGCGGTCGGGGCGATAGATGCCGGAAAGGCAGTTGAACAGCGTCGTCTTGCCGGCTCCGTTGGGTCCGATGATGGACAAGATCTGGCCCGGATGCGATTCCATGCTGATGCCCTGCACGGCGACGAGTCCTCCGAAGGACTTCCCCAGGTCCCGGACCGAAAGCGCTGGGGTCAACCGGATCCCTCCAGTTCCAGCTTGTGTCGCGGGGAGCCCAGGAGGCCTTGGGGCCGCAGCAGCATCATGGCCACGAGGATGGACCCGAAGAAGAACAGCCGGTAGTCGGCGATCTGCGGGATCTGGTCCCGCAGGAGGGTGGGAACCAGGTACAGCAAGGCCGCTCCGGCAAGCACGCCCGGCAGGCTGCCCATGCCTCCGAGGATCACCATGGAAAGGACCAGGACCGACTGGTCGAAGGTGGAGGTGGACGGGTCGACGAATCCGGTGAACCCGGCGAAGTAGGCCCCCGCCAAGCCGCCCACTCCCGCCGAGATGGAGAACGCCAGGAGCTTCAGGCGCACCACGGGAATGCCCATCATCGCCGCGGCGGTCTCGTCCTCCCGGATGGCGATCCAGGCCCGTCCGGTTCGGGAATGTCGGAGGCGGTGGACGGAAACCGACAGCAAGAGCACGAGCCACACCCCGCAGATCCACGCCGCCTGCGCCGCGGACAGCGGACCCAAGCCGCGGATGCGCGAGGTGTCCGGAAGGATCAGTCCCATGTCTCCTCCCGCGGCGGGGAGGTTGCGGACCAGCTCGCGAAAGGCTTCGGCGAAGCCCAGGGTGACGATGGCGAGGTAGTCGCCGCGAAGCCGAAGGCAGGGCAGTCCCACCAGGAATCCCGTGGCGGCCGCGGTGCAGAATCCCAGGGGAAACGCCGCCCAAGCGGGGAAGCCGGGAAGGAACTTCGCCACCAAGGCGAACGCGTAGGCGCCGGTGGCGTAGAAGGCCGCGTAACCGAGCACCAACAATCCCGTGAATCCGATGGTCACGTTCAATCCCAGCGCCAGCATCATGTACAGGCATACGAACGAGCCCAGGGAAAGGGCTTTGGCGGACATCAAGGTCCCCGAACAGGAGAGTGCCGCGCCAAGGGCCAACAGCGCCCACGGTCTTTCCAACAGCCGGTTCGCGGCAGTGGCCACCAGAGGTCTGCGAGGACCCAGGCGACCCCACAGGCCGGCCATCCACACCAGCGACGCCCCGATGGCGAATCCGGGCACCACGACGGAAAGGAACCCGAGAGCGTTTGAGGGGACGAAGGAAAGCCGCACGTTTCCCGTGGCGAGGTCGCCGTGCACCTTGGTCCAGAGAAAGGGGGCGGTCAGGAGGAAAATTCCGGCGAGACCGGCCGACCACCTCCGGACAAGCCTCGACCGGCCTGTCATACCTTGTCCGCGACCCGCTCGCCCAGCAGCCCGTGCGGACGCAGCCACAGGACCAGGATCAGGATGGCGAACGACGTGCTCTCCCTCCATTCCGAACGGATCGTGTAGCTGGTGACGTCTTCCACCAACCCGATCAGAAGTCCACCGAGCACCGCGCCGGGAATGTTCCCGATGCCCCCCAGGACCGCGGCGGCGAAGGCCTTCAGCCCCATCTCGTACCCGGCGTCGAACCGAACCACCCCCTGGTACATGGCCACCATGGTTCCGGCGGCCGCGGCCAGTGCCGAACCGAGTGCGAAGGTGAGGGTGATGAGCCCGTCCACGCGCATGCCGCAGAGCGAAGCCATGGTCCGGTCCTGGGCGACGGCTCGGAGCGCGACCCCTACCCGGGTTTTCTGGATCAGCCAGAACAGTCCGCCCATGAGGGCCATGGTGAGGGCGAAGATCAAGGTCTGCAGGGCCGTGACGTGCAGAGGTCCCACCGACCACTTCGTCTGGGCGAGCGGCGCCGAGATCTCGCGGGGGAAGTCCAGCTTTCCCTTCGTGACCGAAAGCATCACGAAATTCTGCAGGACGATGCTCATCCCGATGGCGCTGGTGAGCGGTGCCAGGAGATGTGCGCCTCGGAGTTTGCGGTAGGCGAGCCGCTCGTTGAGGATTCCAAAACCGGCGGAAAGAGCCATGGCGGCGACGATGGCGATGGGGAGGGTGAGCCCGGCACCCACCAGCCCTGCCGAGCCCAAGGCGCCCAAGGCGAAGATCGACCCGAACATTCCGATCATGAAGATCTCGCCGTGGGCGAAATTGATCATCCCCAGGATTCCGTAGACCATGGTGTAACCCAGGGCGATCAGGGCGTAGATGGCCCCGCGGGCCAGTCCGTTGACCAGGATTTCAAGCATTCTCCGGTGAAAGGTAGCCCAGAGGGATGAGGCTCCTTTTCGTCGATTCCGACATCCGCGAAAATTCGATGTTTCGATCCAGTGTCTACATTTCGCACCCATCCCGTTCCATCGGCGCGATCGGGGTAACGACCCTTCCGAGGTAATTCTGTGGAGACGAAATTGTCCGGTCTTTCCGTGGTGCTGCCCGCCCACAACGAGGAAGGAACCGTCGAAACCGTTGTGGATCAGGTGCATGGCATCCTCGAGGATTTGGGGATCGACTACGAGATCATCCTCGTCGACGACGGAAGCGTCGACCGCACCGGAGCCATCGGGACCGCCCTCAAGGCCCGGATCCCGAAATTCCGTCTGGTCCAGCATTTTCCAAACCGGGGTTATGGCGGCGCCCTGAAGGCCGGGTTCCATGCGTCCACCAAGGACTGGATCTCCTTTTTTCCCGCCGACGGCCAGTTCAAATTCGACGAGATCCGTCTCCTGATCGGACGGACGAAGGATGCGGACATCGTATCCGGGTACAGGGCGGATCGCAAGGACGTGCTGATCCGGCGGATCAACGCGATGGCCTGGAAGGCCCTGGTGAGACTTCTTTTCGGCCGGCTCTGCCGGGACATCGATTGCGGCTTCAAGTTGTTCCGAAGGCGCATCCTGGCCGATCTGCGGCTGGAGGGCAACGGCGCCTCCATCGACACCGAACTTCTGGCCGGGGCGAAGGCGCTGGGATACCGGATCGGCGAAGTGGAGGTCACGCATCTGCCGAGAACGGCCGGAAAGGCCACGGGTGCCGACCTCAAGGTGATTCTCCGGGCGTTGCGCGACCTCCCGCGATTCCGATTGCGCTTGGGAAGGGAAATCGGCAAGGCGAACCATGCCGAACCGAAGATCCTGCCGGAAGAAGGTTGATTCCCGACCCCATTCCAGCCGAACTCGCCAGGAAAGTCCTGCGCGAGACCTTCGGTTTCCCCGATTTCCGTGCGCCCCAAGCCGAAGTCGTGGAACACCTCCTGGCGGGTGGCGACGCCTTGGTGCTGTTGCCCACCGGCGGTGGCAAATCCCTTTGCTACCAGATCCCCGCGATCGTCAGGCCTGGGACGGGTTTGGTCATATCTCCCCTCATCGCCTTGATGGACGATCAGGTCGCCGCCCTGCGCCAGAACGGGGTACGCGCCGCCGCATGGCATTCCGGACTCACCGGTTCGGAGGCATGGAAGTTGGAGCAGGAGTTCGAAGCCGGAAGGCTGGACATCGTCTACGCTTCCCCCGAGCGGGTCTTTTCGGAGAAGTTCCAGTCGTTGGCGAGACGGTTGGCCCTCTCGGTCGTGGCCATCGACGAGGCCCACTGCGTCAGCCAGTGGGGACACGATTTCCGGCCCGAATACCTGCAGTTGGGTCAGCTTTCGACCCTCTTTCCCGGTGTTCCGCGCATCGCCCTGACCGCCACCGCGGACATACCCACCCGGAAGGAAATCCTCGAGAAGCTCGGGTTGCAGCACGGTCGGCTGTTCCTGGGTTCGTTCGCACGTCCCAACCTCCGACTTCGCATCGGTCCGAAGGCGGAGCCCCGCAAGCAGCTCCTGGAATTCCTGCGCCGCGAGCACCCGGGGGAATCCGGGATCGTCTATCGCCAAAGCCGCAAGGAAGTGGAGGAAACCGCGGCATGGCTTTCGCGCCAAGGCATTCGGGCGGAAGCCTACCACGCTGGGTTCTCAACCGGGGAACGGTCCCGGGTCCAAACCGCCTTCCAACGCGAGGAGGGGGTGGTCGTGGTGGCCACCATCGCCTTCGGGATGGGCATCGACAAGCCCGATGTCCGGTTCGTGGCCCACCTGGATCTGCCCCGTTCCGTGGAAGCCTATGTCCAGGAGACGGGCCGTGCCGGACGCGACGGGCTTCCCGCCGACGCCTGGATGGTCTACGGGTTCCAGGACATCGCCGTGGCGCGCTCCATGATCCAGTCCTCCGAGTCCCCCGAGGACCGGAAACGGATCGAGATGCACAAGCTCAACCAGTTGCTTGGGCTCTGCGAGACGGCGGGATGCCGCGAACAGGCCGTGCTGGCCCATTTCGGGGAGTCCGGATCCAGGCCTTGCGGCGGGTGTGACAACTGCTGTCACCCGCCCCTGACCTGGGACGGGACCGTGGCGACGCAGAAGGCCCTTTCCGCGGTCGCCCGCACGGGGGAAAGGTTCGGCGCGGCCCATCTCGTGGATGTCCTGGTGGGAGATTCCACCGAAAAGATCCGGCGGTTCCAACACGACGCCCTGCCCACGTTCGGAGTGGGGAAGGACACCCCCAAGGCCGAGTGGCAAGGGATCTTCCGGCAACTGGCCGCGCTCGACCTGGTCGGAGTGGACATGGCCGGACATGGTCGCCTGGTTCTGACCTCCGGTTCGTGGGAGGTCCTGCGAGGCGCGCGGGAAGTGACCCTGAGACATGTCGAGACGACGCGGGCTAAGAAGACCGTCGCGGAAAGATCGATCGCGGGAACGCACTCCGCCGACCCGTCCCTCTTCCAGACCCTGCGGACGTTGCGTCGGGAAATCGCCCAGGAACAGGGTGTGCCTCCATTCGTGGTCTTCTCCGACCGGACCCTCCTGGACATGGTGGCCAAACGTCCCTCCGACATGCCGGGGTTCGTCCAGGTCCACGGAGTGGGAGCGACCAAGGCGAACAGGTACGGAGAACGGTTTCTGGCGGCGCTCGGCAACCCCGGTGTCGGCGTGTTCAAGGGGAGCTAAACTGTTGGGGATGCGCGCGTCTCTGCCGATTCTGGCCGCAGCGGGCTTGGTCGCGGCGGCGACGGGTCCACGGTGGTTGCGCCTCCCCGACAAGGGGTCCGCCGAACCCGTCCGGGGGTCCTTGGCCTGGGAAGACGCCCCGCTGCGCGAAGACCTCTTGGATTCCCTGCGCGAGATGGGATGGACGCTGCGCGCCAGGTTCCGATGGGAGAACATGGTCTCCGCCGTGCCGCCCCCCGGCGGGGAACCACTTCCCGCCGGAGTGGTGGATGCGGGTCCGGTCGGGGTGGGGCGAAGGAACCCGACCCCCGTGGTCGTCGCGCCCCATCCCTTCTCCGCGCGAGCCGCCAGCGTGGACCCCTACACCAGCCTCCTGAAGGCGATCTGGGACACATTGGGCATCGATGCGGCCCGGAAATACCTTCTGGCAAATGGCGAGCTCCCCGGGCTGGGGAAGACCATCGCCTTCATCGATGGACACTTCCAGCCCACCCACCCGATGCTCCAGGGAGCCGACATCGGAGACGCCCACGATTTCCTCGGACCCGACACCTTGCCGTGGGATTCCGCGGGAATCTACGACATGCATGGAACCCAGACCTCCGCGATGGTCGCCAGTTCCGACTCGCTCCTCCCCGGGATCGCTCCCTACGCGAGATTCCTCTTCTATCGGGTCCAGACCGACGCGCCCGACGACACCATCGTGGAGGAGGATTACCTGGCCTCCGCGATCGTCCGCGCCGTGGACCACGGAGCCGATGTCATCTCCATCTCGCTGGGATTCCGATGGGTGGACCCGCAGGACCAGATTCCCATGTACCCATGGAGCGCCTTCGACGGTCGGACCATCCCGGGCTCGATCGCCGCCACGGATGCCGCCAAGCACGGCGTCGTGGTGGTCGTCGCGGCGGGGAACGACGGCGACGTCATCGGCTCCGAGTCCATCGGCTCTCCCGCCGACGCGGATTCCGTCCTGACCGTGGGTGCGGTGGACATCTCCGACGGACTGTGCGGATTTTCAAGTTGGGGACCCACCTACGACGGTCGCACGAAGCCGGATGTCGATGCTCCCGGCTGCGACGATCCGGTGGCGGGCCCCGGCCCGGGCTACAGGACCTATGGTGCCGGCACGTCCTTCGCCGCGCCTCTCGTGGCGGGGATGGCGGTGCTTTCGCTCCAGATGGCTCCTGGAATCGCGGGCGAAAATCTCGTGCTCGCCCTGCGAGCTTCCGGAACGTCGAACGTCTCGCCCGATCCCAAGCGGGGGTGGGGAGTCCCCAGCCTGGCGCGCGTCGGTCGACTGGAGCCCATCCTGTCCCAGGGTGGTGGAGGGTCGCCACTACCTCAGGTCTGGTCTCCATCCCGCGGACCGCTGCTCTTCTCGGCCTCTTCGGCCCAGACGCAAGGGCACCTGGGTGTGGAGATGCGCGACATCCAAGGACGGGTCTTGTTCCGCTGGGAGGGTCCGTGGCTCCTTGGAGCCAACCTTTGGAACCCGTCCTCGCGGGATGCTCCGCGGCAGGGGATCAAGGTGCTCCAATGGTGGGGCGATTACGGTTCCGGGGCCTCCACGATCTACATCGCCCCCTGACGTCCTCGCCTACCGCAGGCCTTCCCGGATCTCCGTCGGGGCGCTGGGGTAGAAGATGTAGGCCTCTTCGATGGCCGAGTGGATCCGACCGCAGAAGGACTCCACCTCGGAGAGATGGGTCCTGAGGTCCCCGCCCATCAGTTCGTCGATGTCCCAGAATTCGAGCAGGCTCACCAGGCGTCGCGCCAGCTTGACCGCCTGGGCCGCCCTGGGGAACCCGTGTTCCACCTCGATGCCTTGGATGCAGTCGTGCAGGGTGCTCAGGCAGAAACTGACGCTGCGGGGGAATTGCGGGTTGAGCAGCAGGAACTCCAGCACCCTCCCCGGGTGCAGTTCCGCGGTGTAGGTCTTGATGTAGGCCTCGAAGGCCGTGCAGGAACGGAGCACGGAGACCCAGTGGAGGAAGCCGTCGGCGTCCCCGCCCATGTCCATGTCCAGGAATTCCTGGGCGTGCTCCGCCAGAAGCGCGGTCGTGGCCGCGGCCCTCTCCACGGCCTTTCCCGCCTGGATGAAGTTCCAGCCCTCGCTGCGGACCAGCGTGCTGTCCTCGATGCCGTGGAGCACGTGGATGTCGATCCGGATCCTGCGCAGGAATTCATGCGGCTCGCGGCGCTGCGCCGGATCCTGCAGCACCTGGCGGACATACAGGTGGAGGCGGTTGATGTTCTCCCAGAAATCGGCGGACAGCGCTTCCCGGATCTGGCGCGCGTTTTCGCGCGCCACCGCCACGCAGGTGGCGATGGAGTCCGGATTCGTCAGGTCGAACATCATCCATGTCACCACGGCCGCCGTGGTCCGGTCCTCCTTGGGCGGGTCGGTGCGGAGGCAGGACAGGACGCGGCTCCACCGCACCCCCGACATTTCCGGAGATTCGTCCAGCATCTGTTTCAGGTTGACGTCGATCAGGCGGCTGGTGTGCTCCGCCCGCTCGATGTAGCGGCTCATCCAGTAGAGGCTGTCCGCGACGCGAGAGAGCATGGGGCTGCTGGTCTGGTTCATGACGCGCACTCCTTCTTCAGTAAAGCACCCAGGTGTCCTTGGACCCGCCGCCCTGCGAAGAGTTCACCACCAGGCTTCCCCTCCGCAACGCCACCCGCGTGAGCCCGCCCGGCACGATGGACACCTTCTTGCCGAAGAGGATGTAGGGGCGCAGGTCCACGTGCCTGCCTTCGATGCTGCCGTCCACGAAGGCGGGCGCCTGCGAGAGCTGGATGGTGGGCTGCCCGATGTAGTTGCGCGGGTTCTCCAGGATCTTCACCCGGAAGGCGTCGCGCTGCTCCTGCGTGGCGTGGGGGCCGATCAGCATGCCGTATCCGCCGGATTCGCCCACCGCCTTGACCACCATCTTGTCCAGGTTTTTCAGTACCATCTCCCGGGCCTTTTCCTCGGCGAGGATGTGCGTCTCCACATTGGGGAGGATGGGGTCCTCGCCCAGGTAGTACTTGATGATCCGAGGGACGTAGGCGTAGATCGCCTTGTCGTCCGCGACCCCGGTTCCGGGGGCGTTGGCCAGCGCCACGTTCCCGGCGGTGAAGGCTTCGAAGATTCCGGGCACGCCAAGGATGGAATCGGGACGGAAGATCTGCGGGTCCAGGAAATCGTCGTCGATCCTCCGGTAGATGACGTCGACGCGCGCCAACCCCGCCGTGGTCCGCTTGTAGACCTTCTTGTTGTACACCACCAGGTCCCGTCCCTCCACCAGGGAAATTCCCATCTGGCGGGCCAGGAACGTGTGCTCGAAGTAGGCCGAGTTGTACACGCCCGGAGTGAGCAGTGCCACCGAAGGATCCTCGATGCCGCCTTGGCCGAGCGACTTCAGCGCCACGAGCAGCTCCTGCGGGTAGTGGTCGATCGGGCGGACGTCGTAGGATCCGAACAGGACGGGGAAGACGTGCTTCATGACCTGCCGGTTGGTGAGCATGTAGCTCACGCCGGAGGGCACGCGCAAATTGTCTTCCAGGACGGCGAATTGTCCGTCGGGCAGGCGGATGAGGTCGGACCCGGTGATGGAGACGTACACGTCCCTCGGAACCCGGACCCCTTTCATCTCGGGCCGGAAGTGCGGACAGGATTCGACCATGTCGCGCGGCACGATGCCGTCCTTGAAGATCTTCCCTTCGTGGTAGATGTCCTTGAGGAACAGGTTGAGGGCGACGATCCTCTGCTCCAGCCCCTTCTCGATCCCGGCCCATTCCCCCGCGGTGATGATCCGGGGCAGGAGATCGTAGGGGAATATCTTCTCCGTCCCCTCGTTCGAGGAGTAGACGGTGAAGGTGATGCCCTGGTTCAGGAACATCAGATCGGCTTGCTCCTGGCGCTGGTGCCAGACGTCCCTGGGCATGTCGGCGATGCGGTGGAAGATCTGCTGGTACTGGGGGCGCGGCGTCATGTCGGGCTGGAACAGCTCGTCGTAGGCTTGTCCCAGCCTGTATTTGCTGAAGATTTCAGGAATCGGCTTCATTTGCGCCTCCGGCGGAATCTCTGCGCAATTTAGCTGCCAATCGACAGGGGCCGCCATGGCAAGTCCGTTGTCACGCACAAAACGACACTCCCGCCTTTTGTCATTGCGAATTCGTCTGAATTGCTAACGATCCCGGCTGGCCGGAGATTCGCATATCATTGTCGCCATGTCCATCCAGGTCGCCCTACGTCATTCGACCCATTACCGCTACGACCGCCTCGTGAGCCTCGGGCCGCAGGTGATCCGACTCCGGCCGGCCGCCCATTGCCGAACACCCATCCTGGGGTATTCGCTGAAGATCGAACCTGCGGGACATTTTCTGAACTGGCACCAGGATCCCCATGGAAATTTCCTGGCTCGCGCGGTGTTTCCGTCGCCCGTGCGCGAGTTCAGGGTTTCCGTGGACCTCGTGGCCGATCTCGTGGTCATCAACCCGTTCGACTTCTTCATGGAAGAGGCCTTCGAACAGTGGCCCTTCGCCTACGATGCGGCCACGGCGTCGGATCTCGCGCCATATCTCAAGCAGTCCGCGTCCACGCCTCTTCTCGAGAAGTTCGTGGCCGGCATCCCACGGACGAAGGTCCGCACGGTGGATTTCCTGGTGGATGTCAACCGCAGGATCTTCGCGGAAATCCGCTACCTGATCCGCATGGAGCCCGGCGTGCAGTCGCCCGAAGAGACGCTTTCCAAGGCGGCCGGCTCCTGCCGCGATTCGGCGTGGCTTCTGGTGCAGGTCCTGCGCCGGATGGGCGTCGCGGCGCGTTTCGCCAGCGGCTACCTGATCCAGTTGGCCCCGGACCGGAAGAACCTGGATGGCCCGAGCGGGCCGGAGAAGGATTTCACCGATCTCCACGCCTGGGCCGAAGCCTATGTCCCCGGGGCCGGATGGATCGGGCTCGATCCGACTTCGGGTCTCATGGCGGGGGAGGGTCACATTCCGCTGGCCTGCTCGCCGGAGCCCGGATCCGCGGCGCCCATTTCGGGAGGGGTGGAAAAGGCGGAAGTCGAATTCGATTTCCACATGTCCGTCACCCGGCTCCCCGAGGCGCCGCGGGCGACCAGACCCTATTCCGAGGAGGAGTGGCGAGCCATCGACGTGGCGGGGCGGTTGGTGGAAGACAAATTGCGCGAAGGCGATGTCCGGCTGACGATGGGGGGCGAACCCACGTTCGTGTCCGTGGACGACTACAGCGGGGACGAGTGGAACGTGGCGGCGCAGGGCCCGGCCAAACGTCTGCTTGCCGGTCGTCTCCTGCGCCGTCTCCAGGACAGGTTCGCTCCCGGGGGAATGGTCCATTTCGGCCAGGGCAAGCAGTACCCCGGCGAAAGCCTGCCCCGGTGGGCCCTTTCCTGCCACTGGCGCAAGGACGGGGAAGCCGTCTGGACGGATCCCGGCCTCTGGGCCGACGAAGAGAAGCCGGATGGCTCCACGACGGCCGACGCGGCGCGATTCCTCTCCCATCTCGCGGCGCGCTTGGACGTGGATCCGGCTTTCTCCATGCCCGGATACGAAGACGCCTGGTACTGGCTGTGGCGCGAGAGGAACCTTCCCATCAATGTCGATCCGCACAAGTCGGACCTGGAGAACGCCGAGGAACGCGCGAGGCTCGCCCGCGTCTTCGACAGGGGACTCCAGGAGGTGATCGGTTACGCTCTTCCTCTCCGGCGCGGCGATTCGGGCTGGGAAACCGGCAACTGGTTCCTGCGGCGCGATCGCCTGTACCTGATCCCCGGCGATTCTCCCATGGGCTACCGGCTCCCTCTGGACTCGTTGCCGTGGGTGGTTCCCGGTGAACGCTGGCAGGACACCGCTCCCGATCCGCTGGCCCCCCGCGGAGCTCTCCCGCCCCGTGTGCAGCGCCGGGGGCGTCCGGGGCTGGACGCCGCCCAGGAAGACCGCGTCCGCGACAGCATGATCCCTTCGGAATTGGTCCGCACCGCCCTTTGCGCCGAAGTCCGCGACGGAATCCTGCGTCTCTTCCTGCCGCCTTTCGAGCATGTCGAGCACTGGCTGGAGCTGATGACCGCCCTGGAAGACACCGCTCGGGCCACCGGGTTGCGCGTCCTCACCGAAGGCTACGCGGCTCCCAGGGACCCCAGGCTCCACAGCTTCGCCGTGACTCCCGATCCCGGCGTGATCGAGGTCAACATCCAGCCCGCGGCATCCTGGTCGGAAACCGTCCACAACACCACCGTCCTCTACGAGGAGGCGCGCGCCTGCCGGCTGGGAACGGAGAAGTTCCTCGTGGACGGTCGGATCGCGGGGACCGGCGGCGGCAACCACGTGGTGGTGGGCGGGTCCACTCCCGAGGACAGCCCCTTCCTTCGCAGACCGGACCTGCTCAAGTCCATGCTGGGGTACTGGCTGGCGCATCCATCCCTGTCGTACGCGTTTTCCGGTCTGTTCGTGGGCCCGACGAGCCAGTCCCCCCGGGTGGACGAGGCCCGCAACGACTCCATCCACGAGTTGGACCTGGCCTTCCGGCAGATTCCGTCCGAGGGGAGGACTCCTCCGTGGCTCGTGGACCGCGTGCTGCGGAACCTGCTGGTGGACGCGACCGGGAACACCCACCGCACCGAGTTCTGCATCGACAAGCTCTATTCGCCCGATTCCTCGACCGGCAGGCTTGGATTGCTGGAGCTCCGTTCCTTCGAGATGCCCCCGCACGAGCGCATGAGCCTGGCCCAGCAGCTCCTCGTGCGCGGACTGGTCGCCAAATTCTGGGAGACGCCCTGGGATCGGCCCGTGGCGCGCTGGAACAACATCCTCCACGACCGATGGCTCCTTCCGCATTTCCTCTTCGGCGACCTCGCCGAGGTGCTGTCCGATCTCCGCGGGTCGGGATTGCCCTTCGAGAGCTCCTGGTACCATCCGCACCTGGAATTCCGATTCCCCAAGCTGGGCGGTTTCGTCCACGAGAACACCTCGGTGGAGATCCGGCACGCCTTGGAGCCCTGGCATGTGCTCGGGGAGGAACAGGGCGGGGGAGGAGCGGTCCGCTTCGTGGACAGCTCCGTGGAGAGGATCCAGGTCAAGGTCCAGGTGGGCACCCCCGGACGGCACAGCGTGCTGTGCAACGGAGCGCGCATTCCCCTGCACCCCACGGGAACCGAAGGCGAATTCGTCGCCGGCGTTCGCTACCGCGCCTGGCAACCGCCCTCGTGCCTGCACCCGACCATCGGGGTGCATTCGCCGCTGACCATCGAGCTGTACGACGAATGGGCGCGTCGCAGCGTCACCGGTGTGACCTACCATGTCAAGCATCCGGGAGGGAAGGCCTACGAGACCCATCCGGTGAACGCCAACGAGGCGGAATCCCGCCGCTTCGAGCGGTTCCAGCCCTTCGGCTACACGCAGGGCACCACGGTACCGATGGAATGTCCCCCGCGTCCGGAGGCGCCTCTCACCCTGGACCTGCGCTGGATCTGAGAAGAGACGGATTCCGTCAGAACGAGGGGCCGTGGCTGAACGGGTCGCGTTTGCGAAGTTCCGGCGGAGTCGGACGCTTCGCCTGGAGGCGGTTCCATGCCAGGACCTTTGAGCTGGGCCGCAGAGAGGCCGGAGACAGCGCTCGGGCCGAAACCGACCCCGAGGTGGCGTACTGCCAGGCCAGGACCACGGCGGCCGAATCCGTGGAAGCGGCGACGTCCGCGGGAATCCCGATGTGGTGATAGGACGGCTTGCCGTGGACGGGGTCGATGTGGATACTGGTGACCGCCACGTACCCGCCGAGCGGAGTTGGGATGTAGTGCTGGCCGATGCCCTTGCCGAAGGTTGTTTCGCCGAATTCCCGGACCATGGAGCCAAGGTTTTCGCGCAAGGCGGAGATCACAAGTTCCGAGGCGCTGGCGGTCCCGCTGTCCTGGAGGATGAGGACTTGGCGTCCATGCAGGTGAGGTGGAACCGTGGTATCGGTCATCGGGTAGGTCGTGTCCTGACCTTCCAGGTAGGGGGAATTGTCGGGCAGGACCCGCTCGGTGAGCATCACGAGGGAATCCCCGGCGGGGAGGATGGAGGAGGCGATGTTCCGCGACACACCGATGTCGCCGCCACCGTCCTCGATCAGGTCCAAGATCCAGGGTCTGCCGGGCCTTGTGACGGAATCCAGCCAAGCGGCCGAAGCCTGGAATTGCAGATCGGAGGAAGGAAGGATGGGTGTGCCCGAGGAATCCGCGTCGTCGAACCCGACGATGGTGAGGTACCCGATGCCGCCGGGCAGGGTGTCCGCCCAGACCGAGGGCATGGCGACAGGAGCACGAGTCATCTGCACGGTATCGAGACCAACGCCGGGTCGCAGGTAGGCGAAGATCGTGTTCCCGGTCCCCACCGAGTCGTTCAGGTATTCCAGGCTGGCCCAGTGTCGATTCACGGTGAGGATCCGATCTCCGTTGCGTAGCCCCGCTTCGGCCGCTGGAGAGCCGGGGGCGGCTTGGGCGACGATCAGCGTGTCCAGACCGCCTGAACTTGGAGGGGTCCAGGGGCGCGGGAAGATTCCAAACAACAGGACTTGACCGGATCCAGTGAATGCTGTGTTCAGGTACGAGTTCGCTTCTGGAGGCCAATACCTGGTGAAAACATGGCCTCTGTAAGCGTCGGTCTCGAATGCGGAATACAGTGCCGCCACGCCTTGGGAGGCGAAGGGTGTCGGGATGGTCTGGTTCTGGCGGTCGATCTGCAGCAGGTCCAGAATCCACCAACCGAACCAGAACTCCTCGAGGTCCCCCCACTGCTGGGCGATGTAGACGTCGTTCTGCCGCCACCAGATTCCCTTGCTCTGGCCTGGAGGAGTGGAGTCGATGTGGACCGGGTCGGAAGAGGAGCCTGAAGTGAAACCGGTGAAGAAGTTCGGGTAGATGGGGATGCGCGTTTCCAACTGCCGGCTGCCGTCCGAGCGTTGCAAAACCCTGTAGGCGAGGTTGTCGCTTTGCGCGTAGTCTTCGCCGACGGAGTCGAATTGGCACCCGGCTAGAAGCGAGACCAGAAGGAGGCTGGGGAGTCCAGGAAGCCGTGGCATGGTAGTTTGGAACCTAACAATCGGAGGTGGCATGGTTCAGGAGATCCGGACTCTGGAGGAGATGGATGCCTTGCTGGCGGGGCCGGACCCCGTGCTGTTGTTCAAGTATTCCCCCACGTGCGGGATCAGTCAAGTCGCCCAGGAAGCCTGGGAGGCGTTCCAAGACGGACCGAGGACCGTCCTTTTGGCCCAGTGCGATGTCCTGGAAGCCAAGCCTGCGGCCCGGGGCATCTCCGAGCTCATCCATGTCGCGCACCAGTCCCCGCAGGTCCTGGCCCTGTTGGATGGCAGATGCATCGCCCACGCCAGCCACTACTCCATCAAGACTTCGTGGCTGGCACAGGCGGAGCAGAAGCTCCTGACGGCGGTTCAGGCCGCGGCGTAGAAGGCGCGGACCTCGGAGAGGATTCCGTTCGCGGGAACCAGCCGCATTTCGCCGCCGCTGCGCGGTTTCCATTCGAAGGCGCCTTGTTCCCTGGACTTGCCCCCGAGCGCCAACCTCACGGGAATGCCCCAGATGTCGGCATCCTTGAACTTCACCCCCGGCCTCTCGTCGCGGTCGTCCAGGAGCACGTCGAAGCCGGCCTTTTCCAGTTCCGCGCCCAGGGAGATGCAGTCGGCCAGGATCTCCGGCTCCTTGCCCAGAGGGACGATGTGAACATGGTACGGCGTCACCTCGCGGGGCCAGACGATCCCGTTTTCGTCGTGGGAGTTTTCGACGATCGAGGCCAGCAGTCGGCCCACCCCGATCCCGTAGCAGCCCATGATGGCGGGTTGGGTGGTCTTGTCTTCCGCCTGGAAGGTGCAGCCCAACGCCTCGCTGAATTTTGTCCCGAGCTTGAAGATGTTCCCGATTTCGATGCCGCGCACCGCCTGGAGACGGTGAGTGCCCCCGATCTCCAGATGGCCTTCCGCGGCCTGGGCGACGTCCACGGGATCCGTGAACGGCGCTCGCGATTCGAAGTCGCGCCCGTGGTTCACGTTCTTCACATGGAAACCCGCCTCGTTGGCTCCCGCCACCAGATTGGCGCTCACCGGCACGGACAGGTCCACCAGCAGGATTCCGCTTCCCATGCCCACCGGAGAAGCGAACCCGGGAACCAGTCCTGCGGCGCGGATCTGGTCGTCGGTGGCGGGGAAGAGGTCGCGCGCCTTCAGGATGTTGCGCACCTTGGTCTCCGAGACGTCCAGGTCGCCGCGGATGGCCACGGCCACGAATTCCGTCCGGTCGCCCAGGATGGCGCCGTACATCACCATCTTGAGGGTGTTCTTCGCCTGGATCCCCAGAAGCCTGGAGACGTCCTCGATCGAGGATTTGCCGGGTGTGGCGACCTTTTCCGCCAAAAGCGCCTCCCCGGGGATCCCTTCGCGGGCGAACACGGCGATCTCGGCGTTGGCGCTGTAGCCGGTTTCGGGACAGAGGATGAGGCTGTCCTCTCCCATGGGGGACTGCAGCATGAATTCGTGGGCGACCTTGCCGCCCATGATGCCGGTGTCGGATTGCACGATCACGGGTTCGATCCCGCAGCGTCGGAAGATCCTGACATAGGCGTCGTAGGCTTTCCCGTAGTACCCGTCCAGGCACTCCTGGTCCTTGTGGAACGAATAGGCGTCCTTCATGGTGAACTCGCGCACGCGGATCAGGCCGCCGCGGGCACGGGGCTCGTCGCGGAACTTCAATTGGAACTGCCAGAGCATGAAGGGGAGCTGCCGATGGCTGGACAGCTCCTCGGAGGCGACCTGGGTGACGGCTTCCTCGTGGGTCATGGCCAGCACCATCGCGTGCTGACCCCGGTCCTTGAAGCGGACCAGCTCGGATCCGATCAGGTCGTATCGTCCCGATCTCTCCCACAATTCCGCGGGCTGCACCAGAGGGAGGGACAATTCCTGGCCGCCAATGGCTTCCATCTCCGACCGGATGACGGATTCGATCCGGCGGATGGCGCGCTGCCCCATGGGCTGAACGGCGTAGAGACCCGCCGCGATCCGGCGGATCAGGCCCGCGCGGGCCAGCCAGACGTGGCAGGCCATCTCGGCGTCGGAAGGTGCTTCGCGGAGGGTGCGACCGAAGAGCTTGGAGACCAATTGCATAGGGGGGCAAATGTACCCACGACGACGGAGGATTCTACTCTTTGGCCGCATATGGGCCGATCCGCGCATGCAACCGCCGCCTTCGCTTGGCTGGTCCTTGTCCAGGCGCCCGTGGCGATTGGCGGGCTCGGGGGCGAACTCCTCCCCATTCCGGTGGCGTTTTCCTTCCCGGAGACCGGACCGGGAGGGGGCGCGAAGTTGCGCTGGCAGGATCCATTCGACCATCCGGGTTACATGGATCTCACCGCCTACACCACCGTGCGCCATCAATCCGACATGGATGCCACGGTGGAACGGGATTCATTGGACGGGGTCTGGCGCCTGACGGCGTTCGGGGAGGTCGGGAAATTTCCCGAGGAGTGGTTCGGCCCCGGCGACCCCCCACCCGACAGTTTGCAGGGCGTCTACACCCCCACCTACGCCGGAGGGTATGCCCAAGTCTCCCGTTGGCTGCCCGGAGGGTTTTCCGTTGGGGCGCAGCTGTATGCGGAAAACACGTCCATCCGCACCAATCGCCAGGGGATATTCGCGGTGGATTCCTCCTGGGTCGGAATCCACGGGGGAACGGATTTCGACGGATCCTTGATCCTGGAGAGGGAGGGTCGCGACCTCAAGGAAAATCCGAAGTCCGGCTCCTACCTGAGCCTCAAGCTGCAGACCGCTCTTCCGGGAGCCGACTTCGATTGGCAGGATCTGGTCGCCGATGCGTCCGACGCCGTTTCGCAGGGAAGTTTCACGGAAGTTGGCCGGATCCACAAGGAGGAAGCCTGGGGAAGCGTCCCCTTCTGGGAAATTCCGTTCCTGGGTTGGCGCAAATCGCTGCGGGGACTGCCCAACAAGCAGTTGCGCGGCGAGTCGGTCCAGTGCATCGGAGTGGAGACCCGATGGAACGGACCCAAGATCTGGGTCTTCCCCATGCAACCCGCCATCTTCGGGGAGCTTGGGCAGGCGGGGACCCACGGGGGCGTATGGAGCGCCGACCCGCGATGGGCGGCGGGGTTGGGTCTTCGATCTCCCCTGGCAGGGGGCAAGGCGGTATTGCGGATGGACTACGGCTGGTCCGAGTTCGGGTCGGGGTTGTACGTGGACTTCGGGCAGGCGTTCTGATCTCGCCCGCCTCGAATCCCGGTCCCGACGTCTACCAGTACGCGGATTACCGCCAATTCCTCAAGGATTGGTGGTCCTGGCGGAAACGCTCCTCCCGCGTGCTCTCGTTCCGGTCCTTCGCCCTGAAGGCCGGAACTTCCGCCAGTTTGATGAAGGACATCCTGGAAGGTCGTCGAAGGCTGTCGTCGGATACCGCCTCCAAGTTTTCCAAGGCCATGGGGCTGACCCAGGCGGAGAGCTCCTACTTGGCTCTCCTTTCCAGCTTCGGGAATGCCCGGACCGTGCAGGCGAAGAACCTTGCCTTCCAGGAGATGGCCAAGGTCCGGCGCAAACTGTTCCTCAAATTCCTTCCCAAGGAGCAGTACGGGCTCTGGAACGATTGGCTCCACGCGAGTCTTCGCGAATTCGTCGGCCTGGAAGGCTTCCGCGAGGACCCGAACTGGATTTCCAGGCAGATCCAACCTCCCGTACCTCCGCGGGAGGTGAGGGAGGCCCTGCGCACCTTGGAACGCCTGGGACTGGTGGACAGGGACGCCCGGGGGCGGCTTCGTGCGGCCACACCGGCGGTCAGCACCGAATACGAGACGCCGAATTTGGTGGTTCGCCACTTTAATCAAGAAATGATGGGCCTGGCGATGTCCGCTCTGGATAGATTCCCCCCTGCGGAAAGGGAGATCGGGGGGCTGACCCTGGGTCTCTCGAGGGAATGTTACGACCGGATCAGGGAGCGAATCAGAATTTTCAAGGAAGATGTCCTGCAGATGGTGATCGAGGATCGGCGAGGATCCGACCTTGTCGTACAGCTCAATATCCAGCTCTTCCCGCTGGTGACCCCGGAGGCGCGTTCGTGAGAGCCACCCGTACCCTGCTCCTGTTCTCCGCGCTGTGGGCGTGTGGAAGTCCCCAACAGCTCGCCGGAAGCGGGAGCCAGACGGGAAATTCCGTGGTGGCCGGTCGCATCCTCGCTTCGGATTCCACAGCGGGCGCCTCCGAAGTCATGGTCTATCTGCGTCCGCTCTCGTGGACGTCCGGGCAACCGATCCCGGCTGCGGGCTTCGATTCCACCCGGACCAATTCGCTCGGGGACTACCAATTCACTCGGGTGCCCCTGGACACCTACCGCGTGGAGGCCCGTCTGGACGATTCCGGTTGGAGCCGCACCGTGCGTGCCACCAGTCCTTGGAACCAGGTGTCGATCGGGGCGCTCCACAAGCTGGGGCGTCTCAAGATGGAAGTGGACCTGACCGATTCCACCCGGGGCGGGGAAGTGGACCTCTACGGTTTGGATCGCTCCCTGGCGATCCCCGACACCGGTGTGGGCGATGAAAGCATCGATCTGTACTTCGACAGTCTTCCCGTGGGTCTGCAGACCGTCCGGTACTGGTCGAAGGGTCGGGATTTCGGGGATACCTCCGTTCGCATCTACCCGGACAGCACGACCTACCTGGACGACGACGACATGAACGGCGGCATGCAAGGACCGGACGAGGATCCTTGAACCCGAGGGGATCACCCCAAAGCCAGGTCGAGCGCCTTGCCCAGGCTTGGGCAAACCAGGATTTCCAAGCCCTCGATCCGCACGGGTTTGGGAGAAGGCGGGGCCAGGACGCGGGTGAATCCCATCTGCCGCCCCTCGCGCAACCGGGCTTCCATTTGGGCGGGTGGGCGGATCTCTCCTCCCAGACCCAATTCGCCCACGGCAAAGGTGCCTGGGGGAAGTGATCTGTCCCTGAGACTGGTGGCCACGGCGAGTGCCGCCGCCAGTTCGCCGCCCGGGTCGTCCAGCTTGAGGCCGCCCGCCACCGACAGGAAAACGTCGTAGCCGCCCAGCTGCATTCCTCCGTGGCGTTCCAGCAACGCCAGGAGGATGGTCATGCGCCGGGTGTCGAAACCGGTCGCGACCCGCTGCGGCATCGAATAGTGGGTGGGTCCGGCCAGGGCCTGGACCTCCACCAGCAAGGGGCGCGACCCTTCCATGGTCGCGGTGACGCACACCCCGGGTCGAGCGGTCGACTCCCCCAGGAAAAGTGAGGAGGGATTTCCGACCCCTTCCAGGCCATGTGCCTGCATCTCGAACACGCCGACTTCGCCGGTGGCGCCGAACCGGTTCTTGGTGGCGCGCAACAACCGATACAGATGGTGCCGATCGCCTTCGAAGTACAGGACGGTGTCCACCATGTGTTCCAGCACCCGAGGTCCCGCGAGCTGCCCGTCCTTGGTGACATGCCCCACCAGGAACACCGCTCCGCCGCCCTCCTTGGCCCAGGTCAGCAGGGCCGCGGCGCTCTCGCGCA
>Ga0209415_10004584_pt1 | contig 25242 bp, 17 predicted proteins | sample PeaSoiSIISIP2007_FD_187696 | JGI IMG/M metagenome (GOLD analysis project Ga0209415, IMG submission 187696) | Peat soil microbial communities from Weissenstadt, Germany - SII-SIP-2007 (SPAdes) (version 2) | ecosystem: Environmental > Terrestrial > Soil > Wetlands > Peat | place: Germany... | reverse complement strand
ACCCGCGACATGGTTGCGGGAGACGGCGACGTGGTCGCCGGCGCAGCCCTTGTGAACGAGGCGGCGGTGACCGGCGAATCGGCCCCCGTGGTGCGCGAGTCCGGCGGCGACCGGAGTGCGGTGACCGGCGGCACCGAGGTGATCGCCAACTCCATCATCGTCAAGATCACCGCAGACCCGGGCGAAACCTTCCTCGACCGGATGATCTCTTTGATCGAGGGGGCCAAGCGCCGCAAGACCCCCAACGAGATCGCCCTGGAGGTGCTCCTGATCGCGCTTACCGTGGTGTTCCTCCTGGTCTGCGCCAACATCAGCCCGCTTTCCATCTATAGCGTGAAGGCCGCAGGCCACGGCTCGCCGGTCTCGCTTACCGTGCTGGTCGCCCTGTTCGTCTGCCTGGCGCCTACCACCATCGCGGCGCTTCTCCCTGCCATCGGCATCGCCGGCATGGACAGGCTCTTCCAGAAGAACGTGATCGCCCTCTCCGGCCGCGCCATCGAGGCGGCAGGCGACGTCAACGTGCTCCTTCTCGACAAGACCGGCACCATTACGCTCGGTAACCGCGAGGCGGTGGAATTCGTACCCGTCGGCGGCCACACCGAGAAGGAAGTGGCCGAGGTGGCGCTCATGGCTTCGCTTGCCGACGAGACCCCGGAAGGGCGCTCGGTGGTGGTGCTGGCCAAGAAGAAGTTCGGCCTGCAAAAGGATCTCCCCGGTGACGCCAAGACCATCGCCTTCTCCGCCGAGACCCGTTTGTCCGGCGTCGATACCGGCGGCAAGAAGTACCGCAAAGGGGCATCCGACTCCACTATCGCCTTCGTCAAGGATCTGGGCGCGGGCACCATCCCCGCGAACCTCTCCGACGCGGTGGACCGCATCGCCCGCGGCGGCGCCACCCCGCTGGTGGTCTCCTGCGGCGCCGAGATCTACGGGGTCATCAACTTAAAGGACATCATCAAGGGTGGCATCCAGGAAAGGTTCCAGCAGTTGCGCTCCATGGGTATCCGGACGGTGATGATCACCGGCGACAACCCGCTTACCGCCGCGGCCATCGCCGCCGAGGCGCAGGTGGACGACTTCCTCGCCCAGGCGAAACCGGAGGACAAGCTCAGGCTCATCAAGGAGTACCAGGACGGGGGCTACATGGTGGCCATGACCGGCGACGGCACCAACGACGCCCCGGCGCTTGCACAGGCCGACGTGGCGGTGGCCATGAACACCGGCACCCAGCCTGCGCGCGAGGCGGCGAACATCATCGACCTCGATTCCAACCCGACGAAACTATTGGATATCGTCGAAGTGGGCAAGCAGATCCTGATGACCCGGGGCAACCTGACCACCTTCTCCATCTCGAACGACGTGGCCAAGTACTTCGCCATCATCCCGGCGATGCTGCTCTCCATCTACCCGCAGCTCGGGGTGCTGAACGTCATGCGCCTGGCAACCCCGCTCTCCGCGATCCTGTCCGCGGTCATCTTCAATGCGATCATCATCCCGATCCTGGTGCCGCTGGCCTTGAAGGGGACCAAGTTCAGGCCGATGCCTGCCGAGAAGCTTCTGATCAACAACCTCTTGATCTACGGGGTAGGGGGCGTGATCGCGCCCTTCGTGGGGATCAAGGCGATCGACATGATGGTGGCGCTGTTTATCTGAACCGGAAAAACCCTGTAGGAGCGGCCTTTGGCCGCGATCGCGGGCGAAGCCCGCTCCTGCGGGCAACCTGGAGGAACAATTACATGAAAGAATTACGCCCGGCATTGTTTTTATTCATCCTCTTTACCGTCATCTGCGGCGGTATCTATCCTTCCCTGGTCACCGGAGTCGCCTACGCGGTGTTCCCGAAAGAGGCCGGGGGGAGCTTCGTCACCGACAAAAACAACCATGTGGTCGGCTCTTCGCTCCTGGGGCAGCCGTTTGCCGACAACAAGTACTTCTGGCCGCGCCCCTCCGCCGCCACCGATTTCGGCTACAACCCGATGGGCTCCGGCGGTTCCAACTCAGGGCCTACCAACCCCGACTTCATCAAGACGGTGGGCGACCGGGTGAAGGCGCTGCGTGACACGGGCGTCACCGGCACCATCCCCGCCGACCTGGTGGAAGCCTCGGCCAGCGGCCTCGACCCGGAGATCTCGCCGGAGGCGGCGGCAGTACAGGTGGCGCGGGTCGCCAAGACGCGCGGTATCGCTGCTGCCGACCTGCAGAAGCTGGTCGCGACCCACACGAGCGGGCGGCAGTTGGGTTTCATCGGGGACCCGCGTGTCAACGTGCTGGAGCTGAACCTGGCGCTGGACGCGGCCAAGTAGGTATTGGCTTCCCTGATAGTTGACGGTTGAAGGTTCTTTTGCCGTCTGGAATTTGTTTGGCGGAGGGCTGCCGCTGCCCGAACCGGCAGCTGCAGCCCTCCGCCGTTCTTTTTCACGGCGGCAGTTGCAACGGAGCGGAGAATCTTGATGAGAACAGACGAAGATGCACGTCCATCCCCCGAGACCTTGTTGAAGGTCGCGAAAGCCGAGGAGGCAGAGCAAACCGCTTCGAAGCTGAAGATCTTTCTGGGCTATGCCGCAGGGGTAGGAAAAACGTACGCCATGCTGGAGGCCGCCAGGCTGCGCCAGCGCGACGGCCGTGACGTGGTGGTGGGGTACGTCGAGTCCCATGGCCGGTCGGAAACAGACATGTTGCTCGGTGGGCTGGAGATCCTCCCCAAGTCGCAGGTCGAGTACATGGGGGTCCTCCTCCCGGAGATGGACATCGATGCGGTGCTCTTAAGAAGACCTCAAATCGTGCTGGTGGACGAACTGGCCCACTCGAACGCCCCCGGCTGCCGCCACGAAAAGCGCTGGATGGACGTAGAGGAGCTTTTGGCCGCCGGCATCGACGTCTACACCACCATCAACATCCAGCACTTCGAAAGCTTGAACGACATCGTGGCGCAGATCACCGGGGTGATCGTGCGCGAGACGGTCCCCGATTCGCTCCTCGACCAGGCGGTGGAGATCCGCCTGGTCGACATCCCCCCCGAGGATCTGCTGCAGCGCCTGAAAGAAGGGAAGGTCTATATACCGGAGAAGGCGGCGGTCGCCACGGAGAAGTTCTTCAAGCCGGGTAACCTGATGGCGCTGCGCGAACTTTCGCTGCGGCGTGCCGCGGCGCGGGTCGACGACCAGATGCGGGCCTACATGGAGTCCCGCTCCATCCCCGGACCCTGGCCGGTTGCGGAGCGCCTTCTGGTCTGTGTGAGCGGCAGCCCCTACTCGGAGAGGCTCATCAGGACTACGAGGCGTCTGGCCGACGAGCTGCGCGCCCCCTGGCACACCGTCTACATCGAGACGCCGGGTGGCGGCAAGCACGCCCGGGAAAACCGGGGGAGGGTCTGGAAGGATCTGCGCCTGGCCGAGAGCCTGGGCGCGCAGATAGCCAACCTCACCGGCGTCTCCGTGGCCGAATCGCTGGTCGAGTACGCGGTCAGAAACAACGTGACCAAGATCGTGGTCGGCAAGCCGGCCAAGGCCCGCTGGCGCGAATTCCTGCGCACGCCCCTGGTGGACATGGTGATCCGGTTGTCGGGGAGCATCGACGTACACGTGGTGAGCATCGCCGCGACCCAGCCCGCCGCGCCCGGGGCAGGGACGGACCGGCCCAAAAAGCCTTTGGCCTGGCAGGGGTATGCCAAAGGTCTCGCCCTGGTGCTTATCGCCTCGCTTTTGTGCGAACCGGCGCACGAGTACCTGGCGGCGACCAACCTGGTCATGATGTACCTTTTGGCCGTGGTGCTCGCCGCCACCAGGCTTGGGCGCCGAGAGTCGGTCTTCACCGCCTTTTTAAGCGTGCTCGCCTTCGATTTCTTCTTCGTCCCGCCGCGCTTCACCTTCGCCGCGGCCAACAGCGAGTACCTCATCACCTTCGTCGCGCTGTTCACCGTCGGCGTGGTCATCAGCACCCTGGTATCCCAGTCCAGGGAACGGGCCGAGGCGATCCGGGAGCGGGAGATGCAGACGGCGTGCCTCTATTACCTCTCCCGCGACTTGGCCGTCGCGTCCGATCTGGACAGCATCCTTAAGGCCCTTTTGAGGAACATGGAGGAGAGCCTCAAAGGGCAGTTGGCGGTGCTGCTTCCCGAAGGTGAACGGCTGGAGGTGCAGGCCGGAAGCGAAGGGTTGACCCTGGACCTGAAGGAGGCGGCGGTGGCCGACTGGTCCTTCAGGAACCACGCACCCGCCGGCCGGGGGACCGATACGCTGGTCTCCGCGGATCTGCTCTACCTGCCGCTGCAAACGACCGGCGAAGTGCTGGGGGTGGTGGGGGCAAAACTCAAAAGCGACGCCGAGTACACCTCGCCGTTTGGCCGGCAGCTTTTGCAGGCGTTCACCACCCAGGCGGCCTTGGCCATCGAGCGGGTGCAGTTCGGCAAGCAGGCCGAGCAGGCGAAGATCATGCAGGCGCGCGAGACCCTGGAGCGCGCGCTTCTGAACTCCATCTCGCACGACCTGCGCACCCCGCTGGTTTCGATCACCGGGGCACTGGGAGCGCTCAGGGACAAGGGATGCCCGATGTTCCAACAGGCGCGCGACGCAATGCTGGACGCGGCCTGGGAGGAGGCGGGGAGGCTCAACCGTTTCGTGAGCAACCTGCTCGACATGACCCGGCTGGAGTCGGGTGCCCTGAAACTGAACGTGGTGCCCAACGACGTTCAGGACCTGGTCGGCTGCGCGCTGGCGGCACTCGAACAGCAGCTCGGCACGCGCAAGGTCGAGGTCGTTCTCGCGCCGGATCTTCCCCTGGTGAACATGGACCTGGTGCTGATGACCCAGGTGCTGGTGAATCTGGTGGACAACGCCCTGAAGTATTCGCCGCCGCAGGCGGGGGTGGAGATCTCGGCGTCTTTTTCCCGCGACGCCCTTGCCGTGGAGGTGGCGGATCGCGGACCGGGGGTAGCCGAAGAGGATCTGCCGCGCATCTTCGACAAGTTCTATCGGGTGCCGGTGCCGGAGGGTGCCGGCGGCACCGGGCTGGGACTTTCCATCTGCAAGGGGATCGTCGAGGCGCATGGCGGCAGCATTTGCGCCGACAACCGGGAGGGGGGCGGCCTGCGGGTCGTGCTCTCCCTGCCGCTCAGCCGGGACGAGAGGTGAAGCGTGCGCAACGTGAAAAGTGATCCGACCAGGCCCCGCCTTTTGATGGTGGACGACGAGGTTGCCATACTGCGTTTCCTGAAAGTGGCCCTGGGCCAGGGGGAGTTCGCCCTGCACGAGGCGGAGAACGGGCACGCCGCGCTGGCCGCGGCCACGACCATCAGGCCGGACCTCGTGCTGCTCGATCTGGGCCTGCCGGACATGGACGGCATAGAAGTGATCAAGAGGATTCGCGAGTGGTCGCAGGTGCCGATCATCGTGCTCTCGGTGCGTAGCGGAGAAGAAGACAAGGTGGCGGCGCTCAACGCGGGGGCGGACGACTACCTGATCAAGCCCTTCGGTGTCAGCGAGTTGCAGGCGCGCATCCGGGTCGCGCTCAGGAGGACGCTGCAGCAGGCGCCGGAGCCGGTCTTTCGCTGCGGGGAACTGGAAGTGGACCTTCCCAGGCGGCACGTCACCCTTAACGGACAAGACGTGCAGGTGACGCCGACCGAGTACGAATTGCTGCGCACGCTCGTTACCCATGCCGGCATGGTTTTGACCCATGGCCAGCTCCTCAAGCAGGTCTGGGGCGGGGCGGACCTCGACCAGCAGAACGTGCTGCGGGTGACGGTCAGCAACCTGCGTCAAAAGATCGAACCCGACCCGTCCAGGCCCAGGTACCTGGTGACGGAGGTCGGGGTCGGCTACCGGCTCAGGTGCGACTGAAAGGTTACGCAACAGCGCGAACAAAGGAACCGTCATGGAACTTATCGGCAAGACCCATATCGATTTTATCGGCAGAAAGAAGATCTCCCTCGTCATCTCCGGCATCGTGGCCCTGATCGGCCTGATCGGCATCGTCCAGATCGCCAGGGGGGCGGCCAACATGGGGATCGATTTTACCGGCGGGACCGAGGTCGAACTCAAATTCGCACGGCCGGTCAACCTGGAGCAAGTGAGAGGCGCTCTCGCCAGGCACGATCTGAAGGGGGCAAACCTCCAGGAAATCACGGAGGGGAACAAGGTGCTCGTCAAGCTGGGGAGGAGCAGTACCGGCAACGCCGCGGCCGGCATCCAGGAGTCGATCAGGAAGGAAATCCCCGGCGCCGCATTCTCGGTGGAAAGTTCCTCGGAGATCGGCCCGTCGATAGGCGGCAAGCTCCGCAACGACACGCTGACCGCGGTGGCGATTTCCCTGGTCGCCATCACGCTCTACATAGCCTGGCGTTTCGATTTCAACTTCGGCATCGGCTCCACCGTCTCGGTGCTGCACGACGTGCTGGCGATGTTCGCGGTGTTTTTCGTCCTGAACAAGGAGATTAACCTTTTGTTCATCACGGCGACCCTGACCATCGCCGGCTACTCGATGACCGACACGGTGGTGGTCTTCGACCGTATCAGGGAAAACCTGCGCAAGAACGTGCAAGGGAACCTCGCCTCGGTGATCAACCGCAGCATCAACGAGGTGCTGTCGAGGACGCTCGTTACCTCGCTGACCGTCTTCATGGCGGCGATGTCCCTTTTCCTTTTCGGGGGAGAAGTGATACACGACTTTGCCTTCGCCCTGGTAGCAGGCGTCATCATCTGCACCTATTCCTCGATCTTCGTCGCCAGCCCGATCGTGGCCATACTCGGCGACAGGAAAGCGGCCAAGGCCCGCGCTTGAGAGAAACCGTCACTTGAAAAGGAGAACGCAGAAATGTTCGGATTGGCTTTTGCCGCCACGGAATTGGGGGCGGCCGGCGGCGTTGATGGCGGTGTGGCGGCCTATCAACGGGTGATGCCGCTGATCGAGTCGATCAAGAGGGACGACACCGTGGTTACCGCCGGTGGCATCCATGGCAGGGTGGTGACGGTCGAGGCGGATGCGCTGATCGTCGACATCGCCAACGACGTCAAGGTCAAGGTCGGTAAAAACTTCATTGCCGGGGTCCATAAAAGCTAGCGTCTGCGGTAACGGTCATCTCTTCAAAGGCAGCCGTACGGTCACTGCCAGCCCGCCGCCGGCCCGATTGGCAACTTCCATTTCCCCTTCGTGGGCCTCCACCGTCCCTTTGCACATGGCAAGTCCAAGCCCTGCGGGTTCGGCTTGTTCGACGTATTCCATCGAAGGAGATGGCAACAGAATTCTTGCTAACTCCGCTTCCGGCAGCCCCGGACCGCGGTCCGCGATTTCCAAAACGAGCTTACCTTCGTGCAGCCAGGCTGTGACTTCGACAGGCTGCTTCGGTTCCGAATAGCGCAAGGCGTTGTCCAACAGATTCGCCAGCGCCTGGACCATCAGCGGGCGATGCACCCGTACCTTTGGCAATCCCCGGGGGATGCTCAGCCTGATCCTGGGCCTGACGGCCCTGTTCCCCAAGGAACGCAGGGCCGTGGCCAAAAGATCGCGAGGGCCGCACTTTTGCAGCTTCGGCGGCGCAGAGCCGTCTTCGAGGGTGGTCAGGTCGAGCAGGTTGCCGGTGAAATTCTGCAGACGAAGGAACTCCTGACGGGCCGCGTCGAACAACTCCCTGCGCTCCTTGCCGGTGAGTCGGTCCCATTTGCGCTCGACGGCGTCCAGCGTCGCAGAAACCTTGCCCAACGGGCCGTGCAGGTCGTGATAGATGGAATTGAGCAATGCCCGTTCCAGGGCGTCCCTTGCCTGGTGCGTGCGGGTCTGCACCGACTGCCCGGCCAGGCGCACCCGTTCTATGGCGAGAGCGGCCTGACTGGCGTAGGCGCCCAGCAGCCTGCGGCTCTCCGGGTCACAGTAGCCCGACTCGTCCCCGAACTCGACGCCCAGCGCCCCCCAGACGGCGTTCGCCGTCTCCAGCGGCAGGTAGAGAAGGTCGGCGGAAGCCAGGGTTTCGGTCCCCCGTCCCGCAGGCCTGCGGTTTTTGAAGGCCCAACCGGCGACCGCCAGCTCCTTGGCCGCGGTAGGTACGCTTCCCTCGACCTCTTTCAGCTTTCCGGCACCTCCTTCCGGCAGGAAAACGGCGAGCCTTGCCGCCAGGCATTCCTGTGCGTTCTTGGCCAAGGCGGCCATCACCCCTGGAAGATCGACGGCGGCGGCCAGATCGCGCGCAAGGTAGTAGAGGCTTGCCGTCTGCAGCTCCCGCGCCCTGATCACCTCGGCGCGCTCACGCGACTGGGAGACCAGCGTGCTGATCACCACTCCTACCAGGAGCAGCCCGGCAAAGGTAAGGAGGTAATGGGGGTCGTAAACGACGAAGGAGAAATGGGGCGGCACGAAGAAGAAATCGAAGGCCAGGACCCCGAAAAGGGAAGTGGCGATGGCCGGCCGGCGCCCCAGGCGGATGGCGGCGACGACCACGACGAGCAGGTAGATCATGACCAGGTTGACCGGGTCGAACAGTTGGTAGGCCAGTTCGGCGACGACGGTAGCCGCCAGCACCAGCCCCAGCCCCTTAAGGTAATCGCTCCACGCGCCTTTCTTCTTACGCGCCGCCTTGCTTTTTTCCGGCTTGCGCGCCTGTCGGTCGAAGCTCACCACGTAGACGTCGATCGGTCCGCTCAGCCTGATCACCCGGTCCACCAGCGGCACGGAGAGCAGCTCGCGCCAGCGCGGCCTGCAAGGCTTCCCCACCACGATCTTGGTGACGTTGTGCCGCACCGCGAAGTCGATCAGCGCCGCCGCCACCGAGGTGGCGGTCAGCGTGGCGATCTCGGCTCCCAGCGTTTCAGCCAGCCGCAGGTCGCGCCAGACCCTGGCGCGGTTTTCCAAAAGCTCCCGCCCCCCGTTCGGGGTTTCCACGTAGACCGTGTACCAGGGGGCCTTCATCTCGTCGGCCAGCCGTCTGGTGGTGCGGATCAGCTGCTCGCCATAGGGGCTGCCGCTCACGCAGACTAAAAGACGCTCCGCGGCAGGCCAGGGGCCGGAGATGGCCCGGCTCTCCATGTAGGAGCGCATCTCGTCGTCGATGCGGGAGGCGGCCCGCCTCAGTGAGATCTCCCGCAGGGCGATCAGGTTGCCCGGCGTGAAGAACCGCTGCATGGCGGTGGCCGCGTGCTTGGGGACATACACCTTCCCTTCGCCAAGACGCTGCAGCAGCTCTTCCGGGGGGAGATCCACCAGCCGGATGTCGGTGGCCTCGTCCAGAAGCCGGTCGGGCACCGTCTCGCGCACCGTGATGCCGGTGATCTGGGCCACCACGTCCTTTAAACTCTCGAAATGCTGTACGTTTAGCGTGGTGTAGACGTCGATGCCGGCGGCAAGGAGTTCTTCCACGTCCTGCCAGCGTTTTTCGTGCCGCGAGCCCGGGGCGTTACTGTGGGGGAGCTCGTCGACCAGGGCCAGGCGGGGACGACGGGCGAGGACCGCATCCAGGTCGAGCTCCGCCATGGTAAGCCGGCGGTAAGTGACCTTGGCCGGCGGTATCGCCTCAAGGCCGGCAAGGAGCGCGTCCGTGTCGAAGCGGCCGTGGGATTCCACGTAGGCTGCGACCACGTCCCACCCCTCCGCCCGCCTCTTGAGCCCCGCCTCCAGCATGGCATAGGTTTTCCCGACGCCCGGGGCGTAGCCGAGAAAGATCTTAAGCTTACCCTGCCGGGAGTCGTCGGCGAATTTGAGCAGCGCCTCGGGGGCGGGACGTTTGTCGTCGTCATCGGTCATCGCGGCCACTCCGGCCGGCTAGGAAGGCGGTCCGTAACGCTTGCGGAGTTCCAGGTTCACCTCAAGCACGTTGACGATCTTTTCACCGATAGCGCCGCCCCAGGGAGCGGCGGCATTTTTCTGCAGCATCGCCTCGATCTCACTGCGCACGGCCGCCGGATCGCGCTTCAGGTCGGCGGCCCACTTGGCCGCCACCCTACCCATCTGGAACTCGGCGTTTTGCAGGGTGACGTGCGGATCGAGGCCTGAGGCCGAGGTGGTGACCAGGTCGCCGGGAACCTCCGCAAGGTCGGCGTCCGGGTGCTCCTGCCGCCACATGTCGAAGAAGATCGACTGGACGTCGCTTCCTTCCTTCACCGGCTCGATGGCCGTCTGCTGCTTGCCGTCGGCACCGGTTTTGGTGACTGCGGACGGGAACCGCCCGGGGTTATCGGCCGAAAACTCCTTGAAGAAGGCCACGGCGAGGTCGGCCGCTTTTGGTTTTGGGGTGGCCGGGTTGTCCTTGATCCACCGTTCCACGCTGGCCTTATGCTCCTTGGCCCACTGGTCCACGTAGGCCGCGTTTTTCGGGTCCGCCCCCACCCAGGCCTGGGCGAGCGAGTTGTGCAGATCGGCCCATTGGGCCACCAGGTGCGGGTTCCCCTGGAAACCGTCCTTTTGGAACCACGCCTCCACGTCCGGCGCCACCGGCTGCCCCGCCTTGGGACCTCTGCGGTACTTGACGATCGGGCCGAGCGCCCTGGCGACACGGTCCCTCAGCGCGTAGTTGGAGACGGCAAGCGACGAGGAAGCGGAGGCCGAGGCGTCGTAGGAGGCGGCGGAGGGCCTGGGCTGGAAGTATTCGTCCTTGGTGAACGGCTGCGCTATCAGAAGCGAGCCGACCGGCTTGCCGTCGGGGCCGTCCACCATGCTGCCGTTGGCGCGGAAGGGGAAGAAGGTCTGGCCGATCGCCCAGAGCGCCAGCGGATAAAGCACGCAGCAGACGACCACCGAAACGGCCCACAGCAGGATGCTTTTCCCCAGATATTTCAACATGTCACTGTCTCCTTGTTTTCGGGTCAGCTTGCCAGGTGCAGGCCGACCATCGCCAGGTCTATCACCTTGATGCCGATGAACGGCAGCAGCACCCCGCCCAACCCCCAGATCAGGAGGTTTTGCCTTAAAAGGGCATCGGCCCCAAGCGGCCGGTAGGCCACCCCCTTGAGCGCGATCGGGATCAGCGCCGGGATGATCAGCGCGTTGAAGATCACCGCCGACAGGATGGCCGAGGTCGGCGAATGCAGGTGCATGACGTCGACCGGCTTCAGCCAGGGGAGGGTGCCGGCGAAGAGCGCCGGGATGATGGCGAAATACTTGGCCACGTCGTTGGCGATGGAGAAGGTGGTGAGCGAGCCGCGGGTCATGAGGAGCTGTTTGCCGATTTCCACCGTCTCGATCAGTTTGGTCGGGTCGCTGTCCAGGTCGACCAGGTTCGCCGCTTCCTTGGCGGCCTGGGTGCCGGCGTTCATGGCCAGCGCCACGTCGGCCTGGGCGAGCGCGGGCGCGTCGTTGGTGCCGTCGCCGGTCATCGCCACCAGGTGCCCGGCCGCCTGCTGCTCTTTGATGTAGGCGAGCTTGGTTTCGGGGGTGGCCTGGGCGATGAAGTCGTCCACCCCGGCGCGCGCCGCGATGGTGGCCGCGGTAAGCGGGTTGTCGCCGGTAATCATCACCGTTTTGAGCCCCATCTTTCTCAAGCGCTCGAAGCGTCCCGGCATGTTCGGCTTGAGGATGTCCTCCAGCGCTACCACCCCGATCACCTGATTCCCCTCAGCGACCACGAGCGGGGTCGCGCCTTCCGAGGCGACCCCCTCCACCACCTTGGCGAGTTCCTCCGGCGCCTTGCCGCCGTTGCCCTCTACGAACCGGACGACCGCGTCGGAGGCCCCCTTGCGGATCAGGCGCCCGTCCACCAGGTCGACGCCGCTCATGCGGGTATGAGCCGAGAATGGGACCGGATTGGCGTTTTCCGGCAGGGAAACCGTCTTGCCGCTTTGCTTTTCGTAGAGCTTGACGATGCTCTTACCCTCCGGGGTCTGGTCCGCGGCGGAGGCGAGGGCGGCCAGCTGCCCGAGGTCGCCCCCGGTCCACCTGCCGATCGGGAGGAACCTGGTGGCGCTGCGGTCGCCGATGGTGATGGTGCCGGTCTTGTCGAGCATGATCACGTCGATGTCGCCGCAGAGTTCTACCGCCTTGCCGCTCTTGGCGATGATGTGCGCCTGCATGGCGCGGTCCATGCCGGCGATGCCGATCGCCGAGAGAAGCGCCCCTATGGTGGTGGGGATCAGGCAGACGACCAGGGCGATCAAGGTCGGCACGTCGGTCCCGAGACTCTTAAGCGGCGCCGGGAGCCCCAGGTAGCCCGTCATGTACTGTTCCGCGTTCCAGGCCATCGGCCAAAGCGGCACCACCACGATGAGAAAGACCAGGGTGAAGGCGGAAAGGACCAGGGTGAGGGCGATCTCGTTGGGGGTGCGCTGCCGGATGGCGCCCTCGACCAGTGCGATCATCCGGTCCAGGAAGGAATCCCCGGGGCCGGAGGTGATCTCCACCACGATCCGGTCCGAGAGCACCGTCGTGCCGCCGGTGACCCCCGAGCGGTCCCCGCCGGCCTCGCGGATCACCGGGGCCGATTCGCCGGTAATGGCCGCCTCGTTCACCGCGGCGACCCCTTCGATCACCTCGCCGTCGCCGGGTATGGTTTCGTCGGCCGTCACCACGACCCGGTCGCCCGGCCTCAAATCGGCCGAAGAGATCCGCTCGATCTTGCCGGCTCTGTCGATGCGGTTGGCGACCGTGTCCTGGCGCGCCCGTCTCAGCGAATCCGCCTGGGCCTTGCCGCGCGCCTCGGCAAGCGCGGTGGCGAAGTTCGCGAAGAGCACGGTCAAGAAGAGCCAGAGGTCGAGGGCGGTGAAATAGGTGATCGGCACCTGGCTCTCCGACAGGCCTAGCGCCATCGCCACGATGTAGCAGAACGTGAGGAAGGCCCCCACCTCCACCACGAACATGACCGGGTTGTTCCATTGCAGGTCCGGCCGGAGCATCACGAAGGCGCGCCTGAGGGCGGGGAGGGCGGTTTCCAGGTCGAAAAGGCTCCTGCTCCTCACCCGGCTCCCCGCCGGCCGCGCCGCGGCCGCCTGATCTTTGATTTTCGTTTTATCGCTGTTCATGCTGCACTCCTTTCAGCACGTAGTCGTTTCGCCGTGCCGCACGTTCCGGTCAGCCGCCGAAGGGGATCGGACCCAGGTGTTCCGCTATCGGCCCGAGCACCGCGACCGGCAGGAAGAGCAGGGCGCCGACGATCAGCACCGTGCCGAGCACCAGGCAGCCGAAGGTTGCCGTGTCGTCCCTGAGCGTGCCAAGCCCCGCAGGGCTCGCCTTCTTGGCTCCCAGGAACGCCGCCATGGCGATGGGGGCCACGATCGGCAGGTAACGCGAGAAGATCATCACCAGCCCGGCCGCTATGTCCCAGGGAATGGCCTCCGGGGAGGGCGAGGCGCTGCCGACGAAGCCGTAGGTCACGCCGAGCCCGTCGAAGGCGGAGCCGTTGTTGGCCGAGGCGGAGGAAAACTGGTAAAGCATCTGGGTGAAACCGTTTGCCCCGGGGTTACTCACCGCCTTAAGCCCCCACTCGGTGGCGGCGAAAAGGCCGGTCGGCATCAGGATCATCAGCGGGTGCACCAAAAGGGCGAGCACGGCGAGCTTGACCTCCCTGGCGCCGATCTTTCTCCCCAGGTACTCCGGGGTGCGCCCGACCATCTGGCCTGCGATGAAGATGCCGACGATCACGTAGAGGAGCATGTTGATCATGCCGACCCCCTTGCCGCCGAAGATGCAGTTGAGCCACATGCCGGTCATCGGCGACAGCGAGGCGAGCGGGGTCATGCTGTTTTCCTCGGCGTTCACCGCCCCGCAGGTGACGTCGGTGGTGAGCGCGTCGAAGGTGGCCCCGGCCGAGGTGCCGAAGCGCAGCTCCTTACCTTCCAGGTTTCCCAGGTGCTGGTCGACGGGGAGCCCGGCCATCGCGGGGACGGCTATGGTCTGCATCCCTCCCGGCGCCTTGGGGTTGGCGACCCGGTAGCTGCGAGCCTTCGGTTGGGCGGTGAACGCGGGGTTGGGGTGCAGCGTGTCGAACCAGACCGACCAGACGACCGTACCCGCCATCAAAAAGAGCATCACCGAGAAGATCACCCAGGAATGGCGCATCCGGCCGAGCATGCGGCCGTACATGAAGACCAGCGCGAAGGGGAAGACCATCATCGCCAGGGTGTCGAAGAAGTTGGAGGTGGCGGTGGCGTTCTCGAAAGGGTGGGCGGAGTTCATGCCGTAAAAGCCTCCGCCGTTGGTGCCGAGCATCTTGATCGATTCAAGCGCCGCCACGGGACCTACCACGATGGTCTGTCTTTTCGCTTCGCCCTTGTCGGTGGTTCCCATGGAGGCCGGCTCCAGGGTGGCGACCTGGTAGGAACTCTTAAGGGTCATCGGGCTTCCCTGCTGCAGGAAGATCGTGCCGAAGATGAGGGCCGCCGGCAGGAACATGTAGACCAGCACCCGCCACATGTCCAGGAAGTAGTTGCCGAGCAGGCTCTCGCCGCGGAAGGCCCGGATGATGGCCACCAGCGCGCAGAAGCCGACCGAGGCCGACAGGAACATGTTGTAGATGCAGAAGAAGATCTGGCTGAAGTTGGAAAGGTGCACGTCCCCCGAGTAGTGCTGGAGGTTCGTGTTGGTCATGAAGGAGATGACGCTGTTGAAGATGGCGGTGGGAAAGAGCATCCCCTTGCCGTCCGGGTTGAGCGGCAGGTGCGGTTGCAGCAAAAGCACCAGGTAGCCGAAGACGAACAGCACCACGTTGAAGATCAAAAGGGCGCCGGTGTACTGCTTCCAGTCCTGCGGACCGCCGTCCAGGCTTTTTTCGATCCGGCTAAGGCCCGGCAGCGGCCGGTACTTGCCATCCATGATCCACGCGAGATAACGGCTAAGCGGGTAGGCCAGCACCGTCGCCGCGACCATCAGCAAGGCAGGAGGCATCCAGATTTGGGTAAACATAGCTCACTCCTTTTATCGTTTAAGAGTGCTGTCAGAACCACTCGGGCCTGATCAGTGCCGCGAACAGATAGACGAAGAGGAAAACCACCACTACTACCGTCAGATAGATCATAGTCACGCCTCCTTTCAGATTTTTTCGCACCCTTCCATGAACAGGTAGCAAAGGGCCAAGGATACGATACCCAGTGAAAATGTCGCTATTACCCAGAGTGTTACGCTCATTTCGATGCTCCTTGTCTAGTTGTATCGTTGACGTTCATCCCAGGTACTCGGCGATCGGTCCCAGGGCAAGCACCACCAGGAAACAAAGCGCCCCGATCAAAAGCACCGTTCCCAGAATCAAAACGCCGAACGGCACCGTGTCGCAGGGGAGCGTGCCGATGGTGACGGCACGTCTTTTCTGCGCGGCGAACCTCCCGGCCAATAGCAGCGCCACCGCCGCCAGGCCGAACCGGCCGACGGCCATCGCCACCATGGTGGTCAGGTTGTAAAAACTGCCGCTGGCGTCCAGTCCCGCCATGGTCTGTCCGTTGTTCGCCATGCAGGAGGCGTAGGCGAAGAGGATCTCGGTCAGCCCGTGCGCGCCGCCGTTGGTGGAAAGCCCGGCCAGCCCTGCGGAGGAAACAGAGGCGAGGGCGGTCATAGGCAGCACCACGGCGGAGGTGAGGACGACGTAGAGGGCTATCAGCCGGTTTTCGCCGGCGCCGATCGTCTTCCCGAGGTATTCGGGGGTGCGCCCGATCATCAGGCCGGCGATGAAGGTTCCCATCAGGGCGACTATCACCAGGCTGTACAATCCGGTTCCCAGGCCGCCGAAGGTGACCTCGCCGAGCAGCATGTTCATAAGCAGCACCAAAACGGAGACCGGGTGATACGAGTCGTGCATGGAGTTATAGGAGCCGGTCGCCCCGTTGGAAGTCACCACGGCCGTCAGCACCGAGCCGGCGACCCCGAAGCGGACCTCTTTCCCCTCCATGTTGCCGCCGGCGATCCCGGCCCCGGCAGCGTAGCGCGGCGAAACCGATTCGAAACGGTCGCAGACCGCAAGCCCGCCCACGAAAAGCGCCACCATCACCGCCAAAAGGAGGACGCCGGCACGCAGCCGGCCGGTCAGGTAGCCGAAGGTGATCGGGAGTGCTGCCGGCAGCACCGTGATCGCCAGCATCCCCAGGAAGTTCGTGAACGGGGTCGGGTTGGCGTAAGGGTGGGCGCCGTTGGCGTTGAAGAACCCGCCGCCGTTGGTGCCGAGGTTCTTGATGAACTCCAGCGCCGCCACCGGTCCCTGCGGGATGGTCTGCAGCGCCCCCTCCAGCGTCTTGGCGCCGACGTAGGCGTCGAGGTTGAGCGGCACCCCCTGCCAGACCAGGACCAGGCTCCCCGCCAGCGACAGGGGAAGCAGCACCCAAAGCAGGGCGCGGATCAGGTCGACCCAGAAGTTTCCCAGGGTGGCGGAGCGTTCGCGCGCGAAGCCGCGGATGAAGGCGATGCCGACGGCAAGCCCCGCCGCCCCGGCCAGGAAGTTCTGGGAGACGAGCCCGACCGTCTGGGACAGGTAGCGCATGGTCGATTCGCCGGCGTAGGCCTGCCAGGTCGTGGTGGTGGAGAAGCTCAAGGCCGTGTTGGCCGCAAGGTCGGCGGTCATCGGGGTGGTCAGAAGGTGCTGGTCGGGGCCGCCCGGGAAAAGCCGCTGGCACCAGAGGAAAATGAAGAGGAAGACGGTCCCCAAAAGGCTGAAGAGAAGGAAGCAGCCGAGGTAGACGGCCGGGGACATCTCCCGGTCGCGGTGCACACCCAACAGCCGGTGCAGGAGCGACTCGATCGGGCAGAGGAGCCTGTCGAGGAAGGTGCGCTCCCCTTCGAAAACGCGGGCCAGGTAAAGACCTACCGGCCGGGCGAGCGTCAGGACGACGGCGAGGAAGACGAGATACTCGATCCAGTGGCGTGTCATGGCTGCCTCCTCTGCGGGGGGGCCGGGAGCGGAAATACCCGGTCGAGCGCGAGGTTCAGCGGCAGCACCGCGACTCTGGCTTCGCCCAGAAAGCCCAACTGCCGGCCCTTGCATTGTTTTTCGAGCAGTCCTCGCAGCGCGGTTTCGCTCACCCCGCGGGTGCGTGCCACCCGCAGCAGTTGCAGCAAGGCGTTTTCCCGGGAAATGTCGGGATCAAGCCCGCTGCCCGAGCGGGTGACTGCGTCGATGGGAATGGGGCTGCCCGGGGGAAGTCCGTTTTCCAGTCGGTATGCCCGGGCCAATTCCCGCACTCCGGCGAACGGCTTCACTTTGCCGGACGCATCCCCCTTCACCCCTTCGGTGAGCTTGGGATTGGCCGGGCCGAGGTTGGTCCCGCCCGAGGCGGTCGCGTCGTAGCCATCGCCGGCGGCGGACGGCCTTGGATGGAAGTATCCGGGCGCGGAGAAAGCCTGCCCGATCAGGGTAGAACCGATTGCGGCGCCGTTACGGGCAACCAGGCTTCCCCCCGCCTGGGACGGAAACAGCGGCAAGGCGAAAAGGGCGAGGACGAGGGGGAAGAAAACGCCCGTGAGCAGTGTCAAAAACAACACCCCCGCCAATGCGGGGCGGATCTGGTCACGGTTGGCCCAGAGGGCCTTAGAGGTTTTAGCCAGGAAGGATTCGCTTTTCGGTCGCTCTTCTTCCCGCTTCCGGTGCGACTGCAGCCGATCTTTCATAGATCGTCCTCCTTTCCCGTTCGGCTATTTTGACTGTCGCTTCTCGTGGGTTTCCCACGACCTGGCGACGTGCTCCAGGAACCATCCTTTCAGGAAAAGGATCTCGTCGACGCCTTTGGTCGTGCTCAACTCCGACACCTTCCCGATGAACATCTCCAGGTGCATGACGAATTCCTCATGCTGCCTGGCGTGTTCCTCCAGGTCTTCGCGTCCCGCCTCCCGCATGAGCCTTTCTTCTTCCACGAAGTGGAGCCGGCAGGCGGAATCGAACCTTTCGATCAACCCGGCGAGGATCGATTCCTCTTTGCCCGCCAGGAGGCCTTGATAAATCTCCGACATGTAGCTCAAGAGCAACCTATGCTGCGCGTCCAGTAATTTGTTGCCTACGGTCGTTTCCGGACTAAGAGTGAAAATTTCCATTAGAATTCTCCTTTGAGCCTGCTAATTGTACTCGGCTGTCAATAGCCTTCAACTCCTACAACGTAATGTTAGCGCCATGGCTGTTAAAATGCTGTTAAAAGACAAGAAAAGATCTAAAAAAGTTGTAAAGGTCAAAGAGACGATACACGATTTGCGCCTCGTCGGCAGGTCCGTGCAAATGTAGTTGGAATGATTATCGTTTAATGGATTTTTAACTACTTTGGCCCATCTTTTAACGCCCTTTTCATGCCGAACCGGGTAAGCTTGGATCGCTTCGAAGGTGAGATCACATCCCGTAATGGAGCTTCGCGAAGCACCATCCGGTCAGGAGAACACGTCATGGAAAATTTCAAGCTGAGACCTGAGTATCTGCTGGGGAATAGGCAACTGGACGCGGAGCACCGTGCGGTGCTGGAATATTTGGATGAGCTGTATCAGGGCATTTTGGCGGGCAGGGGAGAGAAACAACTCTTTTCTCTTCTTGAGAAACTGGAAGTTTACTTCAAGCTGCATTTTTTGATGGAAGAGAGACTGCTGGAAGAGAAGGGGTGTCCCGATTTGAAAGAACATCTGCTTGAGGATGCCATGTTCGTTAGACATCTGGAACGGGTGCTTGCCGAACTACGGGAATCGACCACAACGCGGGCGGTGGACAAGGTACTGTTTCTGAAATCCTGGTTCGAGGAACATGTCCAGCACTTGGCTGTCAGGCACAGGGCGATGCTGTTTTCTCCGATATCCGGTCGTGTTCGGGATGGCGTTGCCGTGCCGACCGGCGGTCACCTGGCTCGTTGACCACCCCGGACACGGTCCCAATCCTGTATGGTTGCTACTTGTGCCGCCCTTGCTCGTAACGCCACTTTGTTGTCAGCTCCTTTTCAAGGGGAGATGGATGTTGAGGAAGCGGGGACTACTAGGGATACTTTTGGGCTTCGCCGTCCCTCTCACCGAGGTCGTCACGGTTCCGCCACTCGCCCCCCAGAGCTTGGTACAGCGCCACCGTATCGGCGAAGCGAGCCGCCTGGGCTTGGGCCAATCCGATAACCGCCTGCTGATACGACTGTTCCGCCAGAAGCACCGCCGGATGAGCGATCGCTCCTGCTTCCCATTGCCGCTGAGCGATGGTGAAGCTTTTTTGTGCCGTGCGCTCGCTGGCCACGGCGGCACGCAACGCCTTGGCGTCGGCGGCAATCGCGTGCAGCGTGTCGGCCACGTTCTGGAACCCGGCCAGCACCGTGCCGCGATACTGCGCAACAGCTTGATCATAAGCCGCTTGCGCGGCCCGCTGTTGGTGCAGCAGCGTCCCCCCCTTGAAGAGCGGCGCCGCCAAATCGCTACCCAGGGACCAGAAGCCGGTACCCGGGGAAAACAGCTTCCCAATCTCGAGCGCCGTGCTGCCGACATTGGCGCTCAGGGTGATGTTAGGCAACCGGGCGGCAATGGTGACACCGACCTGAGCGCTGGCGGCATGCAACTGCGCCTCGGCGGCACGGATATCTGGCCGCTGTTCGACCAGGCGCGAGGGCAGACTGAGCGGCAGTTCCACGGGAAGGGTGAGCGAACTCAACTCGAACTGCTGCATCCCCCCCTCGCTCGGGAAGCGACCGGCCAGTATCGCCAGCAGGTCACGTTGCTGCGCAAGCTGCTTTTCCAAGGGGGGGAGCTGCGCCTCCGTTTGGGCCAAGGCAGCCTCTAAGGCGGCGACGTCCGCCGCCGACGCCTGGCCGGCCTCCCGCAGCTTGTTAGCCATCTCAAGTTGACGCGTCGCGAGCGCTATGACTCCTTGGGCCGCCTTGATCTGGGCGCGTAGCGAGGCTTCCTGGATGGCCGCCGCAACGATGTTCGAAGTCAGGGTCAGATAAACGGCATGCCGCTGGAAGTGCGCCACTTCTGCCTGCGCCGCCGAAGTCTCGACCTGCCGAGCCGTCCCTCCGAAGACGTCGGGGACGTACGAGACGTTCACCTGTGCGGTGTGAAGGGTGTAGAAGTTGCTGCCGGACGCGACGGCGCTGGCCAGGGGTTCGGGGTTCTGTTGGCGGACCGTGGCCAGATGGAGGTCCACGCCGGGGTAATAGGCGCCTCTCTGGGCCGCGAGGTTTTCCCGGGCCACCCGTAGCGCAGCCTCGGCCGCCTGCAAGTCCGGATTGGCCTTCAGGGCCGCTGCCACCAGTTCGTTGAGCCCGGCGGAACCGAACATGGTCCACCACTGGGCGGGAACCTCCATCCCCTCGACAAGCCGCTGTGCCGCACCCCCCGGCACCGGCGCAGAGACGGTCTCCGCCATCGGCGGTTCCGGGGTGAAACGGCTCACCGGCGGAGGGACGGGACGTTTGAAGTCCGGCCCGACCGCGCAGCCGCCGGCAAGAGCCGCAGCCGCCATGAGGAGGGCCAATCGTCGAAAAAGGCTACTCATCGTTTTCCTCCATCGTGTTCACGTCGACCGGTTCCTCTCGATGATGCCTCTCGCGACTGAGGGTGGCGCGGTTCTCGATCAGGTAGTAGAGCGCGGGAAGCAGGACCAGGGTAAGCGCAGTCGCGCTCACCAGCCCGCCCACTACCACCGTGGCCAGCGGTCGCTGCACGTCGCTCCCGAGGCCGTGCGCCAGCGCGGCAGGTACCAGACCGAGCGCCGCCACCGTCGCCGTGGTCAGCACGGGGCGCAGACGTTCGCAGGCGCCGTTTACTACCGCCTCCCTCAGGGAAAGGTCCGGCTTATTGCGCCAGCGGTTCAGGTTGGCGATCATGACCACGGCGTTCAGCACTGAAACCCCGAAGAGGGCGATAAAACCAACCGCGCTGGAAACGTTGAGGGTCATCCCGCGCAGATGGAGCGCCACCAGCCCCCCCAGCAGAGAAAGGGGGACGGCGAGCAGGATGAGACCCGGTTGGCGCAGGTTTCCGAACTCGGCGAACAGGAGCACGAACATGAGGGCCAGAGTGGCCGGGATGATGACGGCGAGCCTGGCCTGTGCCCGCCGCTGATTCTCGAACTGGCCCCCCCAGGCGATATGGTAACGGGCGTGGTCGTACGGTACCTCGCGTTCGATGCTCGGCTGCGCCTCGGCCAGGAATGAGGAGAGGTCGCGCCCCCGCAGGTTGGCACGCACGGTCAGGTGCCTGCGGTTCATCTCCCGCGTGATGGTCGTTTCACCCTCGGCAAAACTGATCCTGGCCACTTGGGCAAGCGCCACGCGGGCGCCGTTAGAGGCGGTGAGGAGGAGATCACCTATCGCCTGCGGGTCGTTGCGGGAGTTCCCTGCGAAGCGCGCCGCCACGTTGTAGCTGCGGTCTTCGATGAAGACCTGGGTGACCGGACTGCCGGCGATGCCGGTCTGGATGAGTGCCATTACGTCGGCTATGTTGATGCCCAGGCGCGCAGCGGCGGCGCGGTCCACGTCGATGCGCACTTGGGGAAGCGGCGGCTCCTGATCGATGATCACGTCCTCTGCCCCTTTGACTCCCTTCAAGACCCGCTCGACGCCGGAAGCGATCTGCCGCGTCTCGCGGAAATCGTTGCCGTAGACCTTGACCACCAGGTCGCTGTGCGCGCCTGCCAACTTGTCCAGGACGCCATCGATCATGGGCTGGCTGAAACCGACGTCGGTTCCCGGCAACTGCCGGTAGCGTTCGGCGAGATGCTCGATCAGTTCCTGCTTGCTCCAACCGGACTTCCAGGTGTTGTAGGGGTGAAGCGCCACGGCGCATTCAATGTGCGAGGGGGTGAAGGGATCGGTCCCGTCGTCGTTGCGGCCCAACTGTGTCACTACGTGCTTCACCTCCTTGAATTCGAGAGTGGCCGCCCGCAGCGCGTCCGCCATGCGGCTCGCCTTTTCTATTGATACGCCGGGGGGGAGGGTCACTTGCAGCCAGATTGATCCTTCGTCGAGATAGGGAAGAAAGTCTCGGCCGATGGTGGCCCCCGAGATCCCCACCAGGATGAGGGTCGCCATGAATACCGCCAGCACGGTACGCGACCGCCCGGTGAGGCGCTGCAGCTGCCTCTGGTAGTGCGGCGCGAGCCAGTCGAGCAACCGGTTCCTGAACATGCGCCGAGGCTTGTTGAACGCCCAGTAGGCGAGCCCCGGAATCAGCCCCAAGGTCGCCAGCAGCGCGCCGAGCAGCGCGAAGCCGACAGCGAAGGCCATCGGCGAGAAAAGTTTATACTCGATGCGTTGGAAGGCGAAGAGCGGCAGGTAGGCGATGACGATAACCAGCATGCCGAAGAAGGTCGGCCGCATCACCTGCAGCGCCGCCTTCATTACGTCGTTCCCGTGCAGGAGCCCCTCCTTCTGCTTCTCGCGTCGCCTAAGTATGTTCTCCAGCACGAAGATCGCCCCGTCGACGATGATGCCGAAGTCGATGGCGCCCAGTGACAGAAGGTTGGCCGGGATGTTGAAGTGGCGCATCAAGATGAAGGCGGTCAACAGCGAGAGCGGGATGGTGACGGCGACGATCAGCGCGGCACGCAGGCTGCCGAAGAAGAGGAAGAGCACCAACGTGACCAGCAGCATCCCTTCGAGGAGCGTCTTTACGACCGTATGCACGGTCGCGTCAACCAGGAAGCTGCGGTCGAGATAGGGGACCACCTTCACGTCCTTGGGGAGCAGGTGCTCGTTCAGATCCCGCACCGCCTCGTGGACGCCGGTCATCACTTGCGACGGATTCTCCTTTTTCAAAAGCAGCACGATCCCCGACACCGTGTCGGGATTCCTGTCTTCGCCGAGGATGCCGTGGCGCTCCTGGTTTCCCAGGGTGACGTCCCCCAGATCCTTGACCAGCACGGGAACACTGTTTTTTTGGGTGACGACGATGTTACCGAGATCTTCGAGATTGTGGATCAGACCGACGCCGCGCACGACCAGCCCCTGCTCGCCGCGGTCCATCACGCTGCCGCCGGCGTTGGCGTTGTTGGCGCCGATTGCCTGGGAGATCTGGTTCAGCGAGACGTTGTACTTCGCCAGCTTGACCGGATCGAGTTCGAGGAGGAACTGGGTCGTGATCCCCCCGAAGTTGGTGACGTCGACCACCCCCGGTACCTGCTTGAGCCGGGGAACGACCTTCCAGAACTGCAGCTCGGAAAGCTCGCGCAGATCCCGCGTCTTCGATTCCAGCGTGTAGCGGTAAATCTCGCCGATCGGCGAAGTGAGGGCGTCAAGGCCGGGCTGGGCGCCGTAGGGGAGCGAGACACCGTTGATCCGCTCCTGCAGGCGTTGGCGGGACCAGTAATCCTCCACCCCGTCCTGGAACACGACCGTGATAAGCGACAGCCCGAAGGTGCTCTTCGAGCGCATCACGTGCATCCCGGGGGTCCCCATGATCTCCCGTTCCAGCGGGATGGTGATCTGTTGCTCGACCTCCTCGGCTGCCAGCCCGTTCACCTGGGTCACGACTTGGGAGGTCGTGTCGGCGATGTCCGGGTAGGCTTCCAGCGGCAGCTGGTTCCAGCAATGCCAGCCGTACAGCCCGACCAGCAAGAACACCAGTACGACAATTCCGCGGCGGTTAAAACAGAGGGTGACCAGGCGCTCAATCATTGAGAAGCACCCCGTCTCTGACCACGACCCGCTCTCCGCTCTTCAGCCCGGAGAGAACTTCGACGCGATCGCCGATCCGTGTTCCGAGCTTCACCACGCGCGCTTCGAACTGCCACGGTGCGACCTCGACGAAGGCGCGGTTGTAAAAGCCACTCTGGATCACGGCCGTCATCGGGACCAGGATGCCGGGATGGGCGGGTTGGAAGAAGGTCGCCTGCGCGAACATCCCGGGCTTGAGGCGGCCGGCGCGGTTATCGAAGACCATGCGTACCTTGACGGTGCGGGTGTCGGGATCGAACATCTCGCTTACGTAGCGCACCGTGGCCGGCAGCGGCTCGGGGTAGGCGTCCAAGGTGACCGTCGCCCGCTGGCCGGCGTGGATACGGGCCAGATCCTTCTCCTGTGCGCTGGCAGTCACGAAAACGTGCGACAGGTCTGCCACCGTCATGAGTGGGGCGGTGGTGTCGTTCCAGTAGCCGCCGGTGGCTGCGGTCAGGTCCACAACATGCCCCGATATAGGGGAGTGTACGGCGAGTAGATGCCCCTCGGCCGACCCCCCTGCGGTCGCGCCCCCCTTGGCGCCGAGCTGGGCCAAGTGCGTTTTGGCCCGCGCCGATTCGCTCACCGCCTGCTCGTAATCGCTCTGCGCCTGCTCCAGGTCCCGTTTGGCCGTTATTTCGGAACTGTCGAGCTTGTGCTGGCGTTCGAGGTTGCTCTTGGCGAGGGTCAGGAGCGCCTGTGCCTTGTTCGCGTCGTTGACCGCTTGGGCGAGATCGGCCGAATCTATGGTGAAGAGCACGTCGCCCGCCCTTACCTCTTCGCCCAGCTGCTTGTTCAGCCTGACGATGCGGCCGGTGAGCGGGGTCAGCACCTTGACCAGCCTGGCGGGATCGGCTTCCACCATTGCCGGCAAGCCGAACGGTGCGGCTATGGTCTCCTGCGCAGCTGTGGCGACCGCCAGCGAGCGGCGCAGCGGCGATTTTTCGGGGACGATCAGGCGCTCACCTTCGTGGCGCACCGCCACCGGCGTCTCGCCGGCCGAGCCCGATCCCACGGCATGCCGGCCGAGCATGCTCCAACAGGTCAGGCCGATTGTGGTGAACACTGCCAGGGTTAACGCGAGCCGCCTCGGCAAGGAATGACGCTGTTCCATGAATCCTCCAACAAAAGTCTGTATGCACAGCTACCTGAAAAAATTTAGGTGGCCGGATCGAAAATAATCACTATAACTCAGCCGTGTCCCCACAAGCAAGCGATACGGCTGCAAGGGGTTGTTTCCGGCTCTCCCCCCGTTCTTACTCGCCACCCTGCCGGAGCCTCGAAACCCTACGATTGTCATTTACATCAATCCACCCCATTAAGCCAGACGCGGAATCCCTGTATTCCTTTGCGGAAGCTAGGACCGCTTGTGAAGTCAGCCGGTTTTTTCCTTAGGAACATCGGTGTTGCCCCCGCGTATGTCGGTTCCAGCACGAGGCGATTTCGACTCCCGTCCTTAAGCACTATTTCCTTTTCGAAAGCGATGCCGTCTTTCGGGCTGGCCACGATAAGCCTGTGCTTTCCAGCTCTCACCTGTAGATTTTTCACGAACAAGAACCTGATCCCTTTGCCTCGTTCGGGACCTGGAACTTGGAATGCTTCCTGCTCCTCCTTCGATTTCCCGACCAAAGTGGCCGGCTGGCCGTCTATGTTGACCGTGATGACGTATTCCGGAATAGCGTAGTCAGCATCATCCGCTAAAGGAGTTTTCAGCGAGCACGAGATTGTTAAACCGGCATACCCAGGAGACATA
>Ga0209415_10004583_pt1 | contig 25243 bp, 22 predicted proteins | sample PeaSoiSIISIP2007_FD_187696 | JGI IMG/M metagenome (GOLD analysis project Ga0209415, IMG submission 187696) | Peat soil microbial communities from Weissenstadt, Germany - SII-SIP-2007 (SPAdes) (version 2) | ecosystem: Environmental > Terrestrial > Soil > Wetlands > Peat | place: Germany... | reverse complement strand
TGCCCCGCCCGGTGCCCCGCCCGGTGCCATCGAGCCGCCGCTGGCCACGATGCCCACGACGCGACGGGCCATCCTGCTCGCCTTGAAGCGCGGCGGAAGCCTGCGCGCCCACGACCTCTCCGAGCAGCTGGGCGTGACGGTGGCCGCCGTCCGCCAGCAGCTGGTGCGCCTGGCGCAGGACGGCCTGGTGACCCACCGCCGTGACCCCGACGGCCGCGGCCGGCCGTCACACCTCTACCAGCTGACCCCCGCCGCCGAGATGCTGTTCCCGAAGCGCTACGGCGACCTGACGACGGAGCTCTTGAGCTACCTGGGAGGACCGGCGAGCGACGAGGTGACCGGCCTCTTCGAGCAGCGGCGCCAACGCCGGCTGCACGACGCGCGGCCCCGCCTGGCGGACCTGGCGCTCGAGGAGCAGGTACGCGAGCTCACGAACATCCTCGACCAGGACGGGTACCTGGCGGACGTGGAGCGGCTCGACGATGGCGGGTGGCGGATCACCGAGCACAATTGCGCGATCTTGTCGGTGGCCACGGGCTTCCGCCAGGCCTGTTCGAGCGAGCTCGCCTTCATCCGCGACGCGCTCCCCGGCGCCCGCGTGGCACGCGTGGCCCACCTGATGGACGGCGCCCATGTCTGCGCGTACGAGGTGCACCCGCTGCGCCCGGCGCCCTCGACCGGCCCGCCGCCGGCTGCGCACTGAGCGCGCCGGGCCCGAGGGACCGCCTCGCCCGGTGGGGCCGTGCGCGCGCCACCGGCCGCCCACCGGCCCGAGCGCGGCCTTCGGCCTACCCCTCGGCGATGTGGGCGGCGCTCGCCCGGAGCTGCTCGCGGGCGTCGGGGTGGGCGGCGTTCTCGGTCAACAGGCGAGCCTGGGCGCGCTGGCTGCGGCCGAAGACGAACGCGCACCCCTGGTCGGTGACGACCGACGAGTGTTGGAACGACGTCACCGGCGTGTCGAGCCGGCCGACGATGGTCGACGTGTCGCTCCTGGCGTGCCACGACGGGAGGGCGATCACCGCCTGTCCCCCCACCGAGTGGAGGGCGCCCACCACGAAGTCGGGCTGGCCGCCGAAGCCCGAGTAGATCCGGCCGTGCACGTAGCTGGCATTGGCCTGCGCGTACAGGTCGACCTGCAGCGCGCTGTTGATGGAGCACATCGAGTGGTGGGCGGCGATCGTCGTGGGGTCGTTCACGGTTTCGGTGCGCATCAGCCGCACCCGGGGATTGGCGTCCACCCATTCGTAGAGCTCGGGCGTGCCGAACAGGAACGAGGTGGTGATCGCCCGGGCGGCGTCGAGCGCTCCGGAGCGTTCGAGGCCCAGGACGCCGTCGCTGATCACCTCGGACCACACGGCGATGCCGTGCCTGGCCGTCAGCGCGTGCAGCACGGCGTCGGGGAGCTCGCCGATGCCCACCTGCAGCGTGGATCCGTCGGCCACGAGCGCCGCCACGTTGGCGGCGATGGTGGTGGTCGTCTCGCTCGCCCCCCGGGGTCCCGGCGACGCCAGGGGCTCGTCGACCTCGATGGCGAGGTCGACGGCATCGACGGGGATCTCGGCGTCACCGAGGGTGTGGGGCATGCGCGGGTTGAGCTGCGCCACGACGAGGCCGCCGCGCGCCCTCGCCCGCTCGATCGCCGCCGGCAGGATGTTCACCTCGATCCCGAGGGAGACCGTCCCGTGGCGCGGGGTCGAGGTGTGCAGGAGGACCACGTCGGGGGGCCGCACCACGTCGAACAGCCGCGGCACGAGCGACAGGCGCATGGGGAGGTAGTCGAGGGCGGGGAGGTCGCGCATGCCGGGCCCGACGAAGGGGCTCTCCTGGATGACCCCCCGGCGCGTGGGGACACCGGGCTGGGCGTTCAGGACGAAGATGCGGTAGCTCTCCACGGCGGCGTCGAACAGCTCGACGAGCCGGCGCGGGGTGGCGAAGTTCCCGCTCGCCACGGCCCGGGGCTCCGCCCGCGGCAGGGCCCCCAGACGGTTGACGAGCTCGTGCTCGGAGACGACGTTCACGGACGCCACCCTAGGGACCCACGCCCCCGGCTGCCGCCCCTCACGGCCCGCGCCGGGAAGCGCTAGGGCCGCCCATCGCCGTGCGGGCCGTCCTCCGACACCCCCCCGCCCGGGGTGCCCGGGCCGCTGTCCCCGGCGCTCAGGGGCAGGGCCTCGTCCTCGGGGACGAGGGTGGGCGTGGTGCGGTTGAGCGTCTCACCGCGGAAGAAGGCAGGTCCGGCGAGCCGCCACAGGAGCATGCACAGCACCCCCACGACGGCGGAGACGAAGGCGATGAGGAACACGCCGCCCACCTGGGAGTGCGGCGGGAACGGCAGGTGCCACGACGTGTAGCTCTGCGCACTCGTGTTGTTGTAGTTCCAGTCCTTCCAGATGCTCCAGATCATGGCGAAGTAGAGCATCAGCCCGCCGAGCAGCGGCAGGATTCCCTTCATCCACAGGTCACGGGCGCTGCGGGTGAGGACCTTGCGGTAGTACCAGACGCACGTGAACCCCGTCAGCCCGTAGTAGAAGGCGATCCACACGCCGATGGCCGTCACCGCGTCGGGGATGAGGTTCCCGCCGGCGAAGTGGTTCATGGCCACGTACAAGACGGCCGAGACCCCGCCCATCGACAGGGTGGCCACGCTCGGCGTCAGGTAGCGACGGTGCATCTTGCCGAAGGCGTCGGGGATGCCCTTGTACACCGCCATCGACAGCATCGTGCGGGCCGTGGGCAGGATGGTGGTCTGCGTCGACGCCGCGGCCGACGACAGGACCATCAGGATCAGCAGATGGGCGAAGGTGGTTCCCACCCAGCTGTGGCCGAACACCGCCGTGCCGAGCACCGAGATCACGTCGCCCAGGTGGGCGGGGTTGGCCAGCCCGATCCCCTTGGAGCCCACACCGGCGAACGACTGGGCGGCCAGCGTCACGAGGAAGTAGGTGGCGAGCAGCAGGACCGTGGAGATGATGGCGGCCAGACCCGGGTTGCGCTTGCGGTCGGCGGTCTCCTCGTTGATCGACACCGAGGTGTCCCAGCCCCAGTAGATGAAGAGCATGAGCAGCACGCCGCCCACCAAGGTGGAGAACGACGTCCCGTGGAGGGGGTTGAACCAGGACCAGGCCGGGGTGAGGTGGGTGCTCGGGGCGCTGCCCACGCCCACCCGGATGAGGGCGACGACGGCGAACACCACGAGCATGACGACCTCGACCGACAGCAGGATGCGCTGCACCAAGGCCGACACCTCGATGCCGCGGTAGCAGATGTACGTCATCGCCGCCAGGAAGGCCAGGCCGACGAGGAGCACCCAGCCGCTCGTGGGTTCGTTGCCGATGCCGTGGGCGTTGAACAGCTGGAACCAGTACTGCCCGCTCACCTGGGCCAGGCTGGCCATGACCAGGATGTCGGAGGCGATGATCCCCCACCCGCCCATCCACCCGGTCTTCGGCCCGAAGGTGCGCGTCCCCCACGTGAACGTGGTGCCGCAGTCGGGGTCCGCCTTGTTCAGCTCGCTGTAGCCGATGGAGACGAGGAGCATCGGCACGAAGGCGAGCACCGCCACGAGGGGGGCTTTGAGCCCGACCAGGACGACGATGGCCCCCAGGGTGGCGGCCAGGCTGTAGGCGGGGGCGGTCGACGCCACGCCGATGACGATGTTGGAGATCAGCCCGAGCGCCCCCGACTTGAGGCCCTTTTCGAGGGGTGCGTCTGCAGGTCCCGGCCCGGAGGTCGGAGGCGGCGGCGCGGGCGGTGCGGTGATCGTGGACATGACGGACCCCCTAGACGGTGCTCTCGTCGAGCATGGCGTCGGCCACCTTCGTGAAGCCGGCGATGTTGGCCCCCGCCACGTAATTGCCGGGGGCGGCGTAGTCCGCGGCGGCTTTGCGGACCTGGGAATGGATGGACCGCATGATGGCGCGCAGGCGCTCGTCCACTTCGGCCGCGGGCCACGCCAGGTGGGCGCTGTCCTGTGTCATCTCGAGGCCCGACACGGCGACGCCCCCGGCGTTGGCCGCCTTCGCCGGGCCGTAGAGGATGCCGGAGTCGAGCAACAGGCCGACGGCGTCGGGGGTGCAGGGCATGTTGGCCGCTTCGGCCACCACGGCCACGCCGTTGCGCACCAGGGCGTCGGCATCCTTGAGGGAGATCTCGTTCTGGGTGGCACACGGAAACGCGCAGTGGGCCGGCACCGCCCACAGCGGGTTCTCGACGCCGGGCTCGGCGGCCTCGTACGTCGCTGCCGGGAACGACTCCGCGTACTCCCGGATGCGGCCACGGCGGACGTTCTTCAGCTCCATCACCCAGGCGAGCTTCTCTCGGTCGATGCCGTCGGGGTCGTGGACGAACCCGTCGGAGTCCGACAGCGTGACCACCCGGGCCCCGAGGTCGATGAGCTTCTCCACCGTGTACTGGGCCACGTTGCCGCTCCCCGATACCAGGCACGTCTTGCCCGAGAGCTCGTCGTCGCGCGTGGCGAGCATCTCTGCGGCGAAGTACACGGTGCCGTAACCCGTGGCCTCGGACCGGATCAGCGAGCCGCCCCACTTGGGGTCCTTCCCGGTCATCACGCCGGTGAACTCGTTCGTGATCCGCTTGTGCTGCCCGAAGAGGTAGCCGATCTCGCGCCCACCCACGCCGATGTCACCGGCGGGGATGTCGGTGAACTGCCCGATGTGGCGGAAGAGCTCGGTCATGAACGACTGGCAGAAGCGCCGCACCTCGGCGTCGCTCTTGCCCTTCGGGTCGAAGTCCGACCCCCCCTTGGCGCCGCCCAGGGGGAGGGTGGTCAGCGCGTTCTTGAGGACCTGCTCGAAGGCCAGGAACTTGAGCACGCCGAGGTCGACGGTGGGGTGGAAGCGCAGGCCGCCCTTGTACGGCCCGATGGCGCTGTTCATCTGCACGCGGAATCCCCGGTTGAAGCGGATCTCCCCGGCGTCGTCGACCCAATTGACCCGGAAGATGATCACGCGCTCGGGCTCGGCCAGGCGCTCGAGGATCTTGGCCTCCCGGTACCGGGGGTGGCGCTGCAGGACCGGTTCGAGCGATCCCACGACCTGGGCGACGGCCTGGAGGAATTCCGGCTGGTCCGGGTTCTTGGCCACGATCCCTTGCATCACGCCCTCTGCGTAGGCGTCCACGGTGGTCGTCCTCCCATGCGCTCGGCCCGGCGCTGTCTCTGTATGTGTCGCTCTGTTTCGACGGTACGCGGAGGTGCCGGAGCCCCTGTAGGGTCGAAGGACCCGAACTCCGTCTGCGCACGTCACGGGGTGGGAGCGTGATGGCGGCTCCCCGGGGCCACCCCTAAGCTCGCCGAGCACCGGCAAGACAAGGAAGGGGTCGCCGCGATGGACACGGCCACGCAGCAGGTGCCGCAGACTCGGCTGGTGGTGACCGACATCCCCGGTCCCCGCTCGCGCGCCCTGATGGCGCGGCGCAACGCGGCGGTGCCGGCGGGCGTGGGCACCACGCTCCCCGTCTTCGTGACCCGCGCCGGGGGCGGCATCATCGAGGACGTGGACGGCAACCGGCTGATCGACTTCGGCGCGGGGATCTCGGTAACCAACGTCGGCAACAGCGCCCCGGCGGTCGTGGCCGCCATCGTGGAGCAGGCGCAGCGCTTCACCCACACCTGCTTCCAAGTCACGCCCTACGCCGGCTATGTGGAGGTGTGCGAGCGGCTGAACGAGCGCACCCCGGGCACCCACGACAAACGGACCTTCCTGGTCAATTCCGGGGCCGAAGCCGTCGAGAACGCCGTCAAGATCGCCCGCTACGCCACGGGGCGGCCGGCGGTCGTCGCCTTCGACCACGGGTTCCACGGCCGCACGCTCCTCGGCATGAGCCTGACCGGCAAGGCGATGCCCTACAAGCGGGGGTTCGGTCCCTTCGCCCCGGAGATCTACCGGGCGCCGTACTCCGATCCCTTCCGGGGGACCGGAACGCTGCCGGAGGTCGTGGACCTGCTCGAGACGACCGTGGGCGCCGCCTCCATCGCCTGCGTGGTGGTGGAGCCCATCGCCGGCGAGGGCGGGTTCGTGGTGCCCGAGCCGGGCTGGCTCGCCGGGTTGGCGCAGTGGTGCCGGGCGAAGGGGATCGTGCTCGTGGCCGACGAGATCCAGTCCGGGTTCGGGCGCACCGGCGCCTGGTACGCGTGCGAGCACGAAGGGGTGGTCCCCGACATCGTCACCACCGCCAAGAGCCTCGGGGGCGGGCTGCCCATCGGCGCCATCACCGGCCGGGCCGAGCTGATGGAGGCCGTGCACGCCGGGGGGCTCGGAGGCACGTTCGGGGGAAACCCCCTGGCGTGCGCGGCCGCCCTGGCGGCGATCTCGGCCATGGAGGAGCAGGGGCTGCTCGAGCGCGCCCGGCACATCGGCGAGGTCGCCCTGCCCCGCCTCGAGGCCCTGGTCGCCACCTCCCCGGTGGTGGGCCACGCCCGGGGCCGGGGGGCCATGGTCGCCATCGAGCTCGTCGGTCCCGACGGGCGCACCCCGGACAAGGAGGCCACCGGCCGCGTGGCCGCCGCGTGCCACGCCCAGGGACTGCTCGTGCTCAGCGCCGGGACCTACGGCAACGTGATCCGGCTGCTCCCCCCGCTCGTGATGCCCGACGCGCTGCTCGACGAAGGCCTCACCATCCTCGAGCAGGCGGTGGCCGCCGCCTAGGGGTCAGGCGTCGAGCGCGCTCATGACGTGCTTGATGCGGGTGTAGTCCTCGAACCCGTAGACCGACAGGTCCTTGCCGTACCCGGAGTGCTTGAAGCCGCCGTGGGGCATCTCGGCCACGAGCGGGATGTGGGTGTTGATCCACACGCACCCGAAGTCCAGACGCTTGGCCATGCGCATGGCCCGGCCGTGGTCGCGGGTGAACACCGACGACGCCAGCGCGTACTCCACGTCGTTGGCCCACGCCACGGCCTGGTCCTCGTCGGTGAAGCGCTGGACGGTGATGACGGGCCCGAACACCTCCTGCTGGACGATGTCGTCGCTCTGGAGCACATCGCTCACCACCGTGGCCTCGAAGAAGAAGCCCTTCTCGCCGATCCGGTGGCCGCCGGTGCGCACCGCCGCGTGCGACGGGAGGGCGTCGACGAACGCCGTGACCCGGCCGAGCTGGTCGACGCTGTTGAGGGGGCCGAAATCCGCCCCTTCGACGTCGGGGCCGGCCACCGTCTTCGACCGCGCCTGCTCCACCAGGGCGGCGGCGAGGTCCTCGTGCACGTTGGGGCCGGCGAGCACGCGCGTGGCGGCGGTGCAGTCCTGCCCGGCGTTGAAGTACCCGGCGATGGCGATGGCCTCGGCCGCCTTCTCGATGTCGGCGTCGTCGAAGACGACCACCGGGGCCTTGCCCCCGAGCTCGAGGTGCACCCGCTTCACGTCCTCGGAGGCGGCGATGGCCACTTCGCGCCCCGCCCGCACGCTCCCGGTGATCGACACCATCCGCGGCACCGGATGCGACACCAGCGCCCGGCCGGTCTCGCGGTTGCCGCACACCACGTTGAACACGCCGGGGGGCACGAACTCGGCGGCGATCTCAGCCAGCAACACGGTGGTGACGGGGGTGGTGTGCGCGGGCTTGAGCACGACCGAGTTCCCGGCGGCGATGGCCGGCGCGAACTTCCACACCGCCATCATCATGGGGTAGTTCCAGGGCGTGACCTGGGCGCACACCCCCACCGGCTCCCGGCGGACGAAGGAGGTGAACCCCGCCATGTACTCCCCCGCCGAGCGACCCTCGAGGAGGCGGCAGGCCCCGGCAAAGAACCGGATCTGGTCGACCATGGGCGGGATCTCCTCGGACAGGGTGAGGGCCCGGGGCTTGCCGGTGTTCTCGCACTCGGCGTCCACCAGCTCCTCGGCGCGGGCCTCGACGGCGTCGGCGATGCGAAACAGCGCCAGGCTGCGCTCCGACGGCGTGGCGTCGCGCCAGCCCGCGAAGGCGTCCTGGGCGACGCCCATGGCGTGGTCGACGTCGGCCCCGTGCGAGACGGGCATGGTGGCGAACACCTCTCCTGTCGAGGGATTGACGACGTCCTCGGTGTCCCCGTCTTTGGTGTCGACGTACTCGCCGCCCACGAAGTTGCGCAGCACTCGCCGGTCAGCAGCCATGCCTGCTCCCTTTCCCCTATCGGTCATTGCGGTCCCGTTGCCGCCCACCTTCGCACCCGCGGGGGCGACGGACAAGGGACCTCGGGCCGCCGGGTCCAGCGCGGGCCTCCCGGCCAGGGTCCTCCGGCCCTGGCCGTTGCGTCGCCCGCGGGGGAACATGGAGGTGAGCAGGAATGGACCGGGCAGCGTGCCCGGGCGTGATCCGGCCCCGGCTGGAGCGGGGCGGGCGGCTGAAGGAGATCCCAAATGCGTGTGCTGCTGGTAGGAGCAGGAGGAGTGGGGACGGCGTTCGCCCGGACGGTTGCACGCCGCGGCATCTTCGAGCACGTCGTGGTGGCCGATCACGCCTTGGACCGCGCCCAGCGGGCGGCCCGGGCGGCGAGCGATCGCTTCGAGGCCGTCCAGCTCGACGCCTCGGACGAGAAGGCCGTGACCGAGCTGCTGCGGGCCAAGCACTGCGACGTCCTCATGAACGCCGTGGACCCCCGCTTCGTGATGCCGCTGTTTCGCGGCGCGCTGGCGGCGGGCACCCACTATCTCGACATGGCCATGTCCCTGTCCCACCCCCACCCCGAGGAGCCCTACACCAAGACTGGCGTGAAGCTCGGTGACGACCAGTTCGCCCTGGCCGGGAAGTGGGAGGAGAGCGGCAAGCTGGCCATCGTGGGCATGGGCGTGGAACCCGGCCTGTCCGACGTCTTCGCCCGCTATGCGGCCGACACCCTCTTCTCGTCCATCGACGAGATCGGGGTACGCGACGGCGCCAACCTGGTGGTCGAGGGCTACGAGTTCGCCCCCACGTTCTCGATCTGGACGACGCTCGAGGAGTGCCTCAACCCCCCGATCATCTACGAGAAGGACAAGGGGTGGTTCACGACCGCGCCGTTCAGCGAGTTGGAGGTCTTCGACTTCCCGGCGGGCATCGGACGGGTGGAGTGCGTGAACGTCGAGCACGAGGAGGTCCTGCTCGTCCCCCGGTGGGTGGACGTCAATCGGGTGACCTTCAAGTACGGCCTGGGCGAGGAATTCATCGGCGTCCTGAAGACCCTGCACATGCTGGGGCTCGACTCCACCGCCCCGGTCCAGGTCGAGGGCCAGCAGGTGTCGCCGCGCGACGTGGTGGCCGCCTGCCTGCCCGACCCCGCCGAGCTCGGGCACAAGATGCACGGCGTGACCTGCGCGGGCACGTGGGTGAAGGGCACGGGCAAGGACGGCAACCCCCGCGAGGTCTACCTCCACCACGTGGTGGACAACGAGTGGTCCATGGCCGAGTACGACTCCCAGGCCGTCGTCTGGCAGACCGCCATCAACCCGGTCATCGCCCTCGAGCTGGTCGAGTCCGGAGCGTGGAGCGGCGCGGGGGTCCTCGGTCCCGAGGCATTCCCGGCACAGCCGTTCCTCGACCTCCTGGTCGACCACGGCGCCCCCTGGGGGTGCGACGAGCGCACCCCCGCGTAAGGGTCGCCCTCCCACGGTCGACGGGCTCGCCTACGACGGGCCCGTCGACCAGTCCATCCCCATCTCGCGCAGCAGGCTCTCGACGACGAGCTCGGACCGCTCGTCGATGCTGGCGTCCTCGATCCGGGCGTCGAGCGCCAGGCGCCGGGCCTCGGCGGCCGCCGTCTCGAAGCGGGCCTGCAGGCGACGGCGGCGGCGGCGCGTCGACACCCACGCGGCGATGGCGCAGGCGAACAGGAGCAGCTCCGCGGCCATGCCGAAGGCCAGCAGGGTCACGCCCGCCCGGCCCCGCGCGCCCGCCGTGCCCGGCCCCGGGCTGCCATCGGCCCCTAGTCCCCGGCCGCCGGAACCACGAGGACCGGCACGTGGGCGCGGTGCAGCAGCCGGTGCGGAACCGACCCGAGGATGGCCCCCACGATCGGCCGCTCGCCGCTGCTCCCGACGACGATGACCCGGGCGTCGCGCTCCTTGGCCGCTTCGATCAGCGACTCGGCGGGGCGAAGGGCGACGACGAGCGGCTCGACGCTCACGGCGGCGTCCAGCCTCCTCACCTCGGCGGCGGCGGCATCGACCAAGTCGCGGCCGATCTTCTCGAGCTTCCGCTTGTAGTCGGCGGTCTCGCCGCCCATGGGGTTCGGCTCGTAGCCGAACACGACGGTGAGCGGCGCGTCGAACGCCCGGGCGACGGCGACGGCCACGGCGAGCGCCGCTCGGGAACCCTCGGAGCCGTCGTAGCCGAGGATGATGTCGCCGGCCATCAGTCGACCACCGGCGTGACACCGGGCGTGAGCGGCGGGGCGGGCGCGTCCACGGACTCGGCCACCTCACGACGGCGCCTGAAGAAGGTGGGGTTGCGAAGTCGCCAGACCAGCATGAGCGGGACCCCGAGGAGCAGCAGTCCCACGCCGAGCACGAGCGGGGGCCCGAGTCCCTTCTTCACGTAGATGTGCCAGTTGAAGATGTGGAAGCTGAAGTGGATAAAGGGGAACCACGCCTGGTTTCCCGAGGCGGAATTGACCGGGTCGGAGTAGTAGAAGATCGCCACGACGAACATGACGGTCAGGATCAGGGCCCCGAGCAGGGGCGCCAGACCGATGAAGAGGAAGTTCTTGAAGCTCGTGAACAGGAGCCGGCGGTAGTAGACGACGCAGGCGAACCCCGTGAGCCCGTAGTAGAAGGCGATCCCGAACCCGAGCGCCTCGATCGAGTTGGCCAGGACGTCGTTGGGGCTGATGATGACGAGCGCCACGTACCACACGATCGAGATGGCCCCGAACAACAAGGTGGAGAACCCCGGGGACAAGTACTTGGGGTGGATGTCGGCGAAACGCTGGGGCAGGGCCTTGTGCACGGCCATCGACAACGAGGACCGGGCGGCGGGCAGGATGGTGGTCTGCGTCGAGGCCGATGCCGACGTCAGCACGGCGATGAGGAGCAACTTGCCCCACGGCGACCCGAGCACGGCGCCCGACAGCGAGTTGAGGACGTCGCCGATGTTGTTGTTGGTGGTCAGGTACCCGGCACCGTGGAACGACTGGGCGGCGAACGAGACGATGACGTAGACAGCGAGCAGCACGAGGGTGGACCACAGCGCGGCGCGCCCTGGCGTGCGCCGCGAGTCCTTTGCCTCTTCGTTCACCGTGACGGCGGTGTCCCAACCCCAGTAGATGAAGACGGCGAGGAGCATGCCCGACGACAGCGCACCGACGGACGAGATGCGCATCGGGTTGAGCCACTCGAACGACGGCCGGATGCTGTGGGCCACTCCGCCGCTGTACACCTTGCCCAAGGCGACGGCGGCGAAGATGCAGAGTATGAGGATCTCGGCGCCGAGCAGGGCGACCTGGGTGCGGGCCGACAGCTCGATGCCGATGTAACAGATGGCCGTCATGACGACGATCCACGCCACCCCCACGAACGTGACCCAGAAGCCCCCGGGGTTGGCGGCGATGCCGTGGGCGCCAAACAGCGAGAACGAGTACTGGCCGGCGATCTGGCTCAGGTTGGGCATGACCACCAGGTCGGTCATGAGGATGCCCCAGCCCGCCAGCCACCCGGTCTTCGGGCCCATGGCGCGGGTCACCCATGTGAATGTCGTGCCGCAGTCGGGGTCGGCCCGGTTCATGTAGTAGTACGCCGCGGCGATGAACAGCATGGGGAGGAACGCCAGGAGCATCACGGCCGGCGCCTGGACGCCGACGACGAGCGCCACGAAACCGAGCGTGGCCGCCAGGCTGTAGGCGGGAGCCGTGGAGGCCACGCCGATGACCAGGCTGGAGACCATGCCCAGAGCGCCGGACTTGAGCCCCTTGCCACCGGGGGGCTCACCGATGGGTCGTGCGCCGAGCTCCCCTGAGTCCGTCGTCGTGGTCGTCACTGGACCCCCCTCCCCCGGTCGCTGCCCGGCATATTCGCAGAAGATCGTGGCTCTGACAAGCGATCTCGTTGCATAATGGGGGTTGAGGCCACTGATTCCCTCGTCCACATCGGCGCGGGCGGGCGGCGTGGCCAAGGGAGAGCGATTCACGTGAGTGCCGACCAGCACACCGTCGACGACGAGAGGATCACCGCCAGGGCCCGGGAGGTGTTCGCCACCGAGCTGGCGGCCCTGATCGAGCGGACGCCGAATTCGCGGGCGCTCTACGAGCGGGCGCGCCGGTCCATGCCGCTCGGGGTGGCGTCGTCGTTCCAGGCGGCGGACCCCTACCCCGTGTACCTCGAGCGGGGACTGGGCCCCGAGGTGTGGGACGTCGACGGCACCCGGTACGCGGACTTCCACAACGGGTTCGGGTCCATGGCCGTCGGCCACGCCCACCCCGCCATCGTCGCCGCCATCGACAAGGCGGCGCGCGCCGGCACCCACTTCGCGGTGACGACCGAGCAGACCGTGCTGCTGGCCGAGGAGCTGTGCCGGCGCTTCCGGCTCGAACGCGTGCGCTTCACCAACTCGGGGACCGAGGCCACCATGGACGCCATCCGGGTGGCGCGCGGCGTCACCGGGCGCGACGCCATCTGCAAGATCGAGGGCTCGTACCACGGCCACCACGACGCCGTGATGTTCTCGGTGACGCCGAGCCTGACGCTCATCGAGGCGTCCGCCCACCAGTCGCCGAGCCCGCCGGCGTCGAAGGGCATCCCGCCCGAGATGGGCAAGTGGACCCATGTGGTGCCCTTCAACGACCTGGCGGCGCTCGAGCGCACGTTGCGCGACCACGGCGACGACATCGCCTGCTTCATCCTCGAGCCGGTGATGATGAACATCGGCATCGTGCTCCCCCAGCCCGGGTACCTGGAGGGTGTGCGCGAGCTGTGCACCCGCTACGGCGTGGCCCTCATCTTCGACGAGGTGAAGTGCGGCGCCACCATCGCCGCCGGCGGCGCCACCGAGCGCTTCGGCGTCCAGCCGGACCTGGCGTGCTTCGCCAAGTCCATCGGGGGAGGCGTGCCCGTCGGCGCCTTCGGCGGCCGGGCCGCGCTCATGGAGGAGATCGGCAAGGGCATCGCCCAGCAGGGGACGTTCAACGGCAACCCCCTGGCCGCCGCGGCCGGCCTGGCGGCCCTCACCGAAGTGCTCACACCCGAGGCCTACGAGCGCTTCAAGCACCTGGGCTCGCGCCTGGCCGAGGGCTGTCTCCAGGCCATCGCCGCCCACGGCATCCCCGCGCACGTGATCGACCTCGGGTGCAAGGGCTGCGTGTCCTACCGGCGCCAGCCGCTCGTGGACTACCGGAGCTTCCTCGAGACCAACGAGGAGCTGTTCAAGGCGTCCTGGGCCTGGCTGGCCAATCGGGGGATCTTCATGACGCCCGACAACGAGGAGCAGTGGACGCTCTCCGCGCAGCACGCCGACGAGCACATCGACCGCTTCGTCGACGGATTCGCGGCATTCTGCGCCGTCGTCGGCGGATGACCCCGCGGCGGTCGATCGGGGCGGCCCGTCACCGGCCCAGCGCGTCGCGACCCCGGTACCACCACCCGGCCACCGCCAGCAGCCACGGCACCTGCGCCGGCGGCGGGACCACCGGCCACGGGCGCTCGGCGAAGGGCGGCAGGACGCCCTCCCCGCACAACCAGGCGCCCACCGACCGGCCGAAGTGCACCGACAGCGCCACCCCGCTGCCGCAGTACCCCATGGCGTACACGACGCCCGAGCCGGGATGACGCCCGACATGCGGCATGCGGTCGACGGTGAGGGCCACCTGCCCTCCCCAGGCGCGCTCGACTCGCACCCCGGCCAGCTGCGGGTGGATGTCGACCATGGCGCCGTACAGCGCGTCCCGGGCGCGCTCGACGGTGGTGGGGGAGAACGAGGTGCGTCCGCCGAACAGCACGCGGGTGCCGTCGGGCGACAGCCGCCAGTAGTGCAGGAAATTCCTGGTGTCGAAGAACATGCGGTCACGCGGGCTGACCGACGCGGCCACCGCGGTGTCGAGCGGCGCGGTGGCGATGATGAAGCTCCCGATCCCGAGGACGCGGCGGCCGAGCCACGGCACGAGCCGGCGGTCGGTCGTGGCGTTGGTCGCCACCACCACCTCGGCGCAGCGCATCGTGCCCTGCGCGGTCACGACATCGAACCCCCCGGCGCGCCGCCCGATGGTGTGGACCGTGCACCCGCCGTGCAGCTGCGCACCGGCGCCCGACGCCGCCCGGGCGAGGCCCGCAGCCAGTGCGGCGGGATCCACCGCCGCACTTCGACCCACCACCAGGCCCCCGACGAAGCGGTTCGACCCGACCTCCGCGGCGAGCTCGCCCCGGTCGAGGTAGCGGCCGTCCTCCCCGATGGCGCCGTAGGCATCGGCCACGGCGCGCAGACGGGCGGCGGCCCGGGGATGGTGGGCCAGCTCGACGTGGCCGCTGCGGCGGAACGCGCACTCGATGCCGAGCTCCCGGCGCAGCGCGTCCAGGCCCTCGACGGCGGCCACCGTGTCGTCCCACAGCCGCCGGCCGCCGGGCATGGCCAGGAACGACAACAGGTCGTGCTTGCCCCCGGGGTGGACCATCCCCCCGTTGCGGCTGCTCGCCCCGGCGGCCACACCCCCGCCATCGAGCACCACGACGTGGCGGGCGCGGCGGGCGATCTCGAGGGACGCCGCCAGGCCCGTGTACCCACCACCCACCACCACCACGTCGGCCGTCTTGGGCGGACGCCCGGGCTCGGGCGGGGGCAGCTCCACGCCGTCCCACCAGTACGGCGTGGACGCGTAGCCCGGCGCCAGCGGAGCGGTGGTGGGGGGCACCGGGCCAGGTTCGCACCACCCGGGGGGGTCGACAACCACGGTCGGAGGGCGGCGTCGTGACGTCGCCGGGACCCCCGGTCCTCGACGACGCCGACAAGCGCATCATCGAGCAGCTCCAGCAGGACGGACGCCGGCCCTACACGCAGATGGCGCCGGCCGTCGGGCTGTCGGAGGCCGCCGTGCGCCAGCGCGTCCAGCGCCTGATCGACGGCGGCGTCATCCAGATCGTCGGCGTGACCGATCCCCGCACCCTGGGCTTCGGCCGCCAGGCCATGATCGGGCTCACCGTGGAGGGCGACACCCGCCAGGTGGCGGACCGCGTCGCCGAGCTCCCCGAGGTGGTGTACGTGGTGCTCACCGCCGGCTCCCTCGACGCCCTGGTCGAGGTGGTCGTGGAGGACGACGAGCACCTCCTCTCGCTGCTCAACGAGAAGATCCGGACCGTCGAGGGGGTGCGGGACACCGAGACCTTCATGTACCTGCGCATCCACAAGCAGACCTACCAGTGGGGGGCCCGATGAGCCCGCCGGGCGCCGGTGGCGCCGGTGCGCCGTGACCGGGGCCGGCGAGGGGGGCGCGCACGCCCTGCCGGCGGCGGAGCTGGCCCGCCTCCAGGCCGAGGCCCGGCGGCACCTGTGGATGCACTTCACGCGCCTGGGCGCCTACCAGGACGCCGAGATCCCCCTGTTCACCGGGGGGAGCGGTGTCCGCCTGATCGACGGGCACGGCCGGTCCCACCTCGACGGCCTGGCGGGCCTGTTCGTCGTGCAGGCCGGTCACGGCCGGGCCGACCTGGCCGAGGCCGGCCGCCGCCAGGCGCAGCAGTTGGCGTACTACCCGATCTGGTCGGCCGCCCACCCGGCGGCGATCGAGCTCGCCACCCGCCTGGCCGCGTTGGCGCCGGGCGACCTCAACCGGGTGTTCTTCACGACCGGTGGGTCCGAGGCCGTCGAGTCCGCCTGGAAGCTGGCGCGCGCCTACTTCAAGGCGGTCGGGCAACCGCAGCGCACCAAGGTGGTGGCGCGCCACCTCGCCTACCACGGCACCACGCTCGGCGCCCTCGCCATCACCGGGTTGGCGTCGCTGCGCACCCCGTTCGAGCCGCTCGTGCCCGGGGCGGTGCACGTGGCCAACACCAATCGCTTCCGCTCGGCGTTCGCCCCCGACGTGACGGCCGACGACGAGCGCTTCTCCGCCGCGTGCGCCGCCGCCATCGAGGAGGCCATCCTCGCCGAAGGGCCCGAGACCGTGGCCGCGGTGTTCCTCGAGCCCCTGCAGAACACCGGGGGATGCTTCGCGCCTCCCCCGGGATACTTCGCCCGCGTCCGCGAGATCTGCGACCGCCACGGCGTCCTGCTCGTCTCCGACGAGGTGATCTGCGGCTTCGGGCGGTTGGGCGCGTGGTTCGGGGCGCAGCGCTACGGCTACCTCCCCGACATGCTGACCTTCGCCAAGGGGGTGACGTCGGGCTACGCCCCGCTCGCCGGCGTGCTGTGCCGGGACTTCCTGGCCGAGCCGTTCCTGAGCGGCGATGCCAGCTTCGCCCACGGGATCACCTTCGGCGGCCATCCGGTCTCGTGCGCCGTGGCGCTGGCCAACCTCGACGTGCTCGAGCAGGAGGGGATCATCGACCATGTGGCCGACAGCGGCGCCGCCTTCGGCGCCCGGCTGGCCGGGCTGCGCGATCTGCCCATCGTGGGCGACGTGCGCGGCGACGGGTTCTTCTGGGCGCTCGAGCTCGTGAAGGACCCCGACGACCCGGCGGTGCGGTTCGCGCCCGAGGAACGCACCGCGCTCATGCGCGGCGTCGTCGCTCCCCTGCTCGCCGAGGCACGCCTGGTGTGCCGGGCCGACGACCGCGTCGACCCCGTCGTCCAGCTCTCGCCCGTGCTGCTGTGCGGGGAGCGCGAATTCGACGAGATCGAGGACACGCTGCGCCGCGTCCTCACGCGGGCCGGGGCGTTCCTGTCGGCGTCCTGAGGCCGGCCGGGAACGGGTGGGGTGGCGCCCGGGGGACTGCGCCGCGCCACCGCTATAGTGACCGCCGCCGGGGAGGGGGGCCGTGGACCAGGACGAGATCGAGGCCATACGGCAGCTCAAGTACGCCTACTTCCGGCTGCTCGACCTGAAGCGCTTCACGGAGCTCGGCATGCTGCTCACCGACGACGCCACCACGTCGTACCAGGGCGGCGAGCTGAGCCAGCACGGGAGGCCGGCCATCGTGGCGTTCCTCGAGGAGTCGCTCGGCGACCCCGGCATCGTCACCATGCACATGGGGCACCACCCCGAGATCGCCGGCACCGGTCCCTCGAGCGCCATCGGGACGTGGTACCTCGAGGACCGGGTGATCGTCCCGGCGGCGGACTTCGAGCTGCACGGGACGGCCCTCTACCGCGACGAGTACGCCAAGGTGGGCGGGGAGTGGAAGATCGCCCACACCGGATACCACCGTGTCTACGAGGAGCACCGCACGTACTCGACGGGGGCGGTGCGCTCGATCAAGGACAACGGCGCCAGGACCACCAGGTTCTCGGGCACGTAGGCGCACCGGCGCGGCGCGCCCGTCAGGGGACGAGCACGACCTTCCCGGTGACCGACCGGTCGAGCAGGGCGGCCATGACCGCCGGCGCCTCCTCGAGCGGTCGCTCGGCGGGCACGACCGGGTGCAGGCGCCCTTCGCTCAGGATCTCCATGAGCTCGCTGAGCATCGCCGCGTTGGCGGCCCCGTCGCGCATCGCCCATGCCCCCCAGTCGACGCCGATGACGCTGCGGTTGTTGAGCAGGACCTGGTTGAGCGGCACCGATGCGATGGGCCCCGACGCGAAGCCCACGACGCAGAACCGACCGAAGGTGCGCGTGGCGCGCAGGGCCGGCTCGCTGTGACGGCCGCCGACCGGGTCCACCACCACGTCGACGCCCCCGTTGGTGAGCTCGCGCACCCGGGTCTTCAGGTCCTCGTGCTCGTAGGCCACCACGGCCAGCGCACCCATGGCCCGGGCGGCGGCGAGCTTCTCCTCACTCGAGGCGGCGGCGATGACCTGCGCGCCGAGCGCCACGCCCACGTCGACGGCGGCGAGGCCGATGCCCCCGCCGGCGCCGAGCACGAGCACCCACTCCCCCTCGGTGATGGTCGTGCGCCGCGTCAAGGTGAACCAGGCCGTGCTGTAGCTCTGGATGAAGGCGGCCGCCTGGGACAGCCCGAGCGCGTCGGGGACCGACTCGAGCGAGGTGACGGGGACGAGCACCTGCTCGGCGAAGGCCCCGAAGCCGGTCATGGCCATCACCCGCTCCCCCACCCCGACGCGCGTGACCCCCTCGCCCACCGCCGAGACCACCCCGGCGATCTCCCCGCCGGGCACGTAGGGGACGGGCAGCTGCATCTGGTACCGGCCCTGGCACATGAGCCCGTCGACGTAGTTGACCCCCGCGGCGCGCACGTCGACCACGGCCTGCCCGGGACCCGGCACGGGGGTGTCGCGCTCCTCGATGGCCACGTTGTCGAGCGACCCGAGCTCCTTGCACACCACGACGCGCATCGACGAGGACTGTAGAGCACCGTACAGGGGGGGCCAGCGCCACCGCCGATGCCTCGGGACGGCGCCCCGGGATACTTCTTGCATTTCAAGTGCAAGTTTCTTAGGGTGAGGGCGGTGGTGACGGTGGCGACGACCCGGGGATCGACCGACGGCCGGGTGGCGCGCGGAGAGCGGACCCGGCGCGCCCTGGCCGAGGCCATGATCGCGCTGCTCGAGGACGGCGACCCCCAACCCACGGCGCGGCGCATCGCCGAGCACGCCGGGGTGTCACTGCGGCTCGTGTTCCACCACTTCGACGACCTGGAGTCCATTCTCCGGGCCGCGGTGGAGGTGCAGGCCGAACGGCACTGGAGCCACCTCCGCCCGGTGCCGGCCACCGGTGCGACGACCGACCGCATCCGGCGCATCGTCCGCCAGCGCACCGAGGTGTACGACGCCGTGACCCCCGTGCGGCGCTCCGCCCAGCTCGTCGAGCGCACGTCCCCCACCGTGGCGCGCGAGCTCGCCCACGTGCGAAGCCGGCTGCGGGACCAGCTCCGGGCGTCGTTCGGGCCCGAGCTGGCGGCCGGCGGCGCCCCGGCCGGGCGCCACCTCCTCGACGCCGTGGAGGTGGCGCTGTCGTGGGAGACGTGGGAGCAGCTGCGCCGCCTGGGCCGGAGCCCGGCGGCGTGTCGACGGACCATGGAGCTGCTCGCCGGGTCGCTGCTCGTGCATCCGACGGCCGGCGCCTCGGGCACTCCCCCGCCCGCTCCCGGCCCCCCGACTTGTGGAGAGACCCCATGAACGTGCTGCGCACGCCCGACGATCGCTTCGCAGGGCTCCCGGGCTACGACTTCGCCCCCCACTACGTCGAGGTGCCCGCCGGCGACGGCTCGGGGACCGTGCGGGTGCACTACATCGACGAGGGCAACGGCGCCGAGAAGATCCTGCTCCTGCACGGAGAGCCCTCGTGGTCCTACCTGTATCGGACGATGGTGCCGCTGCTCGCGGCGGCCGGGTTCCGGGTCGTCGCACCCGACCTCGTCGGCTTCGGCCGCTCCGACAAGCCCGACGACCGCCGCGAGTACACCTACGCCCGCCATGTCGAGTGGATGCGCGCCGCGCTGTTCGACGAACTCGGGCTCTCGGGCATCACCGTCGTCGGACAGGACTGGGGTGGCCTCATCGGGCTCCGGCTGGTGGCCGAGCACCCCGACCGGTTCCGCCGGGTGGTGGCGGCGAACACCGGCCTGCCCACGGGCGACGCGGACATGCAATTGGGCGAGGCGTTTCTCGCCTGGCAGCAGTTCTCCCAGGAGGTCCCGTCGCTGCCCGTGGGCCGCATCGTGGCCGGGGGGTGTGCCACGCCGTTGTCCGACGAGGTCGTCGCCGCCTACGACGCCCCGTTCCCCGACGAGTCCTTCAAGGAGGGGGCGCGCCAGTTCCCGCTGCTCGTGCCCACGAGCCCCGACGATCCGGCGTCCGAGGCCAACCGACGGGCGTGGGAGGTCCTCACCCGATTCGACAAGCCCTTCCTGTGCGCCTTCAGCGACGGGGACCCGATCACCCAGGGGGCCGACCGGCGCTTCCTCGGCCTCGTCCCGGGCACCAAGGGCCAGAACCACCCCACCATCGTCGGCGCACGCCACTTCCTGCAGGAGGACAAGGGGCCCGATCTGGCCACGGCCGTCATCGACTTCGTCCACCTGAACACCGTCGCCTGAACACCGTCGCCTGAACACCGTCGCCTGAACACCGTCGCCTGGCCGGCGTCGCCGGAGCACCCGTCACACCGCACCCCGAACCGCCGTCACGAGAACACGTCACCAGTCAACCGTCACGAGAATGCCGTCACCCGTGCCCGTCGGGGACGGCCCGTTTCCCCGGAGGTCGCCATGGGCCGCAAGATCCTCTTCGTCACCACCGACCAGCAGCGCTACGACGCGCTCGGATGCACGGGCAACACCATCGCCCGGACCCCGGCGGTCGACGCTCTGGCCGACGCCGGGATCCTGTACCGGCGGGCGCACAACCAGAACACGGTGTGCACCCCGGCGCGCTCGACCATGATCACGGGACAGTACGTTCGCACCCACGGCGTGGTGTCCAACGGCGTGCCGCTGCCCCTCGACGCGCCGTCGGTAGCGGCGCACCTGCACGAGGCGGCTGGCTACCGCACCGCGCTCATCGGCAAGGCGCACTTCCAGCCCGCCTTCGACCCCGACGGCACCTGGGAGGAGAACCGCCTGGCGCGTGCCGGGTCGACCGGCCCCTACCGGGGCTTCGAGCACCTGGAGCTGGCCATGCACGGGTACCTGCGCCTGTGGCACTACGACAAGTGGCTGGAGGCCAACGGGCCGCAGTGGCTCGACGCCTTCTACCCGCTCATCAACTTCGCCAGCATGGGGCTCAACGACGAGGGCGGCGGCGACACCGACGCGCCGGAGGTGAAGCACAACCCCATGCCCCGCGGCATGTACCACACCGACTGGGTGGCCGAGCGCACCATCGCGTGGCTCGACTCGCTCGACGCCGATGCCGACTGGTTCTGCTGGATGAGCTTCCCCGATCCCCACCACCCGTGGGACCCGCCGGTCGACGAGGTCAGGCGGCGCGTCAACTGGCGCGACCTGGACCTTCCCGCCGGGCATCCGGGCTCGGTGGAGCACACGGCCGCCGTGCTCGCCCAGAAGCCCCACCACTGGCTCGACTGGTACGAAGGCCGCTTCCAGAACATGGAGGGCGGCCCCATGAAGTTCGTCCCCTCGCTGATGTCGCACGACCAGGTACGGGAGGTGAACGCCCTCATCCACGTCGAGAACGAGCTCATCGACGAGGCGCTCGACCGGGTGCTCACCCGTGTGGAGGAGCGTGGATGGGGCGCCGACACCGACGTCGTGTTCACCACCGACCACGGCGAGCTCCAGGGGGACTTCGGACTGCTGTTCAAGGGGCCGTACCACGTCGACGCCTTGATGCGCGTCCCGCTCGTGTGGCGTCCGGCACCGTCGGCGGGCGTGGCCCCGGCGGTGGTGGACGAGCCCGTCGGCCACGTGGACCTCGCCCCCACGTTCTGCGGGATCGCAGGCGTGCCCACTCCCGACTGGGCCCAAGGCGCGCCGCTGCCCACCGCCCCGGGCTCGGGGCGGCAATGGGCCATCACGGAGTGGGACAGCCAATTCCCCCACATCGGCATGCGGCTGCGCTCCATCTACCGGGAGGGCTGGCTGTGCACGGCGTACGAGGCCGGGCCGCTCTACGAAGGGACCGAGGGCGAGCTCTACGACCTCGAAGACGACCCCCTGCAGTGGCGCAACCTGTGGGACGACCCCGCGTACCGGCCTCGGCGCGACGACCTCGTCACCGACCTGTACGACAACCTGGCGCCCGAGCGGGAGACCAAGCTGGCCGTGGAAGCCCCCGTGTGAGCCGGCGGTGACGGCCCGCGTGCGGGCCCGTCACGCCCCCGCACGCGGCTCGACGACGACCTCGTTGGCGACGACCTCGTTGTAGCGGTGCAGCACGGGCACGTCGGCCCCCCACCCGATGCGAGTGACCGATGCCGTGGCCAGGTGCAGGTGCCACACCACCTCGTCGCCGACGCCCAGGGCCCACGCCACGGCGGCCTTGATGGGCGAGACGTGGCTCACCACGACGACGTCCTGCTCGGCGCGCGCCGCCGCCCAGCGGCGAGCAAACAGCTCCTCGCAGGCGCCGCGCACCCGCACGCCCACCTCGGCCAGGGTCTCGCCACCGGGGGGCCGGAAGCCCGTGTCGGCCCGCCAGCGGGCCCACACCTCGCGGGGCACGGCATCGAGCGGGCGGCCCTCGAAGTCGCCGTAGTCGACCTCGACCCAGCGCTCGTCCACCTCGACCCCGCCCGCCGAGTCGAGCGCCGATGCCGTGGCGCGGGCCCGGACGAGGGGGCTCGAGACGACGCCACCGACGGGACCGAGCGCGGCACCCAGCGATGCCGCCTGGGCCCGGCCCCGGGCGGTCAGCGGGGAGTCGGTGCGCCCGAGCAGCACTCCGGCGGCGTTGCCCTCGGCCTCGCCGTGGCGCACCAGGACGAGCACGTCGGCCTCAGCGCACCAGGATGCGGCCGCACTGATCGCACGTGATCACGGCGTCGGGCGGCGCCTTGCGGATGCGGTCGACCTCCATGGCCGGGAGGACCAGGTGGCACCCGCCGCACGAGCTCCCCGACAACCGGGCGGCACCGGTGCCCCCGAGCCGGGTCCGCAGCTTCTCGTAGCGGGTGAGCAGCGGGTCCGGGAGCGTGGCGGCGACGCCCGCCCGGGCGTCGCGCTGCGTGGCAATGTCGGCGTCGAGCGCGCGTTCGGCCTCGGCGACGGCGGCCAGGAGGCGCCTGGTGTCCCCGTCCAGCGCCTCGCGCTCGGCGTCGGCGGCCGCCAGCGCGGCGTCGAGCGGCTCGAGCGCCTCCATGACCTCGAGCTCGCGATCCTCGAGCTCGGTGATGTGGCGGGCCAGTTGCCGGACCTCGTCGTTCATGGCCCCGAGGGCCCGGGCGTCGGCTTCCTGGCCGCCGTACATCTTCCTCTCGAGCTCGGCCCGGCGCGCACGAGACGCGTCGATCTGCTGCTCGAGCGTGGCTTGACGGGCACCGAGCTCGTCTCGCTCGCCGCCGACCTCCTTGGCCTGGGCGTCGAGTTCGCCCCGACGGCGGTCGATGCGCGCCAGCTCGGCGCGCTCGGGCAGCGTGGCCCGGCGGTGGCGCAGCTGGTCGACGACGGTGTCGTGGTCCTGGACCTCCAAGAGGCGCGCGAAGGGACCCGCCGGCGTGGCGCCGGTTCCTGCGTCGGGCCCCCCGGGGTCGGGAGGTGTCATGGGTGCACCGTCACCTTTCTCCCCCCATTCTGCCGGGAACGACCCCGGGCCCGTGCCTCGTCGCCGGCGACGCCCCGGGGGCGTCGCCCGCCGCCCGGCTCGCCGACGCCGCCGGAGCCGGTGCCGAGGCCTCGGGTTGGGCACGCGCCACACGCAGGGCCCCGACCAGGGCGTCGTCGGCCAGGTCGACGGCCTCGTCCCACGGGTACCACCGCACGTGCGGGCTCTCCCCGGGTGCGGGGGCCGGATCGGCGTCGGCCGCCACCAGCAGGTACCGCAGGTCCAGGTGCGTGTGGCCCTTCGCCGCCGGGTGCACGTCCACGTGGATCAAGCGGGGGCCGGCGCCGGGGTGGGAGAGCGCCAGGCCGGTCTCCTCCTCGGACTCGCGCAGCGCGGCGTCCGACGGCGCCTCGCCCGGTTCGAGGTGCCCGCCGGGTTGCAGCCAGCGGTGCAGGCGCTTGTGCAGGTGCAGGACCGTGCCGCGCCGTCCCACCACGACGGCCGAGCCGGTGACGTGCACCGGGCCGGCGTGCTCGTCGAAGGGCTCGCGCAGCCGGCGCAGGGCCTCGAGGACCTGCGTGCGGGCGTCCGCCTCCCGCGCGTCGGTGGGGCGATGGGCGCCGACCTCGGCGCGCACCGCGTCGAGGAGCTCCGGGGGCCGGCGGCCGTCCCCCGCGGTCGTGCGGGCGCCTGGCGACACGCTGCATCCCTAGCACAACCCGCAGCGGCGTCGCCGCGCGGCCGAGGCGGGCGGGTGACCACTGCGCGGCTTCTCGTTCCTCCATGATGGGGGGGTGAGGATGAGCATCCGCCTGGGCCGCATCGCCGGCATCCCCGTCGGCGTGAACTGGAGCGTCGTGGTCATCTTCGGCCTGCTCACGTGGGAACTGGCGGCGTACGTGTTCCCGAGCACCTACGGCGGCACGCGTGTCGCGTACTGGGTGTGGGCGGTGGTGGCGGCCGCCTTGTTCTTCGGCTCGTTGCTGGCGCACGAGGCGTCGCACGCCGTCGTGGCCCGCCATTTCGGCGTCGGGGTGCGCTCGATCACGCTGTGGTTGTTCGGCGGGGTCGCCCTGCTCGAGGGTGAGGCGCTCACCCCGGGTGCCGACTTCACCATCGCCGCCGTCGGCCCCGGCATGAGCATCCTGCTCGCCGCCCTGTTCGGCGCCCTGCAGCTGGTGCTCGAGCACCTGGGCGTGCACGGCCTGGCGGTGAGCGTGGCGTCGTGGCTGTGGGAGATCAACCTGCTCCTGGCGGCGTTCAATCTCATCCCCGCCGCGCCCCTCGACGGGGGCCGCATCCTGCGCTCCGGTCTGTGGCGCGTGTGGCGCGACCGCGACCGCGCCGCCGTGCTCGCCGCGCGCGTGGGCCTCGGGTTCGGCATCCTGCTCGTCCTGGCCGGCTGCGTCGAGTTGGCACGGGGCAGCGCGCTCGGCCTGTGGCCCGCGTTCTTGGGGTGGTTCCTGTTCTCGGCAGCCCGCAGCGAGGAGGGTGCCGCGCACCTGCGGGAGCGCATCGAGGGCCTCTCCGTGGCGGACGTCATGGTGCAGCCCCCGCCCATGGCGCCGTCGGCGATGACGGTGGCCGAGGTGCTCGCCGGGCACGCCCCTTGGCGCCACGGCGAGGCCGCCGCGCTGGTCTCGGCGTCGGGATGGCTCGACGGCGTGGTCACGGCGGACCGGATCCGGGCCGTGGCACCCGACGCCCGGCCCACCACCCGCCTCGGCGACATCGCCCTCCCCCTCGGCGCCGTGCCGGTGAGCCGCCCCGAGGAGCCGATGCCGAGCCTCCTCGGGAAGATCTACGCCGCCGGGGGTGCGCCGGCGTTGGTGCTCGACTCGTGGGATCGGCTGGCCGGGGTCGTGACGCTGGCCGACGTCGACCGGGTGGGCCGCCTCGTGGGCGCCCGCCGCGGGGCGGGCGCCGGCCGGGGCTGAGCCCGGCGGCGACGCGTCAGGCGGCGCGCCCGGGGACGCTCCCGTTCCCTCCGGCGCCCCGCGCCGTCATCGCCCGCCGGCGAGGACGAGCCCCTCCCACGGCCCGAGCCGCAGGCGCGCCTCGACCTCCGGCGCGGGGC
>Ga0209415_10004582_pt1 | contig 25243 bp, 25 predicted proteins | sample PeaSoiSIISIP2007_FD_187696 | JGI IMG/M metagenome (GOLD analysis project Ga0209415, IMG submission 187696) | Peat soil microbial communities from Weissenstadt, Germany - SII-SIP-2007 (SPAdes) (version 2) | ecosystem: Environmental > Terrestrial > Soil > Wetlands > Peat | place: Germany... | reverse complement strand
GGCGACTCGTCGCAGCCCGCGAGCATCGAGCCCAGCATCACCGATGACGCTCCCGCCGCCAGCGCGAGGGAGGCGTCCCCAGCCCCGCGTATCCCGCCGTCAGCGATTATCGGCACATCGGCGTTGAGCTCGTTCACGGCCGTCGCCACTTCGGAGACCGCGAAGAGGGTCGGGGCTCCCACCCTGGTCACCTCTGAGGTGATGCAGACCGAGCCTGAGCCGATCCCCACCCTGAAGGCGTCCACCCGCGGCAACTCCGTGATTATGTCCCGGACCGCCCTCCTTGTCCCGATGTTGCCCGCGATGAAGTCCTTGCTGAGGTTGGGGAGCAGCCTCGCGGTGACCTTCAGCAGGTTGGAGTTGTGGAAGTGCGCGACGTCTGAAACCAGAAAGTCCGCGACCTTGTCCAATGCCTCGCACCGCTTGGTGTCGAGGGGCGAGATCGACGCACCCACGATTGGCCTCCCCTTGTCGTCGGCGGTCTTCGCGTCGACCTTCGCCGCCTTCGCCTTCTTCACCTGCTCGACCTGGCTCTCCGTGCTCATGTTTCGGTGGATGACCCCGACCGCACCTATCCTTGCGAGCTCGACGGCCATCCGCCACTCCGTCACCGTGTCCATGGGGGACGAGACGAACGGGAGGCTGAGCTTGATCCTCTTGGTGAGGCTCGAGGAGAGGTCGATGTCCTTGGGCTCGAAGTCGCTGCGGCCAGGCAAGAGGATGAAGTCGCGGAATGTGTAAGCTTGAGGAGCGTTCTTCAGTTTAGTTACAAAACTTAGTGGCAAGGAATCTATCGACCCTTACCAAAGGACGCACCCCACCGTCATATAATAAGCATTTCGAGCTTGAAACGCAGAATCGGGCTCGGGCAGGTCAGGCCTTCCGCCCCGGCCGTGCCTTGAGCTCCTTCTCGGCCTCCTGAATGTCCTTGACTGAGTCGATGAGCGACCAGAACCCCCGGTAGGGATAGGCCATTATCTCGCCTGAGACGACGAGCTTGGGGAAGGTCTCCCTTTCGATGTCCCCTTTCTCGGGAAGGTGAGCCATGAGCCTCTTCGGGTCGGCGACGTAGACGCCCCCGTTAATCCAGACGTCCTGGAATTCAGGCTTCTCCTCGAACCTCTTGACGAGGTTCTGCTTGTCGATGTGAACGATCCCGAACCTCGACCTGTAAGGCACGAGGAGCAAGGTGATGGTGGGGTGGCTCTTTGCGGAAGAGTGCGCGGCGACCATGCCCCCGAGGGGGAGGTCGGTGATGATGTCGCCGTTCATCATTAGGACGTCCTCGTCGCCAATCTTCGCGCCCGCGATCGCCTTGCGGAACGCCCCTCCGGTCCCGAGAGGCGCCTCTTCCACGCTGTAATCGATCCGCACTCCGCGGTAGTCGCTCCCGAAGTGCTCCTTCAGCCTCGTCCACTTGTACCCGCAGAGGAAGGTCGCCTGCTCGAGTTCGACGTTCTCGATCAGCCAGTCAAGCTGCCACTCCGCTATCGGCTTGCCGTTGACCGCGACGAGAGGCTTCGGCTTGTCGTCGGTTAGCGGTCTGAGCCTCAGACCCTGCCCGCCCGCGAGAATCAGGGCCTTCAAGGAGGGACTCGTCGGGTCCGGCCCGACTACGATATTTAGGTCTTCGCGGTTTCAGGAGCCGGTCGACGGCCGCTAGTCGAGGATGAACCGAGCCAGCTCCGGCCTGCCTCTCGTCGAGACGTAGACCCCGGGGAGGCGGCTCTCGCGCATCTTCTCCACCACCATCTTGGACTCTCTGATCAGCCTCGCCTCCCCGCCTTCCTCCGCGAGCCTGTCCGCCACGTCGGGTATCTTCCAACCGAAGCGCGCCCTGCAAGAGTCTATGTCTTCCTTGTCCCTGAATGGGAAGACGTTGAGGAGGACGTTAGGCCTGAGACCCTTTCCGTCGAGCAGGCGCAGGTGCTCGGGTAGGGTCACCGAGACGTCAGACGTGGGAGGCTGGGCGAGGAGGCAGTCGGCCCCGCTCTCCAGGCGGGACGACGCTATCGCCGCGCCCTTCTTGGTCTCAAGGGCCGCTACGTTGACAGGGGCGAGGATGGTCGCCTCGATGTTCGCCCTGTCAGCGAGCGCCCGCATCTCCTTGATCGCCTCAGAGAGCGATGGGTAGTCGTAGACGTTGGCCGAGCCCTCGCCTTCGTTGTACCTGTCGCCCCAGACCAGCATGACCGAGTCGAGCCCGTACGAAAGCGCGGTAAGGAAGAGCGTCCTCACCCCGGACCGGTTCGTGTCCCTCACCGCGATGACTGGGATGACATCGGTGTCGAGCTCATGCTTCAGCATGGCCGCGGTGTAGATGCTCGAGAGCTTCAGCCTCCCGAGGTCCTTCATGTCCGCGACGACGAAGCAGTCGACGAGGTTCTCGACCTTCCTCACCCTTGAGACGACGTCCTGCGTCTTCTGCCTCAGGCCGAGAAGCGGCTCCTTCGCGGTCTCAGCGCTGAAGTTGGGCGGGAAGATCTCCACTACTGTGGTGAAGATCCCCCTCTTGAGCCTCTCCGCTAGCCTCAATCACTCTATCACTTTCTGGCGGTAGGACTGGGTCCCGGAGGCGATGGATGCCTCGGCGCGTCCGAGCTCCAGCGTGAGGTACGAGAGGTGCCTGCGGCTCAGGCCTAGGGTGTCGGCCTCGTCGTTAAGGGTCTGGAAGAGGCGCTCGGCGGACTTGGAGCGATACCTCTTCTTCGCGGCGTGGTCGTAGGTGTAGTAGGCCACCACGATCTCCTTCGTCTCCCGGCTCACCGAGACCAGGAAGTAGCCTCCGGGGTCGTACTCCTTGGCCGACAGGTGCGAGGCAGAGGCCTCCTCCGCCTCCCCGAAGCATGCGTCGTCCCGTGCGAGCGCCAGCACCACGTTCTTCTCGTAGGCGACCTCGCGGTTCAGGTTCCGCTGGCCGCAGTGCGGGTGGACGAACTGGATGCGGTCCTTGCCGAGCCTCGCCTCAGCGAAGGCTATGAGGCGCCTGGTCTCGTCCACCGTCTCTACCCTCATGCTCTGACTGTCGGTGCAGCCCAGCCCTATCTTCTGGTCGTAGCTCTTCTTCCCGGCCTCCTCGAAGAGCTTCGGATAGTGGTAAAAGTCAAGCGAGATGGTGTCGACCTTCAGCTTCGTCAGTAGGGAGAAGATCCTGACCGCGTCCCCGCACGCGTGGACGACGATGGGGATCTTCGCGACCGCCGCGACCTCCTCGTAGAGCTCCTGTATGTAGTCCGGGGTCGACGACTCGGCTGCGATGGTAGGCGAGTCGAGCTGGAGCCAGGAGAGCGCGCCGCTCTCCTGGAGGTCCTCGATCTCGGGTATGATGATCTTCCGGTTTATCTCCCGGGCGAGCTCCCTGGTGTCTGCGTAGCTGCTGGTGTTGATCTTCGCGAATCGGGCGAGGGTGTAGGCGTCGGTTATCGGCTCCTTCAGGTCGTAGTGCGACGGGAGGACGCTCCTCGCGTGCAGGACGTCGGCGACCCTTATCGAGCCCGACCTCTCGATCTTGCCGTTGACGTAGGCGTCTGCTCCCTGCCACGTGATGCCCTTGACGAACTTCGGATCCAGGAAGAGCGAGTAGAGGTCGCCCCTGGACTGGCCTGTCGAGGGGACGTCTACCCCAGCGGAGGTGAAGTCCTTGAGGGCCTCTTCCATGGACCAGAGGTATGGGTCGACTACCTCTCCCCCCAGGCCATGGCGAGAGATCGTGTAGTAGTACTCGACGTCCTCGGCCCGAGGAAAGGTTGGGTAGCTCCCGATCGTCGTGACCCGGGGGATCAACCGGACTTCCGCCTCGCGAGCTCGGCTCCCCCGACCACGAGGTCGAGCATCTTCTGCGCTATCTCGGGGCGCCTGGTGCGAAGGCCGCAGTCCGGGTTGACGTAGAGGTTCTCCGGCGGAAGGTCGGTCACCTTCGCAGAGTAGAGGACGCGGTCACGCACCACCTCGACGCTGGGCAGGGTGTCGGTGTGTATGTGGATGACCCCGACCCCGAGCTGCCTCTTGTACCCGTATTCCTTGAAGAGCTTCAAGTCCTCGAAGCCGACCCTCGACTTGGGGTCGAGCCCTCTCTCGAAGGTGTCGCGGTTGCCGTACTCGAGCGAGAAGCGCTCGCACTTCTTCATCTCCAGCAGGTGTGGGAAGAGTATGCCGTAGCCCACGCTCGGCGGGAAGCAGCTGTGGACGCTGAACGTGGCGTCGAGCCCCTTCGTCGTCTCGTTGAATGACTCGGCGACGAGCTTGATGTCGTCCTCCGATTGGTATTGGGTGGCGGCGGGGATGTCGATCTGCACCTCCTCGACCCCCTGCTCGATCAGCTCGCGGATGACCCTCCGGATTATCTTGGCCAGCTCGAGCGTGAACTCGCGCCTGGCGTTGAAGCTCCTCTTCGATGGTTGGAGCCCCGCCTTGTCAGCCCACTTGCCCGTGTAGTAGTTGTTGTCGGACCACGCCATTATCGTGATGGCGTCGGTCACGGGGACCTTGACCTTCCGCTCGGCGTTCTCCTTGGTGAAGAGAAGCTCGTCGAGGTGATAGTTCTCCTTGTACTTTGGTGCGGACCGGATCGACGCCATCCTCCAGTACTTGTTGTCGAAGCTGCGGACCCTCCCGACGAACTCGAAGCCGGCGATGTTTGAGACGGGGGTCTCGTACATCTCTGTCCTGGCCTGCTCGCCGCTCCAGACGAGGTCGAGCCCCGGTTCCTTGGCGAGGCCGCGTCCGGCTGTCTCGCACATCCTGATGGCGTAGAGGAGAGAGAAGTCGACTATGCGCTTCTTCTCCTCGTCGGTGAATGCGTAGCGCTTGGAGAGCAGCCTGTGGAGGTCGTTCCTTCCGTCGACCTGGAGGAGGTCTCCCCACCTTCTCGCGGCCTCGAGGTCGTCGTCGGTCAGCGCCATCTGCCTGAACGGCTTTGTCCTCCACGAGAACTTCGGGAGGCTTCCTATCTCCTGGGTAGGGAAGGCCTTCACTTCGCTCCCCTCCTCGCCGGCGCCGAGGGGCCGTGCGCATCGCGCCCTCTCCTCACCCGCGACCTCAGCCGCCCGAGGAGCTCCAGCTTCTCGTCGGCGCTGACGCGAGGGATGAACCTCAAGTCAGCCGAGGGAGCAAGCGTCAGGGTCTTCGTGCCGGTGCGGTCAGCGACCCCCTCGACGCGGGAGGCGAGCGAGGCAACGTCCTCGAGGTAGGTGGTCCGCGAGTCGACTATCCCCGCGATGACCCCTTTGCTCGTCGCGGATAGCGATGAGTCGTCGGTCTGCGTCAGGTCGAAGCCCACGTCGTCCGTGGGGATTATGTCAAGGAGCTCCGGGAGATAGGGGGACGCGTCCCCGAAGAACGGATAGTAGCCGCTCCTCAGGGAGACACCCTTCAAGGCGTTCCTGAGGGCCTCGCCCAGCTGCTTGAGCCCGGCGCGCGAGAACGGCTTCTGCTTGAGCCTGTAGACCAGGCTCGGGGCGGAGAACTGGACGTACTTCACCCCGACCCTTGAGAGCGTCCGCAGCTCCCCCCTTATCGCGTCAGTGTAGGCGAAGAGCAGCTTCTCCTTGCTCCCGTAGAACCTGTCCTCTGCCAGCTCCGAGAACGTGAGAGGGTCGGGCAGTATGATCTTCAATGCGGAGCCGTGGTTGACGAACCTTTTCTCGATCGCCCTCGAGAGGACCTTGCCGTCGCTCGAGATGGCGCCTTTCACAATCGGGGTGTAGAAGAAAGTGTTTGTGTTGAACCACCTGACCATGGGCCCAGGCTCGAGCCCCTCGAAGCCCGAGCTGATCGGCCTGAAGAGGTCTTGCCAGGCGAGCGTGAGCTGCCCGTCCGTGACGTACTCAGCCCCGACCCGCCTCTGGAGCTCGACAAGCGAGTCGCAGTCCTTGTCGAAGCAAGCCTTCAGCGCAGCCTCGTTTATCCTGCTCCTCTCCCAGTCTTGAGTGGCCTGGATGGTCTTCTCGTTCCTTGCGTGAAGACCTGTCAGTGAAACCTGGTATTCTGTCAACTCGATCCGCACCCTGAGATTGGGTGTAAAAGCTTCGCCAAGACGTCCGGCGCGGTATTCATATCTTATAAGTTATTCGGACTCGGTTATTCCTATACTCATTAATCTCTCAACGGGCGACCACGGGAAGCGGAACTAGCCGCTAATGCTCTCGGAGCTACTTTCGCTGCCTTGCTAGAACGATCTGCGGCACAGTGGCCTGCAGCGGGGCTTCCACCGATGGGGAAGGTGACTTCTCGGACAGGGCGGTCAGCATTACCTCAAAGTCCTCGAATTCTAGCTCGTCGCAATCGCACATATCCAGCGTTCTGTTCCTGGGCGATATATACGGATTACGCGGCCACGTTTCGGTTCTGCTTCGTTCATAGCGTGGTGGTCTCCCCTGCTTCACTTGGCGTGGTCATGCCATTCTGAATCGCTCTTTCCTTATGCGCAAGGCCCCAGCCCAATAGAAGGGTGAGAAGCGTGGGAGACAGAAAGGAGAGCCAAGACCAAGGTAACGGCAAAGTGAGCACTCCTGGCGCCCCTACACAGAAGTAGCCAAAATAGATGACCACAGTAAGAATGCCCAATCCGGTCTTGCGAAGTTTCCCCTTTACGCCTTGTGTCGTGAAATAGTATACAATACCAATTGGCGTGAGCAAGAATGACAGCAGAGCGAAGACGGTTAGGATTTCAATCCACGGGTCAAGTGCTATGGGGCTCACGAAGCCAAGAGAGTAGAAGAGGTCGTTGAGCGAAAGCAAGAGGACAGGCATCGCCAGAGAAATGACGAGAAACGCTTGATGAAGCTTCAATTCTCTCTTTCCACTTTGGTAGCCTTAGTAATTAAGGCGACCCACTTTTTTTCTTGCCCTCGATTCCGATGCCCGCCACGTCTGCCGGAGTCTGACCTTGAAGAGCCATGTGAGGTTTCACAAAGTTGTGTTGGATTCTCTGGCCCTCCGCAAGTTGGGTCTTCATCATCAGCCTTGGCTCGACAGTTGCTCAATCGCCGTGACGAGCGCTTGGGTACCCTCGTCGCCCAGGCCCTTCTCCTCAAGCTGCCCGTATAGCTGGTGGACGAGCGCCGTAGCTGGGAGCGGTGCGTTGAGGTCGTCCGCAGCGGAGAGGAGGTATCGGAGGTCTTTCTGGAGGAGCTTCACCTTGAAGCCCGGAGCAAAGTCGCGCTTTGCCACCTTGGGCCCTAGGTTCACGAGGCTCCACGACGAGGCGGCCCCGGCCGAGAGCGAGTCGATGACCTTCCCCACGTCCAGGCCCGCCTTCTTGGCGAAATTGAGGCACTCGCAGACTCCGACCATGTTGCAGGCGACCAGTATCTGGTTGGCGAGCTTGGTGAGCTGACCGGCGCCCGTCCCGCCCATGTGGACGACCTTCTTTCCCATGGCCTGGAGCACGGGAAGGCAGGCCTCGAAGGCCGGGGCAGGGCCTCCTACCATTATCGTGAGCGTCCCCTCGCGCGCGCCTTTGTCGCCCCCGCTGACCGGAGCGTCGAGCATGGCAGCCCCCTTTCCCGCCAACGTCGCGGAGACGCTCCTGGTGACGCTGGGAGAGATGGTGCTCATGTCAACCACGACCATCCCAGGGTGCGCGCCTTCGATGACGCCTCTCTGTCCCAGGACTACCTCCTTCACCGCCTCCGAGTCGGTCACCATCGTTATCACGACGTCGCTGCGCTCGGCCACCGCCTTAGGGGACTGGGCGGAGACTGCCCCGGACGAGACCAGCAGGTCGACGGGGGCATTGCTCCTGTTGTACACGGTCAGCTCGAATCCAGCCTTGAGCAGGTTCTGAGCCATTGGCCTCCCCATTATCCCGAGCCCGATGAAACCGATCCTGAGGTTCTTTGTCATGGTGCGACCCAGCGGCTCCGTGGCGATATATCTTGATGCCGCGGCGCGCTTTTTTATGACAGGCAGGGGCCGTGGCTGTCGTCCGCTTGTCCGCCAAGGTCCTGGTCTCCAAGGATTGCTCCATCGCGACCGAGCACCCGCTCGCGTCGCTGGCAGGTTCAGAGGTCATGCGGGCCGGGGGGAACGCGTTCGACGCTGCGGTCTCGGCGAGCTTCGCGCTCTCGGTCGTACTACCCCACCTCAACGGCCTAGGAGGGGACTTCTTCGCCTTGTTCTACGATGGCAGGAGCGGCAAGGTCTGCTGCCTGAACGGAAGCGGATGGGCCCCGTCGGGGTCGACGGTCGAGGGAATCCGTTCCCAGGGGCTCACGAAGGTGCCCTTGTTCGGTCCGAGCAGCGTGGTAGTCCCGGGGATGGTCGGCGGGGTCGAGGAGCTGCACCGCAGGTACGGGAGGGTCGAGTTCTCTCATCTCCTCGACAAGGCCGTGCAGCTCGCAGATGAGGGGTTTCCCGTCTCGGCTGGGCTGGCGAGGGCTCTGGGCAGGCACCGAGCGGACCTCCCTCGCGAAGCGCTGCTCGCGTTCGGGGCAGAAGGCTTGGGGCCTGAACCAGGGGACTTGCTGCGCGAGCGAGGTCTCGCCGAGCGCCTGAGGGAGATAGCCGAGGGCGGGCCTGAGGCGTTCTATCGAGGAGCGGCTGCTGACGAGATCATTGGGGCGGTAGGTGCGGATGGCCTTGAAGTGGGTCGGGACGACTTTTCCTTCAGCCCCGAGTGGGTGGAGCCGCTGAGCATCGAGTACCGCGGCCACAAGGTCTTCGAGGTCCCTCCAAACAGCATGGGCGCCGCCGCGTTGATGATCCTCAAACAGATCGAGAGCAGCGAACCCCCTGCCCCCGATTCTTTGGAGAGGGTGATCCGCGTGACCCAGGCGACCCGGGTCGCGCTGGGGGCGAAGGACGAGCTGATCGGCGACCCGAGGTTCGTCGGCTTCGACCTCGAGGGCTTCCTCGGCTCGAGGCAGAGGCCACGGCGCTCGGAGGTCTCCGGTGGTGACACGACCTACTTTGCGGTAGCGGATGGTGAAGGGAACCTGCTCTCCTGCATACAGAGCCTCTTCCACCCATTCGGCTCGAGGATATACCTGAAGGACTCGGGCTTCTTCCTTAACAACAGGGCATCAGCGTTCAAGCTCGAAGGCCCCAATCGCCTCGCCCCTAAGAAGAGGCCGGTCCACACGCTGTCAGCCCTGCTGCTGTCGAAGAGAGATGGCGAGACCCCCTATCTCGCGATGGGGACGAGCGGTGGCGAGCACCGCCCGCAGTTGCACGCCCTCTTCGTCTCCAACGTCGTCGACTATTCGATGGACGTCGAGGGCGCCCTGCGTTACCCCAGGTTCGTCTGGGACGGGGAGGAGACATTGGTGGAGAGGGGATACAAGGTCGAAGGAGATGTCCCAGCGACGAGAGTCGTCGACTATCCTTCCCGCCAAGGGGTTGCCCAGGGCATCGAGGTCTCGCCCGTGGGCAAGAAGGCCGTCTGCGATGTCCGGGGCGACGGGGCGCCAGCAGGATTCTGAGCGGATTCGTCTCAGCTGTTCTCGTTCCGCATGCAAGCCACCTTCCGGTACGAGCAACACGTGCAGCGGGCGCATGACACCGTGTTGAAGTGTTTGCAGACGTTGCAAATGCATGTTGGCATTGTTTTGGGCTCCCTCGCTGGAACGGGTCTGGTCCGCCGCTTCCTCAGCTGACCTTGGAAGGCCGAATCACGAGGATGACCCTCTTCTCCTCCCGGGCGGACCGCCTGTACTTCGTGGCTCCCGTGTACTTGAGGGCGAGCTTGTCGATGTGGTCTTCCGCCTCCTTGCCCTTCACCTGCTTGGCAACGTTGCCGCGGATCGATACGTACTCGTAGGGATTCGCCTGGTCGAAGACCCCGACGGTCACCCTCGGGTCCCGCGTCACGTTTATCGTTTTCACCCTGCCGAGCGCCGTGTTGACGAGGACGTCCTCCCCGTCGGTGTCGACCCAGGTCGGAGTCAGCTGGGTGCTGCCGTCCTTGTTGAGGGTCGCGACGAAGGCGAAGTTCTTTCCCTTCAGGAGCCTCTTCGCTTTCTCTGATAGCTCGGGCAAGTCCAAGGCGGCGGGTCTGCAAGGGAGAGATAACCGTTTCCCCTTCGGAGACGGGCTGAGGGACGTCGCCTGACCTTTGAAGTTCGACGCCAAGCCTTATCAGGGGGAAGGGCCTCCGTCGCATCACGTTTGCCGGTACCTCGGAAGGTCTCTCTGGGCGAATCGCTGGTCACAATCGACTGGAGCGACGGTCACAGGAGCATCAGCTCGAACAGGCGGCTGCGCGAGGCCTGTCCGTGCGCGGTGTGCGCCGGCGAGCCGCCAGCGATCGGCGTCAGCCGCGTGATCCCTCTCATCCCCGCCGCCCCTGCGGGGGTCGCAGCCACGAGATACGCGATGGTCGGCAGGTACGCGATCGCCTTCACGTGGTCTGACGGGCACAGCACCGGCATCTATCCCTACGAGTATCTGCTCGAGATGTGCGAGTGCGACGCGTGCGCCGCGAAGACCGCCGGGCTCAACCTGGGCAAGGGCGGATTGATATCGGAAAGATGATGTCGGTGGGAGGTCGCTCGCTTGGCTGGGATTGAGGTTTTCGACTCGCTGGCCGACCCTGTGAGGGCACTCCTCGAAGAGAGCGGGATAACGTCGCCGACGCCCCCCCAGATAGAGGCGATTCCCCTGGTCACGACCGGTGCGAACGTGCTCATCGTCGCGCCCACCGGGTCGGGGAAGACCGAAGCGGCCATCCTCCCGCTGCTCAGCAACCTTGTCCGCCGCGGGCCCAGGCACGGGATTTCGCTCCTCTACATCACCCCTCTCCGCGCCTTGAACAGGGACATGCTCCGAAGGCTGGAGTTCTGGTGCGGGAAGCTTTCGCTCACGCTCGACGTCAGGCACGGGGACACGCCCCAAGCCCAGAGGCAAAGGCAGTCGAGGAATCCCCCGGACGTCCTCGTGACGACCCCCGAGACGCTCCAGGCCATGCTGCCCGGGAGGAGCCTGCGTGAGAGCCTCGCGGACGTCAAGGCGGTCGTCGTGGACGAGCTGCACAACCTCGTCGAAAGCAAGAGGGGCGTCCAGCTTACCGTCGGCCTCCAGCGCCTCAAGAGGGTCGCCGGTGACTTCCAGGTCGTCGCCCTCTCCGCGACCATCGGGAGCCCAGAGACCGCGGCCAGCTTCATATTCGGGCGCGCCCCACACACGATCGTGCGGGCCCCGGCCCCCAAGCAGGTGGGCTACTTAGTGGAGTACCCGACGCCCAAGCCCGAGGACGGCGCCCTCTCAAGGGAGGTCTTCACGACGATAGACCTGGCAGCGAGGCTCGCGAGGATGTGCGACCTCATCGAGTCGCACAAGTCGACGCTCGTGTTCGTCAACAGCAGGACCACGGCCGAGATGCTCGGCGAGAAGCTCAACAGGCTGAGAGGCGATGTGGGAGTCCACCACGGGTCGCTTCCCCGCGAGGAGCGCGAGAGGGTCGAGACCGCTTTCAGGACAGGAGGGATCAAGGCGCTCGTCTGCACCTCCACGCTGGAGCTGGGCATCGACATCGGGGCTGTCGACCTGGTCGTCCAATACATGTCCCCGAGACAGGTGACGTCCCTCATCCAGAGGGTCGGGAGGTCGGGGCATAGCCTCAAGCGCACTTCGAAAGGCGTCCTCCTGACCGTGGGCGCGGACGACATACTGGAATCCACCGCTGCGGTCTCTGAGGCGCTCGAGGGGAGGATGGAGGAGACCAAACCCTACGAGAAGAGCCTCGACGTCCTGGCGCACCAGATCGCCGGCTACCTGATGGACTTCGAGGTGGTCGAGACGGCGAGCCTCCTCCAAGAGCTCAGGTCGTGCCACCCCTACAGGGAGCTCGACGAGGAGACCATGGAGAGGGTGGTCTCCTATCTCGGGGAGCTCAGGAAGCTGAGGAGGGACGGAGGAAAGCTCGCCAGGACGAGAGGGACGAGGGAGTACTACTACCAGAACCTTTCGACCATCCCGGACGAGACGAGGTATTTCGTCATAGACGTCGCGAACAACCAGACCGTCGGGATCCTCGGGGAGGAGTTCGTGATGCTGCAGGCCAAGGTCGGGCTCCACTTCATCTTGAAGGGCAGGATATGGCAGATGGAGAAGATAGCCGACGACAGGAAGATCTACGTCACCTCGGTGGAGGACCCGCTCGCCGCGGTCCCGGGATGGGACGGCGAGATGCTCCCGGTACCGTACGGGCTCGCGCAGAAGAGCGGCGAGCTGAGGAAGAAGGTCGGGCGGCTCTTGGTAGGGTCGTCCGCCGAGGCGGCCGCGCGTGCCCTCAGCGAGGAGCTGCCGGTGACCGAGGCGGCGATGAAGAAGGTGGCGGACGAGATAGAGGAGCACGTGAAGACGGGGGCCCCGCTCCCTTCAGACGACCTAGTCCTGCTGGAGGGGTGGCAGAAGTACCTGGTCGTGCACTCCTGCTTCGGGGAGAAGGTCAACAGGCTCTTGGCGTACACCTTCGAGGAGGTGCTTTCGAGGAGAGGGCTCATCAGGCTCTGGTACATGGACGGATACAGGATCCTCATCGAGCTGACCACCGACGCGTCGGAGCTCGACCTAGGTCAGCTCTCGAAGGACCTCTTCGGTATGTCCCCGCAGCAGTTCGAAGACACCTATGCGGTCGCCTCGCAGAGGAACTTCCCGTTTCCGACGAGGGTGAAGCAGGTAGCGGAGAGGTTCGGCGCGCTCCGCCGGGGCCAGTTCATCGCGCACCCCAACCTCTGCTCGCTCCCCACCAGGTTCGAGAACACGCCGATCTTCGAAGAGGCGGTGCAGGAGACAGGGAGGGACATGATCGACATGCCGCGGGCGAAGGAGATGCTGCTCAGCGTCGCTAGCGGGGCGGTCAGGGTGGAGACGTTCCTATCGAAGGAGAGGCCCACCCCGATCGCTTACAACATCCTCTACAAGTACCTCGAGGTCCCGGAGCTTGTGGCACCGGACTCGCTGGCCAAGTCCACCGTTGAGAGGATGAAGCTCAGCATCTACAGCACGTCGGTGGACTTGCTCTGCATGAAGTGCGGGGAGGGCCATGGGTACGTGACGATAGGCGAGCTCGCGGACGAGCCGGTCTGCAAGAGATGCGGCTCGGGCCTCCTGGCACCCAACTTCTACGGCTCTGGGAAGGTCTCCGAGCTGCTGAAGAAGAAGCTGGCGCGCAGCGAGGCCCCTCTGAGCGAGGACGAGAGGGCGGAGCTGGCAAAGGCAAGGAGAGGCGCCGACCTGGTCCTCTCCTACGGGAGGCGAGCAGTGATAGCGCAGGCAGTGTACGGGATCGGGCCGCAGACGGCGGCGAGAATCCTCGCGAAGATGCACGAGGACGACGAGAGGTTCTACAAGGAGCTCTTGGAAGCCAAGCTGAAGTTCATCGAGACGCGGCCGTTCTGGTAGCGGCTAGGGCCTCATCGCGCTCAGGAAGAACGACGCGATGATGTCGCCCTTCTTCTCGATGTCCAGCGACTTTGAGAAGTGGATCTTCTGGAAGATGACGTGGTTGAGCATCCCGATGAGGCAGTCGGCGGCATCCTCTGCCTTCACGTTGCGGAAGTCCCCCGACTTCAATCCCTTTTGGACGAGGGACGTGGCAATCGTCTGGACCTCGTCGAGCTGCCTGCTCACCACCCCCGCGCTCCTGTTGTCGAGCTTGGCGGTCTCCCTTAGGTAGAGGCCAGGGTCGAAGGCGGCCTCCGGGAAGGCGGTCAGGTAGATCTTGACGAAGGAGTCCAAAGCCTCCGGGATTTCCTTCGTCGAGGACGTCTCCCTGAGGCGGGAGATGAACTGACGGAGGCTCAGCTTCTCGCTCACAGCCGCCCTGAAGAGCCCTTTCTTGTCCTTGAAGTAGTAGTAGATCATCGGGGCGCTGGTCTTGGCCTCCTTGCAGACGTCGCGAATCGAGACGTTCGAGTAGCCCCTTTCGGCGAAGAGCCGCGCGGCCACCGCGAGTATTTCGCTGGGCCCGGTCTTGCTCTTCTGCACCTGCATATGCGTTCTGGCAAAAGGGGTACTGGAACGTTATTAACGGTTGTGCAGGACGGCACGGGGGAAGCGGCGCACCAGGAGGGCCGCGCGGTCGCGGAGGAGCGTGTCTAACGAGCGTTCGTTACACTTAAATTATCAATCCCAGACGCGATGCCGTTTGGTCAGCAGCTCCAGGAGGATTGCCTTAGGCGCCATCTTCGGCCTGATGATCCTCGCAATAAACGGTTTCATCCCTGCGCCGACCTCTGACTTCCTGATAGCCTTTCAGTCCTTCTTCCTCGCGCTCAGCTACTTGGTCCTCGGAAGAGGAGGCGCCTCATATGTCGGCGTGGTCAGCGGGGTGCTCATAACGGCGGTGAAGATCTCGTTCTTCCCCCTCGACCTTGTGTTCTCCATCATGTTCGGCGTGGCGGTGGACGTGCTGGCGACCGCGTTCCGCGCCAGGGAGGATGGGAAGGCGAATGCTCTGAGGCTGGTCGCCTGCATGATGATCAGCACGGGTTTCGTCGGGTTCATTGCGTATTATGTGACCGCCGTGCTGACGAACCTCGTCCCAAACGACTTCTTCCTTGACCTCACGGTCCTCGTCTTCGGGGTCGTGAGCGGCGCCATCGGGGGAGCGGTTGCGGCACGCCTGTGGAACAGGAACCTGATGGCGAGGTTCGCAAGCGGCCAGTAGCGCCCTCGAACAACTTTAAGTCGGCACGGCGTCGGGTGGTCGAGCAGGACCGACGAGGCAAGAGAAAGATGAAGATTCGCAGGTCGTTCGAGAGCTTCGACGCCTACGGTTGGGAGACCCCTACGCACGAGATAGCCTCGAAGGTGGGGTTGAAGGCCGAGGAGATCGTCAGGCTCGACACCAACACGTCGCCGTTTCCGCCCCTTCCCGAGCTCAAGCTGCTCTCAAAGGTGGCGCAGAAGCTCGAGGTCAACCAGTACCCCGACACCACCTATCTCGGGATAAGGGAGGGGCTCGCCGCCTACTGCGGGGTCGATGTCGACCGGTTCGTCGTGACGAACGGGGCCGACGAGGGTTTGGACATTATCAGCAAGACCCTCCTAGACAACGGCGACGAGGTCGTTGTCCCTGTCCCAACCTATTCCATGTTCAGGGTCGTCTCAGAGGTCATGGGCGCGCGCATGAGATACGTCAACAGAAGGCCCGACGACTTTTCCATAGGGGCGGACGAGGTGCTCGGCGCGGTCACTCCGAGGACCAAGCTCATCTTCCTGTGCAACCCCAACAGCCCGACGGGAAACCCCATGCCCCTCTCGGAGCTCGAGAGGGTCGCGAAGGAGACGAAGGCGGCGGTGGCGGTCGACGAGGCGTACTACGAGTTCTGGGGAAAGACGGCCCTGGGGCTAACAGAGAAGTACGACAACCTGGTGGTCTGCAGGACGTTCTCCAAGGCCTTCTCGATGGCCGGGGTGAGGGTGGGCTACCTCGGGGCCCAGCGCGGGACCGTGGACCAGCTTAACCTGGTGAGGCCGCCGAACAGCCTGAGCGTCATCTCGATAATGCTCGCGGAGGCGGCCCTCCGCAACCTCGGAGAGATGCGGCGGAACGTCCGCAAGGTGGTGAGCGAGAGGGCAAGGATCTACAGGGCCCTGCAAAAGATCTCGTCGGTCACCCCCTTCCCCAGCGAGACGAACTTCCTCCTGTTCAGGGTGGGAGGCGGGGCCGCTCAGGCTGGAAGGCTGCAAGCGGCGCTGATGAGGAAGGGATTCGTCCTCCGGAGCTACTCCAAGCCCACAGGGATAGGCGACTGCCTCCGCCTCACGTTAAGCACGGCAGCGGTGAACGACCGCTTCCTCTCCACACTCCGTGAAATCTCCGCGTAGGGGCGCGGGGCCCACAGCAACGTATATTCGCTCGACCGCGGAGGGAGAACGAGGTCCCGGATTCATTGGAGCGCGGAGAGATAGCGATCGTCGCGGCCCAGTTCACCGCGCTGATCGCCGTGGTCCTTCTCCTATCGAGCTTCACGCCGGGCCAGAGCTCACAGTCCAACCCGGTGATCAGCTCTGTCTACTGGGGGGCGCCCGGGCAGGGGGTCGCGCTCCAGAGCGGCCATCTTGCCAAGGTCAGCATGAACGAGAGCGCCATCACGGCAGACTTCACGGTCGCGTTCTCGACGCAGCCTTCGGCGGTTTCGGGATCGCGCCTCTGCATAGGGCCGAACTCGACCTCCGGAGAGTCGACCACTTACACTTACATCCCGTTCAACTACGGCTCGTCAAAGGGCGCCTACTCGATAACGCTCTCCCCGACCGGCCAGCAGGCAGGGTGGGTGTGCACCTACACAATCAAGGTCACCGACACGTTGTCACAGACTGCGACTTGGCTCGGGTCCGTAGAGCTCACCCCTCAGGCCTGAGACCGTCCCCCGACCTCAGCCTCCGTGAAGCTCGATCTTGCATCCCGGGCAGACAGGCTTCTTGAATATGAGCCCGACCCGACCCTTCGCGCACCTCTCGCAGTAGAGATGCCGGCACGTCGAGCAGCTCCAAGCCACGGGCTTGAATAGCCCGCCGACCTCCCTCCCGCACCTGAAGCAGAGCCCCCGCGCCAATCCCCTCCTTCCTCTACATAGATGGGCCGGGGCGATTTAAGCGTCCACGCAGGGCGGAGACGGCTTCCTGCAGATAGGATAAAGGGGGCTCCGGTGGGCGACCGAGCTCATGGAGCAAGAGAGCTTGCAAGAGAGGTTCGCCCCCTCCAGCGTCTGCTACGGGTGCGGACCGGCAAACGAAGACGGGTTGAAGGTCCGCAGCGTGGTCGAGGGGAGCTCGGTCGTCGCCAGGTGGACGCCGAGAACTTATCACCACGCGTTCGGGGACTTTCTCAACGGCGGGGTCATCTCGACCGTCCTCGACTGCCACAGCAACTGGACCGGGGCGTACTCGCTCATGATGAAGGCGGGGGACAAGACGCCCCCCGCGACAGTGACTTCATCCATCCTGGTCGAGTTCCTGAGGCCAACCCCCATGGTCGCCGTCCTACTCGAGGCAAAGGCGACGGAGATCTCGGGGCGAAGGGTCGTCGTCGAGTCGAAGCTCACGGCTGGCGGCGATGTCACAGCCACCCTCCGGGGGACGTTCGTCGCGGTTGGCGCAAACCATCCGGCGGCGAGAAGATGGTCGGGGGGCGACTAGTCGGGACTGCCCCGATGGAAGGTCATTTGGCTGACTTCGTGGATTTGGAGAACCTTCGGTAAGCGACCGCGAAGAACGCCTCCGCCACTAGGAGCAGGATTATCCCAAGAACGACCGAGAACGCCAGCATGAACACCCCGATAATGGCGACCACCGCGAATAGGACCAACATCCTCCTCACGCTCTTTCGGTCGGGCGGAGGCGATGAGGGAGGCGCTGCTGAGCCCATCTTGCTTTTCATGCCGGTCCGGCTCCCGATATATCCGTTCCCCTAGGCTCGGGGAAAAGTTTAGAAAAATGAGGCGGAGGCGATGAAGTCGACTATTGAAGAGCCCACCAAAGCGGATCTACAACTCGGCGAGCGTCCCCCGGGAGGAGTGCGTATTCTGCAAGATCGTGGCAGGAAAGCTCCCGTCCTACAACGTCTACGAGGACGACCGCCATGTCGCCTTCCTCGACATCAACCCGTTCTCGAGCGGCCACACCCTCGTGTGCCCCAAGCGGCACGGGGAGACCCTGTGGGACATGGACGAGCGCGAGATAGCAGAGGTCTTCATGGTCGCCTCAAAGGTTTCCATGGGCGTGGTCTCCGCGATGGACGCCGACGGTTTCAGGATAATGCAGAACAACGGAGAGGCCGCCAACCAGGCGGTGGCCCACATCCACGTCCACGTCATCCCGAACAGGCTCGAGGACAAGGGCAAGTTCAACAGGCTGAAGCTCAGCGAGACTGAGATGCTCAAAATCGCCGAGGCGATTAGGGTAGAGATCGGGAAGCTCGCCTGACTCCAGCGCCTTCGTAGATGGCCTAGGCGTGCAGGAGGGTGAAGAAGAAGAAGTACAGCGGGAGAAGTATCAGGGGAATGAGGAGGACGAGGGTGAAGACGACTTTCAACAGCCTCTTCAGGAGGTCCTCGAAGTTGGAGACCTTCAAGATCTTGAACAGGGGCTTGAGAACTGGCGAGAGCTTCTGCTCCAGCATCACAGGGCGAGAGTTTCCCAGAGGCCTATTTCTATTTTGCTCGAGGCGTAGGAGGGAGCCGCTGTCACCCATCTGACCTTCGCGAGGCATCGTTGAAAGTCCCCAACGGTCGTTCCCAACCCAGCCCCATTCATCTTTAAACGAGCCGCCTGGGGTGGCAAGGGTCAGGTCAACTTGAGCTTCGGAAGCGAGACCGGGAGGACGCGCTCCGGGACAAAGGGTTTCTCGAGCAAGCAGAAGAAGCTGAAGCGGAAGAAGCAAGACTACCACGTCCACCGGAGGGGTCACCTGCAGGAGGCCCAGCAGCTCGATCTCGAGGAGGTGAGAGCGAGGACGATCCTGGCGCTCGACCGCCTGGGGCACCAGGTGCTATCCACAGAAGGCGGGTACGACCTGCAGGACTGGATGAAGAGCCTCGACTCTCTGCTGGACGATTTCCAGGAGAAGGTCGGTGCCGACCAAATCACCGAGGAGTTTCGCGCCAGGAGGCAGGCCGCTGTGCTACCCTTGGCCTCGCCCGCCGCCGTCGGCGATACAGACGTTGAGATAGAGAATGCCACCCAAGAGGAGGTAGCGGCGAGGGCAGCGCTCGCAGAGTTGGAGAAGAAGGCCGCGGAGAAGCTCGCCTCGCTCAGAGACGAGCGCGACGCTTGTGGGAGGGACCTCAAGCTGGAGAAGGAGAGGCTCGATGAGATAAGGGAAGCCAAGCAGTCCCGCCAGTTCTTCTCTCGCCTCGTGAGGGCCGGGCCGTCCACAGAGCAGCCCGAGAAGAGGATCGAGGAGCTCGAGGCGAAGCTGAGCAGGCTCGAGGAGGAGATAGACCGGTCGCGCAAGGTCAGGTCGGCGCTAGCCTCGAGCAGCGCCGGCGAGGGCCACTCCGCGTATCCCGAGGCCGAGCAGAGACTCGAGGACGCGCGAGACAAGCTCATTTCGCTCCAGGAGGCGAGGAAGGACAAGATCCAGCTCACAAAGGAACGCGAGGCCGCCACCAAGACGATATCCGAGCTGATCTCTTCGATGACGCTCGAAGGCCCGCCATCGGGCCGAGGCGCCGTGCAGGAGCAGTAGCCTTGGAGGACCGAGCCCATCTCGGCATCACGAAGGTGGGGCTGGCATTCGTCTTGGTGGCGGTGGTCGCTGTCGCGGGGATAGCGGCGTATGTTGCATCCACGCCCCCCAGCGCCTCAACGACGTCGCGGTCGACTAGCTCGGTGGGCCGCGTCTCTGCCCCGGCGCTCGCAATCGGGATGAGCCCAGGGTCGCCCCTGATCGCGCCCGGTCAGACCCAGAACTACTCGTCCGTCATGGTCTCGAGCACGGATGGGGAGGCGCTCACCGGGACGCTGACCGTCAGGGCGTTCGCTCCCGCGGGGCTCTCGGCCGTCCTGAACGAGACCTCGGTCTCCCTCGCCAACAACCCCCAGTCGATTCCGGTCGTCCTGAAGGCCGAACCCAGCCTCCCGCCCGGAAAATACCAAGTCACCATCGAGACGAGCTCGGCTGACATCGCCGCGCAGAACCAGACCTACACCATCGATGTTGTGCCCGCCCTCGTCATCATGCAGGACCTCGCCTTCCATCCGCAGAACATCACTGTCCCAGTGGGCACCTCGGTGACCTGGATCAACCTAGACTCGACCATCGGTTGCTGCGACCCCGGCAACCACGACGTCTCCTTCCTCGCTGGCGCGAACGACACATCACCGGTCATGACCCGGCTCGACACCTGGAGCTACAGCTTCGACGCTGCGGGGGTCGTGGAGTACTACTGCACCATCCATTCGTTCATGAAGGGGCAGGTCACCGTCACAGGTTGATCGGCGCGCCCTAACGCTAGAGCGGACTTGTCGGCTCGGCTGATTGTTTCCGGGGAGCGCTTCCGCGTAGGGAGTAGGCAGCTACGACTATCCCGACTGCCCCGACGATTATCGCGAAGTAGGCAAGGTAGGTGAGGTTGCTGATGGTGTGGTTCGCTGAGTCGAGGTTGCTCTGAAGGGAGGCGACGTTGCCCTGCAGGGAGGCGATGTTGCCGTTCGCCGTGTCGAGGTTCCCGTTCAGTGTGTTGATTGTGCTGTTCGCGGAGGCGAGGTTGCTGTTGACGGTCGCCAGCTGGTTTGCCGTTGCGAAGGAGACGCTCGCTGTGGAGGTCAGAAGGTCAGACTGGGCGGCGACGACGGTGAGGGTGTGGGTCCCGTCGGCCATCGAGTCGGTGTTCAGCGGATACGAGACTTGCTGTCCCGGTAGGGCCGCTTCCGCTAGCGACGGGAGCTGCTTCCCGTCAAGGAAGAACGAGACGACCGCAATCCCTGTCCCCTTTATGGCCACCTGCGCAGTGATGCCCCCCGTGTAAGTCGTGTTCGCCGTCGGCGAGGAGATCGTCAGCACCGGCAGGGCAGGGGAGATCTTCTGGGACGAAGAAGCAGGGTCCATGGAGGCCGTGGCGCCCGCGCCGAGCTTGAGCGACGAGAAGGCGCTGTGCTGGACGATCACGCTCGTGTTCGTCGCGAGGATGTCTCCCCCGATCACGCCGTTGAGCGTCGTCTGGCCGTCCGCGAGGTTCAGCGTCCCGTTGACCGTTGAAGACGTTATCGTCACGTCAGATCCAGTCACCGTGTTGTTCCCTTCGAAGTAGTCGTTGGAGAGGGTAAGAGGCGAAGACCCGGCGTTTATCGTGACGTTAGAGAGCGCCAGGCGGGAGGTCTGCTGGAGGCGGCTCATGACGCTGTCAGCGGTGTAGACGTAAGGCTGGACAAAGAAGCCCTGCTGGGCGGAGAGCACGGAGGTGGTCGGGACGCCGTCGAAGGAGAGCCCCGAGACGTAGACGTAGTACGGGCCTCCGTAGTATTCGGAGTTGGCGTTCGTTGAAGACACGAGCGACGAGTCGTAAGGAGAGGGCATGGCGGCGGTGGCCTTCCACATGTTGATCTTTGCGTCGAACGCGAGCGGGATCAGGGCGAAGGCCTCGTAGGTCTGGTGCTCGAGGACCGAGTACCCATACTGCGCGGTCTCAGGATAGACCATCGCGGTATACAGGCCCTGGGTCACCTCCTTCCCGTTTGGGTAGGCGATGCTCGCCGTGATCGTGGCGTTCTCCCCTTCGAACAGCGTGGAGGGGCCGACGGAGATCGTCGGGACGGAGGAGCCCCCCGCGACGTATATCTGCCCGAAGTAGCCGCCGGTGTAGTCGTAGCCGGTGGTCTCGTCGTTGTAGCCGGCGTTTAGCAGGATTGTGTAGAGACCAGGCGTTGCGTCGGCAGGGATGGTCATGTAGCCGTTGATCAGGGTGAGGGCCGCTCCGCAGGCCCTCAAGGCCTGCGCGCAGGCCTGCTCCGGCAGTGAGACCGTCTCCAGCTTGAACCCGGATGGGCTAACCAGGGTCGCGGTCACGTTGGCGCCCTCTGCGATGGTGGCGCCGAGGGTGGTGCCAGTCGAGAGTGATGGGGTGAGATAGACGTTCTCAGGCGCGGTAAGGCTCGCGACTATCGTTATCGATTGCCCTGGGGCTACCGATCCCGGCTCGGCGACCACCTGTGGATAGATGTCGGAGCCCAAGAGGCTGATGCCGCTCACGAATGGGAGATAACCCGCCACCGACCCTTCCGTCTGGAGGGTCATGACGCCGCTGGGGAAGTTCGCTTGGAGGTTCCCGATGTAGTAACCGCTAATGTCGGAGTAGTTGAGCGTAGCGAAACCCACAGCCTTGTACGTGTTCGTCAGTATCGAGTACGACTGGAAGGTGACAGGAGTCGTAGGGAACGCAGGGGCGTTTCCGAAGAGGTCGGAGATGGAAATCGCCACTTCGAGCCCCGGGAGGAAGGTCCAGGGGTACGGGGAGAGAGGCTGGACGAAAGCCGCAAGGTACCCCGCGAAGGTCGTGGCGAGGCCCTGTCCGCTCTGGCCGCCACCTGTCCCTGCGACGTTGATGTAGGCGACTCCAGACTCGCTCCCGACCAAGATGACCCCTGTCCAGCCATTCAGGGTAGCGTTGTAGGTCAGGGTCACGGGTGCCGTGCTGCCCCCGAGAGTCTGGAGGCTGGCTGTGAAGGAGCCGCTGGTCACTCGGAGGCCGGTGGACGTGGAGACCCCGGCGACGACGTCTATCTTCTGCCCAGGGGTGAAGTCGGTGAAGTTATACTTCCCCGGATTCCCGATTCCTACGTTGACGTTCAGAGCCGAGGCGGACGAACTGACGGAGCTGTAGAGCGTTGCGATCTCCCCGATGTTGGGCGCGCCCCAGCCTGTGGCCATGTTGTACCCGAACTTCGAGATCCACGGCGTCGTGTAGCCGAAGGTGACGGGAGCGAAGGCCTTCTGATAGGTCTGGGCGTTCTCCGCCAGCTGGTATAGCGCGGGGTTGACGAGGCCAAGGCTCCCCTTCTCGACTCCCATCAATAGCGTGAGCAGGCCCGCGAAGAGGGGGCTAGCCTCGCTCGTCCCGCCGAACGCGGTGGGCGCCCCGTGGTACACGACGTACGTGCCTGGCGTGCCGCTAGAGTCGAGCGAGAGGTCGGGCACCATCCGCCCGCCAGGGAAAGTGGCGGGCACCGGCAGCGAAGACTGATACCATGGAGTGGGCTCGAGTATGCTGACGCCGCCTCCGCTGCCGCCCTCGTTCGCCAAGTAGGGGACGAAACCGATGTTTGACCAGGCGGTCTGGTTGAAGCTCAACGCCCCGCTCGTGGTGTTTGAGACATATGTGGCGGTCCCGCCGAGACTGGTCACGAAGGGCGATGCGCCGGGATACTCCACCCCACCCTCCGGGCCAGCGCTGTATCCGCTCCCTCCCGCGTCCCCGGATGAGGAGAGGAAGCTCACCCCCATCGCGGAGCCCAGCATGTAATAGTCATCGGCGAAAACCATGTTGAAGAGGTAGGAGAGCGGCCCTATCTCGTAGTATTCCCACTCTGGGATGCCAAAGCTCTGTGACACGACGTTCGCCGTTCCGTCTTGGATTATCGAGGCGATTGCCGTGGAGAGGGGAAGCTCGCCGTTCGCGGCATAGAGGACGATGTTCGCCCCAGGCGCCATCGCGTGGGAGACCTGGACGTCGAGGTCGATCTCTCCGTCCCATCCGAACGGCGTGCCGAGGTTGGGATTGTATGGCCCGATGGGGGTGACGGTGAAGCTCGGAGGGGCGGGGAATCCGAAAGTCTGGTCGTAGAGCGCCAAGTCCTGCTTGACCAGCGAATAACCGTAGAAGTCCAAGAGGCCCACCGTGTAGCCCTCGCCGTTTATGCCCTTGGCGAGGAGCCCTGTGGTGTTGTAGACCGTCCGCAGCACCTTCGTGGACTGCCCGCCCTCGGTGAAGGTCACGTTCTGGCTGGGGATCGCGCCGGAGGCCACGCTTCCCGACTTCATGAAGTCAGGGCGCATGAAAAGGCCGCTAGAGTTTGACCCGTAGGAGTATGCTCCCTTGAGGGCGCTTGTGCCTGTAGTCTCGTAGTAGGAGTACGTGCCGTTGGTGTAGAGCTGGACCTTCTGCCCGAGGTACTGGTTCACCTGGGCGGCGGTTCCGCGGACGACTATCATGGAGTTCAGCGCTGAAGACACGAACGTGAAACCGCTCGCAGTGAGGTAGTCCAAGACCGACTGGTATTGCGCCTGCGTCGGGAGATACGTCTGGCTGACCTCGCTGCTGTTTAGAAAGTGCCGAAAGTTCGCCGAGCCGGGGTCAGAGGACTCTTTGACGTAGGAGCTCAGGAGCGGGAGGTTCCTGAGGGGGATGACCACCGAGACGAGCACGGACATGCTGGGGTCCGCCGCGCCGGCGCTCCTGTAGCTCGAGACCGGGCTCGGGGTGGAGGTGACCGAGGCTTGCGCTGCGGCAGAGGCGACCTGCGGCGAGGCGGCCGACACCCTGTTCTGACCCAGGACCAAGAACGAAGGCATAAGGAGAAGCAACAAGATGACGAATGCGTAGGCTGGGACTAACGTCCTTTGGGCAGGAAAGCGCAATTACTCCACTTTTAACTCCGCTCGTGACCCATTAAAGGTTTGTGAGGTGACATGCCCTGTCGGTCAAGCCGATTTTCGCAGCAGCGTCCGCTCACGCGCCCTTTTTTCATGCTTGGCTCTGGTGGGAGCTTTATCGCCGCGGGCATACTTAATGGGTTATGGTGCAAGCATCTAACTCGCGACAGTCTGTGCGTGACGAACTCGCGGGCGTCGGCCCGATTTCAAGTCCAAAGAGGCCGACCTAGGCTCTAGTTTAATAAATCACTCAGGTCGGCCTGACTACAAGGATGACAGAAGGGTTCTCGCTCTCGCACTGCACGTCCTGCAACCGGCCTATCCTGCCGGGGACCAAGGCGGTCAGGTTCAACTGCCCCAACTGCCATCAGGTGCTGATCTGGCGCGACGAGCTCTGCAGGAAGTTCTCTCGAAGATACAAGTGCGTCAACTGCGGTTTCGAAGGCCCTTAGCTCGCCTTAGCTCACTGAAGGTCTAAGTTAGCTCCGCTCTCGTTCCCTTTGCCGCGAGACTAGGGGCGCCCTTCTCGCATTCTTTTCGCTCAGGCGAACCCTACGTGCCTGACTTCGTTCGAGTTGATTATCTCGGTTAGCTTGGAGTTGGCTCTGAAGCTCAGGATCGAGAAGGGGATCGAGACAGCGAGGAAGACCAGGTAAAGATAGGGGGAGATGGTGGAGGGCGAGATGTACGAGAGAAGGAGAAGCACGAGGGCAGGAGCCAGTGTGGCCATGCTGACGAAGGTGGAGACTCCGAACCTCCTCTTCATCGAGACGTACTGCGCGAGCGTCTTCTTCTCCTGGAATTCAAGCCCGTCGTAGACGAGCGCGGGCGAAGCTGCCAATCTAGGTCAGGCCACCAAGGATCGCCCGTGTAATACGTCTTCGCCTTCACGGCCACGCGACCCTCGCGCCGTGCGAGAGCAAGGGAGCCGTTTCTCTGGGAGAGAATAAGGCGTAGGGGGCAGTCTACTGCTTCGCGACTGCCTTCTCTACTTGACCCTTAATCGTCACTTCACGAACGATTCCTGCGGCAACTGTCGAGCCCATGTCCCGGAGGGCGAACCTGCCGAGCTCCGGGAACTCCTTGAAAGTCTCGAGCACGATCGGCCTGAGCGGCGTGATCTTTACGATTGCCGAGTCGCCGGTCTTTATCGTCTTTGGCTTCTCTTCTGTCGGCTGACCGGTCCTTGGGTCGATCTTCGCC
>Ga0209415_10004579_pt1 | contig 25252 bp, 23 predicted proteins | sample PeaSoiSIISIP2007_FD_187696 | JGI IMG/M metagenome (GOLD analysis project Ga0209415, IMG submission 187696) | Peat soil microbial communities from Weissenstadt, Germany - SII-SIP-2007 (SPAdes) (version 2) | ecosystem: Environmental > Terrestrial > Soil > Wetlands > Peat | place: Germany... | reverse complement strand
CCCCGCCGCGCTGCCGAGCAGCCGGCGCCCGCCCCGGTGGCCGAGGCCGCCCCGCCGCCCGACGCCGAGACCCGCGTCAAGGATTATCCCGGGCTCGCCGCCGACGTGCGCCAGGGCCTGCTCGACATCGCCAAGGTCGACGCAGGGTTCGACACCGAGGCCTTCATCCGCGGCGCGCGCCAAGCCTACGAGATGATCGTGACGGCGTTCGCGGAGGGCAACCGCAAGCTCCTGAAGACGCTGCTGGGGGCCGGCGCCTACCAGGACTTCGACACCGCCATCAAGGACCGCGAGCAGCGCGGCGAGCAGGTGGACCAGAGCTTCGTCGGCATCAGCAAGGCCGACATCGTCGATGCCGAGCTGAAGGACGGCAGGGCGCACGTCACTGTGCGCTTCGTGAGCCAGCTCATCTCGGCGACACGCGACAAGGCGGGCGCGGTGCTTTCCGGCGACCCGCAGAAGATCAAGGAAGTGACCGACATCTGGACGTTCCAGCGTGACGTCTCGACGCCGCGGGCGCGCGAGAATCCGAACTGGCAATTGATCGCCACGCAAGCGCCGGCCTAGGGCGGCCGGCCTCGAGCTGCCGGGGGCAGGGAACGCGAGGGACAGGGCGAGTGACGGGGACGGGGCGAAAATTTAGCGCCGCGGCAAGCGCGGTGGGGGCGGCCGCGTTGGCGGTTGCCGCACTGTCGGCGCTCGTGACACAGTCGCAGGCCGAGCCCGTGATCACGACGCAATCGATCTCGCCGCCCCTGCCCAAAAGCTCGGTGAAGCCGCCGCTGACCGCGCAGCAAAAGCCATCGCCATCGCCATCGCCAACGCCAACGCCGCCGCAAAAACCGGCGCAGACTTCGGCCCCAACTGCGAACCCAGCTCCGCCCATGACGCAAGCCCAGACCCCGCAGCCGGTGACCATGACCCCTGCGACCTTCGCCGAGCTGCCCGGCTGGGAGGCGGACGATCACCTGGCCGCGCTGAAGACGTTCGTCAAATCCTGCGACAAGGTCATCAAGGGCGTGCCGGGCGCGCTGGACGACGCGACGGCAGCCGCGCTCGCCGACGTGTGCCGCGCCGCGGTTGCGCTCAAGAAGCCGACCAAGGCTTCGGCGAAGGCGTTCTTCGAGTCCCGCTTCGTCCCCAACCGCATCGTGCACAAGGACAACTGCGGGCTGCTCACCGGATATTACGAGCCGGTGCTGGAGGGCTCGCGCACGCGCGAAGGCCCCTACCAGACGCCGATCTACCGCCGGCCGCCCGACCTCGTGAACGTCGTCCCCGAGACGCAGCGCGCGGCCAAGAGCGACGCGCTTACGCACGTGCGCAAGACCGAGACCGGCACCACGCCCTACTACACGCGCGCCGAGATCGAGCAGGGCGCGCTCGCCAACAAGGGGCTGGAGCTGTTGTACCTCGCCGATCCAGTCGACGTGTTCTTCATGCACATCCAGGGCTCGGGCCGCGTGCACCTCACCGACGGCACGACGACGCGCATCAACTACGACGGCAAGAACGGACACCCCTATTCGTCGATCGGGCGCTATCTCATCGAGAAGGGGCTGATCGACGCCAACAAGGTGTCGATGCAGAACCTGTGCAAGTGGCTGCGCGAGGATAAGGAGCGCGGCCAGAAGGTGATGTGGCAGAACGCGTCCTTCATCTTCTTCCGCGAGCTCAAGGACCTCGATGCCGGTGCCGGGCCCATGGGCGCGCTCTCGGTGCCGCTGACACCGGGGCGCAGCCTCGCCGTCGATCCCACCTACGCGCCGCTCGGCGCGCCCGTCTACGTCAGCGCGCCCACGCTCAACCCCGGCGGCAAGAAGGGCGCCGGGTTCAATCGGTTGATGGTCGCGCAGGACGTCGGCTCGGCGATCAAGGGGCCGGAGCGCGGCGACATCTATTTCGGCTCGGGCGACAAGGCCGGCAGGATCGCCGGCGTGACCAAGCACCCGGGCAATTTCTTCGTGCTCGTACCCCAGCCCGCCGCAAGCGCCGGGCAAGCGCGCGAAAGCCTGCCATGGCAGACGACCGACAAGGCCGGCCGCTGAAGAAGCCGGGAAAGCGCGCGGGCCAGCTTTCGGCCGAGGAGCGCGCGCTATGGGAGCACGCCGCGCGTACGCTGAAGCCGCTCAAGGGCAAGCCCCGCGTGCACACCGCGCAGGCGCAGGACACGCCGCCCGTCGCGCCGTCCGCGCGCGAGAAGGCGCCGGTGCCCCGCGTGCCCGCAACGAGCCCGCGGCCGCCGGCAAAAGCCGCCGCACTCCCCGCCAAGCCGCCGCCGCTGTCCGACCTCGATCGCCGCAAGGCGCGCAAGATCGGCTCCGGCAAGGTCGAGATCGAAGGCCGCATCGACCTGCACGGCATGCGCCAGGCCGAGGCGCACGCGGCGCTGCGCCGCTTCCTCATGCGCGCCTACGCCGAGGGGCGCCGCTGGGTGCTCGTCATCACCGGCAAGGGCGCGCCGCTGCGGCGGGATGGCGGCGACGATGAGCTGATCGGCGTGCGTCCCGAGGAGCGCGGCGTGCTCAGGCGCAATGTCCCGCGCTGGCTCGAGGAGCCGGAGCTGCGCGCGATCGTGGTGGGGTTCGCCGCAGCCGCGATCCGGCATGGCGGCGAGGGTGCGTTCTACGTGCAGCTGCGCCGCCGCGACCGGAACGAATGACCTCGCCGCGCTACGGGCAGGCCGCACCACTTCACCTCTCCCGGTGGGAGAGGTCGGCCCGCGATGCGGAGCATGCAAGCCGGGTGAGGGGTTAGATCGTTCCGAGCTCGTGCAAGATCGTCGCCAGTACGCCGTCGAGGTTCTCGTACACGTCGGTGTTGGTGACGCGAATTATGTGGAAACCAAGCCGCTCGAGCTCGCGCGTGCGCTCATCATCACGCGCGCGTTCCTCATCGGTCGCATGTGTGCCGCCATCGACTTCGATGACGAGCTTGCCGTCGAGTATGACGAAATCGACGATGTACCGCGCGATCGGATGCTGGCGGCGGAACTTCCAGCGGCCAAGCTGGCGCCTTCGCAGCGCTTGCCAAAGAGCGTCTTCGGCTGTGGTTTGATTGGCTCGCAAAGAGCGCGTGCGCGACTTAAAGCGGTTCATCCCCTCACCCGGCTGTCGCGCTTGCGCGCGTCCAGACGACCTCTCCCCCTGGGAGAGGTGAAGTTTAGCCCAATCCAACGATGAAGGCAGGCCTCCGCCCGCCTTCGCGAAACCAAGTGCCACATGGACGAACAGGTGACGTCGGGGTGCTTACGGGCAGGTGGCGGCCATCTTGTCGAGGGTCTGCGCCAGGCCCGAGAGCGAGTAGGTGTCAGTCGTGCCGGTGCCTTTGGCCGAGATCCCCTTCACCACGGCGCTCGATCCCTTCTTCATCGACTCGATGAGCTTCAATTCCTCGGTCGGGTCGGAGACGAAGCCGCGGTCGCCCTTGCCGAACATCTTGAAGGTGTCGGAGCCGACGGTGACCGTCATCTCCTTGTCCGGCTTCACCGGGTAGCCGGCCTTGATGCTGGGCTCGAGCTTGATGCCGTCCTTGGGCCAGGCGGAGATGTAGAAGTAGATCGGGCCGCGGTTGGCGCCGATCGGCTCCACCGCCTGCGGCTGCGCGGCGACGAAGCACACCTGCTTCGGGCTCGCGGTGTCGGCGTAGAGGCTCCAGGTCCCCTGGTGGTCGACGAGGCTGACGGTCTGTGCGTTGGCGGCCGGCGCAAGCGACAGGCTCGACGCGATCGCTGCCAGAGCGATGCTACGGGTGCGGATCATATGGCCCCCCTCCCCTAAAGAAAGGCGTTGATTCGCGTAAGATAGGCCTTGCAACCGGGCGCTGTCATCCACCTCGGCCCGACTTACCACCGGTTAGTGGATGTTTTGGGCCGCCCTCCCGGAGCGGGCGCTCGGAAAAGCGGGCGAGGCTTTTGACCCGGTCGTACATGACGATAGCCCCGGCCATCGCCACATTTACGCAGAAGCTCGTGGGGATGCGGACGACGTAGGCACACCGGCCAAGGATCTCGTCCGACAGCGACCCGTGCTCGGGCCCCAGGATGTAGGCGGCCCGCAGCGGATGGCGGAAGCTCGGCAAGTCGATGGCACCGTCGATGAGCTCGATGCCGACCAGCTTGCAGCCCTGGGGCAGCCCCATCTCGGTGGCGGAAGCCCAGTTGTAGTGGGGGATGTGCCACTGGCCCTTGGAGGTGTCGGCGCGCGCCTCCAGCGCCTGATAGCTGGCGCCCACGGTGAAGGTGAAGCTCGCCCCGAAGGCATGCGCCGAGCGCATGAGGTTGCCGAGGTTCAGGGCCTTGGACATGCGCTCCGCGCCGATGGCGAAGTAGCCCTTGGGGCTCGGCGGCCACGGTGCCGGAGTGTGGACGGGAGAGGAAGCCGGCGTCTGCGACATGGAAGGTCTCGCGTCCCGTGAAATTTCGCCACCCTGGTCCTTGCCTCGGCGGGCGGCGCATGGTGGAAGGGCAGCCGGTCGCCAGCTCCCCGCCGGAGGTTTCACATGAAGGCCGCCCTTTGCAAGAGCCTTACCGGACCGGCCGGCATCGTGATCGAGGACGTGCCCGACCCCAAGGCCGGTCCGGGGCAGGCGGTGATTGCGGTCAAGGCGGCGGCGCTCAACTTCCTCGACACCCTCATCACGCGCGGCAAGTACCAGGTGAAGCCGGAGCTGCCGTTCTCGCCCGCGGGCGAGGTGGCGGGCGTGGTCGAGCAGGTGGGCGCGGGCGTCTCTGGTTTCGCGGTGGGCGACCGCGTGATGGCGTGCGTCGGCTATGGCGGCGCGCGCGAAAGGATCGCGGTGGCGGCGGATGCGCTGGTGCCCATCCGGGCCGGCGTGAGCGACGAGATCGCGGCGGGGTTGAGCGTCACCTACGGCACGGCGATGCATGGGCTCAAGGACCGCGCGCAGCTTAAGGCGGGCGAGACCGTCGCCGTGCTGGGTGCCGCGGGCGGAGCCGGGCTGGCGGCGGTCGAGATCGCCAAGCTGATGGGCGCGCGCGTGATCGCGGTGGCCTCCTCGGAGGAGAAGCTCGTCGTCTGCCGCGAGCACGGCGCACACGCGGCCGTGAACTACGGCGCCGACGACCTCAAGGCGGGCCTGCGCGCGCTCACCGGCGATGCCGGTGTCGACATCGTCTACGATTGCGTGGGCGGGCGATCCTCGGAGGCGGCGTTGCGCGCGCTCGGCTGGCAGGGCCGGCTCTTGGTCGTCGGCTTTGCTTCGGGCGAGATCCCGCAGCTGCCGCTGAACCTCTTGCTCTTGAAAGGCGCCGCCGCCATCGGCGTATTCTGGGGCGAGGCCGTGCGGCGCGACCCCGCCGGCCAGCGCCGCAACATGGAGGATGTGCTCCGCTGGGTGGCGGAAAGCAGGCTGCATCCGCGCATCCACGCCACCTTCCCGCTCGCGCGCACCGCCGATGCCATCGCCGTGCTCGACCGCCGCGAGGCCGTGGGCAAGGTCGTGCTGACGATTTGATCGGATTTCGACACGTCCGTTCAGGAATTCTTTGCCACATGCCGCGATGCTGGGCGCCTCTCGGGCGAGGCCCAATCTCGACCCGGGAGCGGGGCCTGTGCAGATGCGTGGCGTGAAGGGTCTCATCGGGGGAACGGCGCTGCTGGCGGCGCTTGTCGCCGCCGCGACACCGTCGCTGGCGGAATCCTTTTTGCGGCGGCTGTTCGGTGGCTTCGTCGGCGCGCGCATGCCCGAGTATCGCTTCAACTTCGGCCGCATGGGCCCCTCGGGCTACGGCACCGACGGCCAGCCCGACAGCGGCGGCTTCGAGGAGGACTACGGCACCTACCGGACGCTGTGCGTGCGCCTGTGCGACGGCTTCTACTTCCCCATCAGCGACGGCGTGCGCCGCGAGCGGTTTTACGGCGACAGCCACCAGTGCGCGCAGCGCTGCGACGGCGAGGCGCGGCTGTTCTACTACTCGACCGCGGGCGGCGGCGCCGAGACGGCGGTCGATCTCACCGGGCGGCGCTACGTGGATCTGCCCAATGCGTTCCGCTATCGCAAGGCCCTCGTCGACGGCTGCACGTGCAAGCCGGCGCCGTGGTCCGCGCAGGAGGCCGCGCGGCACGAGGGCTACGCGGCGGAGGCGGCGCAGCGGCGCGCGGAGGGCCCGGCGACGGACGATGGGCGCGGAGCGGTCGCGCAGGCGGCGCCCGATGTGGGCCGCGATCGCGGCGCGTATGCCGACGAGCCGCCGGGCAGCTACGGCCGCGCTCCGCAGACGCCGTGGGACCCGCCCGGGGATCGCCCTGGGGACCGTGCGGGGGGTCGTCCCGGCTACGGCTGGGACCACGACTGAGCCGACCGACAATCACGTCTCGCGTCCCATACGCTGAAACTTGCGTGGGTCCCGACCTCCGTCGGGACCCACGCAAGTCGACGCAATCGCTCGCCCTCAGTTGTTGCACGACCTGGCAGCAGACGCGGGCAACGCCGCTACCAGCTGCCCTCGAGGTCGGCGATGTCGGCGAACTCGCCGCCGCGCAAGGGAAACGCCTCCTCGACCACGTACGGCCCGCCGCCGACCTTGGGGCGCGAGGAGAACACCACGAAGCGCCCGACGAGGAACGGCTGCGAGCGGAAGGCGCCGATGCGGCCGAGGATGCGCGCCACCGCATCGGGGCTCGCGTTCCTGAGCCGCGCCAGCGTCACGTGCGGTTTGAAGGCGCGGCCCTCGGGGGCGAGGCCGACGGCGCGCGCCGCGCGCTCGTTGGCGCGCGCCAGCGCGTCGAGCTGCGGCGAGGGCTCGACGCCGGCCCAGATCGTGTCGGGGTCGTTGCCGCCGAAAGCGCCGAGCCCCGCCAGGCGGATCTCGAAGGCGTCCATCGCGATGCCGGCGAGGCGGTCGACGAGCTCGGCCGCCTGCGCCTTCTCGATGTCGCCGGCAAAGCGCAGCGTCAGGTGATAGTTCTCCGGCGGCGCCCACTTGCCGCCGCCCGGCAGCGGCATGCGCACCTGGTACAGCTCCTCGCGCTGCTCGGCGGGGATCTCGATGCCGGTGAAGAGGCGGGGCATGGAACGGCTTTCCGCGGGTCCTCGAGGTCAGCTCTTGGGCGTGGCGCTGCCCGGTGGCTGCGGGGCGACGCGCGCGATCAGCTCCTCCACCCGCGGCATGATGCGCTTCACGATCTCGGCGACGCCCTGGCCGGTCGGGTGCATGCCGTCGTCGAGATTGAGCTTGGCATCGAGCGCCACGCCATCGAGGAAGAACGGGTAGAACACGAGCCCGTGCTCTTGTGCGAGGTCGGGGAAGATCTTGTCGAAGTCGTCGGAGTAGTTCTCGCCCCAGTTGGCCGGCGACAGCATGCCGGCGAGCAGGATGGCGATGTTGCGCTTCTTCAGGGCGGCGATGATCTTCTCGAGGTTGGCGCGTGTGACTTTGGGGTCGGTGCCGCGCAAGGCATCGTTGGCGCCGAGCTCGAGGATGACGGCGTTGGTGCCGTCGGGCACCGACCACTCGAGCCGCTTGAGGCCATCCGCCGTGGTGTCGCCGGAGACGGCGCCGTTGGACACGACGACATTATGGCCGGCGGTCTTCAGCTGCTTCTGCAGCTGCGCCGGGAAGGCATCCTTCGGGTGCAGCCCATAGCCAGCCGAGAGGCTGTCGCCGAAGGCGACGATGTGCACCGGCTTTGATTCGGCCACGGCGGTGGACAAATTCACCGCACCCGCTAAAGCGTTGACGAGGAAGGCCATCCCCACCACGTGAGCAAATACGCCTGCTCCACGCCGTGCCGCACTTCGCTCCATGTTTCTGCCTCACCAGTCAGAGAAGGGCATAGGGTGAGGTAAAGGCGTGGTCGGCGTGAGGCAAGTCCCAGACTTCCGAAATCAGACTGCCGCAATCCGCAAAACAACGGAGCCATCCGCGTCGTGAGCCACCCGATCGTCGCCTTGCAGGATGTGCAGCTCACGCTGACCAGCCGCGCCGGCCCCGTCGAGATCCTGCGCAACGTGAGCTTGCGCGTCGAGCCGGGGCAATCGCTGGCGGTCGTGGGGCCGTCGGGCTCAGGCAAAACATCCTTGCTGATGATCGTCGCCGGGCTGGAGCGCGCCACTAGCGGCGGCGTCGAGGTTGCGGGCCACGACCTCACCAGGCTCGGCGAGGACGAGCTCGCGCTGATGCGCGGCGCCGAGATCGGCATCGTGTTCCAGTCGTTCCACCTGGTGCCGACGATGACGGCGCTCGAGAATGTGGCGCTGCCGCTGGAGTTTGCCGGCGCCGCCAACGCCTTCGCGATCGCGCGCGAGCTTCTGCACGAGGTCGGGCTCAAGCCGCGCGTCGACCACTTCCCGGCACAGCTGTCGGGCGGCGAGCAACAGCGCGTCGCCATCGCGCGGGCGCTGAGCCGCTCGCCCAAGCTCATTCTCGCCGACGAGCCGACCGGCAACCTCGACGGCAAGACCGGCCGCCAGGTCATCGACCTCCTGTTCGGGATGCAGCGGCGGCGGCAGGCGACGCTCGTCCTCGTCACCCACGACGCGCAGCTCGCGGCCGCGTGCGAGCGCACCATCCGCATGGCGGACGGCCGCATCGAGCGCGCGGCGGAGCTCGTCGGATGAGCGCGACCGACGCGATCACCTCGGCTCCGAGCGACCGCGACTGGCGCCTGCCGGTGGTGCTCGCAATCGCGCTGCGCGAGCTGCGCAGCGGCTTTGCCGGGTTTCGCATCTTCATCGCCTGCGTGGCGCTCGGGGTCACCGTGATCACCGGCGTCGGCGCGGTGTCGGACGCTTTGCGCGCGGGCTTCGAGCGCCAGGGCGAGGCGATTCTCGGCGGCGACATGACGGTGTCGCGCATGCACGTGCGCGCCGAAGCCGCCGAGCGCGCGGTGCTCGAGAAGCTCGGGCGCGTGAGCGAGACGGCGACGCTGCGCACCATGGCGCGGCGCGTCGACGGCTCCGATCAGGCGCTCGCTGAATTGAAGGGCGTGGACGCCCCCTACCCGCTCGCCGGCAAGGTCGCGCTCGCCGGCGGCGGCTCGTTGCAGGAGGCGCTTCAGCGCGGCGCCGTCGTCGATCCGGTGCTGCTGCAGCGGCTGAACCTGAAGGCCGGCGAGCCGATCATGATCGGCACCGAGCCGGTGCCCGTCGCGGCGGCCCTGAAATCGGAGCCCGACGCGCTCTCCGACCGCCTGACCTACGGCCCGCGCATCTTCATCTCGCAGGCGACGCTCGACAAATCCGGCCTCGTCAAGCCCGGCACGCTCATCCGCTGGCGCTACGCGCTGAAGCCGGCCGGCGCCGGGCAGGCGAGCGAGGACGAGCTGAAGGCCTTGCGCGCACGCGTAACGGCGGAGCTGCCCGAGGCCGGCTTCACCATCACCGACCGCCGCGATCCCTCCCCGCAGGTGACGCGCACGCTGGAGCGGCTGCGCCAGTTCCTGACGCTGATCGGCTTGACCGCGCTGCTCGTCGGCGGCGTCGGCGTCGCCAACGCGGTCGCGACCTTCATCGACAAGCGGCGCAAGGTGATCGCCACCATGAAGAGCGTCGGCGCGACCAGCCGCACCGTGCTCGGCATCTTCCTGACGCAAGTGCTGATCGTCGCCGTCATCGGCATCGTCATCGGGCTCGTGCTCGGCACGGGCCTGCCGCTGGTGCTCGGCGCTCTCTACGGCGATCTCTTGCCGATCCACGCCGAGATGACGGTGTCGCCCTCGAGCCTGCTCGCCGCCGCGGTCTACGGGCTTGCCGTATCGCTGCTGTTCACGTTGTGGCCGCTCGGGCGCGTGCAGCGCGTCAGCGCCAGCGTGCTGTTCCGCGACGAGGTGGCGCCGGAACGGGCGTGGCCCGGCGCGTGGATCATCGGCGCGACGCTGCTCACCGCGGCGGTGCTCGTGGGTTTTGCCGTGCTGAGCTCCGATTCCAAGCGCATCGCGCTCTACTTCTGCGGCGGCCTCGTCGTGATCTTCGCGGTGTTTCTCGGGCTGGGCTCGGCGGTCACCGCGCTGGCGCGCCGCGCGCCGAGGCCGCGCTACCCGGAGCTGGCGCTCGCCATCGGCAACCTCGGCGCGCCGGGCGGGCTCACCCGCTCGGTCGTGCTGTCGCTCGGCACTGGGCTGTCGCTGCTGGTCGCGGTGGCGCTGGCGAACGCCTCCCTCGTGAGCGAGCTTAAGGAGCGGCTGCCGACGCGATCACCCGACTATTTCGTGCTCGACGTGACCAAGGAGGATTTGCCCGCCATCACCGGGCTGGTGCAGCGCGACATTCCCGCCGCCGCGCTCGAGGCGGCGCCGATGCTGCGCGGGCGCATCGTGCGCTTCAACGACACGCCGATCGAGGAGATCAACGCCCCGCCGGAGGCGCAATGGGTGCTCAACGGCGACCGCGGGCTCTCCTATGCGGAGACGGTGCCAAAGGGCTCCAGGGTGGTGGCCGGCGCGTGGTGGCCCGCCGGCTACGCGGGCGAGCCGCTCGTCTCCTTCGAGACCGATCTCGCCGGCAAGCTCGGACTCAAGCTCGGCGATACGGTGACGGTCAACGTGCTCGGGCGCAACGTGACGGCGCGCATCGCCAACCTGCGCGAGGTGAAATGGGAAAGCCTCGCCATCAATTTCGTGATGGTGTTCTCGCCCAACACGCTGAAGGACGCCCCGTCCAACCTGCTGGTCACGATCTCGCTGCCCGACGACACGCCGCCCGCGACCGAGGCGCAGACCATCCGCGCGCTGGGGCGCGACTATCCCTCCGTCACCGCGATCCGCGTGCGCGACATCCTCGACGCGTTCGCCTCGGTGTTCGCCAAGGTGATGATCGCCGTCCGCGCCGCCGGCAGCGTGACGCTGCTGGCCGGCGCGCTGGTGCTGGCGGGCGCGCTGGCGACGGCACAGCGCCGCCGCATCCTCGAGGCCATCATCTTGAAGACCCTGGGCGCTACCCGCCGGCGCATCCTCGTCTCGCATGCCCTCGAATATCTGCTGCTCGCCGGCGCCACGGCGCTGTTTGCCGTGCTGCTCGGCAGCGCGGCCGCTTGGCTCGCCGTGACGCAGGTGATGAACATCGGCTTCACGTTCTCGCTGTCGGCGGTCGCGACCGCGATCGCGCTCGCCGTGGCGCTGGTGCTGACCTTTGGCGGGGCCGGCACCTGGGCGGTGTTGCGGGCGCCCGCCGTGCCTTACCTGCGGTCCGAATGAGAAGCCACTGAAATTGCCAGCTTTTCGGAACCAGCAATGGGATTTTAAGGCTTCAAATATCACTCTGTCGGCGCCTTGAAAGCATCATGCCCACGGCGCATATTTCACGAGAGATTTGGCGATTCCGCCGCACCAGAAGAGGACGATCCATGGCCCAGTTCGATGACAGGTACGCGCAATCAACCACCGTCGCCCGCGCGGGCGCCGCGGTGGATGAGGGCCTGCGCGCCTATATGCTCGGCGTCTATAACTACATGGCCGCCGGCGTCGCTCTTACGGGCGTCGCGGCCTACCTCACCTACATGTTCGCGGTGCAGGACGGCGCGCTGACGTCGTTCGGTCAGGCGATCTACACCTCGCCGCTGCGCTGGGTGGTCATGCTCGCGCCGCTCGGCTTCGTTCTTTATCTGTCGGTCCGCATCCAGCAGATGAGCCTGGGCGCCGCGCAGATCGCGTTCTGGGCTTTTGCGGCCGTCATGGGCGTGTCGCTGTCGTCGATCTTCCTGGTCTTCACCGGCCAGTCGATCACGCAGATCTTCTTCATCACCGCGGCCACGTTCGGCGCGCTGAGCCTGTGGGGCTACACCACCAAGCGCGACATCTCCGCCTGGGGCTCGTTCCTGTTCATGGGCGTGGTCGGCATCGTCCTCGCCTCGCTCGTGAACCTCCTCCTGCAGTCGAGTGGGCTGCAGTTCGCCATCTCCGTGATCGGCGTGCTGGTGTTCGCTGGCCTCACCGCCTACGACACGCAGCGGATCAAGGACGGCTACCTGATGCTGCGCGGCGATGCCGCCATGCTGGCGAAGAGCGCGATCATGGGGGCCTTGAGCCTCTACCTCGACTTCATCAACATGTTCGTCATGCTGCTGCAGCTGTTCGGCAACCGCAATTAGGCGGCCCGAGCCAGAGCCCGACTACGTGAGGAGCCCCGGTTTTCCGGGGCTCTTTGCTTTTTGGGGGCACGCATCTCCCTCTCCCTGCGTGCGGGGTGAGGGGCAGCAACAAAGGGCAGCGCAAGCGGCTCCCCCTCACCCTAACCCTCTCCCCATGAAGGATGGGGAGAGGGGACACCCAGCCTGCAGTCTAGCCGGCCACGAGGCGCACCCGGTCCTCCAGCACGCCCAGCACGCGGCGCAGATCGTGGCCCCGCTTCAGGATCAGCCCTGCCGGCGCCACGACCGAATAGGTGCCCTGCCGGCGCGCCAGCCGCGGCGACTTCTCGATGCGGAACAGCGGGCATTCGCTGGCGCGGCGGAACACCGAGAAAACGGCGGTGTCGCGGCTGAGATCGATGGCGTAGTCGCGCCACTCGCCGGCTGCAACCTTGCGGCCGTAGACGGCGAGAATCGCGCTTAGCTCGTGGCGGTTGAAAGTGGTGAGGCGCTGGGCGTCGGGCCTCGGGCTATCCGTCTTGGGGCTTGCGTGCGGCCGTGGGCCGCGAAAACCGCCCGCTTTGAGCGGGCTGAAAACTATGGGCTCAGTTTCGCTCAATGGCGCCTCCCGGTCGTGACACAAATATGATCGTCCCGGTCGCGTCCGATTTCAAGGGCCTACAGCAGGGCGCCGGCGCCACCGGTTGAGGCAACCTGCGCGCTACTGGAGCACGGAAAATCCCCGAATAGGTCAAATTCAGGTCCCTCGGCGGACAATGATCCGCCCCAAACCTTTGCGACCTTGCGATCGTTGCCTCTAGGCCCGATCCGGATGAAGTCGCCTCCGGATCTCAGCCCCCCAGCCCCCCGGGGCGGCGTCGACGGATCGGGTCTAAATAGGCAGCAACCATTCCCTGAACTCCTAAGTCCCCAGAGCACGATTGGGCCGGTTTCCCCACCGGCCCTTTTTCTTTGTCCAGCCCGCGTCGGGACGATTTGCCGGCTTGCTGCCGCCGCGCGGGCTGCCGATAAGCGTAAAAGCGACGGCATGTCTGGAGGAGCATCGGCGGTGAAGCAGCAGGCGACGAAGCGGGGACGCGAGACGGCCGGCGCCAAGCCGGCAAGGCCGGCGAAGAAGCGCAAAGCCGCCGGCAATCCGCTGCTCGGCAAGTGGTCGACGCCGTTCCTGCTGCCGCCGTTCGAGGCGATCGAGCCGCAGCACTTCGCTCCGGCGTTCGCGGCCGCGCTCAAGGAGCACAAGGCCGAGATTGCCAAGATTGCGGCGCAACCCTCGCGCCCGACGTTCGCCAACACCATCGTGGCGCTGGAGCGGTCAGGCCGCACGCTGAACCGCGTGAGCGCGGTGTTCTTCAATCTCGCCGGCGCGCATACCAGCGACGCCCTGCAGGCCGTGGAGCGCGAGATCGCGCCGCAGCTCGCCGCGCACGAGACTGCGGTGATGCTCGACCCGAAGATCTTTGCGCGCGTGCATGATCTCTACCAGCGCCGCGATCGCCTGCGCTTCACCGACGAGCAGCTGCGTGTGCTGGAGCTGCACCACACCTGGCTCGTCCGCGCCGGCGCCCGACTCGGCCGCAAGGCGAAAGCGCGCGTCGCCGAGATCAACGAGCGGCTGGCGACGCTCGCCACGCAGTTCAGCCAGAACGTCTTGAAGGACGAGCAGTCCTGGCGCCTGGTGCTCGAGGGCGAGCGCGACCTCGCCGGCCTGCCGCCGTCGATGCGGGCGGCCGCGGCGCGCGCGGCGGCCGACGCCGGGCTCAAGGGCAAGCACCTCATCACGCTGTCGCGCTCGAGCGTGGAGCCGTTCCTGCAGTTCTCCTCGCGCCGCGACCTGCGCGAGCAGGCGTTCAACGCCTGGACCAAGCGCGGCGAGATGGGCGGCGCCACCGACAATCGCGCCATTACGGCCGAGATCGTGGCGCTGCGGGCGGAGCTGGCCGGGCTGCTCGGCTATACGAGCTACGCCGACTACAGTCTCGACGACGCCATGGCCAAGACGCCCGGCGCGGTGCGCAATCTGCTGCACTCGGTGTGGCCGGCAGCCGTGCGCCGCGCCGCGCGGGAGCGCGATGCGCTGCAGGAGCGCGTGCACGCCGAGGGCGGCAACTTCGAGATCGCGGCCTGGGACTGGCGCTACTACTCGGAGAAGGAGCGCAAGGCGCTCTACGATCTCGACGACGCCGCGACGCGGCCATACTTCACGCTGGAGACGGTCATCGCCGCCGCCTTCGACACCGCCCAGCGGCTGTTCGGGCTGCGCTTCAAGGAGCTGGGGGAGGTTCCGCGCTATCACCCGGACGTGCGCGCGTGGGAGGTGAAGGATGAGCGCGGGGGCCACGTCGGCCTGTTCCTCGGCGACTATTTCGCGCGCCCGTCGAAGCGCTCGGGCGCGTGGATGAGCGCCTTCCGCGCGCAGGCGAAGGTGACGGGCGACGTGCGCCCCGTCATCGTCAACGTGATGAACTTCGCGCGCGGCGAGGAGGGTGAGGAGACGCTGCTGTCGCTCGACGACGCGCGCACGCTGTTTCACGAGTTCGGGCACGGCCTGCACGGGCTGTTGTCGGACGTGACCTATCCGTCGATCTCGGGGACCAGCGTATCGCGCGATTTCGTCGAGCTGCCCTCGCAGCTCTACGAGCACTGGCTGATGGTGCCGGAGGTGCTGCAGCGCTTCGCGATCCACTACCGCACCGGCAAGCCGATGCCGGCCAAGCTCGCGCAGCGCATCAAGAAGGCGCGCAACTTCAACCAGGGCTTCTTGACGGTGGAGTACGTCGCCTCCGCGCTGGTCGATATGGAGCTGCACGCGCAGGTGGAGGTCGCCGGCCTCGACGTCGACGCCTTCGAGCGGGCGACGCTGAAGCGGCTCGGCATGCCGCGCGAGATCGTGATGCGCCACCGCATCCCGCACTTCCTGCACATCATGGGCGGCTACGCGGCGGGCTACTACAGCTACATGTGGTCGGAGGTGATGGACGCCGACGCCTTCCAGGCCTTCGAGGAGGCGGGCGACGCCTTCGATCCGGCGACGGCGAAGCGCCTGAAGAAGTACATCTACTCCGGCGGCAATGTGCGCGATCCGCTCGCGGCGTATGTGGCGTTCCGCGGCCGCGCGCCCGAGATCGCCGGCATGCTCAAGAAGCGCGGGCTCGACGGTTGACGTCGTCGAGCGGCTTCCATCCAAGTCCGATCCCCTCCCCGGACAGCACTTGCGCTCGGGCGAAGACTCGCCGGGCGCTGCAGCGGCGCGATAACTACGCCGGAGCGGCTGTGGTAACTGGCGTGGGTCCCGCTCTTCAGCGGGATGACGATCTATGTGGGCGTTCGGCGTGCCCAACTACGACGGGTACCTCTGCTACCACAGCCCCGTCCAGGCGGCGCCGAGGATGGGGCCCGCCCTGCCCTGCTGCAGCAGCACGATGCACGCCTCCGTCTCCGGGCGCATGACCGCGTTGCGCGCGAGCTGCAGGTTCATGGCCTTGCCGCTCCACGTGCCGACGGGCAGGAGCTCGCGCACGATGTTGGTGTAGGTCAGCGTCTTGCCCTTGTTCTCGCCCCGCTGCACGGGAACCTTGGCGACCTTCTGCACGACCGCGAACCAGATCGTCGCGTCTTTCACCACTGTCCCCGCCGGCGCTGCGCCCGCCTCGATGATGATGGCATTGCGCTCGTGCCAGAAACGCAGCGGCACGCGTATGGGCTGCAGCTTCTCGTCCGTCTCCTTGATCGCCGCGTTGATGGCGTCGGCGTCGCTGCCGTTGACGCCCATCATGCCGTTGACGACGATCTGCGGCGTGTAGATGGCGCCGTCGCCGCGCGAGCGCGCGTAGGCCTTCTGTCGCTCGCTGTTCTTCTCGGACGCGAGCGTGTCCTTCCAGCCGAGGTAGTCCCAGATGTCGACGGGGAGCGAGATGGCGATGACGTCGGGGCGCTCGGCGTAGGAGGCGAGCACCGCGTCGGCCGGCGGGCAGGTGTCGCAGCCCTGGCTGGTGAACAGCTCGAGCACGGTCTTCGGCGGCGGGAACGACGGATTGATGCCCGGCTCCTGCGCGGCAATGCGCGCGGAGGACGCCAGCAGGACCACCATCGAGACGAGGAAAGACGCAAGCCGCATACGGGCGCACTACCTGGAAAGGCCACTCCGGACAATAGACTAATTGGCGCTCACTGAGCCTTCAACGGCTGTCACGAAAGAGTGAGTCGGGCGGCGGAGCAGGAAGAGCGTCCCGTCTACGCCGCCGCCAGGTTGCGCAGCACGTGGTGAAGAATGCCGCCGTTGCGGAAATATTCGATCTCATCGAGGGTATCGATGCGGCACTGGATGGGCACTGCCCGCATGGTGCCGTCGGACGACGTGATCTCGGCGGTCATCATCTGCCGCGGCTTGATGCCGGTGAGGCCGTGGATCGCTACGGTTTCGTCACCTTTCAGGCCGAGCGTCTGCCAGCTCGTACCCTGCTCGAACACGAACGGCACGATGCCCATGCCGACGAGGTTCGAGCGATGGATGCGCTCGTAGGACTGCGCGATGACGGCGCGCACGCCCAAGAGGCTGGTGCCCTTGGCCGCCCAGTCGCGCGAGGAGCCGTTGCCGTACTCGACGCCGGCGAAGACGACGAGCGGCACGCCTTCCGCCTTGTAGCGCATGGCGGCGTCGTAGATCGGCATCTTCTCGCCCGAAGGATAGTGGATGGTGACCCCGCCCTCCTTCACGTTGCCGGCGGCGTCCCTGGCCATGAAGTTCTTGATGCGGATGTTGGCGAAAGTGCCGCGCATCATCACCTCGTGATTGCCGCGCCGCGTGCCGTACTGGTTGAAATCGGCGACCGCCACGTTGTGCAGCAAGAGGTACTCACCCGCGGGCGAGCTGGCCTTGATGGAGCCGGCGGGCGAGATGTGGTCGGTGGTGATCTTGTCGCCGAAGAGGCCGAGGATGCGCGCGCCGACGATGTCCGCGATCGCGCGCGGCGTCTTGCTGATCCCCTGGAAGTAGGGCGGATTGCGCACATAGGTGGAGGCGTCGTCCCACGCGTAGGTGAGGCCGCCGCCGGTGTCGATGGCGCGCCAGCTGGCGTCGCCGTTGAACACGTCCGCGTAGCGCTCGACGAACAGCGAGCGCGTGATGTTCTGCACGATGAAGGCCTGGATCTCCTGCGAGGACGGCCAGACGTCCTTGAGATAGACGGGCCTGCCGTCGCTGCCGAGCCCGAGCGGCTCCTTGGTGAGGTCCATCTTGACCGAGCCGGCGAGCGCATAGGCGACGACGAGCGGCGGGGAGGCGAGGTAATTGGCCTGCACGTCGGGGCTGACGCGGCCCTCGAAGTTGCGGTTGCCCGACAGCACGGCGGCGGCGACGATGCCCTTCTCGTTGATGGCGGCCGAGATCTCCGGCGCCAACGGCCCCGAGTTCCCGATGCAGGTGGTGCAGCCGAAGCCGACGAGATTGAACCCGAGCTTGTCGAGGTAGGGCTGCAGCCCCGCCTTGTCGAGGTAGGCGGAGACGACCTGCGATCCCGGCGCCAGCGAGGTTTTCACCCACGCCTTGGTGGTGAGGCCCTTTTCGACCGCTTTCTTGGCGAGCAGGCCGGCGGCGATGAGCACGCTGGGATTGGACGTATTGGTGCAGCTGGTGATGGCGGCGATGACGACGTCGCCGTGGCCGATGTCGAAGGGGCGGCCGGCGACGGACGCGCGCACGTCGATCTCGCCCGGCTTCTTGTATTCGGTCTCGAGCGCCTTGGCGAAGCCGGCGGCGACGTCGGTGAGCGCGATGCGGCCCTCGGGGCGCTTGGGCCCGGCGAGCGAGGGCACGACGGAAGCTAGATCGAGCTCGAGCGTGTCGGTAAAGACGGGGTCGTCAGAGCCGGCATCGCGGAACATCCCCTGCGCCTTGGCGTAGTCGGCGACGAGCGCGATGCGGTGCGCCTCGCGCCCCGAGATGGTGAGGTAGGCGAGCGTCTCCTTGTCGATGGGGAAGAAGCCGCAGGTGGCGCCGTACTCGGGCGCCATGTTGGCGATGGTGGCGCGGTCGGCGAGCGGCATGGCGTCGAGGCCGGGGCCGAAGAACTCCACGAACTTGTTGACCACGCCCTTCTTGCGCAGCATCTGCGTGACGGTGAGCACGAGGTCGGTGGCGGTCACGCCTTCCTTGAGCTTGCCGGTGAGCTTGAAGCCGATCACCTGCGGAATCAGCATCGACTGCGGCTGGCCGAGCATGGCCGCCTCCGCCTCGATGCCGCCGACGCCCCAGCCAAGCACGGCGAGCCCGTTGACCATGGTGGTGTGGCTGTCGGTGCCGACGAGGGTGTCGGGATAGGCGAGCGTCGTGCCGTCGGGCAGCGTGCGCGTCCACACCGTCTGCGCCAGGAACTCGAGGTTCACCTGGTGGCAGATGCCGGTGCCGGGTGGCACCACGCGGAAGTTGTCGAAGGCGCCCTGGCCCCACTTGAGGAAGTTATAGCGCTCGCCGTTGCGCTGGTACTCGTGCTCCACGTTGCGCGCGAGCGCCTGCGGCGAGCCGAACTCGTCGACGATGACGGAGTGGTCGATGACGAGGTCGACGGGGACGAGGGGGTTGATCTTCTGCGGGTCGCCGCCGAGCGCCTTCATGCCGTCGCGCATGGCGGCGAGATCGACCACGGCGGGGACACCGGTGAAGTCCTGCATCAAGACGCGCGCGGGGCGGAAGCCGATCTCCTTGTCCGCGGTGCCCTTGTCCACGAGCCAGGCCGCGACCGCCTCGATGTCGGCCTTGGTGACGGAGCGCCCGTCCTCGTGGCGCAAGAGGTTCTCCAGCAGCACCTTCATGGAGAACGGGAGCCGTGAGATGCCCTTGAGGCCGTTCTTCTCGGCGACGGGGAGCGAGTAGTAGACGTATGTCTTCCCGCCGGAAGACAGCGTGCTGGCGCACTTGAAGCTGTCGAGCGAGACCATCGGCACGTCCGTCAAGGCATCCTCCCCACGTTGTTGGCACACATCGCTGGCGCCGAGCGCTAACCTTCCCGGATGAGCGGCGGAGGATGGCGCTCGTTTGCGCTGGCGCCGACGGAAGCGTGCCTCTTATATAAGCCGTCGGCCCCCGGAGCCAGTGGGCCTCCTCCAGGCATTCTGCGGGATTTTCCCTTCGCTTCGCCAGAGCATTTTGCCACGCGGATGATGAAGTGCTGTGCAGCTCGTTGCTGAAAATCTGGTCTTGAGGCGCGGCGGTCGCACCGTGGTCGACGGTCTCTCGTTCCGCTTGGCGAGCGGCGAGGCGCTGCTGCTCACCGGCCCCAACGGCTCCGGCAAGACGACGCTGTTGCGCGCGCTCGCCGGATTTCTTGCGCCGGCTTCGGGCGCAATTCGGCTCGCGGATGCGCCGCCGGAGCGCGAGCGCGCCGAGCTAGCCCACTTCGTCGGCCACCTCGACGGCTTGAAGAGCCACCTCACCGTCGCCGAGAACCTGCGCTTCTGGGCGGCCTACCTCGACGAGGACGGCGACGGCGCGGATGGGGAGGGGCTCGAGGCGGCGCTCGACCGCTTCGACCTCGCGCCACTGGCCGACATCCCCGCCGGCTATCTCTCGGCCGGGCAGAAGCGCCGGCTGGCGCTGGCGCGGCTTGGCGTCGCAGCGCGCCCGATCTGGCTGCTGGACGAGCCGACGGTCTCGCTCGACGCCGCATCGGTGGCGCTGCTCGTGAAGGCGATCGCCGAGCACGTCGCGGGCGGCGGGCTCGCGGCCATCGCCACGCACGTGCCGATGGCGCTCGAGCGCGCGCGCGAGATCCGTCTTGGTGTCGTCCTGGGCGCCGCCGCCCCGGAGCCGGCGCGATGAGCCCGTTCCTCACGCTGGTCGCGCGCGATCTGCGGCTCGCCGTGCGCCAGGGCGGCGCGCTCGGCACCGCGCTCGGCTTCTACATGCTGGTGGTCACGCTGCTGCCCTTAGGGCTTGGCGCCGACCTCAACCTGTTGTCGCGCATCGCCGCCGGCGTGCTGTGGATCGCGCTGCTGCTGTCGGCGCTGCTGTCGCTGCCGCGCGTGTTCGCCAGCGACTACGAGGACGGCTCGCTGGACATCCTGGCGACGGGCGCCCTCCCGCTGGAGCTGGTGGCGGCGGCCAAGGCGCTGGCGCACTGGATCTCGACCAGCATCCCCTTAGCGCTGCTGGCGCCGGTGCTCGGCATCCTGCTCAACCTGGAGCTCGACGCCTACCCCATGCTGGTGGCGACCATGCTCGTGGGCACCCCGGCCGTGAGCTTCCTCGGGGCAGTCGGGGCGGCGCTCACCCTGCGCAGCCACCGTGGCGGGCTGCTGATCGCGCTCCTGGTGCTCCCGTTCTACGTGCCGACGCTGATTTTTGGCATCGCCTCGATCAGCGCGTTTCAGGGCCCCGGCGGCGTGACCTCGCCGTTCCTCATTTTGACGGCAATCTCGCTGGCCTCCGTGGTGCTGGGGCCGATCGCGGCGGCGGCGGCGCTACGCCTGCAGATGCAGTAACCGCGTGGCCAGTAGCTCAATTGCGCTTCCGCGCCGAACCCCTTAGATCAAATCCGATGCAGACCTTCACCCAGCGGCTCGCCAACCCCACCCAGTTCATGGAGCTGTCGGGACGCGTGCTGCCGTGGCTTGCGGGAGCAGCGGCGGCCGTCCTCGCCGTCGGGCTCTACTGGAGCTTCTTCGTGGCGCCGCCCGACTACCAGCAGGGCGAGACCGTGCGCATCATGTTCGTGCACGTGCCGTCGGCGTGGCTCGCCATGGCCGGGTACACGGTGATCGCCATCTCGGCCTTCGGGCTGTTGGTGTTCCGGCATCCGCTGGCGGATGTCTCCGCCAAGGCCGCCGCGCCCATCGGCGCCGCCTTCACGTTCCTGGCGCTGGTGACCGGCTCGCTGTGGGGACGCCCGACCTGGGGCACCTACTGGGTGTGGGACGCGCGCCTCACTTCGGTGCTGATCCTGTTCTTCCTCTACCTCGGGCTGATCGCGCTGCGCTCATCGATCGAGGACGAGACGCTGGCCGCCAAGCTCACGGCGGTGCTGGCTCTCGTTGGCATCGTGATGCTGCCGGTGATCAAGTTCTCGGTCGAGTTCGGCAAGACACTGCACCAGAAGGCGAGCGTGCTGCGCCTCGGCGGCTCCACCATGGATCCCTCGCTGCTGCACCCGCTGCTGGTCATGGCGCTGGGCTTCACGCTGCTGTTCGCGGCGCTGCACGTCAAAGCCATGCGCAACGAGATCCTGCGCCGGCGCGTGAAGGCGCTGCAGATGGCCGAGGTAGAGCGGGCGCAGGCCGGCCGCCTGGCGGCGGCGGAGTAGCACCATGGATCTGGGCCCGCACGCCGCCTTCATCTGGACCGCCTACGGGGTCGTGGCGCTGGTGCTCGCGGGCCTGATCGCGTGGCTCGTCCTCGACGGGCGCGAGCAGGAGCGGCGGCTCAAGGATTTCGCCGCCCGCGGCGTCAAGCGCCGCTCGCAAGGCGAGCCGCGGTCGTAAGGCCAGACCTCCAGGAAGGCGAACTGCATGCAGCGGCCGGTCGACGAGCAGGGTACGCCGAACCCATCGGACGCGGCGCCGAACGCCGCCCGCGGGCTTTCTTGGGTGGTCGTGCCGGTGCTCGCGTTCGCGGCGCTCATGCTGCTGTTTGCTTTCGCGCTGACCTCCGGCGATCCCTCGCGGCTGCCGTCGGCGCTCATCGGCAAGCCGGTGCCGGCGATGGAGTTTCCGGCGCTCGAGGGGCTGCTCGATACCGGCCGCCCGGTGCCGGGCTTCGCCAGCGCCGACCTCGCCAAGGGCTCAGTCAGCGTCGTGAATTTCTGGGCCGCCTGGTGCACGGAGTGCGCCGCCGAGCAGGATCTGCTCATCGAGCTCAAGGCGAAGACGGGTGTGCCCATCTACGGCGTCGACTACAAGGACGACGTTGTGGGCGCGCGGCGCTTCCTCGGCCGCTACGGCAATCCGTTCAAGGCGGTGGGCACCGACAAGGCCGGGCGCAGCGCCATCGAGTGGGGCGTCTACGGCATGCCGGAGACGTTCGTGATCAATGGCAAAGGCGAGATCGCCTTCAAGCACGTGGGCGCCATTACGCCCGAGAGCCTGGAGACCAAGCTGATCCCCGCCATCGCGCAGGCCGCCGCCGCGCCTGCAGCGGCAAAGGCGAATTAGCTCGCCTTGCCGTTGGACGGCGCCCTCGCCGGATAGACCTGTCATCCCGGGCGAGCGAGCTGCAAGCGAGCGAGACCCCGGACCCAGCATATGCTGCGTCGAAGACACCTTAGGGGTGCCGGTTGCGACGCATGCGGCGACGCTCTCCTGGGTCCCGGCTCTGCGGTCGCTAACGCTCCCTTGGCCGGGATGACAGTTGTTTCACGTACCCAGCCGGACCGGGTAGAGCCGACATCGAGGCTAAAGCGGGAAGAACTCGTTGCGCGAGTGGTTCAAGACCGACAGCGTCCCCGTCGCGATGTCGAAGTAGGCCCCGTGCAGCGACAGCCGCCCCTTGTCCTCGAGCTGGCTGATGAAGGGGAACGTGCGCAGGTTCGCGATCGCGGCCTTGACGCCCTCCTTCTCCAGCGCGCGCTGCTTGTCCGCGTGCGGACGCGTCTGATGCGAGGCCAGCACGTTGAGGCGCGCCTGATCGAGCATCGACATCCAGCGCGAGATGAATTGCGATTCCGTCTGGATGGCGGCGCTCTGGTCGAGTGCGGCCTTGACGCCCCCGCAGCCCGAATGGCCCATGACGATGAGGTGCTTCACGCGCAGGTTCAGCGTCGCGAACTCGATCGCCGCGCTGACGCCGTGGAACTTGCCGCCCGTCTCGTAGGGCGGAACCAGGTTGGCCACGTTGCGCACCACGAACAGCTCGCCCGGCATGGCGCCGAAGATCGTCTCCGGGTCGACGCGGCTGTCGGAGCAGGAGATGATCATGGCGTCGGGCGTCTGCCCGTAGGTCGCGAGCTCCTCGTACTGCTCGGCGTTGGGGAGGAAGTGGCGCTGCTTGAAGCGGCGAAAGCGGTCGGCGAGGTTGTCGGGAAAGCTGCTCATCGTGATGTCCTCGGGCGGGGTCGGCGGGCCGGCAGGGATCATTGACCCAATCGGCGCCAAATCTCGGTTAACTCGTCTGCCTTGGCGAGCCGACGATTGCCTGCCTTGCCCGTTGGCGGATCAGCGGCTATCGTCCGGCGTTGCTGGGGGGATAGCGAATTTCCGCTCGTGATCACATGCGACGGTGCGTCTGCCAGCGTGAAGCCTAATTCATGTCGGCACGGAGCCCCATGACCCCCTCCACCTCCGCGGAAACCTTCGGTCGCGATTTCCTCGCCTCGGTCGTCGTCTTCCTGGTCGCCCTGCCGCTGTGCATGGGCATCTCGCTCGCCTCCGGCATGCCGCCGACGGCGGGCATCGTCACCGGCATCGTGGGCGGCATCATCGTCGGCGCGATCTCGGGCGCGCCCTTGCAGGTCAGCGGTCCGGCCGCCGGCCTTTCGGTGCTCGTCTGGCAGCTGGTGCAGCAGTTCGGCGTGGACATGCTCGGCGTCATCGTGCTGTTCGCCGGCCTCATCCAGCTCGTCGCCGGCCTGTGCAAGCTCGGGCAATGGTTCCGCGCGGTGTCGCCGGCCGTGATCAACGGCATGCTGGCCGGCATCGGCGTCCTGATCTTTGCCTCGCAGTTCCACGTGATGCTCGACTACAAGCCGATCGGCAGCGGCATCCAGAACCTGATGGGCATCCCGGCCTCGATCATGAATGCGATCGAGGCCGGCGACCACCACCTGCAGGCCGCCGCCATCGGCGCGCTGACCATCGGCACCATCATGGCGTGGAGCCTGCTGACGCCGAAGCGCTGGCGTCTGTTCCCGGCGCCGCTGGTGGGTGCCGTCGTCGCCATCGCCGCGGCCTCCATCCTCGGCCTGAGCCAGATCAACTACGTCAACGTGCCGGACAACTTCTGGTCGGTCGCCGTCTTCCCGACGCCCGAGAAGCTGATGCGCATCACCGAGTGGCCGATCCTGCTCGGCGCCATCTCGATCGCGTTCATTGCCAGCGCCGAGACACTGCTGTGCGCCACCGCCGTCGATCAGATGCACCGCGGCCCGCGCACGAAATACGACCGCGAGCTCGCCGCGCAGGGCATCGGCAACTCCATCTGCGGCCTGCTCGGCGTGCTGCCGATGACGGGCGTCATCGTGCGCTCGGGCGCCAACGTCGAGGCCGGCGCGGTGACGCGCGCTTCCGCGATCCTGCACGGCGTGTGGCTGTTGCTGTTCGTCAGCGTGATCCCGTTCTCGCTGCGCTACATCCCGACCTCGGCGCTTGCCGCGATCCTGGTCTATACCGGCTACAAGCTCGCCTACCCGAAGGTGGTGCCCAAGCTCTTGCAGTTCGGCAAGACGGAGGTCTTCATCTACGTCGTCACCATCGTGATGATCGTGCTGACAAACCTGCTCGAGGGCGTGCTGGTCGGGCTGGGGCTGTCGCTCCTGAAGCTGCTCTATGCCTTCTCGCACCTCGATGTGCGCAAGGAGGAGACCCCGGCCGAAAACCGCGTCGACCTCTACCTCGAAGGCTCGGCGACGCTAGTGCGGCTGCCCAAGCTCGCGGCAGAGCTCGAGAGCCTGAAGCCCGGCGCGGACGTGCACGTGCACGTCAACCAGCTCGACTACATCGACCACGCCTGCCTCGATCTCCTGACCAACTGGGACCGCCAGCACAGCGGTACCGGCGGCACGCTCACGATCGAGTGGGCCGAGCTGGCGCGGAAGTACCACCAGCGGCGCTCGGCCAACGTGAAGGCGGCGCGGCAGGCGGCGAAGGTCGCGGCGACCTAACTCGACTGTCATCACGGCCGAGGACGCGAAGCGGCTGAAGGGGCTTGGCACCTCTGCACCTCTCCCATCCATCCGGAGCATGGCTTTGCCATGACGGGAGAGGTCGGCTGGACGTGCAAAGCACGACATCCGGGTGAGGGGTGGTGCCCTTGACAGATGTCGTAACCCCTCACCCGCTCGCATCGTCGATGCTCGCGACCTCTCCCGCTGGGATGGGCATCGCGCTCGGACTCGTTCTCGGCAAGCCGATCGGCATCTTCGGCTGCTCGCTCGCCGCGATCCGCCTGCAGCTCGCCGGCAAGCCGGAAGGCGCAACCTGGCCGCAGATCCTGGGCGTGGCCATGCTGGGCGGCATCGGCTTCACCATGAGCCTGTTCATCGGCATGCTGGCGTTCGCCGGACC
>Ga0209415_10004577_pt1 | contig 25253 bp, 22 predicted proteins | sample PeaSoiSIISIP2007_FD_187696 | JGI IMG/M metagenome (GOLD analysis project Ga0209415, IMG submission 187696) | Peat soil microbial communities from Weissenstadt, Germany - SII-SIP-2007 (SPAdes) (version 2) | ecosystem: Environmental > Terrestrial > Soil > Wetlands > Peat | place: Germany... | reverse complement strand
TGCCGCTCTTCATCCTGGTCGGAATCATCTTCTTCTGAGGTCCATCGCCAAATGTTCCAGCATCTGCCCATCATCCTCCTGGGGAGCGCCATGGTCGCCCTCCGGGCTCTCCGGCAACGAATCCTGCGCTCCACCATCCACGCCCTCTCCCGCGGCGAACGACCCAAGCTGTTCGGCGTGGAGAACCTGGAGGTCAAAGGCAAGGCGGAAGACCTTCCGGCAACGACCCCGACCTTGAAGTCGGCATCCACGCTGTCCACCCTCCTTGTCCGGTTGGAAGCCACGGACAAGGGAGCCGGGAAGCTCCCGGTCTTCGAATTGACCACGGGTTGGAGGAGAGTGCGTTGGCTGCTCTCCGCGAAGGCCAAGGGACCTCTCCTGGACATCACCATCGTCCCCTCGCCCGCGGGCATGTTCAATCTGGCCACGGTCCTGCTGCTGGTGGCCGTGATCGCGCTCATCTTCCACCCCGGGTGGATCTTCGCGGCGGGCATGGCCATCCTGCTGGGCATCGACGCCTGGTTCCGGATGCGGATCCCCACGGCTTCCGTGAAGGCGCAACTGGAGAAGATGCTGGCCGTGGAGGGCTGAGGCCCGCGATTTTCCCCCGTGGGGCGCGCCGTCGGGAAAAACCCTGCAATACCGGCAATTCCAATGCGTCTTTTCCTGGGATGCCGGTGTCTCGGGCCGAACTCGCGGGCCATTTCGGGCGGGAATGGAAACGGCTGGCCCGGTGGGTTCGGCGCCGGCTCGCGGACTGCGCGGAGCGGGAAGGCGAAGACATCGTCCAGGAGGTCTACGCGACCCTCTTCGAATCGGAGGAGGACCTCCCGATCGACAACCTCTCCGCCTACGTCTACACCGCCCTGCGCCACCGCGTGATCGACCGGATGCGTCGGCGCAGACCCGTCGTGTCCCTGGAGTCCCCGGTCGCCGACACGGACGGACTCACCCTGGCCGACATCCTCCCCTCCCCCGCCGAACACCCGTTGGATTCCCTGCATAGACAGGAATTGTCAAACGCGCTGCACCACGCCCTGGGTTCGCTGGACGAGGCCTCCCGCGAGATCGTCCTCGCCACCGAATTCGAAGGCCGCACGTTCCGGGAACTGTCGGAACTGTGGCAGGTCCCCATCGGGACCCTTCTCTCGCGGAAGTCGCGCGCCCTGCGGCGGCTGGCCGTCTCCCTCGCCGAATACAAGGATTGAAACCCTGGAGAACACCATGTTCAGACTCCTGCTGTTCACCCTCCTCACCGCCGTCTACGCCATCCTCCTGGGGTGGCCGGTGCATTGGCTCTGGAACACCGTTGTTCCCGACCTCTTCCACCTGCCCCGGATCGACTACCCCCAGGGAGTGGCGCTCGTGGCCTTGGCGCGGATCCTGTTCGGACTTCGCCTGATCGGATTCCTGGTCTGGACCGCCGTGCTCGCCGTGGTGCTGGGCTGGCTGGGCCAGTGGATGTGGAACCAGGTGGGGCCGCCGCTCTTCCACCTGCCCGCGGTGACGTGGTGGCAGGCGGGCGCCCTGGTGGGCCTCTTGCAGTTCCTGTTCGGTGCCGGACACCACTGGAAGACGGGCTTGCGCAGCTGGAGGACCTGGGACTGGGAAGACCACCTGGAGGAGCATGGCCGCATGCGAAAGGACGAGTGGCGGGCGTTCCGCCGCGGGATGCACCGGTTCGGCCACCAGATGCGGGAAGAGGGGCGTCGATGGAAGGATCGGGCCGAGGATGCCGCACCGCACGGAAGCCATCGCAACTGGCGGCACTTCGAGAGCTACTGGCGCGAGAAGGGAAAGAGCGATTTCGAAGCTTGGCTGGACAACAGGTTCCGCGGGGAATAGCGATGGGCGAGCCGGTGCGCCGTGGCGACGGGGATCATCCGTCGACCGGATGTTCGGGGGTTTCCAGCACCCGCTGGTAGAAGGCGAAATCGAGCCATTTCCCGAACTTGAATCCGGCTTGTCGGATGGTTCCGGCGTGCGCGAATCCGAGCTTCTCGTGGAGGGCGATGCTTCCGGCGTTGTCCAGGTCGATGGCGCCGACCATGAGGTGGTACTGCTGCTCCATGGCGGCGGCGATCAGTCGCTCGAGGAGATCCCGGCCGATCCCCCTGCCTCGGTGATCCTTGTGCACGTACACCGAATGCTCCACCGAGTACTTGAAGGCGGGCCAGGCGCGGAAGGTCCCGTAGCTCGCGAACCCCAGGAGCTGTCCTGTGGACGACACGGCCCCGATGACGGGAAATCGCCCCGCCTCCTTGGCCTGGAACCAACCGACCATGCTTTGGGAAGTCCGAGGCTCGTAGTCGTAGAGCGCGGTCGAGTTCGCGATGGCCTCGTTGAAGATTTCGAGGATCGCCGCGGCATGGTGGTCGTGGGAACAGGTGACGAATCGCATGGGGTCTCCGGGTGGCCGGCGGACGGATAGAAACCTTCCGACCGCCCCGGCAAATCTACAGGCGCGAAGGCGCGCGCGAGGAGCCCGCCGCGAACGGTGCAGAACGAGCGATCAGCGCAGGGCCGGCACCAGGAAGCTCCCGTGCACATCCGCGGAGGAGAAGTCCACCGCCAGGGCCCGCGCGGAGGGCAGTTCCAGGCTCGTGGTGCCCGTACCGTCGGCCGTGGCCAGGGCGCGTCCCGAGAGGTCGAACGCCACCACTCGGAAGGAGAGTCCCGGCGCGAACACCGTCATTCGCTTTCCATCGATGCTCCAGGAATAGGGAGAGGAGCGACGCCGGGCCTTCGCTTCGATCCCCTGCGTGGAGCCGTAGGAAGCGGCCAGCGCGCGCAAGGTGGGGACCGTGTCCGCGCCACCCAGCGACCAGGTGTCGGTGAAATCCCAACCCGCGAAGCTCGCCGGGACCGCCAGGTCCACCGTGATCAGACCCGTGGCGCTCGCGCCGGAAACTCCGTAGCCCACGCCCACCGTGGAACTCGCGGTCTGCAGACCCCAATAGCTCGCGAGGACCACGCCCGAGTCGTTCCCCACCAGCCCGCCGGGCAGGAAGGAGCTTTCGCTGTTCACCACCTTGCCCACGGCGTAGCTCTGGTCCACCAGACCCCTGTCCAGTCCCACCAGACCGCCCGCGAAGGCGTCGGTGCCGGTGGCCGTCACCGGACCCGATGCGTAGCTGGAGCGGACCGTGTCCGCCGTTCCGGCATTCCCGACCAGTCCCCCGGCCAGGACGTCGGTGCCCGTCGTGGTCACCGCACCCGTGGCGTAGCACACGGCGATGGTGGTGGAATCGCTCGTACCCACCAAGCCCCCGACCATCGCGTTCCCGCCGGTGGCGGTGGTGCCGCCCGTGGCGTAGCAGGACCCGATGCTGTCCGCCCGGCCCGAGCCCACCAGTCCGCCAGCCGCCGCGTCCATGCCGGTGGCGGTCACCGCGCCGATGGCGTGGCAGCCGCGGATGGTCTCCCCTGCCGACTTGCCCACGAGTCCGCCCGTCGCGGCGTGGTCGGCGTTGGCCGTCACCCCGCCGGAGGCGTAGCTGGAATCGATCTGGTCGTCGCTGCCCGATCCCACCAGACCACCCAGGTCCACGGAATCGCCGTAGGCGGTCACCGCGCCCGAGGCGTCGCAGTCGTGGATGCGTCCACCCGAAGAACCACCCACCAAGCCCCCGAAATGCGCATCGGGATTGGTGCCCGACACCGCTCCCGTCGCATGGCAGAGGTCCAGCGTTCCCGCGTTGAAACCCACCAAGCCTCCGGCGGACTTCCCCGCGGTCACCGCGCCGGTCGCCCGGTCGGATTCCAAGGTGCCCGTGTTCCACCCCACCAATCCACCCGAGGAGATTCCGCTGTCGCCGGAGTCGATGCTGCTGGAGGCGCTGTTGCGGATGCTCCCCGCGTTCGTCCCGACCAGTCCGCCCACGTGGCCGGTGGCCGTGTCTCCCGTGTTGAAGCCGCTGGAATTGCAGGACAGGACGGACCCCAGATTCGTGGCGGCGAGAGCCCCCGCGTTGTGGGAGCCCGTGACGGTCGCACCCACGAGGCTCAGGCTGTCCACGGTGGCACCGCTTTCCAGCACCCCGAACAGACCGGCGTCGTGGCCGGGTCGATGGATCGAAAGCTGGCTGATGGTGTGGCCGCCTCCATGGAACACGCCCAGCAGATGGATGGGGACCAAGCCGCTGTCGGCGTGCGCCGTGTCGGAAGGCGAAGCGTCCAGATCACCCACCAGGCGATAGGTCGCCGACGGCGAATAGGTTCCCGTCGCGACCAGCGAAAGATCGGCGTAGTTGGAAACCTGGTACGGATCCCCGGAGGTCCCGCTTCCCTGGAGCGATCCACCCGATGCCTGGACACCGGCGGGGACCAAGGCGGTCAGAAGGAGGGCGATGGCTGCGGTGCGTGATCCTTGGATCTTCGCTCGCGTCACCCGATGGCAGACGGCAGTGTTTCTATTAGGATATTTCATTAGGACTAGATCCGATCTTCTAATACTTAGAGAGATCTGGAAGCTACGAGTCCGGGGCCGATGCGCCCTTCTTTTCGGGAATTTGCGGAGAAATAGATGCGGGGGCCGCTGTCGGCCCCCGGCGGATCACATCACTTGTCCTTGAAGAACTCCTTCAGGCCGGCGGAATCGGCCTTCATGGACTGGGCCCCCTCGGTCCAGCCCGCCGGGCAGACTTCGCCGTGGATCTCGGTGAACTGCAACGCCTTGAGGGTGCGCAGCGTCTCGTCGATGTTGCGGCCCAGCGGCAGGTTGTTGACCACCTGGCTCTGCACCACGCCGTCCTTGTCGATGATGAAGGTGCCGCGAAGCGCCATCCCACCGGGCAGGAGCACGTCGTAGTCGGCGGCGACGGTCTTGTTGAAATCGGAGAGGATGGGGTAGGTGACGCCCTGGATGCCGCCCACCTTCTTGGGGGTCTCCAGCCAGGCGACGTGCGAGAAGTGGCTGTCGGTGCTGGCGCCGATCACCTGCGCGCCGACCTTCTCGAATTCGGCGAGCTTGGCCTGGAACTCGTGCAATTCCGTGGGGCAGACGAAGGTGAAGTCCAGCGGGTAGAAGAACAGCACCACGTACTTCTTGCCCTTGAACTGCGAAAGGGTGAAGTTTTCGATGACTTGGCCGGCCTTGACGGCGTTGACCTTGAAGTCGGGAGCGGGCTTTCCAACGAGAACGGACATTTGCGGATCTCCTCATGTTTGGGTGTTTTGGATCGGTCGTCCTACCGGGAGCGGCGATGAGACGAAGATACAAGCGCGAGGCGATCCGGACAGCCCCCGGACGACGACCCGAGGGTCCCCACGCAAGTGGGCCTCGCACAAGCACTTGGACATCCCGGCCCGGGTTGGTTATACTGTGTTGGCGCCCTATGGCCAATGTCACCAAAAAGGACATCGTCGAAGAGATCGCCCGCCGAACGGGCATGACCCAAGCGGAGACCAAGGCGGTCCTGGAGGGCCTGTTGGATGCCATATCCAGCACTCTGCGCGACGGCAGGAACATCGAGATCCGCGGCTTCGGACGCTTCAAGGTCCGGGTCCGCCGGGCCCGGACGGCGCGCAACCCGCGCACGGGCGAGCTGGTGCAGGTGGAAGGCGGCGTGAAGCCGGTCTTCGAGGCCTCCCGAGAGCTCAAGGCGCTCCTGAACTCCGGAGAAAATCCGCTCCAGGCACTCCAGGACGCGATCAAAGCCTCCGCTCCGGAGATCTCGAAAACCCCAGCGGCCGGCTGACGATGCCTCCCAGGATCGAGAATCGTCGTGCTCGACACGACTATTTCGTATTGGAGACGTTCGAAGCGGGGATCCAACTGACGGGCACGGAGGTGAAGAGCCTGCGCGAGGGCAAATGCCTCCTCGCCGACGCCTATGTGGCCGTGGAAAAGGGCGAGGCCTGGCTCCGCAACGTCCGCATCGACGAGTACACGGCGGGAAACCGCTGGAACCACGCTCCCTCCCGGGCGCGCAAGCTCCTCTTGAACGGGAAGGAGATCGAGACCATCGCCCGTTCGGTGGACCGCAAGGGCCTCACGGCAATTCCCCTGGAGGTCTACTTCAAGGGTTCGTGGGCCAAGGTCAAGGTGGGACTGTGCAAGGGCAAGGCGGAGCACGACAAGCGCCAGACCAAGATCGCCGCCGACCACAAGCGCGAGATCGACCGGGCGATGAAGCAGGCCCTGCGGTGAACGACGCGCGCCTGCGCCGCCTGCTGGGAGGAATTCTCGCGGCCACCACCCTCTCCATGGCGGGGCTTTCGGTGCGGGACACGGTGGTCGAAGGGATCCCGAGCCTTCGCCTGATGGAAGGACACGGGTGGAGCGGGAGCTTGAAGATCGAATCCGAGCGCGGACAACTCCGCGCGAGCCTGGAGGGCGTGCCGGATTCCGTCCTGCAGGTGTTCGACCGCAATCCCTTCGCCCGCATGGCCGGGCTCACCCGCCCGCTGCATTTCCCGCCCCGGGTGACCAAGACCCGTCTGGTGCTCCCCAAGGTCGCGGCATTGCCGCTCCTGCGCGGCATGGGAGTGGCCCGAGCCACGGCCGACAAGGTGGCCGTTTCCAAAGCGCGGACCCGAGGCACCGCCCCGATTTCCGAGCCGAAGGCGACCCAGCCCCTCCCCATCGCCGTCCCGACTCCACCCGTCCCCGACGCGACGGGCACCGACACGCCGAGCATGGATGCCCGGAAGTTCGCGAAGTCCGGCCCGGACACGCCCGAGGTGGCGAAGCCGACCGTGGAACATCCAGCTTCCCCGTCCGTGGCGATTCCCTCCGCGCCCGCCCCGGACACCCCATCGACCACGGCTCCGAAACCGGTCACGGCTCCCGAGGCATCGGCACCGGAGGTTCCGAGCCCGGATTCCGTCGCCTCGCCAAGCTCGCCCTCCGTCCCCGAGGCGGCACAGGTGGACGGGGCCGAAACCCCCGTCGCGGCGGCGCACAAGGGCGTGTTCACCGTGGTGATCGACGCCGGCCACGGCGGCAAGGATCCGGGGGCCCGCGGAGCGAAGGCCGACGGCACCCCCGTCCTGGAGAAGATGGCCACCCTGCAGGTGGCCCTGAAGCTGCGCGACGCCCTGGCGAGCCACAAGGGAATCCGCGTGGTGATGACGCGCGACAAGGACGTGTTCGTGGAACTCTCCGGAAGGACCCGGATCGCCAATGCCGCCAAGGGCGATCTGTTCATCTCGCTCCACTGCAACAGCTTGCCCGCGGGATCCAAGCGCCGGGACGAAGTGGACGGCTTCATGGTCTACCTGCTCCGCGAAGCGGTGGACCAGAGGGACAAGGCCATCGAACGCCGCGAGAACGAGGCGATCAACTACGAAACCGGGGCGCACCAGACCAAGGAGGCGTTGTCGCCGGTGGAATGGATGCTCCTGGACCACCAGTTGAACCTGTACACCAAGGAGAGCGAGCGCTTCGCCGGGCTGGTGGTGCGCAAGTTGCAGTCCGAGGGGCCGGTGACCAAGGAGCGCACCGGGGCGAGTCAAGCGGGATTCTTCGTCCTGGTGGGCGCCCTGATGCCGTCGGTGCTGATCGAGATGGGCTACGTGTCCAGCCCCGCCGACGCCGCCGCGCTGACGGACCCCGCCCGCCAGAAGAAGATCGCGGAATCCATCGCCGAAGCCATCGACCAGTTCCGCGCCGGAAAACGCTGAGGGCGGACCTCACCCCCACTCCCCCTCTCCAACAAGTGGAGAGGGGGCTCGATCTCGTCTTCCCCTCTCCACTTGTTGGAGAGGGGTGCCGACGAAGTCGGCGGGGTGAGGTGCGATGGAACCTGCTCGCCAGGAGCTAGATTCCCTGGGTGGCCGACCTTCGACCTACCGTGACCCTGGACGTCTTCTCGGGTCCCCTGGATCTGCTCCTGTATCTGGTGCACAACCACGAACTGGACCCGACCACGATCCCGATCTCCGAGATCGCCGACCAGTACCTGGCGTTCCTCCAGGAGGCGCGCGAGTCCCAGTTGGGCCTGGCCGGGGAATTCCTGGTGATGGCCGCGAAGCTGCTGGCCCTGAAGGCGCGCGAGCTCCTGCCTCGGGAGGACCGGGGCGACCTGGAACCGGAGGAGTTCGAGGGGTTCGATCGCGAGGAACTGGTCCGCCAGCTCCTGGAATACCGGCGCTTCAAGCAGGCGGCGGAAGGTCTCCGGGGCCTGGAGTCGCGGACATGGGGAGGGTACCGCCGCGGCATGTCCGACGTCCAGTCCGATCGGCCGAGGGAGGACGACGACACCCTCGACGCGGGCCTGATCGGCCTGTTCGACCTGCTCAAGGCCTTCCGACAGGTCTTGTCCGTGCGGCCCCGCAACCTGGTCCACGAGATCGAGATCGACGACATCCCCATCCAGGAACGCATGAACCGGATCCGCGCCCACCTGGTGCGCGAGGGCAGGGCCCACTTCGAGGAGCTCTATCCCCGCGACGGCCGCAGGCTCCTTCCGGTGGTGACCTTCATGGCCATCCTGGAACTGGTCAAGACCGAGGAACTCGCCTTCCGGCAGAGCGGCGTGCTGCAACCCATGCTGGTGTACCGCCGCGCCGACGAACGCTTCGCCGACGACCTCGCGCGGATGGACCAGATCTTCTCCCCCGACCCCGAACTCAATCCGGACGTGACGGGCCTCCTGGCCAGCAAGGAGCGCATGCGCCTGGAGGCGCTGGTGCGGGAAGAGGAACTCTGGGGCGGCCAGGGCCTGGACGAGGAGACCGGGGAACCGCTGCCGGAACCGGTTGCCGCGGCGGAGGAGCTCCCCGAGGGTTCCGGATCGGAACCGGAGGCCGCCCAGGTGGCGACGGAGTCCGACTAGTCCCTGGGCCGGAGCACCTTGTCCAGGACCGACAACGGCGCGGGCAGGAGGAGTTCCGCGTGGGCTCCCAGCGCCATCTTCCGCGGAAGGGGCAGGTGGTGGAGCAGCACCGTCCTGCGCGGAGTCTCCCGCAGCCGGTCCCACGACCCCGTTCCCGGTTCGACCCAGGCCACCCGGACCATGTCCTCGGTGGCCAGGAAATCCTCCAGGGAAGCGGGCATTTCCACCTCGCCCAACTGGTGGAGCGCCAATTCCAGGGGATCCGGCACGAGCACCCCCGGTTCGCGCAGGTAGGCGAATTTCCGCGCGCCTCCGGTGAGGGGGAAGACGCGGGTCGTGTCCCCCATTCCCGCCTCCGGGAACGCCTCGGATTGGACCAGTTCGCGGAAGATGGCCGCAAGGCCCGGCAGGAGGTGGGGAAGGCGTTCGGGATGCGCCAGCCACTCGGCCTCCGCCGAATCGATTCCTCTCACCTCCACGCAGGGATGCCAAGCGGGCTCCAGAAGCACGGAGAGCTGCAGAACTGGAGACAGGATCCGTCCTCCCGGACTCGGAGTCCACATTCCGGCGGCATCCTTGACTCCCTGGACGTCCATCACCGCGGTCCAGACCGGATCGGGAATCTCCATGCCTCGGAGCGTTTCCATCACCAGGGTCGCCGCGTCCACCCCGAAGGCGGCCGCGAGCTGCCCCACGATGGGAAGTCCGTCTTCCCAGGCCTGGGCCTTGACCTCGGCGTATTCGGTCTCCAGGGCCTGCAGGGCGAAGATCCACGGCACCTGGGAACAGAATCCGGCAAGGAAGGCCTGCAGCGGGGACGCGAAGGCGTTTTCCGGGGCCAGGACCTCGGCCAGGAGCCCGGTGGCCAAGGCGCGGCGCCACAGCCTGCGGATGTCCGTGGAGGGCTGTACCGAGCGCATGGCGGCGTCGACGACGGCCCGGACGACCAGCAGACGGATGGCGGCCCGCGGATCCTTCCGTTCCAATTCCGCTCCGGCGACCTTCCTGAGCCAACGGCTCCCGACGGGATCGATCGCCAGATGGGCATGGAGGTCCTCGGCCCGGCAGGGTCCGGACGTCAGGAGGAACAGCTCCCTCGCCTGCGCCCTGTCGAGTTGGGGACGCCAACGCCGGAGGGCGGGCCGGATGTGGCGGCGGGCCTCCGCCGGCTCGGGCCGGGAGGAGGGAGGGTTCGTGGACTCGGAGCCGTTGGACAACCCCTGGTGGATGCGGTCGAGGAGGTCCTTGAGCGACACCTCGGACTTGACCAGGAAATCGCCAACCCCGAGCCTGGACGCCTCCTCCAGGGCCTCCGGACGCGGAAAGGCGGTGAGGAACAGCGCCGGAACGCGCCGGGAGGCCGTGCGCGACCGGAGCACCCGTAGCAGGTCCAAGCCGCTCTGTCCGGGAAGCGAGACGTCCAGGAGGAACAGGTCCACGACCTGGCTCCCCGACAGGGCGACGGCCTCGGTGGCATCGCCCGCGCGGATCACGGCGTAGCCGTGGTCTTCCAGCGCCTCGGCCAGGGTTTCACGGAATGCGATCTGGTCTTCCACGAGGAGGATGGTCGGCAAAGTAGGGCTCCCGGCATCGGTCGTGCCGAAGGGCAGGATACCATGACCTCCCCGATCCGACAAGCCGCGCCGTCCCCGCGAGCGTCCGGCTAGGGCATGGCGACCAGACGGCTCTGCCGGATTCCGTCAAACGTGGCGGCCTCCACGATCCACGTCCCGCGGCCCGGGGCGAATTCCGCCGAAACCCCGCGCGACCGCGCGCGGACGCGACCCGACGGATCCACCAGCGTCCAGTCGGCCGGGGCGGGAAGCGAGGCACGGATGCGTCCGGCCCCGGAAACCAGGGACATCCTCGGGGCTATCCGGTCGACGGGTCGGACGGCCATGTCGGGAGGCGCCTCCAGGAGGTGCGCGACGCTGGCCGCGCCGAGCAGGAAGTTGGCGTCGTGGGGAAGCCACTGCTCGGTCCAGTGCCAGTAGAAGTAGGGGGGATTGGAGGTACCGGTGTTGTCGTAGTAGGTGGGCGACTGGTCCGCGTCCGAGTTGGCGGTGATGCCGTTGCAGATGCCGCCCACCCTGTTGGTGCCTCCGTTGTACGGCGAAGTGTTCCCCCCCGCCACCCCGTACATGAAGTTCTCCCCGGCGGCGTTCTTCCCCAGCACCCAATCCAGACCCGCGGTGCCCTCCTGGGAGAGGGAATCGGAACCGGACAGGGTCCAGCTCGGCAGGGTGGCGCGCCCGGCCTGCAGGAACGCGGCGGACAGCGACCCGAGACGGGCGTTCTCCCCCTGCCACCAGTAGCCCGTCTCGTTGTCGTGGGGCATGAAGAATCGCGCCGAGGAGGGGACCTGGACGGGTGTCGCGGAGGCGGGAACGGTCCCGAAGACCTGGAACTCGTAGATCGAGAACCCGTAGTTCGGATTCGCCAGTTCCTGTCCCCTTATCCGGACGTGACGGGCCGGGATCCCGGGAAAGCCGTGGCCGTCCCACCCGGCTCCGCTGGCGCCCCCGCCGCAGGCGGTGGTCCAGTTCGCGCCGTCCTGCGAGACCTCGATCTGGTACTTCTTGCCGTAGGCGGCCTCCCAGTCCAGGGCAACCGAATCGATCACGATGGTCTGCCCCAGGTCCAACGCGAGGGTGGCGGTGGAGTCTCCCAGGGCGCTGCCCCAACGTGTGCTCAAGCTCCCGTCCACGGCGTTGGAAGCGGGATAGCCGGATTGGGTGGAGGACGCGACGGCGACGGCCCCCAGCGCGAGGTTTCCGCCGGGCGAAGCGGCTCCCGTCGGGGGGGCATCCGGTGCGTACATGCGCGGGTAGAGGAACGGATTGGCCACCCCGCGGGAGAGCGAGCGGTACCACTGGACGGATTTCGCCAACGCGGCGCGCACCGCGTCCGCGCGGGCGGAGGAGGGATCGATCTCCAGGTAGGCGCACAGCGCCATCAGGGGGAGGCCTTCGTCCACGGCGTGGTAGAAGGGACGCGCACCGGCATCCGAAAGGAACCAGCCCTGGGGCTGCTGGCGAGCGACGATGCTGTCGGCGCGGTTCGCGGCGGAATCGGCGTAGCGCGGGTCCTGGGTCGCCTGGTAGAGTTCGACGGCCGCCAACAGCGCGCAGTAGTGGTCGATCAGGTTCTCGCGGCGGTCGTCGTCCCATCTCCCCTTGATCGCGGACAAGGTGTCGAAGCTGCGCTCGGCCGCGGCCAGGTACTGGGAGCTGGTGTAGGTGCCCGAGACGCCCAGCCGCGCGGCCAGGGCCAGGGCGGCGACGCTCATGCCCCCGCCTTCGCGCCAGGCCGACTGGTAGTCGGAGGTCTCGGTGCCCTGGATCGCCGAGTCCCCGGTCCAGGCGCAGATGGCCTTGGCCGTGTCCATGTTCCAGTGGCTGCGGAACACGTTGATGTAGAAGTACCCCGCCGTGTCCTGGATCCGCATCAGGTAGTCGGCCCCCCAGGCAGCCTCCGACATCAAGGCGCTCCTCCACGGGGCGACGGCCCGGGGCGCGAGCAGGCTGGTGCGCAGCAGGGACCAGACCACCATGGGGATCTGCTGGGGGTTCATGAAGTTCGCGTAGGAGAGATGGCTGATGTACTTGCCGTCGTCGCCCGTGGCATCCATCCAGCCGCCGTACACGTCGTGCTTCCCCCGGTTGGGTTGTCCGAAGTAGCCCACCGAGCGGTCGTCGGAATCCTGGCTCTCCATGGAGTGGAAGAACGCCACGACCGAGGGACCCGCCAGGCGCAGCAACGCCTCGTCCTCGATCTCGAAGGTGTCGGAAACGGTTCCCGAAGGCAGGAGTTTGAGACAGAATCTGCCACTGTCCTGGAAGCTCGAGAAGTCCAGGACCTTCCAGGCCGGACTCCCCCACCCCGGAACCTGGCTCTGCGCCGAGGCGCTCGCCTGGAAGACCGCGAGGCCGTCGGCGTCCAGGAGCTGGAATCCCGTGTCCGCCACGGTTCCGGTTCCGTTCTTCACCACGGCCGTCTTGGGCCCCGTGCGTTCGTAGCCGACATGGTTCCACAGGATGGAATCGGGGACGGCCGCCGCGCAGGAGAGGGCGACCAGGGGGAGGAAATGCAGGACTCGCTGGAGCATGGGCCATGTATATCCGCAAATCCGCGATTCCGCAGGAGGATTGCACGCCGTGGGCCCCGCGGAAATGCATTTTGAGGCCCAACCCTATGACCTCCGGAAAAATCTGGCTCCTGATCCTCGGCCTCTCGACCCTGTCCATGGCGGAGACCGATGTGCTCGGCACGGTGGTGGACGCCTCCAGCGATCTGCCCATCCCCAAGGTCCGGGTGTTCTCGGCCGATTCCACCTTCCTCGGATCGTCCGACGACCAGGGGCGCTTCGAGCTGCGCCTGGCGCGTCCCATCGAGGTGACATTCCGACGCGAAGGCTATCGCGACAAGGTGGTGGAGTTGGCGGACGTCGCGGACCTGCTGGATTTTTCCGTGGAGCTGGACCCCCTCGGGACGGCCTTGCAGGGCCGCACCGTCACGTCGCACACAGCAACGGCCCACGCTCCCACCGGGAGCATCGCCGAGCTGGAAAGCGTGGAGGGGATGCGCATGGATCTGCAGGACCACCTGCGCAATCTCCCCGGCGTCTCCGGAGTCCGGGAGTTCTCCTCCGAGATTTCGGTGTACGGATCCCGCACGGCGGACGTGACCCAGGTGCTGGGAACGTTCGTGATCCCCAACCTTCGCCATCTGGACTATTCGTTCCCCGGAAACCAGAGCGTGCTGAACCCCCGCATGCTCCAAGGAGTGACGGTGGAAAGCGACCCCACCAGCGGCCCCCTGGAACAAGGGCTCGCCTCCGCCTTGCACTTCCAGCCATTGCGTCCCCCCACAGACATGCAGAGCCTCATCCTGTCTTGGGGGTTGGTCAACCGCGAATTGGACCTGTTCGGTCCGGTGGGGAACGGCTCCTACGCCATCTCCGGCCGATACCTGGATCCCACCCTGATGAACCACCTGACCAGCCGGTTCTTCGTGGGGTCTCCCAACGTGGCACCCGCAGCCCAAGTGAACGCGACCGCAGTGGCACCTTCGACCTCCCAGCTCAACCTTTCCGCCTACGACGCCTATGCGCGCGTCGAGCAGGGGGTCGGGCCCCTCGCGGGATCGCTGACCGCCCTGGGGTCCTCCGACGACTACTCCGTCAGCGTGTATTCGCACACCCTCGACAAGTTGGGGAACATCAGCCAGGCCTACGTCCCGGTGGAGGAAGGGAACAAGACCGATGGGATCTCCTTCGCGGACGTGCAGGGACAGACATCTTGGGGGTGGCTCGACGGCTACGGGGGCATCGTGGCGGGGTCGGAGGTCCAGCAGCTCTCGGACACCGCGCAGCGCGACAAAAACGCAGGAGCCGCAGCAATGGCTGCCTGGGCCGCCTGGACCCGGAATCGAACCGACAGCCGCGGGGGTTTCACCCTGGAGCCCACCTGGGATTTCCTGGGGCTGGATCCGGAATTTTTGGGCGCCTACGACTACATCGACGACTCCCGCAGCTTCGGGGAATTCTTCCAAGGGGGCTTGGGCAACGGGATCGCCGACAACCGCCCCGCCTTCGGCGGGAGGATCCACTCCGACGACCTCGCCTATTCCCGCCTCCATGGCATGTTCCGGTTGCGCCACAAGAGCGACCAGGATTCGTCCCGCTGGGGACTCACCGTGGGAGACCTCTGGGCCCAGGGCGCAGGCAACGGCGCGGAAGGCACGCTGTCCTGGATGGGACCGGCGCTGGGGATCGGGTGGACCGCGAACCTCTCCGAACGCCAATCGGAATACGTGGAACCGGCCAGCTTGGCGCACCTGGGCACCAAGCTCACCTCCGCGACCGAAATCAAGCTGGGCGCGGGGAAGATGCTCGGGCCGGTGGAACTGACCTCCGCGGTCTACTGGAGGGACCTCCAGAACCCGGAGCTTCCCCAGGCGAATTTCCTATGGATTCTCCCCGAATCCCGCAAGGCGAATTCCGCCACCGTGTGGGGCGGGACCATGCAGGCCAAATGGACCACCTGGCACACCGTGCAGGTGGAATCCAACTTCTCCCGGGTCCAGGGGACCTACCAGATGGCCGACGGCGGCACCCTGGACTGGGACGCGAACCGGGACTTCGATTCCTGGACCGTGATCAAGATCCACCCGCGCTCCGACACGCTCTTCTCCATCATCCTCTCCCACGCGGCGAGCTTCGGGAAACCCGAGTACCTGTACCGCATCGACACCGCAGCCCACACCCTGGCCGTCGGCATCGATCCCGCCGCCATCGCGGACAAGGAATACGGGGACCAGTTCCGCACCGACGCCCGCGTGGAGCTGGACATCCCCACCAACCTCGCGCCCATCCGGGACATCCGGTTCTACGCCGAGGTGCAGAACATCTTCGGGCAGTTCTCCGACCCCTGGGCCCACTACCTGGGTGGAGACAATTTCCGTGCCCGCTCCTGGAGTCCGGTCCGCGCAGACCCCTACGACTCCTACAGCACCATCGTGGGGGTTCAGCCGCTGTACGCCAAGGGGACCGACCTCCTGGTCACCTTCGGGATCGAGGGAAGGCTCGGGATCTGATCCGCCTCCTCCCATGAGCTGGATGTCCCTCGCGCTGGTCTCGGCCCTGCTCCTGGGCTTCTACGACGTGGGCAAGAAGTCGGCGGTGGACGGGAACGCGGTCCTGCCCACGCTGTTCCTGTGCTCGGGGATCTCCGCTCTCCTGGTCCTGCCCGCCCTCCTCTCCTCCCTGCTCGCCCCGGCGGCGGCCCAGCGCATCGGGTGGGAAGTCCAAGCCCTGGGCGCGCGTGGGCAGATTCTGGTCCTGGCCAAGACCGCCATCGTCACGGCGTCGTGGACGCTCTCCTTCCTCGCACTCAAGCACCTCCCCATCTCCATCGCCGCCCCGGTCCGGGCCTCCGCACCCTTGTTCACGGTCGCGGGAGCCATCCTCCTGTTCGGCGAATGGCCGACGGGCAGGCAGTGGTCCGGGATCCTTCTGATCCTGTCCAGCTACTGGGTCTTCTCCGTGCTGGGGCGCGCCGAGGGGATCCGATTCTCACGCAGTCCGTGGATCTGGGCCTTGTTCGGGGCCACCTTCCTGGGCGCCGCGAGCTCCCTGTGGGACAAGGACCTCCTCCAGCGCGAGCACCTGCCCCCGTGGGGCATGCAGGTCTGGTTCACCCTGGACAACGCCGTCCTGCAGGGCATCCTCTGGGCCGTCCTGGGCCGTCGCGACCCGACTCCATTCCGGTTCCGCAAGGCCGCGATGGCCGTGGGACCGCTCCTGCTCTGCGCCGACGCCGCCTATTTCCGAGCCCTGGCCGTCCCCTCGGCCCCGGTTTCCATCGTGGCGTCCATCCGGCGCTCCAACGTGGTGGTCAGCTTCCTGGTGGGGGGCCTCGCCTTCCGCGAGAAGAACCGCCGCCTCAAGGCGCTGGCGCTGGCGGGGGTGCTCGGGGGGCTGTGGCTGTTGTTGTGACCGTTCCGCCGTAGGGGCGAAAAATTTTTCGCCCCTACGGCGGAACGGTCATTTCCGGGCCGATTCCTCGCCCAGGCGGATCTGGTCGAGCATGTCGCGGACGGCCCGGTCCAGGCCCACCAGGATCGCGCGGGAGATGATGGCGTGTCCGATGTTGAGTTCGTCCAGTCCGGCGATGCTGGACACCTGCGACACGTTCTGGTAGTCCAGGCCGTGTCCGGCGTTGACCCGCAGGCCCAACCGCGTCCCCAGCGCCGTGGCGTCCACCAGGCGCGACCGCTCCGCCTGGTAGCCGGCGTCCGACTCGCCCTCGTGGAAGGCGCGCGAGAAGTTGCCGGTGTGCAGCTCCACGGCGTCCGCCGACACTTTCTGGGCGGCGCGGACCTGCCGGGCCTCGGGATCCACGAAGAGGCTGGTGCGGATGCGCTGGGCGCGCAGGTTCTGGACGATCTTCTCCAGTTCCCGTTCGTGCCCCGCGACGTCCAACCCGCCCTCCGTGGTCAGTTCCTGTCGGCGTTCCGGGACCAGCGTGACCATGTCCGGCTGGAGTTCCAGGGCGAACTGCAGCATGGCCTGGGTGGGAGCCATCTCCAGGTTGAGGCGGGTGGAGACGGTCTGGCGCAGAAGGCGCACGTCGCGCTCCTGGATGTGGCGCAGGTCCTCGCGGAGATGCACGGTGATCCCGTGGGCCCCGGCCAGTTCCGCGACGACGGCCGCGGCCAGCGGATCCGGATTGCGTTCCTTGCGTGCTTCCCGGACGGTGGCGACGTGGTCGATGTTCAAACCCAGCTTCACCATGGTCTGTCTCTCCTGGCTTTGCGATGCACGACGGCCCAGGGAGCCACGGCGACCCCCCTTCGGACCAGCAATGGTAAGTAAGCGACGACCCGGGCGATCGTCGAGGAATCCAGGGGGAGGAGCACGGAGGACTCGCCTTCCTCCACGGCCTGCTCGGCGGCGGCGTCCAGGGCGGCGGCGGCGGATTCCGTCGATCGGCGCGGAGGGTCCAGGATCCCCGACCCCGCGGCGGCGGCCTGGTCGGGAAGCCTCGATCCGGGATTTCCGGTCGCGTCCAGGATCCACCATCCCCTCTCCGCGGCGAATTCCACCACCCTGTGGGCGAGCAGGGAATCCGAGGAGCCCCTGTCGCCGTCGGAGACCACCAGACCCCGCGGGACGGTGCGGCAGGAATCGACGGGCAGGAGGCGATCCCTCATGTCGGTCAGACGATGCTGCAGCAGGATCCGGTCCTTCTGGAGGGACACCGGATCCCGGGACGTTTCCAGTCGAACCTCCAGGGCGGGCTCCCAACCCGCGGTGTCCAGCAGGGCGTCCAATCCCCTGTCCGCGAAGGCGGAGGGAAGGAGCGCGAGCAGGGTTCCCCTCGGCAATCCCCGCAGGGACGGGACCTGCGACGAGGGCGGCTGCACGAACCCCAGATGGAGTTCGAAGGTGCCGGGTTGGGGATCGCCCGAGACGCGTCCGCGCACGATCGCCACCAGGGTGTCGCCGCGCTGGACCCGCATCGCCCAAGGCCAGATCGCCCGCGGCCGCTCGCTGGATTCCGTCAGGACGAACCCGCGGCCCCTCAGGGTGTCCAGGATCGCGCGTACCCGGACCACCAGTGGGACGCCGTGCCGGAATTCGAGGCTGTACAGGGGAACGTCCGTTCCGTCCGAGCGCACCGCGGAAATCCGCGACCTGAAAATGCCCAGGCTGTCCCGATTCCTGGAAATGCTGGAATCCAACGACTGGTCGCGGCTGGACGGTGCCGCCTCTTCCGCCCCACCCGTTTCCTGGGTGAACAGGGTGGAGTCGATGCGGATCCTGGACTTCGCGGTCCGGGGAAGGTTCCCGAACCGGTGCACGGCGGCGGGAAAGAAAAGGGCGCCGCGCCAGACGAGGAAGACGGCCATCGCCGCCCCGAGGCTCGCGGCGGCAATCGAAATCGGGCGCATCTTTCCTGGCATGGAGAGCGCCAATCTAGGCAATCGGCGGCGGCGGATCGTCGCGCTTCTGGGCGGACCCACCGGATCGGGGAAGTCGATCCTGGCCCTGGCTCTCGCCGAACGCGAAGGCTGGGAGATCCTTTCGGCGGATTCGGGCCAATGCCGGGTGGGGCTCTCGATCGGCACCGCCGCCCCTGCCGCGGCCGATCGGGCGAGGGTCGCGCACCATCTGGTGGGAGACATCGAGCCCGACGCCGAGGACTCGGTGGCGCTCTACCTGGACCGGGTCGAACGGGTGCTTTCGCGGCCGGGTCCGGATCTTCTGGCCGTGGGAGGCACGAACCAGTACCTGCAGGCGCTGCGCGACGGTTTGTCGGCCGTCCCGGCCCCGGATCCCCAGTTGCGACAGGAATTGTCTGAGCGGCTGGGAAGGCTCGGGATGGATGCGCTCTGGAACGAACTCGCGGCCCTGGCGACGCCGCCGCCGGATGCCCGTTCGAACCCCGTCCGCCTGCTCCGCGCCCTGGAGAAGGCCATCCTGGCGCGCCGCGGTCGGACCGGACAGGTCCGCCCCGCCGCCGCCCCCGATGCACCCGTCTTCGCGCTCTCCGTGGAACGGCGCGCGCTGCACGCCCGCCAGGAGGCCAGGCTGCGCGGCATGCTGGAGTCGGGTTGGAGGGAGGAGGTCCGGACGCTCGCCGGGAAGGTGCCGGAAACGGCGCCGTGCTGGAGATGCATCGGTTACGCGGCGCTGCGGGAAACCCTGGATCTGCCCGAAGTCCCCGACTCCACCGTGCGGTCCATCCTGGCGGCGACCCGCCAGTACTCCAAGCGCCAGGAGACCTGGCTGCGCAACCGCCTGGACCCGCGGTGGATCCCGGCGGACGGTTCCCCGCGGTCCCAGGTCGCCGAACTCGCCGCCGCCATGGGGGCGGTTCCGTGAAGCGCGCGAGCGGCCCCGGCTGGTTCAAGCCCCAGGCCTCGCTGGACCTGCACCTGCGCACGGTGGCCGAGGCGGAGGAAGAACTGGACTTTTTCATCCACGATTGCTTCCAGTCGCGCAAACGCACGGTGGTCGTGATCCACGGCGCCAAGAAGCTCGCCGGCGTGGTGCGTCGCGTGTTGGACCACCACCCCCTGGTGACTTCGCACGAGCCCGACAATCCAGGTGCCACACGGGTATTTCTGGGAGCCCGCCCTTGACCTGAATCCGGGGGGGAAGGGGCCACCCCGGTTTTCCGGCCCTCCCAGGTCTTCCTACCTTTGCTGGCCCCTTTCGGTCGCAGCCAGGAGAGCCAACCTCACCGCTCCCCCCGCTCGCACCGGCAAGGATGCCTCCGTCGAGGAAAGGAATCGCATGCGTCGCATCGTCATCACGGGTCTGGGAACGGTCAATCCGCTGGGCCACGACGTGGAGTCCTACTGGGAAGCCCTGGCGGCGGGAAAGAACGGGATCGGACCCGTGAGCCTGTTCGACGCCACCGGCTACGCCACCACCGTGGCCGGCGAGGTCGGGGCCTACGACGGCAACTGGGCCTTCAAGGACCAGAAGATGGCGGGTCGACTGGACCGGTACCAGATCCTGGGCCATGCGGCCGCGCGACAAGCCCTGGACGACTCCGGAGTGGAGGTGGAGAAGGTCGCCGAGCGCTTCGGCGTGATCCTGGGAACGGGCATCGGGGCCATGGCCACCATCACCCGCGAGCAACGCACCCTGGACACGCGGGGTCCCAAACGGGTCACCCCCTTCCTGATCCCGGCCATCATCCCCAACATGCTTTCCGGCTACTTCTCCATCGAATACGGCCTCAAGGGACCCAACCTCTCCGTGGTCACCGCCTGCGCCACCGCGAACCACGCGATCGGGGAAGCCGCCGAGATCATCCGGCGAGGCGACGCCGACCTGATGGTGGCTGGCGGGGCCGAGGCCGCCATCACGGAACTCACCTACGCGGGCTTCTGCAACATGAAGGCGATGAGCACCCGCAACGACGCCACCGCGAGCCGTCCCTTCGACAAGGGTCGGGACGGGTTCGTGATGGGCGAAGGCGCAGGCGTCGTGGTCCTGGAGGAACTGGAGCACGCCTTGGCGCGCGGAGCCAGGATCTACGCCGAGCTCGCGGGGTTCGGCCAGAGCGCCGACGCCTACCACCTCACGGCACCGCACCCGGAGGGGGAGGGCGGATTCCGCGCCATGCGCATGGCACTGGAGAAGGCGGAACTCCCGCCGGAGAGCATCCAGCTCGTGAACGCCCACGGGACCTCCACGCCGCTGGGCGACAAGGGCGAGACCCATGCCATCAAGCGGTGTTTCGGAGAGCACGCCTCCAAGCTCATGGTCCAGTCGACCAAATCCATGGTGGGGCACCTGTTGGGCGCGGCGGGATCCGTCGAACTGATCGCCGGTCTGATGGCCATCCAGAAGGGGATCGTCCACCCCACCATCAACCAGGTCGAATCCGACCCCGACTGCGACTTGGACTACGTGCCCAACACCGCGCGCAGGGCGTCCGTGGACGCCTTCCTGTCCAATTCGTTCGGGTTCGGCGGGCACAACGCCACACTGGTCGTGCGGCGCTATCCCGGATGAGGAAATCCCTGCAGCCACTGGTCGGCCTGCTCGCCCTGTCGGCCCTGCTGCCGCTTTCGGCCTCGGGGGCGCCGGACCAGGACCAGCCCTCCCCCGAGCGCGCCTACTGCCGACTGGTCAAGGAATGCAAGATCCCGGACAAGACCTCGTCCTGCACCGAGGCCCTTTCCGCTCCCATCCCCGGGATCGAACACGATCAGCTCTATTGCGGTTGGGTGCGCGGATTCGCCCGTCGCGGGATCTATCCCACCAGTCTTCCCAGCCTGAAGATGTGGCAGTTCATGGGCTCCAAGTACCATGTCATGTACGTGGTCGCCGACACCGTCCCCATGCCGGCCGCGGCGCTGGACCTGCTCATGCGGAACATCCCGCTGGCCGCCAAGCTCATCGACAGCTACCGGGGCACCAAGTACACGGCGGAATACCCGGATCCCACCGACAGCCTCTACTTCCACGGGACCAACGGGAAGTCGCTGGAAGGGCAGGCTCGGGAACTCTGGATCCGCGACGACCACCGCGAGCGCGTCTATTGGGGACAGGGTCGCGTCCAGGTCCTGGATTGGAAGCTGGTGGGAGAAGTGATCATCGAATTCCGGGCATGGCCGCCCGCCCAGTCGCCCAAGCGTACCTGCTACAGCATCCGCTTCACCATGTTCCCGGCCAACTCCATCATCGACGCCGTCATGAACATGGGCATGTTCCGGTCGGTGGCCATCGGGAAGATCCAGGAGATCCTCGACGACATCCTCAAAGCCTCCCAGGACTACGCCGCGGGCAAACCCCCTTCCACGCCGGTGAAGTACACCCCGGCCGAGACCCAGGTGCTCCAGGAATTCAACCGCTTGTACAAGGGGTAGACAGATACCCCCGCCAGAAGGGCCTCAGGGAAGGCTTATCCGTGGGATTGTGGATATCTTTGTGGATACGTTCCGCATAGCGGTGGAGCCCAACGCCGAACCCATCCGCCGCTCCCACGGATGACTCCGGGAGCGGCGTGCTGGAGGTCAGCGGATCCGAACCCCTCCACCCGTATCATCCTCCAAAACCAGCCGTTGGAACTCGCCCACCCCCGCATGGAGCTGGTCGCGCACCACGGTATCCCTTCCCAGGGTGTCCGTGAGGCGCAGGAACAGGTGCAGATCTCCCGCCACCGGGAGGTTCTCCACTTGCGTGACCGCTCCGGCGCCGATGGGAGGAGCGAAGGCCACCGTCCACACGGGCGATGCCGTATCCCCCAGCCCTTCGGATTCCAACATCCAGCGGTGACTGTCCACTTGGATCTGGATTTGGGGTTCACCGCCGTAGAGATCCACGAGGCATCCCCCAAGGAAGACCCCTCCCCCCAGGGTGACCAGGGCGCGCAGGATCAAACGGGAACGTTTCACGAGCCGCCTCCGATGGGTGCGGGGCGCCGCCCGGGCGCATACCAGGTCTGGCTGTCCTCCCAGGTCATCCTGAGGCGCATGGACCAGACCAGGGAGCCGCGGACCGCGAATTCGTCCACATCGTCGGGGTCGTTGACGGAGAAGGTGAGGAAGGGAATCCGCATCCGGATCCCGGCCAGGTCCCGGCCGTGCCGCACCGACCAGGAAAGGTCCATCCCCACCTCTCCCTGGGGATCGATGTCGGACGAGACCTGCGCGAGACGGAACCCGTCGGATCCGGCTTCCACCCGTGCCGAGACCCGCTGCGCGAGCAGGGGAACCCGAACCGTTCCCGCCCATTCGTCGTTCCCGTTCCATCGGTTCCAATCCGCCCGTTCCCAACCGACCGACGCCTCCGCGAGGGGCAGGAACCATTTTCCGTCCTTGATCAAGGGAGATGGATCGGAAAGGAACGAAAGCCTGGACGTGGCGAGCCCGCGCCGGTCGGTGGCGGCCCGGACCCCGGCGCGTTTCCAGCGCAGGACGGTCCAGAGATCCGTTTCCGGCGCCGCAACCCTGTTTCCGCCCGCGCCGGACCAGTCCATGGCGTCCGCGTGGTGCAGCCCGGCCATGCCGAACAGACCGGGTTCCACCAGCGACCCGCAAAGGCCGGCCGACCAGGCGGCGTGGAACAGGTCCGGTTTGGTAGGACCGGCCAGGTAGAGGTCCGGAGTCCAGCCTCCCCCCTCCCAGCCTCCCTCCAGGCCCAGTCGGACCATGGAGGAGGAATCGGGACCCATCATCGCGCCCAGGACCCGGCGGACTTCCCGGAATCCGTCGAGCTGTCCCAAGGTCGGATGGGCGATCGTGCTGTTGGGATCCATGGTCTGGACCTGGGCGATGTCCAGATACCCCAGTGCCTTGGCGTGCAGACCCCGCTGGAAATCTTCCAGCTCCTGGGGCCAGGCGGGTGTCGGATCGGATCCGTGCAACGCCCAGCCGATGAGAAGGATCCAAAGCATCTGTGGGGACGGGAGGTAGAAATCCGTCCGCTCGCGGGCATTCCCGCCTCGGCGGATGTTCCATCCTTTTGCTAATTTTGGATACTTCGGTCCTTTTAACGTGATTTGCCACAAGGAGCCTACGACCATGGGTCTGATCAATTTCCGTGAGAACTGGCGTTCGCTGAAGTTGCCCAAGGATGTCGTGGAGCTGTTGAACAAGGCGCGCGCCATCCATGTCCCGGAGCGCCGCGAAGACCTGCTGGACTGGTCGCTGGGCCGCGAGGTGGGGTCCACCGACTGGACCGTGGGGAATCGCGAGGACCAGGGAACCTACACCGTGGCGTACGAGATCCCCGGCAAGGGCCGCGTGATCGAGGCGGCGGTGGTCAAGGCGCTGAACGGCGTCTCGGTGAACTACCCCGAGGTGGCCATGCGCCGCCGCGACCCGGACGCCATGGTCATCGCCGACGACCTGCCCACGGACAAGCCCACCTACCAGAAGCGCTTCGGGAAGGAATTCGGCGGGGTGCGCCAGGAAACCTTCGACTGGCTCGCGCAGCGCGAACTGGTGGTGATGCCCTTCTACTCGGGACCCGACGAACTGGGCTACGGATCGCTCCTGATCTGTCCCCGCAACGCCGGGTTCTTCGCCGGAATGCTCGCCGACCTGCAGGGGTTCATTCCCGGCCACGCCGTTCCTTCGGATTTCGCCGTGCATGGCGCCGTGGTGTTCGTGGCTCCCCCGTTCCGGCACACCCATTTCGCCGGTCGCCAGATCGTGGTGCACAGCCGCCAACCGGAATACCAGGAGATCTTCTCCTACAACCTCTACCCCGGACCCTCCGCCAAGAAGGGCATCTACTCCACCCTCATCGACAAAGGGGAGAAGGAAGGCTGGGTCACCAACCACTGTTCGGCGGTCCTCGTGGAAACGCCCTACGACAACATCGTGAGCTTCATGCACGAAGGGGCGTCCGGGGGCGGCAAGTCCGAGATGCTGGAGCACATCCACCGCCAGAGCGATGGCCGCCTGCTCCTGGGCGTCCACACCATCACCGGCGAGAAGCGCTACCTGACCTTGCCCACGGCCTGCAAGCTGTACCCGGCCATGGACGACATGGGCGCGGCCCACATCAAGTACAACGAGGGCAAGACGCGCCTGCATGTGGCCGACGCCGAAGCGGGATGGTTCGTGCGCACGGACATGATCACCAACTACGGCACCGATCCCCACCTGGAGGAGATGTGCCTGAACTCCAAGATCCCGCTCCTCTACCTGAACCACTTCGTGGCTCCGGGCGGCATGGCCCTCCTGTGGGAACACGAGGAGGACTCCCCCGGCAAGCGCTGCCCCAACCCCCGCGTGATCATCCCCCGCGGCATGATCCACGACATCCACAACGGCCAGGTGGAAGTCAACGTCCGCTCCTTTGGCGTGCGCTGCCCACCCACCCACAAGCAGGCCCCCAGCTACGGCATCCTGGGTCTGTTCCACGTCATCCCCCCGTCGCTCGCCTGGCTCTGGCGCCTTGTGGCTCCTCGCGGCCACGCGAACCCCAGCATCCAGGACAACACCGGCGGCATGGGCTCCGAGGGCGTGGGCTCCTACTGGCCTTTCTGCACCGGCAGGCGCGTGGACCAGGCCAACCTGCTCCTGAAGCAGATCATCGACACGCCCGACACCCGCAACATCCTGATCCCCAACCAGCACGTGGGTGCCTGGAAGATCGGGTTCATGAGCTCCTGGCTCACCCGCGAGTACCTTGCCCGCCGCGGCGGCGCACGGTTCCGACCGGACCAACTGGTGGCCGCCCGCAGCCCGCTCCTGGGCTGGGCGCCGTGGCATCTCCAGATCGAAGGCACCCTGATCCCGCGCTGGTTCCTGCAGCCCGAGACCCAGCCCGAGGTGGGCGAGGAGATCTACGACAAGGGAGCGGAGATCCTCCACAGCTTCTTCAAGCGCGAGCTGGCCCAATTCCAGGTGGACGGCCTGGACCCGCTGGGGAAGAGGATCATCGACTGCTGCATGGACGGCGGCAAGCTGGAAGACTACGCGGCCCTGATCGCG
>Ga0209415_10004576_pt1 | contig 25255 bp, 26 predicted proteins | sample PeaSoiSIISIP2007_FD_187696 | JGI IMG/M metagenome (GOLD analysis project Ga0209415, IMG submission 187696) | Peat soil microbial communities from Weissenstadt, Germany - SII-SIP-2007 (SPAdes) (version 2) | ecosystem: Environmental > Terrestrial > Soil > Wetlands > Peat | place: Germany... | reverse complement strand
TCGGCGCGATCATCGTCATCATGGGCCTGTGGCTCTTCGGAATCGTACGATTGCCGACGCCGCAGATCGCGACGCGAATACCGGTCGGCGCGGGCTCCTTTGTGGTCGGTGTCGTATTCGCGCTAATCGCCTCGCCCTGCGCGAGTCCTATTCTCGTCGTCATTCTTGGGGCCGTATCCCTCGCGGGTTCGCCCGTGCGAGCAATCGGTGCAATGACCTTGTATGCCATCGGCTACACGTTGGTACTGTTCTTGGCATCCGTTTTCGCTGGAATTGCCACGGTGTCTCGTACTCTCTTGGCGCACGCCGAGCTGGTGTCGCGCACGTCGGCGACGGCCCTCGTCATCATCGGAATCGCCACCGTTGTCTATGGAATATCGCAAGCATGATGGGCGATGGTGATCCGTACGTGGGGACGGAGGTATCGCGAGGAAAGATCGTTCCGCTCATCAGCTCGGAGGTCCCGGGAACGTTCGGGTTGATGCACCTGCCGCGGCTGTGGTTGAAAGCGTTGTTGCACGCTACCGACCGTTTGGCCGAAGACTGGGGTTGCGGCCCTGGTGGGCTCGACAAGATCACGATGGATTTCGTGGGGGTCGATCCCGACGCGTTCGTGCCGTGGCTCTTGCAGGCATTTCCAACGTTCGCGGAGTGCGAGACATGGGTGCGTGCCAATGCCCGCGCGCTCGACGAGGCATCGATCGCGCGCGCCAATGCCTTTCTCACGACCCACCCGCTGCCGCGGGGTCTCGGTCCGAAGTTTCGCGCGTATCTGGGGATCGAAGACGATCGTTTTGACGTCGGGATCCGTCTCAATGACCTCGACGATTGGATGGCGGTGCATCAATACGTCGAGCGCTACGGAAGCGGCGGAGGTTCGATCGTTCCGGCGATCAGCCCGCGCACGACGGGACTCCTCGGTGTCGCCGGTTTGCCGCGCGATTGGCTCATCGCGCTGCTCCGCGAGGAGCAGCTCCTTCCGCTCGGCTACCGCTTCGCCGACGATCCCGGCGCCGGCATGGTCCTCCGGCAACTCGGGGTCGATCCATCCGCGGCGCACGCGTTCATCGCGGCGGAACGACCCACGTACGTGCAGTACGAGGGCTGGCTTCGCGGTCGTGCCCTGCTCGATGTTGCGACGATCGAGGAGATCAACGCCGGCCTCGATACGGACGCGGCACGGGCCGTCGAGCGCTACGATTGGGAGCTTCTCCACCGCACGCTCGACGCGCGGCGCGGATCGAGTGGTACCGCGCATACCGCGGGCATCTATTCCTTCAGCGTCAATTCGGCGCTCTCAGCCCACGCTGATAGCGGTCACTGATTGAGCAGTGCCCGCGCCCGCTCGAGCGCGGGCCGCGCTGTTCGGTGACGAACTTGTAATCGTAGGCCGGCACCGCTGTTTGCCTAAGCGTACACGTCGATTTTCGTTCCGGCGGCACCGGAGATGGGAGCGGCCGGAGTGACGAGCGGTTGCGCATGCGAGATCACGATCGGACCCGGCGGAGCGAGTCCGGTGGAGGTGGCAACTGCACCGTAGGTGTCGATCAAATACACCGATTCGGCGGCCGGCGTCGGAAGCGGTGCGGGCGTACTCTCGACCGGGGAAATTGCCGAAACGCTCATCAAGTAACCATAACCCAAAAACCGGCCCGGCGGTTACGGGCACGTGCCACGCCGGCGACGTTGAACCTTCATAACAAGTTACTTGACTACAAGCTATCGAAAACGGTATCCTTGGGCTTGAGCTGTCGCGGCCGAAGTTCGGTGGCGCTGGTTCGATAAGGAGTATCGTCAATGATCGAGATCTCGAGCCGACGCCTTGAGAACGGCGAGACCCTGCCGGATTTGATCCTACCGAGCGTCTCCGGCCCGACCGTTTCGCTCAAGGAGTACGTCCAAGGCGCGTGGAGCGTCGTGCTCTTCTACCGCGGCAATTGGTGCCCGTTTTGCAACGCGCAACTGAATGCGTTTCAACGCAAGCTGCCCGAACTCGAGCAGCTCGGCGTCCGCGTCATCGCGATCTCGGCCGACGTCGCAGCCGAAGCGCAGCAGACCGTCGAGCGCCACCAGCTCACGTTCCCGGTCCTCTACGGTGCCGATCCGGCAGGCGCAGCGAAGACGTTCGGTACCCACGTGGCGGCAAACGCACGTGGGACCTATATCGATTCGACCGGTTTCGTTGTCGATCCAAACGGATCGATCGTTGTCGCGGTCTACTCCAGCGGCGCCATTGGCCGCATCGTTCCGGACGACGCGCTCGGGCTGATCAAATATCTCCAAAGGAAGTGACGGCGGCCACGTCGCGCGCATCCGCCGGCAGCTTACCGGGACGCGACGTCCGCCGGACCTAAGCCGACAATGGCCGAGATACGCCCCAGGAAGAACGAAGATTTCGGCCGCGGTGCGATATCAACGAACTCGGTGAAGACATCGGTTTCGGGAATCGGACGGAGGACGCTCGGATCGGGTGCGACACCGACTTGCTCCACGTCGAAGCCATCGTCATGGCGGTGCAGCCGAAATTCGGCGCCGCAGTTACGGCAGTAGATCGTATCGCCGTCGCCCTTGGAGCGAGGCACCGTGATGATCGGGCCGCAGTTGGGACAGGTGACGAGCTTGCGGCCGTGGTCGGAATACCCGACGATGTGCTCGAGCTCCCCGTCCGTGTCGTGCACGGCGACGAATGCGTCGACCAACCACGCATCGAACTGACGGCCGCGCTCTTCGCGCAGGATCGCGATCGCCCGCTCGATCGACATTCCGGGCCGGTAGCTGCGGCTGCTGGTCATTGCGTCGAAGGCGTCGGCGATGCCGACCAGCCGAGCCACCAGCGGCGCGCGGTCGCCGGGGAGTCCGTCCGGATAGCCCGTGCCGTCTGGACGCTCGTGGTGATGCAATACTGCGTCGACGACGGTGTCGGCCAACGGATGGTCCCGCAGGAGCTCGGCGCCCATCACCGGGTGGATCTTGATGACGGCGTACTCGGCATCGGTCAAGCGGCCGGCCTTCCGCAAGATCGCATCCGGTACGCCGATCTTGCCGAGATCGTGCAAGAAGCCGCCGATCGCCGCCATGAACGCGGTCTCGGCATCGAGGCCAGCCTTGTGGGCCAGAAGCTTACAGAAATTCCCGACCCGCCACAGGTGCCCGCCGGTATACGGATCGCGCAACTCGACCACCGACGCTAGCGCCAGCAGGGACGCGAGTAGCTTCTTGTCAATCGCCTGTTGCATCTAAGGCCTCCGCACCTATGACTACTGCATCGCCTGCCATCTCACCGTAAGGCCGCTTACCGTACTCCCATCCCGCCGGAGTTTAAGGTTCCGGCACTCAGCCTTGTGTCACAGCGACGTCGTGGAGGAGGATCTCGTCGGTTTCCCCGCTCGGCGGATGACTTGGCACGAGCGAGAACCGGCCGCGCTGCTCGAAGATAAGGTACCGAACATCCGCTAACGCCCGAATTCCGCGTTCACGCAGGATCGACGAAAGGTCGCCGTCGGTGAGACCGGAGCGGCGTAATTCGCGGCGATCCACACGGCCGTTGGTGATTAGGAGCGTCGGCCTCGGATCGATCCATCGCCGAAGAAGCGGGACGAAGCGGAGTTCGGTGAACGCAGCATGTGCCGCCAACAGGACGATCAGCGTCACCGCTCCGTCTACGTAACTGGCGTCCGAGGCGTTTGGAACGCGTCCGACAATCGAGCCGACGGCGACGGCGATCACGAAATCGATGATGCTCAGGTCAGCCAGCGCTCGGCGGCGGGCGAAGCGGTAGCCAAAAACGGCCGTTACGAACAGCAAGAAGGCCTTGGCGGCAACGAACGTCAGGGCGTTGGACTGTTGGATCAACTCGCTCATACCGCGTAGCTTTCGGGGCTCGCGGCCGCAGTCCAGTTTCGCACCCGTAGATGCGCTCATCTTACGAAAGGGCCCGGAAAGATGGCGGCGATGCTCGAACTCTCGCGCTATCCGGACACCCCGAAAGGCAACAACTCATGACGGAACAGCGCCTCGCGGTCCTGCAGCGTGGTCACTTGGGGAAACGCCTGTTTGCGGTCCTGTGGACGAATAACCCGGCGGTCACGCAGGAGCAGCTTCGGGAGATGCTGCCCGACCATCTCGAGTTTCTGCACGACCTCGAGGAACGCGGAATCCTGTTTGCTTCCGGTCCGCTGCGCGTGCCCGAGGGTTCGCCACAGACCTTGCACGGGATGACGATCCTCCGCGCTGCAAACTTCGCGGAGGCGGAGGCAATTGTCGCCGACGAGCCCTTCACGAAGAGCGGCTACCGGACGTATCAGCTGTTGGCGTGGACCCTCAACGAGGGAAGCTTCTCGCTGAGGCTCCGGTTCGGCGCTGCCAGCTACGACGTACTCTGAGCTGCGCATGGTCAAATTCTTGAAGGAGCGCCTCAAACTCGAGGCGTGAACGCGAAATGCTTCTTCGCATAGCGACGCTTGCTCGGTTTCGGACCTTCCGCTATCATCTGATGCAATGAGAGACGATCACGTCGCGCGGATCCGCAAGCAATCGCGTCAGCCGCAGAGCGGCGACTCGCCGCTCGAAGTCGTTAGCCGCGTCTTCCGCCTCTGCGCTTATCTCGAAGGGCAGGTCGGCGCAGCTTTCGCGACCGTCGGCCTGAGCCGCACCGAAGCCGACCTGCTCGGCGCACTGCACCGCTCGCCGGAACCGGCCGTGCCGCCGAGCCGGCTCGCGACACAGTTGGTGTGCTCGACCGGGACGATGACGAATCGGCTCGATCGCCTAGAACGGGCCGGGTTCTTGCGGCGCTCCGACGACCCCAACGACCGCCGAGGCGTGCTGATCGCCCTGACGCCGAAGGGTCGCGCGGCGATCGCGGCGGCCCGCGCCGCGCGGGAGCGCGTCGAACCCTCGCTCGTGCCGGGTCTGACGCTCGCCGAACGCCGTCAGCTCGCGAACTTACTGCGCAGGGTCCTGGCGGAAGTCGAGCGGGTTCCGGCGAGTAACTTGACGGCAAGCTACTTGTCGACAAGGAAAAAGCGCCGCCGGCACACAATTGCCGGCAACATCTGAAAGGGCCTCACATTGCCCCGGACTCCATCTAGGCATCCGGCACACGAACGAGCAGTGACCGAGGGATGAACGAGCAACTTCGATATCACGGCACGATCGTCTCGCGCGGCAAAGTCGTGCCGTTGATCAGTTCGTACGTGGCCGGTCCGTTGGGCTTGATCCACCTACCGCGCTTGTGGCTCAAGGCGCTGCTCCATGCCCACGATCGGCTGGCCGAGGATTGGGGCTGCGGTCCCGGCGGGCTCGACAAGATTATCATGGGCTACGTCGGCGTCGATAAGGAAGCGTTCATCGCCTGGCTGATGACCGAACTGCCGAGCTATGCGCGCTGCGAACAGTGGGTGCGTGAAAACGCGACCAACCTTACCGCCGAAGCGATCGCCGAGTCAAACGCGTACCTGTTGAACGGCCGGCTCCCCGGCGATCTGAACGCGCAGTTTCGAGCGCATATGCAGGTCGACGACGACAGTGTGGAGGTCGGGATCATGCTCAACACCCTCGACGATTGGGATACCATCCACCGCTACGCGCTCACGAACCGGGCCGATCTCGAGCCGATCGTACCCGCTGTCAGTCCGCTGACCGTGGGCTTGCTCGGAGTTCCGCAGGTTCCGCGCCAGTGGCTGAAGGACGTGCTCTTCGCGCTCTCCGCGCTGCCGCCGAGTTATCCGCTGCTCGATGAACCTGCTGACGCTGCCGTGCTTAAAGAGTTGGGAATCGATCCGCCGACCGCGCGCGCTCACGTCCGCAGCGCGCTGCCCGGCTACCTGCAATACGAACGTTGGCTTCGCGAGCAAACCACAGAGGGGCGATTGGCAGCGGCGCGCGATCGTCACGACGGTATCATTGCCGCGGCTGCGACGGCGCACGCGACCGACTGGGGGTTACTCTACGCAATGCTCGCGCAACCGGTCTCGAATCCGGTCGGCGGTACGGGGATTTTTGCCTTCTCGATCACGCCCTTGGTGAAACGATGACGGGCGCTCGATCGACTAGCGGCGCGAGAACGAGCCTACGACGGCGAACGCCAGCCTCAGAAGCAGGCTTATGACGATCGACGTCCCCAAGGGGATGTTTACTTAGTCGAAATTGAGCTTCCGCGGCACACATCGTTCGTCGGCGCAGTCGTCAACGATGCCGTTTGTCAAGCGGCTGACAGTTGTCCATATAGGCTATACCCTAGCCGGACGTCAGGAGCCAGTGATCATAACCGTCAGATTAGCGTGCCTTATCCGATCAACTGACGGTAGTTTTTTAAGGTCATAGATTTGACCTGACAGAAGTGTCCGGAAGTAAAGTGCCTCCTAGGGACCTCAACCTTATTTTGCATCCTACACATCAGCCGCGTGCCGCGCGCACGATTAGCGCTACGGCCGCGATCCCGAGCATGGTCAGCACTCCGCGCCGGAATACAATGTCGTCAATGCGATCGTGAATCACGAACCCGATTGCCAAACCGGCTAAGCAGAGGATGGCGATCCCGACCGACGCCGCGAAGACGAGCGGCGTCGTCAGCCCGAGCCGTTGCAACGAAAAGAACTGGGTCCAATCCAGGACAAAGAACGTAGCGTTGATCGCAAACAGAAAGCTTGCGCGCGAGATTTGCGTGCTCAACAGGTAGCTCGTCGTGACCGGTCCGGCCGCGCCCACGCTGCCTTGCAGCAGCCCGCACGCCAGGCCGACGAGGGGCCCGATACGAGTCGCCAGCGTTTTGCTGATCGTCGGCACGCGGCCGAGCCACGACAGGATCGTGAAAGCGATCACAACGAGGGCGAGCACACCGCTGAGTATCGCCGGCCGCACGAACGCCAGGATCTGCGTGCCGGCGACGATGCCGATGATCCCCAAGAGCCCGAATCCGATCAGCATGCTCGCGTCGCGATAACGCTGCCGGTACCGCCACAAGAGCGGAATATCGGCGCTCGCAGAGCCCAGAATCGTCAGTACCAAGACCATCCGCAGATCGCCGTACAGCGCGACCAGAACCGGGACGCCGGCGATCGGTAAGCCCATCCCGGTCACGCCCTTGGCAATGCCGGCAACGAACACGGCGGCCACCGCTACGCCGATGCGCCAGTCGAACGGAAACGGCACGTCAGCGTAAGGCGTAGCTGCTGATGATTTCCGATGCGGGGAAGCTGTTTGCGATGGCGCCGTACTTGGCGGCTGCGTCGATGACCGGCTGCAGCAGTGCCGGGGAGAGTTTCTCGCCGTAGTAGGAGCGTTCCATCTTGGCGGCGACCTCGAGCGGCATCTTGTTGACGCCGACCAGAATCTGCGCGCTTTGCGGGCGGTTCGCATTGCCCCAGCGAGCGCTTTCGAGCAGGACCGCGACGAACTTTTTGATCACGTCGGGATGTGCGGCAGCATAGCCGTTCGTGGTTGTCCAGCCGGAGAACATGAACTCGGGTGCAACGTTCCTCTCGGAAACCGAAATCGTCCGAAACTTTCCACTGTCCAGTGCGTTCGTGATGAAGGGCTCCGAAATCGAGGCGGCATCGATGCGGCCGTCGAGAATCGCCGGCGCGAGGTACGCAAGCGGGATGTTGCGCGCGTGGGCCTCCGCGATCGAGAGCACGTCGCCGATCGAAATGTCGACCGCACCGCCCACGAGGGCGGACGCTGCCGCACCGCCGCTCGGAAACGTGGTGATGTCCACGTCGAGGCCGGCGCGCTTGAACATGCCGAGTTCGCGCGCGTAGAACACTTCCGCCGTGTTATCGAGCAGCAGCGCGCCGATCCGCAGGTTATCGTCGGCGCTTGCGCGTCGCGCCGTTGCCCATACCGCCAGGGCCGCGGTGGCTGCCAAAAACGATCCTCGAGACGTGCGACTCATAGACATCTTCCTATTTACCAAGGCACCGCTTTCCTCCAGCCAGTCGCTACCGCGCCAGCACCGAAGCATGGAATAGTTCGTCGAGCCCGACGATGCGATCGGTCAACCCTTGGTCGTGTGAATAGCGCGTGATCGTCTCCAGCACGTGGCGGTTCGCGGCGATGCCGTACGCGAACGGATCGACGTCCAGCGCTTGCCGCTCGCGTTCGCCGAAGCGGCCGGTCTCGAAGAAGGGCTCGAGCTGCGCCTCGCGCTCCGCGCGCAACTGCTCCTTGACCTGAAGAAAAGCGTCGTACAGACTGCGTGCGACCCACGGGTGTGCTTCGAGGATCGAGCGCCGCACGACGACGGTGTGGTTGATCGGGTAGATGCCGGTCGCGGCGTAATGGCGGCGCGCTTCGGCGGCGGGATCCGGGTAGAGCCGGTGCACCGCCGGGTGCTTGCTCAAGTCGATGCGGCTGCGGTCGACCAGGTTATCGCCCTGATGGTAGAGTAGCGCGCCGTCGAGCGTTCCGTTCACGACCATCTCGCCCATGTCGGTGTCGCGCGGAATATACTGCAGCCGAATGCCGGGCGGCGGCACGAAGCCTGTCGCTCCGCCGTGGCTCATCTCCGGCGGCCGCTCCATCCACCACTCGATCTCGCGTGGATCGACGCCCCAGTGGTCCTTGAGGATCCCGCGCGCCCACAACGCCGCGGTCTGCTGATACTCCGGAACACCCAACCGCTTGCCGCGCAAGTCCGCCGGCGTGTTGATCCCGCGATCGTTGCGCACCAAGCCGCCCCGCGTATAGTGGTACCTGCGCGTGAAGACCGGGATCGCGACCCACGGGGAGGGACCGCGCCCCACCAAGATCAGCAGCGACGACATCGACATCTCGGAGACATCGAACTCCGCGAACTTCAGTTGCCGCCAGAACGTCTCGGATCCCCCGAGCGTGGTTCCCAGCAACCGTATCCCCTCGGGTTCGACGCTGCCGTCGATCAAGGGCCGCGCCCGGGCATGGTTGCCGAGGGCCGCGCTGAGCTCGAGGGGTCCGTTCGTCGTCGTCACCCGCCTGAGCATACTCCACGCCGCCGGAATATGCTCCTCAATGCGGAAGTCCGGCAGCGTGCGGCGTTCGACGATGCTCGTGACCATGGCGGCGCTGGCTGCCCGGCCGGTGACCACCGGCGCGCAAGCGCTGACGCCGATCGCGGTCGGCTCGGCGCATGGCTGGACGCTGGCCGAGGGCTACATCGCCGCCGCCAAGGGCTTCTTCACCGCCGCCGGCCTCGACGCGCAGTTGGCCAACGCGCCGAACGGCGGAGCGATGACGGCGGCGTTGATCGGCGGAACGCTCGACGTGGTCTGCACGAACATCGGTTCCATCGCCGACGCGTACGCGCACGGCTTGCCGATCGCGCTCTTCGCTCCGAGCACGCTCGCGATCGCCGGCCAGTCGAACACGACGCTGGCCGTGCTGCGCGATTCGCCGATTCGCACCGCCCACGATCTGATCGGAAAGACGATCGCGGTCTCGACCCTGCGCGATTTGCAGCACGCGGCGCTGCTGGAGTGGCTGGCGAAGAACGGCGGCGACATCAAAGCCACGAACTATGTCGAGGTCGGGCCCGCGAACATGCTCGAAGCCCTCAAGCTGGGGCGCGTCGACGCGGTGGTGATGAGCGAGCTGTATTCGGCGGTTGGGCGCAACGACACGCACGTGCTCGGACGTCCGTACGAAGCGCTCGGGCGCACGATCATGGTTGCCGGCTGGGCCGCGCGCCGCGACTGGCTGGCCGCCAATCCCCTGACTGCGCGGAAATTCCTGGGCGCCATGGAAGCGACCGCACGCTGGGCGGCGAGTCACCAAACGGAGATGCTCCCGGTGATGCACGACATCAGCGGCACCGACTTCGACACGCTGCGCCAAATGGGCCGGCTCTTTCTCGGTGACACGATCGACGTGACCGAGATTCAGCCGACGATTAACGCCTCGGCCAAGTACGGCTTCCTCCCGCGCGCCTTCCCCGCCGCCGCCATGATCGTCAACGTCACCTAAACAGGTTGCGAATATGAGCGGACGGAAGCACCGTTTATGCTGAGCCGGGAAGAGAACGAGCGGCTGTGCCGGGTCGGACCCGGCACGCCGATGGGGCAGCTGATGCGGCGCTACTGGATACCGGCGGCGATGAGCACCGAGCTCGTCGCCGGTACGCCGAAGCGCATCCGTCTCTTAGGCGAGTCGTTCGTCGCCTTTCGCGGCGACGACGGCGAGGTGGCGGTGCTCGACGAGTTGTGTCCGCACCGCGGCGCGTCGCTCGTTCTCGCGCGCACCGAAGGCTGCGAGCTGCGCTGCCTCTACCACGGCTGGAAAATCGACCGTTCCGGCGCGGTGACGGAGATGCCGGCCGAGCCCGAAGGGTCGGCGTTCGTCGAAAAGGTTCGCACCGCGTCGTACCCCGTTTACGAATCCGCCGGGATCGTCTGGACGTATTTCGGTGCGCCGGTGCCCGCCCCGCCGGTTCCCGCGTTTGCCTATTCGTTCGTGGCCGACAGCCACCGCGTGAACTCGAAGCATCGCAGGGATTGCAATTGGACGCAATCGCTCGAAGGTGCGATCGACTCGGCACATTCGTTTTTTCTTCATGCCTCCGACATTGGAGGGCGCCCGTCGACCGACCAGCGCCCGCGCCTGCTGACCGAAGATACCCCGTACGGATTTCGCTACGCGGCGCTGCGTCGCCCCAGCGTCGATCCCGAGCACTTCCGGTACGTTCGCATCACGCACTTCGTGGCGCCGTTCACCGCCGTGATTCCGCTCGGGATATACCAGAACGTTCAGATTTTCGTTCCGATCGATGACGAGCACACGTATCAGTACAACGTGAAGACCGGACCCGAGCCCTTTGCCGAGGGGCACTTTCGCGGCGGAAAGGATTCCGACGGTGATTTCGGGACCAACCGCAACCGGGACAACAACTGGCTCCAAGATCGCGCGGCGATGAAAGCGGGCAGCTTCACCGGCATCGACGTCATCCGCAACCAGGACACCGCCGTGCAAGAGAGTATGGGGCCGATCTTCGATCGCAGCCGAGAACACCTGGGTACGAGCGATATCGCCATCATCAGGATGCGGCGTTTGATGCTCGATTATGCACGCGAACTCGAGCAACGCGGGCGCGTCCCCAATCTCGAGGTGCCGTTCGACTACGCGGAACCCTTCGGGGTCGAAGGGCTGCTGCCCATCGACGAGCCGTGGCAGCGCTTGCTGGATCGTCCGGTTCACGCGTAAACCTGCGGGCGCCGGCGGCCAAAGCATAGAATTGTCCGCTATGAAGAAGTTTCGCTCAGGCGCGGTCGCGCTGGCACTCGGGTTGATCGTGGCCCTCGGCGCGGCCCCGGCCGCGCCGGCCACGCCGTACAACATCGACGTGATCATTTCGCTCACGGGCAGCTATGCGTTCGTCGGGAATCAGCAAGCCGACAATTTCAAGGTCTTCGAGAATTACGCCAACCGTACCGGCGGCATTCGCGGAACGCCGATCCACTTCGTGATCCACGACGATCAATCGTCGCCGGCAAACGCGGTCCAGCTGAGCACGCAGCTGCTGGCGAATCATCCGGCGGTTGTCTTCGGCTCGGACGGCGGCTCGCTCTGCGGCGCGATGATGCCGCTCTTCAAAGACGGTCCGGTGATGTACTGTCTGGTGCCGTCGATCTATCCGCCCAAGGATGGCTACGTCTTCTCTGCGCAGATCGCGCTCAACCCGTTCGTCAATGGGATGATTCGTTATTTGCGCTTGCGCGGTTGGAAGAAGATCGCGATCATTACCAGCACCGATGGTTCGGGGCTCGTCGACGACACCGCTACCAAAGACTCGTTGACCCTGCTTGAGAACAGCGGCGTGCAAGTCGTGCAATGGGAGCATTTCAACCCGACCGACGTGAACGTCAACGCGCAAGCGGTTCGCATCAAGAACTCGGACGCTCAAGCGGTGATCGTCTGGGTTTCGGGAACGCCGTTCGGGACCGTGCTGCGCAATTTCAACGATGTCGGGCTGAGCCTGCCGGTCGAGACGTCGAACGCCAACAGTCAAGTGGCGCAACTGATGGGTTATGCGAAGTTTCTGCCCACGGAGATGGTGATGCCGGGGCCGGCGTACCTGACGCCGCCGGCAGTGCAGAGCCCGGCGCTGCGCAAGGCGAGAGCCGATTTTTTCGCCGCATACGCAGTCGATGGGAAGACGCCGCAGCCCGGCTCTGCGCCGTCGGTGTGGGACCCCGCCAACATCGTGCTGTCCGGTTTGCGCAAACTCGGGACGGACGCGACCGCAGATCAACTGCGCCAGTACATCCTCTCGGTTCACGGTTACACGGGCGTCGAAGGCACCTACGACTTCCGCAGCGGCGACCAGCACGGACTCACGGACGATGCGGTCGTGCTCACGAGCTTCGATCCGCAAAAGCAGAGCTTCTCGGCGGTCAGCGGTCCCGGCGGCATACCGTTGCACGGCGTGACCGGCGTGCACTGATGGCCGTTACGATGAAAACGCCGGGCCACTTGGGAAGCTCGGTCGACCGGTACCTGCGTGAGATCGAAGCGAACCTCATCGCTTGGCGCCGCGATTTTCATCAACATCCGGAGCTTGGTAACCGCGAGACGCGCACGTCGGGGCTCGTCGCGGCACACCTGGAGCGCTTGGGACTGAACGTGACGACCGGCATCGCGCACACCGGCGTCGTCGCGGTGCTGGAAGGCGCGCGGCCCGGCCCGATCATCGGCCTGCGCGCCGACATGGATGCGCTCCCGATCGTCGAGCAGGTCGACGTCCCGTATCGTTCCGAGGAGCGCACGACGTACAACGGTGAGCCGGTGGGGGTGATGCACGCCTGCGGACACGACGGTCATACCGCGGTCTTGATGGCCGTCGCCGAGGCGCTATCCAAGCACCGTGACGACCTCCCCGGAACGGTGAAGTTCATCTTCCAGCCGGCGGAAGAGGGCGCGCCCGACGGCGAAGAGGGCGGTGCGGCGCTGATGATTCGCGAGGGCGTGCTCGAGAATCCGAAACCGGACATGATCATGGGACTGCACTTCGTCTCACCGATCCCGAGCGATCAGATCCTCTATTACAAAGGCGCGATGCTGGCGAGTGCCGACATCATCTCGATCAAGCTCAAAGGGCGGCAGGGGCATGGCGCGCGACCGTGGACGGGGATCGATCCGATCGTCTCGGCAGCCCAAGTCGTGCTCGGTTTACAGACGATCGTCAGTCGCCAAGTCGACGTGACGCGCGAGCCGACGGTGCTGTCGATCACGATCAACCGGGGCGGCCTGCGGCACAACATCGTCCCCGAGACCGCCGAGCTGGGCGGCACGCTGCGCACGTTTGATGAAGCGATGCGCAAGGACATCCACACGCGCATCAAACGCACGGCTGAGATGATCGCCGCGAGCTCGGGCGTCGAGGCGAATGTGGAGATCACAACGCAGTATCCGGTGACGTTTTCCCGGGCCGAACTCGCCGAGCGCATCGTTCCCGCGCTCGAGCGCGCGGCGGGCCCCGCCAACGTGCGTCAGGGCAACAAGATGATGGCCGCCGACGACTTCGCGTTCTTCGGCCACCACGTGCCGACCACGTACTTCGTCGTCGGCTGCGCGACGCCCGAGCAAGTTGCGGCGGGCGTACCCAACCATTCGCCGCGCTTTCACCTTGATGAAACCTGTTTGCTGTTGGGGGCGCGCGCGCTCGCGGGCGCCGCGTTGGATCTGCTCCACGGTGCCTGACGCACCAGCGATCCTCGAGGTGCGTCCGCTGAGCCCGGTGTTGGGCGCGGAGATCCGCGGAATCGACCTGAGCGTGGAACTCGATCCGGCCACGATCGGCGAGCTTCGGAGCTTATGGGAGCGCTACGCGGTGCTGCTCTTCCGGGGAGCAACGCTGGGCATTCCGGAACAGCGCCGGTTCGTGCGGTATTTCGGCGACGTTCAAGACTCGCGCAGCCCGGCGGAACGGAAGTATCCGGAAGTCATGTACGTCGCCAACGTCAGCGTCGACGGTCAGGCCGGTGAAATTCCGAACGGCGACATGCACTTTCACAACGATCACGCGTGCTACGACCGGCCGACGAAAGGGACGACGCTTTATGCGCTCGAGATCCCGGCGGTCGGCGGGAACACGCTCTTCGCGAGCACGGCCGGCGCGTATGCCGCCGTACCGGCGGATCTCCGCAGCACGCTCGAAGGTCTCGACGTGCTCTTCGTGCACGATTACATCAACCACGGCAACCACCGCGGCGCACCGATCTGGGCCGATGCGCCGCGCCACGCCCACCCATTGGTCATCGCACATCCGGCAACGGGGCAGCCATTGCTGTTTTGCAATCGGCTCATGGCGCACTCGATCGTCGGGTACGAGCAGGCCGAAAGCGACGCGCTAATCGAGCAGCTGTGCGGTTATCTCGAGCGGCCGCAAAACGTGTACGAACACGTTTGGCGGGTCAACGACCTGCTAATATGGGACAACCTCGCAACCGCGCACGCGCGGACCGACTTCGATCCGGCGGAACGGCGCGCGCTGCGACGGATCGCGATCAAGGGCACTACGCCCAGCGCTTACCGGTAAGCCGGTGCCCGTTACGATGCGCTCATCAAGCGGGCCCATTCCCGGAGTTGGCCGCGCTGCGTGACCTCGTCGGTGATATGTCCGATGATCGAACCGTCGGTATCGACCCGTTCCCGATGGCGCCCGCGCGAGAGATCGAGCCACGGGTCGACAACGGCTTGCAGCCCGTCCGTATTGCGCTCGAACACCTCCGTGTCGTCGGGCTGCCCCATGCCGGCCGGACCGGAAAACTCCTCGTGCCGGCGTAAGCGCTGTTCGTTCATTTCGTCGCTGACGCCGCCGAAGTGAACCGGATAAAGGTAGACGTCGGTCCGATCGACGGCAACCGGCACGACGACGCGCACGTGCTGGGTGATCAACTGCAGGTTCGGGAAGACGCCGAGGTGCGGATCGCCGTGGACCGCGATGAGTTCGGTCCCGCGCTTGGGTCCATAGGCCGCAAACATCGCGGCGATGTACGCCTCGCCTCCCGGCTGACGGCGCATCGACGCCAAGTTGATCTCTTGCTCGGAGATGCGGTGCGGGATCACGTCGAGCATCACGTGTCCGTGCCCAAGATCGCGCGCGACGGCCAGTCCCGACTCGTTCATGGTCTTGCGCGGCGCCTGCGCGATGGCCGGGTCGACGTCCGGGTTTTCGCGGGCAGCCTTACGGCGGAAGATCGCAAAGACGGACTCGTGCACGACCGGCGGATGATAGCCGTCCATGCCGACGAACTTCCAGTTCCCGCGAAAGGTCGTCCGGTGGACGCCGGCATCGAGAAGCAGCTCACCCGTGGGCGAAGCATCGATCATGTAGTCGAACTTTGCCGCGGCCAGGCCCAGATGTTCGCGTAACGATCCGACGTTGGGGTTGACGCTGCCGAAGATGAAGCCGCGATAGCTCTCCACCCGCGGAACGGGTGTGAGGCCATACGCGTCGCGATCGAAATCGGCGGGATACGCGTCATCTTTGGGGATGTGCGCCAGCTTGCCGGAGTTGTCGTAAGTCCAGCCGTGGTAGAAACAGCGAAAGTGCGACTGGTTTCCGCGCTCGACTTCGCAGATCAGCGCTCCGCGGTGCCGGCAGCGGTTCATCAACAGCCGGCACGTTCCGTCGTCGCCGCGCACGACGACGATGGGCTGACGCCCGATGGCCCGCGTGACGAAGTCGCCGGCTTTCGGTATCTCGCTTTCGTGCGCGACATAGAGCCAAGTCGCGTGAAAGATCTTCTGCATTTCGCGCTCGAAGATCTCAGCATTGGTGTAGACGTCCGAATGGACCCGGTCGCCCCGGAAGTACCGGCTTGCCCAGTCTCCGGCGCTGCTCAGCGCCTCCGCGTGCTGGTAGAGCATAGGGGAAGATTCGCCTCCAGCCGGCGCGGTCCCGGTTCAGCTTCGCGGTGGTGGAAGGAGGCGAGTTCCGTATCGTCCCATGGGTAGCCGATGTCTAGCCGTAGCGGCTTCGTTCGCCTCGTTGCCGCCGCTTCTCTCGCGCCGCTCCTATGCTCGGCACCGGCCGCCGGCGCAACGACCGAGACGCTGCGCGTTTTGTTATTCCCGACTGACGGGGTCAAAACGTTGCTGTGGGCCCAACAACAGCAGCTCTTCGCGCGTCGTGGGCTGGCAATCGAGTTCCTGACGATGGCTAGCGGTGCCGCGATCATCCCCGCGCTCGTTGGTGGCTCGGGCGAGTTTGGAGCCGGGAGCCTCTTCCCAATGTTTGCCGCCTTCGCGCGCGGACTTCCGATCAAATTGGTTGCGCCCTCGTCGCTCTATCTCAGCGACCACGCGGACTCGTTGCTCCTGGTGCGAGCGGATTCGCCGATCCGGACAGCGCGCGATCTGACCGGTAAGATTCTCGGCGTCGACTCGTTAAACGATGTGTACACGCTCGCGACGCGCGCCTGGGTCTCGGAGGGTGGTGGTGACGGAGATAGCCTGAAGCCGGTCGAGATCCCGGCGGCTGAATCGTTCGCCGCGCTCGTCGCCGCGCGAATCGACGCCGGAGTCTTCAAAACGCCGTTTGGCTCGGTCGCGCTCAGCAGCGGAAAAGTCCGTCTGTTGGGCAAGCCGCTCGACGCGATCGCGCCGCGCTTTCTGCTCTCTGCGTGGATCACGACCGACAGTTTCATCACCAAGGACCCGCAGGCGGTGAGCGGATTCCAAGCCGTCGTCGGTGAGGCGGCGCGCTACACGAACGCGCACCAAGACGCGACCGTCGACCTGGTTGCGAGATTTACGGGAGCGGATCCCGCACAGGTCCGGAACTCCGTGCGCGCGACGAGCGCCGTCACCGTCAACCTGTCCGAACTGCAACGACCGCTGGACTTCGCGAGCCGGTACAACCTCATCCCTAAATCGTTCGACGTGCGCGAAATGCTCGCGCCCGGATTCCCGTTCTCCGGAGGCATCTAATGGCGCGCATCTCGACCGTCGTGTGCACCTCGCATAGCCCGTTTCTGTTCGCACCGGTTGAGCAGTGGGAGCTGACCGCGACGTTGCGCGGCCAAAAGGACGCCTTCGCCGCGAGCGTCGTCCAGGAAACGCGCCCCGAGATGGAGGCCAAACGCCACCGCGTCGACGCGGCGGCGGCCGTCCTGCGCGATCACCTGCGGGCCGTGAATCCCGACGTGCTCGTGATCTACGGTGACGATCAGCAAGAGCAGTTCCACTTCGACAACTTTCCCGCGCTGTGCATCTTCACGGGCCCGGAGTTCAGCGGCTTCAAGGTCAACCCGAAGGACGGTCCACCGGTCGCCGGCGACTGGCCGTTACGCCCGCGCACGCCCGAGCACTGGGCCACCGTTCCCGGCTCGCCGAAACTCGCCAAATCGTTGCTCGCGGACCTCACGCAACGCGGCTTCGACATGGCGTTTAGTTCCAAGCTCGCCGATCCGGAACGCGGCATGGGCCATGCCTTCATGCGTCCGCACACGCTGCTCGAAACGAACTACGCCATCCCGACCGTGCCGATCTGGATCAACTGTTACGTGGGTCCGCAGCCTATGGCGTCGCGCTGTTACGACTTGGGTCGCGCCGTGCGCGAGCTCATCGAAGCGTACGATGAAGATCTCTCGGTTGCGATCGTCGGTTCGGGCGGTCTCTGGCACACGCCGGGCGCCGCAAAATCCTACATCGACGACGAATTCGATGCGATGATGCTGGCCGGCGTGCGGTCCGGCGCCGCGCGCGAGATGGCCGACTACTTCGACAGCCGCCGTCCGCAGTGGGACCCGTCGAACGAACGCAGCGTGCGCGAAGCCAGCGGCGGCACCGGCATCATCACCGGCCTCGGCAGCGGCACGGGCGAGACGCGCAACTGGATCGCCGCGGTCGCCGCCGTCGAGGGCCGCCCCGGAACGCTCGTCGACTACATCCCGATCAATGCCTCCCCCATCGGCACCGCCTTCGCCTACTGGACGCTGTAAAGAAGCTTTACTTCGGCGGGTAGCCGCCCGCGATAACGTTCCTATTAAATGGGGGTTACTTCAATCTTCCGGCCGGACGGCTGGCGACGACGATCGTGCCATGCGCAGCATCCCAGCCATACACTTGCAACGCATTCTGGCCGATCCCGCGCTGACTATTGTCGCGGAAGTAGTAGAGGCCGGCAATGCCCGCCCAGTCGTGTAGGCCTTCGATGTAGTCGTGCAGCTTGGCTGCGGTTGGATTCGCTCCGGCATGGCGCAGCGCGTCGATGACAATCATCGTTTGGTCCCACACCAGCGCCGACTCGTTGCCGGGCTGCACCTTGGCCGCGCGAAACGCGTCGAAGTAGGCCGTCTGCGCGTCCTTCACCGGACCCGGACGCAGCGAGGCGTCTTCGACGATGCCGCGCGAAGCCACGAAATAGAGTTCGCGTGGGAGCAAACCCGCGTAGCCTTGCAGTTGCTCGACGTTCATGTTCGCCGACGAGGCGGCGGTCGGGACGTCGAGCCCGCCGTCGTGCAATCCGTGGGCGACGGTGCCGAAGACGGTCCCGCTGGCGCAGGTGAACACGCCTTGCGGCGCGGCGGCTTTGATGCGCGCCACTTGCGCCGCGACGCTCAAATCGGTCGGGTTGAAGTGCTCGCTCGCCACGACTTGCATGCCGCGGTTTTCGGGTTGGGCGATCGCGTCGTCGATCTGGCGCTCGGCGTCGCGGCAACTCGCGTCGGTGGTCGAGAGAATGCCGACGCGGTTCCAGCCTTTGTTGTGGAAGAAGCGCACGATGACGAGGTTGTTGACGGCGGTGCCCGCACCGACCGAGAACGCGAAGCCGCCCGGCGGCCCGGTCGTCACCGGCGAGAGGCAGTAGTCCAACGGCCCGCTCTTGGCCACGAGCGGAATCACGGCCGCGCAGGCAGACGCCGAGATCGGGCCTAGAAGGTATTGCGTGCCCTGCGCGAGCGCGGCGTTCACGAGCTGCACGGCGACGACCGCGTTCGTTTGGTCGTCGACGAGGTCGAAGTGGATGGGGCGCCCGTTGACGCCGCCTTTGGCGTTGACCGCACCCTCGAGAACGCGCAGCGCCTCCGCGATGCGCGCCCCGGTGAACGAGAAGCTGCCCGTCTGCGACACGATCGCTTCGATGTGAATCGGCGCGGGCTGGGCGGCAAGGGGCGCGGAAGTGCCGAGCACCACCTCCATGATAAGCAGCACTGCCGTGCTGAAGATTCGTCGCATGCCGCCGCCTAGATAATGCCCGGTGGCCACGGTTTCCTCGTCGGCGGGCGCAGCTGCGGATCTAAAAGAAGTGCTTGCCGGTGAGTCGCCTCGACTTCCGTCCCTTCGTCCCAAAGGGAGCATCGGCCCGAATTGCCGGAGCAACGGCGCGCGAGCATGCGCACGGGCGCGTGCCGGATCGGGCAACAAACCGCTTGTGGGGTGCTTGGGATCGGCTCGCAGCCGAGCCGTTTCGTGGGGTCACCGCGAACGGCGTGGTGATGCCGGGCCTCTATCGCGGTGAGCCTAACGGCGCGCCGGTCGAAGCGATGGTAGGCGTCGTAGCGGCGCTGTTGGGTGTGCTCAGCGCAGATGAACGAACGCGCTGCATGGAGCCCATGAACTCCGAACGCTGGCGGCACTGGCAGAATACGGAGGCCTGGCTCGAAACGCACGGCTTACGTTTGGCGGACGTCGACGTTCGCGTCCGCGAGGCGGTGCTCGCCGTCGTACGCGTTTCCTCGAGCGGACCGGGGTATCGTACGGTGCGCGATGTGATGCGCCTCAACGCATTCATCGGCTATCTGATCAACGCGCCGGCCGTTCTCGGCGAATGGACCTTTACGTTCGTCCTTTTCGGTGAGCCGCACCACGTTGAGCCGTGGGGGTGGCAGCTGTTCGGACACCACCTCGCGGTGAACTGTGTCGTGGTCAACCATCAACTGATCCTCAGCCCGATATTTTTTGGCGCCGAACCTTCCTACGCCGATGCCGGGCCATTCGCCGGGACCGCGCTCTTCGAAGACGAGGAACGCGACGGTCTTGGGCTGCTTCGCGCGCTCTCGTCCGAGCAGCGCGCCCGCGCCATCGTATCGGAGGACATGATGGTCGGCGATCTTCCGCCCGGCCGCCGCCACTTTGCCGATAATCTCAACTTGGGCGGCGCTTTTCAGGACAACCGGATCATTCCATACGAAGGGCTCGTTGCCGACGCACTGGACGGTGCCCAGCGACGGCGCCTGCTGGCGCTCATCGAGCGCTACCTTGGAACGTTGCCGCCGGAGCCGCTGTCCTGGCGCATGGCCGAGGTCGAGAACCATCTTGACGAAACGCATTTCTGTTGGATCGGGAACAGCCATGACGACAGTCCCTTTTACTACCGCATTCAGAGCCCCGTCGTGATGATTGAGTTCGATCATCACATCGGCGTCTTTCTCACGAATGCCGAGCCCCAGAAATTTCACGTTCACACTATCGTGCGTACGCCGAACGGGAACGACTATGGGATGGACGTTCTCGGTCAGCATTACGCCCGCGCTCACCGCGGCAAAGGGAGCTAAATCTCCGGCCCGTGGACAGCGGTCACGCCGACCGACACCGTTGTTGAAGTGGATGTGTTGCTGATCGTGAGCATACACGTGCCGGCGGCCGCGGACGTAACGCTCAACGTGCCATTCGCGACCGCCCCCATCGTGACGATGCCCGCGCATCCTTCCACCGTGTAGGTGCCCCTGAAGCCCGGATCGCTCAGGGTCACCGCTTGCGTGATGCCGGGGGCCGAGAACGTCAAAGTCGAGGGCGACGCCGACAGCGGTATCGGCGTGTAGTTCACATCATTGGGGGCACACGAAGCCAGAACGGCGACGAACACGAAGGTCACCCATCCGAGCGGGCGAGACGTCATGCCGGAACCGTTCCCCATCGGCCGACCGGGCGCCTCGCGGGTAGGGCGGGAGACGTCCCTAGAACGCGGCGAGCATATCCTTCGCCGGGAACGGCTTCGCGATCAGCCCGTAGCGGGCCGCGTAGTCGATCAGCGGTTGCAATGTCGTGACGTCGAACTTCAGCTGATACTGACCGTGCATCCTTTGCGCGGCGATCGTCGCCAGCGGGATGTTACTGTACTTGGCCAGGATTTCGGCCGCCGCTTGCGGGTTCACGTTGCCCCACGCGTTTGCTTCGGCGATCGCGTCGGCGAAGAGCCGCGCTTGTTGCGGATTCTTCGCCACCCAGTCGCGGGTTGTGTACCAGGCACCTTGGAGGATCGCCGGCGCGACCGGATTGCGGTCGAGGAGAACGAGGTGGTTTCCGAGGTCGAGCGCGGCGGTGATGAACGGGTCCGGCGCGACGAACGCGTCGATCGTCCCGCGCTTGAGCGCCTCGCCGCCAAGCGGAAACGGGATGGTGGTCCACTTGACGCTTTTCGAGTCACCGCCATTGTTGTCGATCCAGACCGAGGTCACGAGGTAGCCGAGGCCGCGGATCGTCGCGCACCCGAACACCTTGCCGTTGAAATCTTTGCCCAGCTTCAAGTTGGGATCCGCGACGGCGATGGCGAGTGTGGGGACCTTGTTCGTGTGCAGCTCGCCAGGCGCCAACGCGACGAAGGGCACCCCCTTGTCGTAGCCGGTGGCGATGATGACGACGTCGGCGATCGCGACGTCGATCTCGCCGCCGATCATCGCGGTCGCCGCCGCCGCATTGTTGAGTGAGGTCGAGATCGAGACGTTCAGCCCGCGCTTGGTGAAGAAGCCCTCTTCCTGCGCGTAGAGCGCGGCGCCGGTCGATTCACCGGCGAGACAGCCGACGCGAATCGGCATGCTCTGCGCGTGCGCGGGGACGGCGAGCGTCGCGGCACCGGTGCCGGCGAGCAGGCTGAGTACGTGACCGCGCTTCATCATGCTAACGTCCGTTCGATCCAGCGGGCAGTCCCGAGCAACGCGGCATCGCGGCGACGGGGCCCGATGATCTGCACGCCGAGCGGCATCCCGGCCGGTCCGCGACCCGCGGGAACGGTGACGACCGGTAGGCCCAGCAGCGACCACAGACGATTGAGGACCGGATCGCCCGTACTGTGCAAGCCCACCGGCGCCTCTCCCGGTGCGCTGACCGTCAGCCAGCAGTCGGTCTCGGCGAAGCTGCGCGCTATCCACGCTCGCGCCGTCGCCGCCGTCTCCTGCGCCGTCACGTACGCCGTGAACGGCGTCTCGAGCCCGAGCGTGATAAGCCCGACGAGCGCCGCGCTGAGCCGGTCGCGGTGGTGGGTCCACTCGAACGTCAACCCGCGCGCCAACTCGTACGCGACGATCGTTAGGTGCGCTGCGAGCGCGTCGACCAGCAGCTGCTGCCGACGGGCTTCGTTGACGGTCGCGCCGGCGGCGCGCAAGGCGCTCGCGGCCGCGTCGAGCGCCGCCTCCGCAGCGGGCTCGACTGCCGTCCAGTCGGGACCACGGTAGACGGTCACGTGCGGCGGCCGTTCTATCCTCGTTGCGAAGGCGGCCGGCGGCGCACCGGCGAGTATCGCCGCGACCAGCGCGGCGTCGTCGACCGAACGCGCGATGACGCCAACCGTGTCGACCGACTCGGCTTGCGGTTTGATCCCGGCGCGATTGATCAGTCCGTAACTCGGCTTGAAGCCGACCACACCGCAATAGGCTGCCGGGCGGATCACCGAGCCCATCGTCTGCGTCCCGAGCGCCACCGGGACCATCCCGTCGGCGACCGCCGCCGCCGAGCCGCTCGACGAGCCGCCCGGGGTGCGCGCCGGATCCTCGGGATGACGCGTCTTCCCCGGGAACGTCGTTGCGAACTCGGTCGTCACGGTCTTGCCGAGCACGATCGCGCCGGCAGCGCGCAAGATTGCGACGCAGGCGGCGTCGGCCGCCGGCCGGTGGCCGGCATAGATCGGCGAGCCGTAGGACGTCGGCATGTCGGCCGTATCCATGATGTCCTTGATGGCAACCGGGAGGCCGTGCAGGGCGCCGCGCTGCGTCGCACGGTCGCGCTCCCGCGCGCATGCGAGGGCGCCGCCGGCGTCGACGAATTCCCAGGCGCGGACCGCCTCGTCGCGAGCGGCGATCCGGTCGAGGCACGCACGCACCGCCGCCTCCGCGGTGATCATGCCGGTATCGGCGGAGCCACTCCCTTGATCTGGATCCGGAATCCCGAGCGCGTGTGCGGGTAGTAGTCCCAAATCGCGCGGTGATGGGCGCAGCGGTTATCCCAGAACGCCACCGAGTGCGGCTGCCAGCGAAAACGCATCTGGAAATCGGGATGCGCGCAGTGCTCGGTGAGGAACGCCATCAGGTGATTGCTCTCGAGCTCGGGCAGTTCGTTGATCTTGGTGACGACAGCACCCGTGAAGTAAATCAGCTTCTTGCCCGTAACCGGGTGCTTCACGACCAGCGGATGGACCGAGCAGGGAGGTATGTTGTCCGCTGTCCGTTCGAACACGCGCGAGCCGTCGTGCGTCGCGGTCAATCCCGACAGGTAATCCTTCATCTTGCCGGTGAGCCCGTCGTAGGCGGCGTACATGCTGGCGAACATCGTGTCCCCGCCACCGCGCGGCGGAACCGTATGCAAGTAGAGAATGCTGCCCATCGGCGGGACGGCCGCGCACGACTGATCGGTATGCCAGGTTTCGCCGGAGACCGCTTCCGAATGCTCGTCGAAGTGGAACTTGCGCACGCACGGGTCGCCGTCCAGCGCGCGCGAGTGGGTCACGCTGCCACCGACGCTGGCGTGGAGTTCGCCGAAGTATTGCCCGAACCGCTTCTGTGATTCGTTGTCGAGGTGCTGGTCGCGGAAGAAGACGACGAGGTTCTCGAGCAGCGCTGAATGGATCGCCTCGACCTCGTGGCTTTCGAGCGGCCGGGTGAGGTCGATCCCATGGATCTCGGCGCCGATCGTCGGCGAGCACGGGATCACCTGGATGTCAGATGCGATCATTGCGGAGCCTCCGAGACGACGGTTGCGTAGTTGGGGATCATCTTGCTGCCTTCGGCGAGCAGGTCGAAGAATGTGGGGGGCGCTTTGGTCGAGATTTCCTTGAGGATGGAGCGGTGGGCCTCGATGCTGGTCCACTCGCCGAGCAAGTAAAAGCGGTCGGGGTCAGCGCTGTCACGGCAGAGCACGCCGTCTTTCGCACGTTCCCTCGCTCGGTGCATCGGGTTGTCCGGCGAAAAGTCGAACTCGTTAAAGAGCTGAATGAATCTGTCGCCCATCCCCGGCTTCACCTTGAAGTCGTAAATATGGACGACATGGCCTGCTTCGGCCAGCATCTCCATCCGATCATCCCCTCCACGGCGGCATGCGTGTTGCCACCAAGGGATCTTCGAGCTCGTAGCCCTGCTCGTAGTTGAGGTAGATCCCGTCAAAATAAAACCAGCGCATTCGCGCGCTTTCATAGGCCCATGCGACCGCGAGCCGCTGAAGCTCGGGAGTCGTGCAATACTTCTCGAGCACCTCGAAGGCATCGTCGCCGTGTTCTTCGTCGGCTTCGACGTGCAGCCAGAAATGCTCGATATCTTCCTCGGCAAACTTGTAGTGGTTGCGAAGTGCCGGGAGCACCTTCGAGTAGAGCATCGGTGATTGCGATTCCGTCCCGAGGATGAACGCGACGCCGGCGATCCACGACGGCTCGCGGGCCGAAGCGCGCAAATAGCGAACCCATGACTCGGTCGCCGGCAGCCCGCGGCCGCGTTTGATGGCCTCCGGATCGCCGCCGTTTGCCTTGGCGAACCGCAGAATGATGTCGAGGTGCGAGCGTGACTCGTTCGACTCTTCCATGAAGTTTCCGAGCTGGTGGCGGATCACGTCGCGCGGGATGCGGTCGTGCGCGCAGATATCGAAGAACGCCGGCAAAGCGTTGCTGACGAAGTGGTAGTGCTCGATTGCCCAGCCGCGCAAAGCGTTCCGGCTCACCTCTCCGCGCGCCCACTTCTCGGTCAACGGATGATTGGCGCAGTGGCGCTGCATGATGGCCGCCTCGAGCGCGCCACGGAAACTCGAAACAACACGTTGGGTCATACGGTTGCAAAGTTATACCTTGCTTTGGGGGAAAGCCCTGCCCCCATGAAGCCGACCGACCCCCAATACGTCTTCCTCGACTACGACCGGGCCGCGCTGGACGCGGCGTACGACCAGGCGGCTTTTGCGCCGAACCTGGGACAGATCACCGGGCGGTATGTCACCAACAGCACGGCGGCCCGGCGCCGGCTGGGCGAGCCGGAGCGCCACGCTTACGGTTCCACCCCTGTCGAGTTCATCGAGCTTTACGTAACGCAGCGGCGGACCGCGCCGATACTCGCGTTCGTGCATGGCGGCGCCTGGAAGCGTCAGGTGA
>Ga0209415_10004574_pt1 | contig 25263 bp, 24 predicted proteins | sample PeaSoiSIISIP2007_FD_187696 | JGI IMG/M metagenome (GOLD analysis project Ga0209415, IMG submission 187696) | Peat soil microbial communities from Weissenstadt, Germany - SII-SIP-2007 (SPAdes) (version 2) | ecosystem: Environmental > Terrestrial > Soil > Wetlands > Peat | place: Germany... | reverse complement strand
TGATCGTGCGCCGGTTCATGGCGCGGATGATGGGCGGCTGATGCTCACGCGCGCCGCCGCGCAGGCGCTGGTCGACGGCTTTTCCGCCGCCGCGCTCACCGCATCGGTGGTCGTGCTCGTCCGGCGGGGCGGCGCCTCCCCCCTGGCCCGCCGGCTAGGCTTCGCGTTCGGCGCCGCGGTCTTGTTCTTCGGCGTTCGCGCCGCCGCCGAGGCGCTCGACTCCGATGAGCTCGAGCTGGTGACGCTGATCATCGTCTCGACGCTGCCGGTGGCGGCGCTGGTGCTCGCCGAGGGGGTGCTGCGTCGCCATGCGCCCCGCGCGATGAAGATCGCGGTCACGTTCGGAGCGGCCGCCATCGCGATCGCCCTCCTCGCGACGCTGGGGCGACAGCCGGTGTCGAGCTGGGGGTTGGGCGGCTATGTCATCCTCTCCCTCGTCGGCGTCACGGTGCTTCTGCTCGCGCGGGATCGTTCCTCGCTGTCCGGGCAGGAGAACGCCGGCGTCGACGGGTTGATCGTGTCGGGCGCGCTGCTCACAGTGCTGAGCGTCACCGACTTCCTCGGGCGCGCGCCGGTCGGTCTGAGCGGAATCGGCGCAGCGGGCGTCGCCTTCGTGCTGGGCGCCAATCCGACTTCGGCGGGCGAGCGCCGGCGAGTGCTGATCGACTTCGCGGTCGTGACCCTCACCGCGGTCGTGGCCGCGATCGTCCTCGCAGGCCCATTGGCGCTGACGACGGTACAGGACCAGACGCGCCTCGGCGCGGTGCTTCTCGCGCTGCTGCTCGCGGCCGGCGCCATCGTCGCCGCGCGCCATCGCGGGCTTCGAGCCGGGTCGGAGAGCCTTGGCGCGGCGCTGGCGGCGGCCGACGTCTCCAGCCTCGACGCCTTCCTCGGCGGCGTCGCCGAACAGCCGCTGCTGGCCGGCCTGCGCATCGCCCACGGGCCGCTGCTCGCCGAGTATGACGGGCCCAGGCTCGCCACGGCCATGGCGGCGCGCGCGGTCTGGACCCGCGCCGCGCTCGCGCACGCCCCTTTGCCGGACCGCGCTCGCGACGAGCTGGCCGACCTGCTGGAGACCACGGAGGCCACCCACGCGCTCATGGTCTCAGCCACGCCGCTGCGCATTGCGCTGCTCACCCTGCCGGGCGCCGGACCGAGCGACGACGCAGAAACCGCCCTCGCCCTGTTCGGCAAGCTCGCCGCCATCGCCGCAGCCACAGCCCCATGATGCTCTCGCCCGAAGACCTCGCCGCCATCGTCGGCGCCGCCAACCTGGCGCCCAGTGTCCACAACACCCAGCCCACGCGTTGGCGTCTGGAGCCGGACGGCGCGGTCCTGGTGCTCGAAGTGATCGCGCGACGCCTGCCGGTCGGCGATCCCGAAGGGCGTGACGCGGCGGTGAGCCATGGCGCGGCGATCGAAGGCTTTGCGCTCACGTGCGGGACCAAGGGCCTGGCCGTCACCGCCGAACTGCTGGACGGCGAGCCGGAGGAAGGCTTGCGGCCCGTGGCGCGGCTGACGCTCGCGCCGGCCGGTCCGCTCGATCCGCTGCAGGCGTTCGTGCCCATACGGCGCACCTATCGCGGCGCCTTCGCCAAGGGCGGCGACGCGGGCCGTCTCGAGGTCCTCGCCGCGGCGGACGACATTACGCTCGTGAGCGCGCGCGAGGGTGTCGCGCGGCTTGCCGAACTCAACGACGAGGCCAGTCTCCGCACCTACCGCGACCGCGCCTTCCGCGCGGAGCTGCTCTCATGGATGCGGCTCTCGCGCGGCGATCCGCGTTGGTCTGTCGATGGGTTGAATGCCGAAGCGATGGAGATGTCGGGCATCGCCGCAGTCGGCGCCGGTCTCGTGCTGCGGCCCGGCGTGTTCAAGGCGCTGGACGGCACCGGGCTCGCGCGCATGCTGGTGGCCGAGGCCGCGGTCGTCCGCTCGGCGGCCGCGATCGTGCTGTTCCACCGGCCGGACGGGGAGGACCCACTGCTGACCGGCCGGCGCTTCCATCGCCTATGGCTCGACTTCGCCAGTCTGGGCTTTTCGGCGGCGCCGATGGCTGTGCTCGCCGACGATCTGGCGACGCGGGAGATCATCGCGCGCGAGTTCTCGACGCCGCCCGCCCATCGGCTGATCACCGCCTTCCGCGTCGGCCTGGCCCCGGCGCGCCAGCTTGCGCCCAAACCGCGGTTGCCGGTCTCTGCACTGATCGTCTGACCGGCCAAGCTCGACTTGTCACAACGCTCCGCTAGGTTGCGACCGCCACAATTTCGGGGAGAGATCGCATGCCGCGGAGCAGGCCGACGCGCGCGTGGCTGGACGCCAATCTACGCATGAACGACATCATGACCGTCGGCACCCACAACAGCTACAAACAGGCGATCTCCGAGCCGATCCTGGAGCTCCTCCGCCGCGGGTCGCCCGATGGTCGCTGGCAGGCGCTGGACTATTCGCACCCGCCGCTCACCGACCAGCTCGACGACGGCGCCCGCGCGCTGGAACTCGATGTCTTCTATGACCCGGAGGGCGGCCGCTTCGCGCGCCCAGCGGGCATGACGCGCACCAACCAGCCGATCCCGCCCGAGTACGTGGCGGCGATGTCGAAGCCGGGCTTCAAGGTCATCCACATCCAGGACCTCGACTTCCGCTCCAGCGTGCCGACGCTCGTCGAGGGGCTCACCGTCATCCGCGACTGGTCGAACACCCACCCTGATCATGTCCCCATCCTGATCACGATGAACACGTCCGACGGACCGCGGCGCATGCGGAGCGGCGTGGACGGGCTGCCGTTCACCACCGAAGCCTACGACGCGCTGGACGCCGAGGTCGCCTCGGTGTTCCCACCGCACAAGCTGATCACGCCCGACGACATCCGGGGCGACTATCCGACCTTGCGTCAGGCCGTGCGCGAGCGCGGCTGGCCCCTCCTGGGCGACGCCCGCGGACGGTTCGTGTTCGCCATCGACGAGACGGGCAAGCACCGTGACGCTTATCGCGGCGGTCGCAAGAACCTCGAGGGGCGGATCTACTTCGTCTACTCCGACGAGGACGCGGATGACGGCGCCTACATCACGCTCAATGAAACTGCCGACGCGCCGCGCATCACAGCGGCGGTGAAAGCGGGCCTTCTCATCCGCACACGCGCCGACGCCGACACCTGGGAAGCCCGCGCGAACGATGTGACCCGCCGCGACGCGGCGTTGGCCTCGGGCGCGCAGTACGTATCGACCGATTACCGCCACCCCGATCGCCGCATCTCCGACTACCAGGTGCGGCTGCCCGATGGCGCGATCGCCGTTGCAAATCCGCAACGGGCGCCGGACGACCTGGTCGGCGTCATTCTCGAGAATTGAAAAACGATCTGTCAACGGATGATAGTCGTCGCGGCGTCGAACGCTAAGGCACTGAGCGATCGTATGATTTAGCCCAGCGCGGCCCGCCGGGGTTCCGTGTTAGAGCGCTTGGCTTGCCCCGTGACGGTTCGCCGCTCGAGCGCCATCTGGTCTCGGGCGCGGCGGCCTTCGGGCGTCAGGATCGGCCCGTTCTGGCCTTCGACCGCCCAGCGAATGGTCTTGAACGCCTCGATCCACCGCTCGCCGTCAGGCAGCTCGACCCGCGAGCCGCGGCCGATCGCCTCGAGCACAGCAAAGGCATCTGCGTTCATGGAGCCAGTGTCGTCGGATCCGCGCGCCCCTCACGCGCCCAATGACACTACCGCGACGTTTCCATGACGAACAGTCCCCCTCAGCCGGATTTCGGTGGAAAACTGCCGACTAGGTCCGTATACGGATGATTTAGCCGCTGGGAAGAGCGCCAAGGACCTGGCCTATTGGCGCGCACCAGACGGGCTGCGCCTTGAGCCAGCTTAGCACCGCCGAATGCGTGGCGATCGATGTCTCGCCGTCGCCGGTTCGCCTCGGCACGATGCCGTGGAACACCAGAATGGCCCAGGCGCCACGCCTTATCGCCTCCTGCACGTAAGCGATGGCCATCGCGGGATCGTCGGCGTCGTAGGTCGTCGCCGACGAGCGCAGCCGATAGGGGTGCGCGAGCGCGTGCGCCGGCGTGTTCGGGTCGTCCTCGTCGCTGTATCGCGCGGCGCGGAATCCCAGGGATCTCAGCAGCCCCTCATAGCGTCCCCGCTGGACGTTCGGCGACCCTTCGCCGAGGTCGGTCATGCTGCACGGGTAGGCGTAGAGCCTGGGGCGGCCCTTGCCGAAGTTCGCATCGAGCCAGGCCTCCATAGGGATCAGCTCTTTGCGCGCAAAGGAAGCCGCTGAGTAGGTCTGCAGATCGCACGGATGAGTGATGGTGTGGTTGCCGATCTCGTGACCCGCGCGGGCGACCCCGACCCAGCCGTCCAGGGCCGGGCCGACGTTGTCCTTGGTCAGGAAGAAGGTCGCCTTGAGCCCCGCCGCCGCCAGCGCCGGCACGGCGTTGACGATCTGGCTGTCCAGCGCATCGTCGTAGGACAGGCTGACGGCAGCCCGCGCGCCGCCGGGCCAGGCGAAGGCTGTGGCCGCAGCGCGCGCCGGCGCGAGCAGCGACGCGCCGAGCCCGGCGCCGACCGATCTGCGTGTACGCATGGCCCCCTGCTTCCTGTCGGGAGTCGTGCGGGGCGTCGCGTACGCTGTCCAGAACGTCGGGCGGGAATTTCGCTTGGCGCGACGCGGCAAAGGCGAGAAAAGGCGGGTGGGGCGAAAAACGGCCGCCTAAGGCCGTCTTGCTGATGGAGCGTCTCGCCTGATCGCTGCCTTTGCCGCCGCGGCCGTGCTCGCGCCGTCGTTCGACATCCCCCAGCTCCCGCCGATCCGCCGAGACCCGCAGGTCACCTACGTCGATCGCTCGGGCGTGGTCATCGGCGTGCGCGGCGGGCGCTATCCGCCGCCGGTCGATATCGCGCGCCTGCCGGCCCACGTGCCCGCCGCCTTCGTCGCGATCGAAGACCGCCGCTTCTATGAGCATCCCGGCTTCGACGCCGTCGGCATGGCGCGTGCGCTGATCGCCGACCTGGGCCAGGGCCGCGCGGCGCAGGGCGCGTCGACCATCACCCAGCAGCTGGCCCGCAACCTCTTTCTCTCCTCCGACCGCACGCTGGAGCGGAAGGGCGAGGAACTGATCTACGCCGTCGAACTCGAGCAGAAGTACTCCAAGCAGCAAATCCTTGGGCTCTATCTCAGCCGCGTCTATTTCGGCGAGGGCGCCTACGGCATCGAGGCGGCGGCGCAGCGCTACTTCGACAAGCCCGCCAACTGGCTCACCGTCCGCGAAGCCGCCATGTTGGCGGCGCTGATGAAGTCACCGACCGACTACGACCCGGTCACGCAGCCCGAGCGCTCGGCCCAGCGCACGGCGCTCGTGCTTGACGCGATGGTGGAGACCGGCGCGATCACCGCCGCCCAGCGGGCGCGCGCCGAGGCCCAGCAGCCGAAAGTGTATCGCGACGCGACCACCGTCTCGGCTCAGTACTTCGTCGACTGGATGGACGCCTGGGCGAGACGGCAGGTCGGCCAACCCAGGCAGGACCTGGTGGTCGAGACGACGCTCGATCTGCCGAGCGAGATCGCCGCCGCCAACGCCGCCGCCGAGACCGTCCGGCGTTTTGCCGGCGAGGGGGTGAGCCAGGCGGCGCTGGTCTCGCTCGACGGCGAGGGCCGCGTGCGGGCGCTGGTCGGCGGCGTCGACTACCAGGCCAGCCAGTACGACCGGGCGCTGGACGCCCACCGGCAGGCGGGCTCGTCGTGGAAGCCGTTCGTCTATCTTGCCGCGATGGAAGCGGGGCAGACGCCGGACACCATGGCCGTCGACGAGCCGGTGACCATCGACGGCTGGTCGCCGAAGGACTTCGAAGCGACCTATCTTGGACAAATCACGCTGCAGACCGCGCTCGCGCAGTCGATCAACACGGTAGCGGCGAAGCTCGCCGATCAAGTCGGACGGCCTGCCGTCGCCGCCGACGCGCGCAAGCTCGGCATCACCTCGACGATCAACACCGACCCGGCGATGGCGCTCGGCACCTCGCTGGTCACGCCGCTCGAGATGGCGACGGCCTACGATGCCTTCGCCAACGGCGGCGACCGGGTCGCCCCATACGGCGTCGAGCGCATCCGCGTCGCGGGCGGCTCGGTGCTCTATCGCCATACTGGGCCGGCGCCGCAGCCGGCGATCGCCAATCCGCCCCTCGGCGAGCTCGACCGCATGCTGCGCGCAGTGATCGCGTCCGGCACCGGCGTGCACGCGGCCATCCCTGGCCACGATATCGCCGGCAAGACGGGTACGACATCCGACTACCGCGACGCCTGGTTCGACGGCTTCACCGGCGGGTTGACCACAGTCGTCTGGATGGGCCGTGACGACAATTCGCCCATGCGCGGCATCACCGGCGGCTCGGCGCCGGCGGCGTTCTGGCGCGCCTACATGACCTATGCGGTCCGGCGTCTGCCGGTGACGTCGATCCCGCCGGGTCCGCCGCCGCCGGCGACGCCGCTCGCGCCGATCGGCCAGCCGCCGCAGACGCCGGAGGCGATAGGCTTCAGTCCGCCCGCGCCACGCTAAGCCGCTTGCGCCCGGCGGCGAGCTGGGCCGAGAGTGGCCGCCATGTCGTTCCAGCGCGCCCAGCGCCGCGCGCGGCGCATCGCCGATGGGGTCTTGAGCCTCGCTACGCGCCCGCGCAGCAAGGCGGCGGGCGGCCACGACCCCTACTTCGCCGGCATCGAGGCCGCGCTCCGCCGCGCCGGTATCGCCGAGCCCACGCTCGTGATCGATCGCGCGCGGCTGCGCGCGAACGTCGAGGCGGTGGCCAAGGCGCTTGGGCCTAGCGGCTTGGCGCTACGCGTGGTCACGAAGTCGCTGCAGGCGCCGGCGCTGCTCGAGGCGGTCTGCAGCGGGCTTGCGACCGAGCGGCTGATGAGCTTCAACGGCGTGATGCTGGACGAGGTGGTTCGCGCCCGGCCCGATGCCGATGTGCTGCTCGGCCGGCCGTTGCCGGCGCTGCAGGTCGAGGCGTTCGTGCGGCGGCACGGCAACAGCCCGGCGGCCGCGGCGCGCCCGCAGTGGCTGGTCGACAGTCCGGCCAGGCTCGCGCAGTACGCCGCCATCGGCCTTGGCCAGGACGAGCAGATGCGCGTCAACCTGGAGATCGACGTTGGCCTGCATCGGGGCGGCTTGCCCGATTTGCAGAGTCTGGCCGAGACGATCGAGCTGGCGGCGAGCGAGCCCCTCATCCAGATCACCGGGCTCATGGGCTACGACGCCCATGTGCCGGGCATGGCCGACCCCAAGGCCGAGCTGGCGCGCGTGCAGGCCCGCTATGCCGCCTTCAAACAGGTTCTGCTCGACAAGCTGGGCGGCGATCCGGCGCGCTTCACCTTCAACGCCGCCGGCAGCCCGACCTTTATGGCCCACCTGAAAGGCCCGACCGAGGCGAGCGAGGTGTCGGTCGGCTCCGCCTTCGTCAAGCCGTTGAACTACGAATACGGCGCGCTCCACGCGCTCAAGCCCGCCGCCTTCATCGCCCAGCCGGTGCTGAAGGTGATGGGCCCGGCGATCATTCCCGGCATCGAGCGCTATGCCGGCGCGCTCGGTCGGCTGAATGCGGACAGCCAGCGCGGCTTCTTCGTCTACGGCGGCTACGGGGACTCCGACCCGGTCTCGCCGGCCGGGCTTTCCTTCAATCCGCTGTTCGGCAACCGCTCGATGCTCATGGCGTCGGCGAAGGTGGCGCTCGAGCAGGATGACACCGTCTTCTTCCGGCCGCGCGAGAGTGAGGGCGTCTTCCTGCAATACGGCGATCTGGCCGTCTACGATGAGGGCGAGATCGTCGAGCGTTGGCCGACGTTTGCGGTCGCGGCGTGACAAGGAGGGGGCGTGACCACAGCTAGCGAGGCGCTAGGCGACGGGCGGCCGGCCGCGCGGGCGGGGCGCGCGCTCTGGCTGATCGCGGCGTTGAGCATCGCCGTCGGACTCTATGGCCTTTCCTACCTCGTCGGCCGCCCGGCGCCGCCGGGGCCGGCGGCCAATGCCGCGTACTACCCGTGGCTGCCCATCCATGCCGTCTGCGCCGGCGCGGCCCTCCTCATCGGGCCCTGGCAGTTCTTTGCCGCGATCCGCAGGCGCTGGCCCGCCGTGCACCACTGGACGGGGCGGACCTATGTCACGCTGTGCGCGATCGCCGGCTCCGCCGGTCTGATCCTGGCCTGGAACACCAGCTCCGGACCCGTGGCGCGGTACGGGTTCCTGACGCTGGCCATCGTTTGGCTGGGCTGCACGGGCATGGCCTACGCCTGCGCGCTCCGGCGTGACTTCGTCGCTCACCGCGCCTGGATGACCCGTTCTTTCGCGCTCACCTTCGCGGCGGTGACGCTGCGCGCCTACCTGCCGTTCAGCGCGCTGCCGCACCTGTCGTTCGCGATCGTCTACCCGCTGACCGCCTGGGTGTCCTGGATCCCAAACCTGGCGGTCGCCGAATGGTGGCTGCGCAGCGGACCCCGCCCGCGCATCTGACGCCCCCCCCGGGACTTGACAGGCATCACCTATAGGTTACACGTAACCCACGGGTTACAAGGGCGTGCCATGCAGGGTGCAACGATGACCGAGAACGAAATCCTAGGCGCGGTCCGCCGGTTCGAATGGCGTCGCAAGGTCGGCCTCGCGGCCATCTTGACGGGCGCGGTCTTCGCTGGCGCTGTCGCGGTCCAGTTCGTGCCGGGCGACCCCAACCACTTTACCCTGGTCGAGTTCCTCGCCGTTGGCGCGACAGCGGCGATCTTGCTGGTCGGCGGCCTTGTGCTGATGCGGCTCGGGCGCATTCCGGCCGAAGCGCGCACGCCGCGCATCGCCATGCTCCGCGCCGAGCGGCTGCAGACGCGCAGGCGCCTCGCGTTCATGTTGATGCCGCTCAGCCTCGTCTTCATGCTGCCGGCCACGGTCACGGCCGCCGCGCACGTCGCCGCCGGCCGCCCGATCACCCACATCGACCTGTTCACGGCGGCGGCTTTCACGGCCTTTTCGCTCGCCTTCGCGCTCATGATCGCCGGGCGCGGCATGAACAACTGGGCAAAGCCCGTGCTCGACGACGAGCTCAGCCGCGAACTGCGCAGCCGCGCGCTTGCCGCGGGCTACGCCGTCGTCCTGACCGGCGTAGCGGCGGTGTTCGTCTTGGCGTTCGTCTCCCGCAGCCTCGCGGTCGAGCTGATCCCGGTCGTGGCCGCGCTCGGCGTCGCCGCGCCGGCGATACGGCTCTTCATGCTCGAGCGCGCAGCCGCGGCCGGCGGCGAAGAGGGATGATCGGATACCGGTTGCGCAACCGGCTGAAAGCGGCGCGCGCCGAGCTCGGCCTCACGCAGACCGAGCTTGCGCTGCGCGTCGGCGTCTCGCGCAAGACGATCAACACGGTGGAGAACGAGGTCTTCGTCCCCTCGACGACGCTGGCGCTCGCGCTCGCCGCGGCGTTCGAGCGTCCGGTCGAGGCGCTGTTCTATCTGAGCCGCGACGACGGCTGACGGATCGACGCGCCGTCGGAACACAGATATGCCGATCCGATGAGCGACCGTCCCGCGCTGCGCCGCCTCCTCGATCTGCCTGGCGTCGCCGATCTCGAGTACAAGGCGCTGATGAAGCCGGCCTACGCGTCGGTCGAAGGCCGCGTTGAATTCCCCGAACTCGACGCCTGCTCGCTTGCGCTGTTCGGCCTGACGGCCGACCAAGCCGAGGACATGCCGCGCCCGGCCGGTTGGGACGGAATCGACAGGCGCCCCATCCGCGAACAGGTCGAGGCCTTCGAAGCGGCGGGCTGGGAGGTGACCGACGACAAGCGGCGGCCGCTGCGCGTGCTCGGCCAGTTCAACATGCAGCTCTGGCTCGCCCTGCGCGGTGTCGCCGGCAGCCTGCCGTTCGTGCCGGAAGACAACAAGCCGCAAGGCTGGGTTTCCGCCCTCGAACGCGACGCAGCGCGGTTCAAGCGGCGCTAGCCGGCCGCGGCCCGGGTCAGCCCGTCCAGGCGGCTTCGCGTTTCTCCATCCAGGCCCTGACGCCTTCGCCGTAGTCGGGGTGGCGGGCCATCTCGTCCAGTAGCAGCTCCGCCTCGACCACCGCCTCGGCCGCCGTGCGGTGCAGGTCGCGGTAGATCTGCCGCTTGGTCTCGCGCGCCGAGCCAGGGGCGACGGAGCGGGCCAGCGTCGTCGCATAGTCTCGGACGTGGCCCATCAGCTCGTCGGCCGGCAGGACGCTGTTCAAGAAACCCATGGCGTAGGCTTCCTCGGCGGTGAAGACGCGGCTGGAGAGCAAGAGGTCGTTGGCGTGGGTGAGCCCGACGATGCGCGGCAGCACCCAGGACAGGCCGTACTCGGCCGGGAAGTTGAACCGCCCGTGGGCGGTGGTGAACTTCGCGCCCGCTTGGGCGAAGCGCAGATCGGCAAAGGCGGCCAGCACGAGGCCAACACCGGCCGCCGCGCCGTTCATCGCCGCGATCACCGGCTTTCCTATCCCGAAGTGGTAGGCGAAGCTCGCGTCGAAGCGCGCGTCGACCCCGAAGCCAGGCGTTGCGATGTCCTCGCTGATGCCCGGGTCGTAGCGGCCCTTCTCGGCGTGGCCCTCGAGGGCGTTCAGATCGGCGCCTGCGCAGAAGGCGTTCCCCTCCGCGTCCCCCGTTACGATGATCACGCGCACGCCCGGATCGCGGTCGGCCTGGTCGAGCAGCCAGCGGTACTCGGTGTGCATCCGCCCAGTCCAGGCGTTCCGCCGCTTGGGCCGGGCGAGCGTGATGGTGGCGATGCGGTCGCTGATCTCGTAGCGGGTCGTCTTCAGCTCCAAGGGTCGTCCTCCAACCAAGGCGGCGCGAGCCTAGCACGCGACGGCGGCGGTTTGACGCCTCGCTTCGTCTCGCCACCCGGTTGGAGCCTGTCGCGCAAAGCGCTTATGCTCGCTGGCATGAGCGATGGTCATGACTGGAAGCACGAGGGCGTCCGGGTGATCCCCGGCGATCAGCTCGATCCGAACACCGCCCAGACCCCCGGCATGAACCGCGCCGCGGCGATCAACTTCGCCCGCGTGGGCGCCGAGAAGCTGTGGGCCGGAACGGTGACCATCCACGCCGGCGCCAAGACCGGCGCGCACCACCACGGCGCGCTCGAGAGCGTGATCTATGTGGTCAAGGGTCGTGCGCGCATGCGCTGGGGCGAAGCGCTGGAGTTCACCGCCGAGGCCGGGCCGGGCGACTTCATCTACGTGCCGCCCTACGTGCCCCACCAGGAGATCAACGCCTCCGACGACCAGCCTCTCGAGTGCGTGCTGGTGCGCAGCGGCGGCGAAGCCGTCGTGGTCAATCTGGACATCGCGCCGATCGAACAGCCGACGACCGTGGCGTGGGTGGATTCGATCCATAAGGCAGACTGAGCGCGGCGCGGCGCCTCAGATCGCGCAGTTCAGCGAGGCGCCGGCGCCCGGCGTCTGCCTGTCGCGCCAGGCTTTGTACTGGCTGCACAGCTGGCTGAAGTTCCACATGAAGCCTTCGGCGCCCGGCATCGCCTGGTTCGGCCCGTTCCAGTTCGGCCCGATCACGTCGCGAATCCGGCTGGGTGCGGTTCCAGAAGGCGTCGGGGAAACCGCGACGGGCGACCCTAGATGCTGGTCCGGCGACCCGGCGGAATAGCGGCGGCCGGCGCGGCGGGCGCGGCTCTGGCGGCGGCGCCGCAGTCGCCGGAGCTCTGCCGCACCACTTTCGGAGGCTGGCCCGCGCCTTGCGAGGTCACCTCGACGCTCTCGGTGCAGGCATGCCCGCCCGAGAAGGTCGACACCATCGAGTAGCTCTGCTGCGCGCCGGCCGGCGGGGCGCCCGCCGTCACCTGCTGCAGCGGGCCGCCGCGGATCTGCGGCATCGTCGGCATGATCATCCGATGCTGCAGCATAGCCGCCATCTGGCGATCCATCTCGGCTTGGATGCGGTCGAGCATGGCGAAAGGCGAGCCGGCGCCAAACGGGTTGGCCCATGCCGCAGCCGCGGGCGATCCCTGTCGGAACATGACGGTCGGGGCGACGTTGCCCGAATAGCGGATCTGCTCGACCCCGCCGCCCGGCAGCGGGATGGTGAGCACGTGCGTCTGGGGAGCGTCGGCGGCATAGGCCACGGCGCCGATCAGTCCGATCGTCGCGACGCCGAGAAGGACGGTTCGAAGCTTGCGCATGAGGCGTCTCCGCTACGGTTGAAGACGAGCGCCGACTTATAGCATGCACTGTGACGAAAGATGGGCGCCCCCGCTCCTAGATTTGCACTTTCCGCCCGGCCCAGAACGGCGCGCGCACCTTGCCGCGCTGGATCTTGCCGGCCGGCGAGCGGGGCAGGTCGTCGACGTAGTCGACCGAGCGCGGGATCTTGAACCCCGCCAGGCGCTCGCGGGCGAAGGTCATGATCTCGGCGGTCAGCTGATCGCTCGGCGCGTAGCCGGGCTTCAGCATCAGCACGACCTTCACCTCCTCGCCCCATTCCGCGTTGGGGACGCCGATCGCGCAGGAATCCTCGACCGCCGGGTGCTTGATCAGCTCGTTGTCGATCTCTTGCGGATAGATGTTCACTCCGCCGGAGATGATGCACTCGGCCGTGCGGCCGGTTAGGAAGAGGTAGCCGTCCTCGTCGAAATAGCCGACGTCGCCCAAGGTGAAGTAGCCGTCGCGGTGGCTGGCCGCCGTCTTCGCCGGATCGTTGAAGTATTCGAACGGGTTGGCCGCGGCGACCTTGAAATAGAGCATGCCGGGCTGGCCGGGCTCGACCGGATTGCCTTCCTCGTCCAGCACGCGGGTGGAGTCGGCCGACTGGATCTTGCCGACGCTGCCCGGCTTCTTCAGCCATTCCTCCGACGAGATGGTGAAGCCGCCGCCGCCCTCGGAGCCGGCGTAGTACTCACTGAGGATCGGGCCTAGCCATTCGATCATCGCCCGTTTGACGTCCGGCGGGGTGGGCGCGGCGCCATGGATGATCTGCCTGAGACTCGAGACGTCGTACTTCGCGCGCACCTCCGGCGGCAGCGACAGCAGCCGCTGGAACATGATCGCCACCATGTGGCCGTGGGTGACGCGGTGGGTCTCGATCGTGCGCAGCACCGCCTCGGAGTCCCAACGGCCGTCCATGAATACGACCGCCACGCCCTGGCTCATGGGCAGGCGGACGTCGATGCCGAGCGGCGCGGCGTGATAGGCCGGCCCGACGCACAGCTGCACGTCGACGTCGTGCTGGTAGCCGCGGGCGCCGCCCAGCACGAACGGGATCTGGTTCAACGCCTTGCGGTAGACCCCCTTTGGCCGGCCGGTCGTGCCCGAGGTGTAGAGCATGGTGCTGCCTAGCACCGGGTCTTCGATGTCGGCGCCGTCATAGCCGGCGAGCACGTCCGCGTAGCGCAGGAAGCCGTCTGCTTCGCCGCCGATCGCGACCTTGGCGACCAGCCGTGGCGCATCGGCCGAGGCCCTCAGGCCTCCTTCGTACCGGGTTTCGGCGAACAGCACCTTGGCCTGGCAGTCGTTGACCACATAGGCGATCTCTTCGGCCGTCAGGTGCCAGTTGACCGGCGTCAGCCGCAAGCCGACCCGTAACGCCCCTTGCAGCACCTCGACGAACTCGGCGCGGTTCGAGCAGAGCAGGGCGACTGGGTCGCCCGGCTTCAGCCCCTGCGCGCGCAGGAAGCGGGCGACCTTGTTCGCGTTCGTGTTGATCTTCGCGAAGGTATGGGTCCCGTGGCTGTCGTAGACGCTGATCGCGTCCGGCTTCACCTTCGCCCACACCGACGGAGTCATCCCCGCGTGCGAGGCCTCGATCAGGCGCTGTTCGAGGGCCGCCCGCTCATCAGCGGCCGGCTCAGTCATCGTATCGGTCATAAGAGGACTAGCCTCCGACCGAGCCGGTCAGCTCCGGCAGGTTCAGGATCCGCTTGGAGATGATGTTGTTCTGGATCTCGTGGCTGCCGCCGTAGATCGAGCCGGCCTTGCCGCCCAGCCAGCCACGCACGGCGGCAAGCTCCTCGGCGCTGAAGCCGTCGCCCTCCCAGCCCAGGCCGTGACTGCCGAGCAGCTCGACGGTCAGCTCCGAGCGATCCTGCATCACCTTCATCGACACGTTCTTCATGATCGAGGTGGTGGCGCTGGGGCTCATGTTGCCTCTGGCTTCGGCCGCAGCGCGGCGGACCGTGAGGCGCATCGCCTGCTCCTCCATCCGGTGGGCGATGATGCGGGCCCGCAGGTCGGCGTCCGCCAGGCGGCCGTCCTCGTCGAGACCCACGTACTTCTTGGCGAGGTCGGCGATGCTCGTGGGCTCGCGCATGGCCCCGGCGCCGAGGCGATTGCCCATGCCGTTCCGCTCGTGCTGCAGCAGCCGCTTGGCGATCGGCCAGCCGCCGTTCAGCGTCCCGACCAGGTTCTCCTTCGGCACCTTCACATCGGTGAAGAAGGTCTCGCACTGGCCGGAGGCGCCGGAGATCATCTTGATCGGCCGGGCTTCGACGCCCGGCGAGTGCATGTCGATCAAGAGGAAGCTGATGCCTTCGTGCTTCTTGGTGGGATCGGTGCGCACGAGGCAGAAGCACCAATCGGCCAGGTGGGCGCCGCTCGTCCAGATCTTTTGGCCGTTGACCAGGTAGTGGTCGCCCATGTCGACGGCCTTGGTCTGCAACGACGCGAGATCGGAACCCGAGCCGGGTTCGGAGAAGCCTTGGCACCAGCGCAGCTCCCCGCGGCAGATCGGCGGGAAGTGCTTCAGCTTCTGCTCTTCGTTGCCGTACTCCAGCAGGGTGTGGCCGAACATGCCGGGGCCCATGCCCTGGATCGGGTTGCGGGCGCCGATGCGGGCCATCTCTTCCTGCAGCACGCGCGCTTCGCCCTGGGAGAGGCCGCCGCCGCCGTACTTCTTCGGCCATGTCGGCGTGCCCCAGCCCTTTTCGCCGATACGCTGGCGCCAGAGATCGACGTCCTCGTCGCGCTTCACGCGCGCTTCGCCCATCAGTTGCTCCGTGACCCGGTCGGGGTCCTTGCGCAGCGAGGCGGGGTAGTTCGCCTCCAGCCAGTCGCGAGCTTCCTTGCGAAATGCGTCGAGGTCGGCGCCGCCAAAGTCGGCCATCAAAATCTCTCCCTTGAAATCGGGGCGGCGTGGACGGCGCCGCTCTTCATTCTCGCTGGTTTCAATACGGCGGTATCGGCGTCGAAATCGCGGCGTCCGGCTGCCCTCACGTAATTGTGGGAGCCCGGACGCCCGTCGTCAACGCGGGCGCGCCGCCAAGGCTGGTTTTCGCCGGTCCGGGCTCGTAGAAAGCCGCCATGCAGCACACGAAATTCGGTCGCACCGGCCTGCGCGTCTCCCGGCTTTGCCTCGGCACCATGACCTTCGGGCTCCAGTGCGACGAGACCGAGAGCCACGCCATCATGGACGCCGCCGCCGAGGGCGGCATCGACTTCTTCGACGCGGCCGACGTCTATCCACTGGGCGGTGGACGCTCGACCGCCGGCCGCACCGAGGAGATCGTCGGCGGGTGGCTGAAGGGCAAGCGAGCGAGCTTCATCGTCGCCACCAAGTGCGTCGGCCAGATGGGGCCGAAGCCCTGGGACCAGGGCATGTCGCGCAAGCACATCCTGGACGCGATCGAGGGCTCGCTCCGGCGGCTGAAAACCGACTACGTCGACGTCTATCAGCTGCACAGCTACGACCCGGCGACCCCGATCGACGAGGCGCTGGAGGCGCTGGATGCGGTCGTGACGTCGGGCAAGGCGCGCTATGTCGGCGTCTCCAACTGGCTGGCGCACCGCGTGGCGCGCGCGCTCGGCCGCTCGGAGCTCAAGGGGCTGGCCCGCATCGACTCCGTGCAGCCGCGCTACAACATGCTGTTCCGCGCCTTCGAGCGCGATCTCCTACCGCTCTGCGAGGAGGAGGGGGTGGCGGTGATCCCCTACAACCCGATCGCCGGCGGTCTGCTCTCCGGCAAGCACGACCGCACGGTGCCGCCGCCGGAAGGCCGCTTCCAGCTCGGCACGGCCGGCGCCCGCTACCAGGAGCGCTACTGGCACGAGCGCGAGTTCGACACCGTCGATACGCTGCGCGGGCTCTCCAACGAGGCCGGCATGAGCATGGCGTCGATGGCCGTCTCGTGGGTGCTGTCCAACCCGGCCATCACCGCGCCCATCGTCGGCGCGAGCAAACCCGAGCAGCTCAAGGACAGCCTGGACGCCGCCGAGCGCGGCCCGCTGCCGGCGGATCTTAAGGCCAAGCTCGACGACATCACCCACGAGGGGCGCGCCGTCGACGCCGAGCGCTAGCTCGCCTCAGCTGGGCCCCTAGACCAGCGCGCAATCACAAACTACCGATCAGCGGGAGCGAGGGAAGGACGTGCCGCCGATGACCGCCAAGGCCAAGACCGAAGCCGCCGGACCGCTGGCCGGGGTGCGCATCGTCGACCTGACGCAGTTCGTGCTGGGTCCCTATGCGACGCAGACCATGGGCGACCTGGGCGCCGACGTGATCAAGGTCGAGGAGCCGTCGGGCGATCGCCAGCGCCGCTCGGGCAAGGCGCCGCACTCGCCGACGATGGGGCCTATGTTCGTCGCCTTCAACCGCAACAAGCGCTCGGTGGCGCTGGACCTGAAAGAAGAGCCCGGACGCGCGGCGTTGCGCGAGCTGATCAAGACCGCCGACGTCTTCATCCACAACATGCGGCCGGACTCGGTGGCCCGCCTGGGCTTCGCCTACGCCGAGGTCGCCAAGATCAAGCCGGACATCGTCTACGTCGAGGCGATGGGCTACGACCCGGCCGGACCGTACGCTGGCCGCCAGGCGTTCGACGACCTGATCCAGGCCGCCAGCGGCGCCTGCGGGATGAACGCGCTGGTCGAGCCCGACGCGACCTTTCGGCCGCTGCCCACCATCATCGCGGACAAGACATCCGGTCTCTTCGCGGTCATCGCCACGCTGTCGGCGCTCCGCCATCACGACCGGACCGGCGAGGGCCAGTACGTCTGCGTGCCGATGCTCGAGTGCTTCACCGGCTTTTTGATGGCCGAGCACCTCTATGGCGAGACCTACATCCCGCCGACCGGCCACTTCGGCCACACGACCACCATCACCCCCTACCGCCGCCCCCTGAAGACCAAGGACGGCCACCTCTCGGTCGCGCCCGCCGACCGCACCCAGTCGGCGCGCTTCATGGCGTTGGGCGGGATCCCGGACGCTTACGAGAGCGAGCGCTTCACCTCCAAGGCCTCAGGCGCAGAGCGGGTGGCCGAATACCACGCGATGATGGACGAGGCGGCCGCGCGCCATACGACCGTCGAGTGGATGGCGCTCTGCGCCGAGCACCACATCCCCGCCATGCGGGCCAATACGCCGGAGGAGATCTTCGACGATCCGCAACTCAAAGAGACCCTGTTCGAGACCCGCGAGCTGGAAGGCGAGGGGCCCTATCGCGCGATGAAACCGGGCCTGCGCTTCTCGAAATCCCCCGTCAGCATCCGCCGCGACCCCCCGCCCATCGGCCGCCACACCGACGAGATCATGGCCGAAGTGGGCGCGCTGAAGGCGGCGGAGTAGCAAGCCGAGAGAGCGCAGCCGAATGTGACGGCGCCCTTCTTTCCTCGAGGGGAGAAGGGGCGCGGTGGCATCGCGGCGCTAAGAGCTTGCCGCGTCAGCCAGTCGATCCAGCTGCATGCGGATGTGCGCGGCTTCGGCGGGCGTGTTGGCGAGCGCGATGGCGCGGTCGAAGGCTTCGCGCGCCTGGCCCGCGCGCCCGAGCTGCAGCAGGAACTGGCCTCGCACGCCGTGGAAGTAGAAGTAGCCGTCCAGCCGCTCGCCGAGCGGTTCGAGCAGCGCAAGCGCGGCCCCCGCGCCCGCGACCTTGTTCACCGCGACTGCGCGGTTGAGGGTGACGACCGGAGAGGGCGTGAGCCGTTCCAGCGTCGCGTAGAGCTGGTCGATCTCCGCCCAGTCGGTGTCTTCGGGCCTGGCCGCGCGGTCGTGCAGCGCCGCGATCGCCGCCTGCACCTGGTATGGGCCGGGCCTGCGGTGCCGCATGGCTTTGTCGATGAGCGCCAGGCCCTCGGCGATCATCGCGTCGTTCCATAGCGAGCGGTCCTGGTCGTCGAGCAGCACGATCTCGCCCGCCGCATCGAAGCGCGCGGCCGCGCGGGCGTGCTGCAACAGCATGAGCGCCAGCAGCCCCATCACCTCCGGCTCGGTCTGGAACAGGCGGAGCAACAGGCGCGCGAGCCGGATGGCCTCTTCGCACAGCGGCGCGCGCAGCGTCGCCTCGCCGCCGCTCGCCGAATAGCCCTCGTTGAAGACGAGGTAGATCATCGCCGCGACGCATCCGAGCCGCTCGGCCCGCTCGACCAGGCCCGGCGCCTCGAAGGGCACGTTCGCGGCCGCGACCTTGCGCTTGGCGCGGGTGATACGCTGCTCCATCGCCGCTTCGCCGACCAAAAAGGCGCTGGCGATCTCCGTCACGGTCAGGCCGGAGACGACGCGAAGCGCGAGCGCGATCTGCTGGATCTGCGGCAGATCGGGATGGCAGCAGATGAACAGCAGCCTCAGAACGTCGTCCCGGTAATGGCCGCCATCCAGCCGCTCGGCCATGTCGGCCTCGGCGTCCTCGAGGTCGGACAGGACTGTCTCGGGCGGCAGCGGCGCGTCGCGCGAACGGCGGCGCACCCCGTCCAGCGCGGCGTTGCGGCCGACCAGGATCAGCCAGGCGGCGGGATCGCGCGGCGGCCCCTTGTCGGGCCAGCTCTTGAGCGCTCGCAGGCAGGCGTCCTGGAACGCCTCCTCGGCCAGCTCGAGGTTACGGAAGTAGCGCAACAGCGCCGCCACGGCCTGGGGACGCGCCGCGGTGAGCGCCGCATCGAGCCAGGCCAGTTCGCTCATCCTCCTACGCTCCTGACGGAGCTTCGGAGGACAGGTCCCCCAGATCCGCCGAAGCCTTGGCGAAGGCGGACGCTCCTGACGGAGTTTCGGAGGACACGTCCACCCGAGCCTCGTCGGGTCGGAACACCGCCAGCGGCCGGATCTCGTAGGCGCCGCCGGGACTGGCCTTGCCGAGCTCTTTCGCGACCCCGACCGCGTCGTCAAGGTCGACGCAATCGACGATGTAGAACCCCAGGAGCTGCTCCTTGGTCTCGGCGAAGGGGCCGTCGATGACCAGCGGCGGGTCCTGGTCCTTGCGCAGCGTCGTCGCGGTCGTGGTCGGCATCAGCCGCGCCACCGGGCCGAGCTTGCCGGCCCTGGCCAGCTTCTCCTGCACCGCGCCAATGCGCGCCATGCAGGCATCTTCTTCCTCCTTCGACCACGACCAAACGGTCTTCTCGTCGTTGTAGCAGAGCAGGGCGTAGAGCATGGGGGGGCCTCGATTTGTCCAAGGACGAATGACTATGCCTGCGACCGACAAATTGGCAAATGTCCGTCGTGACTTGACTTTTGGCGACAAAGCCCCGATGTGAGCGGCGCTCGCTGGGGGCGAAGGCTCCCGACGTGATATTCGGCGCTCCAGCCGCGTGAGGGGCTTTTCTCAAAGTCCCAGCCTGTCGAGCGCCTCTGAAACTCCATACCGATCGCCCAGGTCACGCGGGGCGCTTGCCACCCGCGCCTTACGCCGCGGCCGCGAATCCTCGCGGTCCGCGCGTTCGCCGCATATGAAAGATTCTCATCCAAGTGACTCAATTCACCGACCTTGGCCTTGCCAAGCCGCTCCTGAAAGCGCTGGCTGCCGAGGGCTACGTTACGCCCACGCCCATCCAGGCGAAGGCGATCCCGAGCGTGCTTGCCGGCCGCGACCTCCTGGGCATCGCCCAGACCGGCACCGGCAAGACCGCAGCCTTTGCGCTGCCCATCCTGCAGCGGCTGGCGGAAAACCGCCGGGGGGCGCCGCGCAAGGGCGCGCGGTGCCTGGTGCTCTCGCCCACCCGCGAGCTGGCCAGCCAGATCGCCGACAGCTTCCGCGCCTACGGCGCCTACATGGGCGTGAGCGTGGCCGTCGTCTTCGGCGGCGCGAGCTACGGCCCGCAGATCAAGGCTCTCTTAAGCGGCGTCGACGTGCTTGTCGCCACGCCCGGCCGCCTGATCGACCACATGGCCGAGCGCCACGCCGACCTTTCCGCCACCGAGATCCTGGTGCTGGACGAGGCCGACCAGATGCTCGACCTGGGCTTCCTGCAGCCGATCCGCCGCATCGTCGCCGGCATGAGCAGGAAGCGCCAGAACCTCTTCTTCTCCGCCACCATGCCCGGCGAAATCGGCAAGCTCGCGTCCGAGCTGCTGATCAATCCGGTCGAGGTGCGCGTCGCCCCATCCGCGACCACGGTCGAGACCGTGAAGCAGCAGATCCTGTTCATCGAAAGCCAGCGCAAGCGGGCCCTGCTCGCCGAGCTGTTCGAGGATGGCGCCATCACCCGCGCACTCGTCTTCACCCGCACCAAGCGCGGGGCCGACCGGGTGGCGAAGTATCTCGAGCAGGCCGGCGTCGAGGCCGCCGCCATCCACGGCGACAAGAGCCAGCCCCAGCGCGAGCGCGCGCTCGCCGCCTTCAAGTCCGGCAGGGTCAGGGCGTTGATCGCCACCGACATCGCCGCGCGGGGGATCGACGTTGACGCCGTCAGCCACGTCATCCAGTTCGAACTGCCGAACGTGCCTGAGGCTTACGTCCACCGGATCGGGCGCACCGCGCGCGCCGGGGCGGCAGGCATCGCCATCGGCTTCTGCGCCGACGACGAGCGCACTCTGCTGCGCGACATCCAGAAGCTGACGCGCCGCACCATCGACGCCTTCGACCGCCGCAACGACCGCCGCCTGGGCGCGATCACGGCGGCCATGGGCGCGGCCGCGCCGACCGTCGCCGCGCCGAGGCCCGATACGCCGCACCATCGCGCGCCCAAGCCGCACAACCATCGCCCCAACGGCCACCAACCCCAAGGCCCCTCCCGCAACCGCCGCCGTCGCCGCGGCGGCGGGGGCCGCTCCGCTGCGCTGAACGCCTAACCCTTGGCCCCGCGTAAGCGGGGCCTCACCTATTTTACCGCAGAGTGCGCGGAGAAGGCGCGGAGCGCGCAGAGCCTCTGCGTTCTCTGCGCCTTCTCTGTGTTCTCCGCGGTTAGATACGGCGGCGCGGCTTGCGCCGCACCGCGGATCACACCCCCCGCGCTGGCGGTTTCGTCACCGCCACCTGGTGGGGGTAGGGGTGGGCGAGGCCGGCGGCCTGCAGGGCTTGGCTGGCGCGCTGGAGGAGGTCGAAGCGGGCGTCCCAATAGACGTCCAGCTTGGCCCAGGCGCGTAGCGTTATCGTCACTGCGCTGTCCCCGAGCGCCGTGGTCTTCGCCCAAGGCGCCGGGATCCTCATGATGCGCGGATCGGCCTTGGCGCACTCGATCAGGAGCGCCTGCGCGCTCGCCTGGTCGTGGTCGTAGTCGATGGAAAAGTTCAGCTCCATCCCCCGGTTCTGCGCGGTGGAATAGTTGATGATCACCGTCCCGAACGCCTTGCTGTTCGGGATGAAGATGTCGAGGTTGTCGGCGTCGGCAAGCTCGGTCATGAACAGGTCGAGCCGCTTGACGGTCCCGCTCTTGCCGTCGATCTCGACGAAGTCGCCGACGCGGTAGGGGCGCAGCACCAGCAGCATCACGCCTGCGGCCACGTTCCCAAGCGCGCCCTGCAACGCCAGACCAATGGCGAGCGAGGCCGCCCCGACCACCGCCAGGATCGAGGTCGTCCGCACGCCAAGCTGCTCGAGCACGGCCATCACGCCCAGCACGATGACCGCCCAGCGGGTCAGCGAGGCCATGAAGCCCTGCATGGTCGGGTCGTGCGCGCCCGGCCGCTGCAGCCGGTCCAGCGCCCGGCGCATCAGCCGCGCCGCCCACCCAGCCGCCCAGAGGGTGAGGACCAGGATCAGGCCGGCGACGACCAAGTTGACCGCCAGCTGGCCGGCCGCGTCGAAGAACAGCCGCCAATTGTCCGGCCCGCCGGCGATGACCGCATGCACGCCGGCGCGAATGGCGTCGGCCGGCTCCGGCGGCGGACCGGAGAGCAGGGAGGGGGCGGTTGGCATCAGCCGTCCCTTAGCGCATCGCAGCGCCGCTTGACTGCATCATCGTTCGCGCACCTGCGCGTGGCCGGCTTCGATGGTGGTCAGGATGCGCTCGAGCGTCGCCAGCTCGTCGGCCTCGCGCGCCGGCTTGTCCCACCGGATGCGGCTGATGCGCGGGAAGCGCATGGCCACCCCCGACTTGTGCCGCGTCGAGCGCTGCAGCCCCTCGAACGCCACTTCGAGCACCAGCCCGAAGTCGCGGCCGGCGCGCACCGCCCGCACCGGTCCGAACCGGTCGGTGGTGTTGTCGCGCACGAACTTGTCGATCAGCCTCAGCTCCTCGTCGGTGAAGCCGAAATAGGCCTTGCCGACCGGAGTCAACGCGCCGTCGTCCCAAACGCCGAACGTGTAGTCGGAATAGTAGCTCGAGCGCTTGCCGTGCCCCCGTTGGGCGTACATCAGGACCGCGTCGACCAGATAGGGGTCGCGCTTCCATTTGAACCAGGGGCCTCTCGGCCGCCCGGCCTCGTAGATCGAGTCCCGGCGCTTCAGCATGACGCCTTCGGCCGCCTGGGCGTCGCCCGCCGGCGGTTCCGCGCGCAGGCGCGCGAGTTCGTCCCAGCTCTCGAACGGCGCTAGCGGGGAAAGGTCGATGCGCGGCTCGGCGAGCGCGGCGACGAACGCCTCCAGCCGCTTGCGCCGCTCGTCGAACGGCAGCTGGCGAAGATCCTCGCCGCCCGCGGCCAGGATGTCGTAGGCGCGGATCCCGGCCGGGAAGGCGGCGGCCATGGCGGTATCGACGCTCTTGCGGTTCAGCCGCTGTTGCAGGTCGGCGAACGGCGCCGCCCGACCCTCGCGCAGGACCAGAAGCTCGCCGTCGATCGCGCCATCGAAGGCAAGCTGCTCCATGACGTCGGGAAAGGCGCCGGAGATGTCGTCGCCCGTGCGGCTGTAGAGGCGTTTGACGCCGCCCTCGCTCACCGCCTGCACGCGGATACCGTCCCACTTCCACTCCGCGGCATAGTCGGCCGGGTCGAGCTTGGCGAAGTCGCTGGCCTCGTCGATCGCCTGCGCCAGCATCACCGGCCGGAAGCGGCCGTGCGCCGCCGGCGAGGGCCGCTCGCCCCGCCCCTCCAGCCAGGCGAAGAGGTCGTCGTAGGGCGGTTTGAGCCCATGCCACACCTCCTCGACGTCGGAGACGGCGACATCGCCCATGTCGGCCGCCGCCTGCTTGGCCAGTCGCGCGGAGACGCCGACGCGCAAGGCGCCGGTGAGGACCTTGAGCAGCGCCCAGCGGCCGAGCGCATCCAGCGCATCGAGCCAGCCCTCGATCAGCTGCTGGACTTCCCGCCGCGAGGCGGTGCGGAGCGCATCGACCACTTCCGAAAAGTCCGGCTCGCGGTTCGCGCCTTGCTTCGCCGGCCAGACCAGCGCCACCGTCTCGGCCAGGTCGCCGACGTACTCGTAGCTCCAGTAGAATAAGGCGGGATCCATCCTGGCCTCGACGGCCTTGCGAATGAACGCGGTCTTGGCCGCATCGAACGTCAGATCGCCAGTCAGCGCCGCCAGCGCCCAGCCGCGCTCGGGGTCCGGCGTCTGGGCCAGGTAATCGCGGATCAGCACCAGCTTCGCGTTTCGCGAACGCGTGAACGAGAGCCGGTCGAGCAGGGTCGCGAACGCACGCATGGGCGTGGAAGATAGGACCGGAGCGTCTTCTCCCATAGGGAGAAGGGGGGTCCCGCGCCTGAAAGGCGTGGGGGGATGAGGGGTTACGGCCTCTCCGGCAAACCCCATACCTCGTAACCCCTCATCGCCCCCTTGCTCCGCAAGGGTCCCCCCTTCTCCCTCTGGGAGAAGTTCGGGGCTCACGCATCTTCATCCTCGTATCCCACTAGCGAGAGCGGGCGGGACGCGATGCCGTTGAGGCTCGCCCAGCGGGCGAGCGCCTCTTCGCGGCCGTGGGTGATCCAGAGCTCGCCCGGCCGAAGCTCGGCCACGGTGCCTGTAAGCTCGTCCCAATCGGCGTGGTCGGAGATGACGAGCGGCAGCTCGCCCCCCTGCTGCCGTGCGCGGGCCCTGACCCGCATCCACCCGGAGGCGAAGGCGCTCACCGGGTCGGCGAAGCGGCGCGCCCAGCGGTCCTGGAGGGCCGAGCGCGGGGCGATGACGATCTCGCCCGCCAGGTCGCCGATCCCCTCGGCGGTCGCTAGCGCGAGCCGCCCGAGCCTGACGCCATGCGCCTCGTAGACGGCGTTCAACCGTTCGAGCGCGCCGTGCACATAGATCGGCTTGTCGTATCCCGCCTCGCGCAGCAGGCAGATGATCCGCTGCGCCTTGCCGAGCACGTACGCGCCGACCAGGTGGGTGCGCTCGGGGAACTGCCGCACTGATTTCATGAGCTTGCCGATTTCCTCCGTATCCGGAGGATGCCGGAAAACCGGCAGCGCGAACGTCGCCTCGCTGACGAAGACGTCGCACGGTGTGGGCTGGAACGGCTTGCAGGTCGGGTCGCGCCGTCGCTTGTAGTCGCCGGAGACCACGATGGTCATGCCCTTCCCGCGCACGACCACCTGCGCCGAGCCCAGCACGTGCCCGGCCGGGACCAGGCTCACCTCAACGCCGTCGCGGTTCAGCACCTCGCCGTATTTCAGCGGCTGGGCGCGCCCGGCGAAGCCCTCGCCGTAGCGCTCGGCCATGATGTCCAGCGTCGCGTGGGTGGCGAGCGCAAGGGCGTGGCCGCTGCGCGCATGATCGCTGTGGCCGTGGGTGATCACCGCCCGCTCGACCGCCCGCGTCGGGTCGATGAAGAAGTCCCCCGGCGGGCAGTAGAGCCCCTCGGGCCTCGGGCAGAGCAGCGATTCCGGGCGGATGGTCATTGCCAAGAAGCATACGCGCAACTCGCCCGCGATCGTGTCAGCAGCGCTCGGCGCGTCCTCGGGCGCCGCGGAGACGTGCGTGAGCGCCGCTCGGGGCAAGCGCCCGCGGCGTTCGATCGAGAAGCTCCCGTCCGAAGGGGTCGTCGTCAGCTCTGCAACTTGACGAGCGCAGGTGCCTGCCGACAGCGGGGCGGGACGCCAGCGCCGCAGCGATGCGGGCGTCGTGCGGCCTTGCAGCGGGCTCAGCGCGTCGCTAGCTTCCGCCGCCCTCGCGCGCGCCCATCAGGAGAGGTGGCTGAGTGGTTGAAAGCACCGCACTCGAAATGCGGCATACTCGCAAGGGTATCGGGGGTTCGAATCCC